>Ga0058694_1000333_pt1 | contig 25995 bp, 17 predicted proteins | sample AgamicOrSfrz_FD_55041 | JGI IMG/M metagenome (GOLD analysis project Ga0058694, IMG submission 55041) | Agave microbial communities from Guanajuato, Mexico - Or.Sf.rz | ecosystem: Host-associated > Plants > Phyllosphere > Phylloplane/Leaf | place: Guanajuato, Mexico | collected 2012-05-30 | reverse complement strand
GGTTGACACGGGCATATAAGGCATATTATACTGTTGAATAACAAGCTTTCAATTATCTATTTATAGAGAATTCGTGTGCTTGGGAGTCCCTGATATTTAAATTAAATAAACAACCAAGATTTTACCATGACTGCAATTTTAGAGAGACGCGAAAGCGAAAGCCTATGGGGTCGCTTCTGTAACTGGATAACCAGCACCGAAGATAAATTAATACTTAAGCTGACAGAATACCAGGAAATAGCGGAGTGAAGTCAATAGATTCGGTTTAACCATTGCCATCACTTAACGCACTCTTATCTGTCGCAAGCGACTCTTCTGCTTTCCAAAAGCAAAAGGCTTGAAGGATATATCAATTGGAATAGCGATAGAGAAGGAGGTATGCGGCTCCGTCAGGCTGATCAGTGGGCATTCATTCAAACTTCAGCCGAATTCCTGGCTTTCCTCTCTTTTGACGGGAAATCATCGACGATCTATTGTTGATGAGCTACAACGCCTCCAAGTTATGGACTATGGTCATTGGCAATGATCTGGAATGAAACTCCGTAAACCCTTAAAAAATGTGTTCGATGAGGGTGCACTTGTGTGGCTCCTTTACATCCTCTGACGGCTTCCTAGTAGAACCGTCACCGATGGTTAAATGGAACGTCTTTGTGCTTTTTCATTCTGAAGACGTTGGTTTCACCAGAACAAAAGTTACATCCTCCCTCCACATAAAGTGGCTCGTTTGGTAAACTTCTAAGTTTCGATGGACCATAAGTCTAAGTGATTCAACTAAGCCGATCATAGCCATAGGGGGACTTCAATGAATGAAAGAAATGACTACACCGAGCGAACATCGTAGGTTCGAAGCCTGTTGTAGCAAGCTTCCCCTTTCTCCCCGGTCGATTTGGTAATAGATTAGTGACCTAGGATAGATAGAATGAAGAAAGAATGGGGTTAACGTCCCGAACCATAGGAAAACTTTCAAGCCTGAAAAGAAAAGTGAATAAGTTCTTAAAGATCGTTGACACTCTTCTACAGGCAAACGTACTTATTTCATTTTAATAAAATTCACTCTTACTTTCTGCCAAGGAAATAAAGCATGAAGCCCTTCTCTTTACTATCTTCGATGCAACTCAAAGAAAGTCGAAAGAGGAGTCCAGAGAGCAGCCAACGGTCGAAAGATGTTCCAGACTAGCGTGACCGGAACCTTAACGGATAGAAAGCCCGTTGCTTACCAGATTTTGATGAGCAACTGATTCACCCGCAACTCAAACCGCAGCGGCTAGGCTTACAGCTCTTACGAGAGCAGCCTATGAAATCTCTCTCAGGGCATGATCTTACTTTTCTTTATATATGAGTTCCTTCCTGGAAAGCGGAAAAGATCCCAACAACGGGAAATTGAACAGCGGATAGGAGTTATTACACTAACTAAAGCACTGGTAAGACCACACCAACATCGCTTCAATATTCAATTGCTAGTCTTTTCACAACCGATTCAGCGCTGCTGTCTTCTTCAATTCCTCACTCGGGGATAGCCTTTTAGATCTTGCAATAAAGGGCACCGTTCGAGAACATAGCAAAAAACCCTGGCCTTTTAAAGAAAGTTTTTCCTGAGCTTCAAAATCCTTACTTCAACTTCAGGGGATTAATGTAGTTTACTTGCTGGCTGATAAGTCAGGTAGCGAAGCGAAGCCTAAGATTCGATTACGTCTTTGTTTCACTTAGGTTCCCCACCTAAGTCCCATATCTTAAAGACTATAACTCAATAGCAACTTTACTTGGCTTCAAGAGAAGAAGAATATCTGGAAGAAAAAACAACAACGCTACAAACTAAAAAGCCTGGGGACCTTACTTATAGTCCCAAAAGCGGATGCCATAACTGCTGTAGCTAGCCTAGGATATGAAGAGTTAGATTCGAAAAAGAGCGTTAGAAGGCTGCACATCACTGAAGATATTGTCATATCTTGGAGGTCGATTGAAGCCAAGAAATGGTATCAGGGGGCAGGGCAAGATGGAGATGAGCTAGCCCCTGAAGGGAAGATACGCATGACGCTATAGACTGGCATTCCAAACAAGCGAAAATCACCACTTCTTTTTAAACCGAATCGGAACTGACTGAATAATTGTCCTAACAACCTGATCTCTATTTCTCCTCCAGCTTTTCCGGATAGATCCAATGCAAAGTCTTTCCTTTGCCTGTGTAAAAAAAGAAACGAAAGGAATTCCTTGTCCGGTAGCTGTAACTGGTACAGGGGCGGGACAACTAATCCTTCGTTAGAATAGAAAAAAAAAAGAAAGTAATGTAGGTAGGGCTGGGTAAGAAAGGGTCCACCCCGAAACAGACTTGGCGTGATCAAACATTTCCGATGAAATCCATGGCATCCTTCATAGGACTTTCTTTCGCTTAGCCACTTGGCTACGGTTCCCTATCAATTCCTCAGTCTCTTTGAAGAAGGACAAACTCTTTTTTTCAACTTCAGTCTAATTTGCCACGATGAGGGTTTTTCTTCATCGTTCTTACCTCTTCGAGGATTCCTACCATTTGAAGTCTCCCATATCCACAGTCACGGGATTCTCTAAAAAGCCAAGGTCGTGAGTGGCCAGGAGGGCCCACTTGGAGACTCGGGATCTCAGCACTCTCTTTCAAACAGTAGACTTTTCCACCATTTTTGACTCACACGACTGAAGTGTGGCAAGTCGCCTGATTCCGTAAGGCTTAGTCGCGGAAGGGGCATTTCCTTTTTCCGCTTCCCTTCATCGACTCCTCTTCTTCTCTTTCCAAAGCTGACGAAGATGGCTAAATTGCAGGGCTAACGAATAGCGTTTAAGCCGTGCGTGTTGAACCAGCTCTTTTAAGGTCACATATGAGACCGATCAAGTGTAGGCTTGAATTTTCGCCTTTCTCATGACGGACTTAGACATGTACACTCGCACCTTCTTCATACGTGAAAGTATGTCATTCCCTAACTCGTATCTTCCTTCCTCTGGGACATGGGTGCACTCGAAAAGGACTCCTATCCGCTTGTAGAGAGCCTTTCTCCGACCTTTGAAGTGGAACACTTTCTCAACAAGCTCTATCTTTACCTACGATGGACCGTTCGACGGACTACTTGGATGACTTAAAATTAAAAGACGCTACGGATTGGTTACCGAATGAAGAGACAGAGCTTTGACATCCTCAAGTCCCCCAATAAAGGGGCTGTCAATCATGGTACGAAGCGAAAGAAATTCCTTTCCAAAATCACGAGTTGAAGAGCATCGATGTGGGGACGAAAATGCCTTATTATAAATGGGGTTAGAAACTGACAGATGGAATCTAAAATCGAAGAAGTCAAGACCAATATAGTCCGCATAAGGACTACCATAAGGTCCTGGCAAGGATTTCAAGGCGATAGGCATAGTTCCACAAGAAGCATTGCATTACTATTGAATTTTAATACAATCTTCTGGTAGATGGCCGGTGAAAGGCGAATCAATCTGGAACCTTAGCCCAAACGGAAATGCTTTTCATACTCTATTTCTATAAGGAACAGAAAGTGTTGTTAGACGCTTTTCTTCCTCCTTTCGAATCCCTTCAGGAAAGCAGAATGATGTTCTGGGGAGATCGAATGTTAACTAGCTAACGTCATGGCATCGAATGCAAGTTCAATGAGAACGGGTAAGAATGAACTCTGACCTGACATATTACTTAAATAAGATAGAGCTCCTTCCTTACTCTAATCAAGTAAGCAATAAATTGCTTTCCTGTTGGTCGAGTGACTTCGGATATTTTCACTGGGAACAACTTCGTTTTCAAGCTGAATCCAATACCTGTAGTGCCTCACTTGACTGAAAGCGGGAAGCACCACATTTTATTATACGAATACAAGCTGCTTGCTTAAAAGCTATTGTCACAATGGAATCTTAATTACTGTATCGATTAAAATAGCGTAGTGTAGTCACGGTGCGACGTGCGAGAAAAAATCCCATTTCTTTGTTGGACAAAAGCCTTTTTCCCATGTCTTTCTCGATTGGTAAACCCAACCAGCGATTGACAACAAACTTCTCTTTCCTCTTGTTGGGAGGATAAGTTCAAAAATGAAGCAAAGAAGAGAAATGAAAGTCGCTCTGCAAAAGGTAACTGAATGCGTATCCGGTGTTAAAGTTAGAAGAGTAACTGCTCTCGTAGTCGTTTCCGCTCTTCAAGTTTCTTAGTCTACCGCTGCGCTTGTCTAGAGAAGTCTAACTAGAAGAAAAAGTCCTGATCTTCCGTTCTTGTTGTTTGAAAAGATCTCGGATCCCTCATACTTAGAAGTGACTGTGAAGAGTGAAGCAGGAGAAGTGGGCCTGAAGATCTGAGCTTCTTCCCAACTATAAAGAGCTAGCTTCTTTAACTGCTTTCAAGGTATAGTCTAAAAAAAATGAGGGGAAAGAATAAGGCTTCGGAAAACTACACGGTTATTAGTGACATGTGCAAAAGTGAAGTGCCACTTGCAGAATTTTTTTTTATTTCCCTTTTATTCATTCGAGTTGGGTATGTTATGCTTTCCTTTCCATTTTTCATTTTCTTATTTGCTAACATTAGCCTTATGAAAATAAATATGGCATTGTTCATTTGTCTTCGAGGACACCTCTGTGCCTGAACTTCTTTCTCTTACGACCAATGGAACTATGAAAATAGAAGCAGTTTAGGATTTTTTTATGTAGGGAAATGTCCCGCCAGTAGGAAGGAACGAAGAATGGAATCAAGGAGGGAGCTGACGCTTACTCACCTCGGTAGGAAAGGCTGTCTGAGCAAAAGCACTAGCGCTTGCCCGTAGACCCTGACGTTCTTGGGAAGAAAAGGAATTCAAAAAACTCATTGTCCGCTTGGTTATGCTAATAATTAATCCATTTCCCTTAGGTAAGGCAGCAAGCAAGAAGTCAATCTATAGCTTTCAGAGCGAACTTCTATTTAGTATACTTTCTTTTTTCTTGTGTTGAGATTGAATTTCTGTTTTGCAGATGCTTCTGTGGTCACTTTCGAGAGAGGGCATTGAGAAGGGAGGCCTCGCATTCAAACAAGGCCAAAGGGAAGAGCCCCTTTCTTTCTCGCTGCTACTATTCCTAATCCGTTTGTGGAAGCGACGCTTAGACAGGGAGTAATTTTTCGTAAGCATGGCTTTGGCGGGTACTACTTTTGAACTAGTTTTTCCTTTTCTATTGGACTTGCTTTCTTTCCTCTTTCAAACTTTACAATCTGCGACGAGATCGAGGCATCAAAGCGGCATTAAAGCAAGGGCTGTTCGCTGACCAATGCGCTTTCAGGGTCCTCTCTTACCAGAGATTGACTGCTGATTTTCAAATTCCGCATGAGCGCTTCTCTTCCATTCCCGTCCGGAGGTGCTAACAAGCAACTCGTCCTTACACGGGATGCTAGCAAACAAATAGGCAGTAGACTAAGGAATGAAAAGGGAAGACCCCTCTTCGTCTTCTATACTAGTTCCTATGGCGTAAAGGAAAAGAGTTTCATTTCGGCTATGTAATCTATGGGTCAACGAGTTTCTGGAGTCTCAACAAGAGAAAGAGGGGACCGAAGCAAGGTCCAATCCCATTATTCGTCATTCTTATAAAGAATACGATCATCTCGCATCAGAAGAAGTGAGCAAGCCTTTCTCCAATGGATTAACAGAGCGCAGACTAGGCATCTTTATCTTCTTTCAATTTCGCACTATATTAGTAAGAAGTTTCAGCTTCCCCAGTTTCATTGCTATTTTTAATGACGCAGCATTGGCCGTAGAATCAAATATTGACGGTGACTGACCACACTTAAAGTAATCGATCGAGACCTTGGTCTTCCTGCAGTGCTATAGGCTTTTGACTCTCTCTATGGGCTTCGGGCTAACGCCAACGATCCGGAACTAAATCCTCTTAGGTGAGACTGAGTGTATTACTTTCTCTTAAGACTACAGAGATACTACAAGTAGAGGTCCCTCAATTCAACTATCTCTTCATACTTTTCTGGGTGACCAAGACATAGACTAAGATTCCTTTGTATCCGGGCGCTTACCTCGCGGATCGATGCTTCGCCTCATCCGTGCTCATTGGAAACCTTGACTCTTCAATAGATTCATCAACACTGTCGAAAAGTGGTACTTTCTCTTTGCCTTCCCGCCTTTTCTCAGCGGATCAGCCACATACTCCGAAGTAACGTTAGTGACGGGATTGGTCAGGTTTTCTGGGGGTTGGTTCCTCTACTAAAATAGGTTCCGAACGCCTCACTTCTCTGACTTTCGGTGCTTATCTTCAATCATAAGATGGTCACCCGCCCTAAGCAACATCGGTTCACCATGGTCGAGAACTTCTCTTCTTGACTAGGATAGCGCTCTTCCTTCTCATATCTTTGCCTTTTCGATTCTTCTCCCAGCGCTGCTCAAGAATCATTCTGGTATCTACTACGTAGGTACCCACTATTCTTTCTGAACCTGGGGCTTCGCTTGCTCGCCCACTTATCCATGTTGGTAGGCAGCATAGCATCTTTTGGTTTTCCACTTCCTTCAAAGACTTGAGTGAATTAACCATTCGCTTACTGAAGTAGACCGCTCTCCTCGCTTTTGGTAGCCGGATCTTGATAAGACGAATGGGCAAAGTTGGCTCAGAAGTAGGGCCATCTTTATTATGTCAATTCTGGGTCAACCATATTCCCATCCTCGGCTTTCAGCCGATTAGACTTGGAAACCGGAAGGTACAACTTTACTCAGGTCGGGCACTACCCAATGATCAAGTACCGGTTACAGTACAGGATACCACAACTAATTCACGACTCCTCCATCGAGCTATGCAACTCGAGATGGAACATGTATTATGAAATAAAAAAAGGTAAAAATATGATATGAACAGGCTCATGAACTTTGAGCGTAGGTGATGGCTTCAAACGGTGGTGTGATCCACACGAGAAGATACAAAAGGGTGGAGAATTTCCATCCATTTGCTTTGCTGTCTCCTTCGCTACCTCGGGTCATAATTATGCAATTGGCCCAGTTGGAGTTCTGACTATAGCTGCAACCGCACTCATATTGGGGAGAAGTGTACTGTCCTCGATCAAACTATCAATCTCATAAGAGAAGAAATATCGTATCAAAGAGGGATCGTTTTGATTCGAGGCGGATCCCCTTTCCCAACATGCAAGCAAACAGTAAAGGCCCCTGACGCAGTCTTCTTTTTTTTATCCTTTCGACGCTATGACCAATGCCCTAAACTAAAATAGGCCTAACAAAGCAAAGAAAGCTACCTGAAAAAAGGCAAGGTGCACCTTGGATTGAAATCGACGAATTGCGTTTTGCCAGAGAGATTTTTTTAGAAAGATTCTCCTCGACGAATTAAAGAATTAAAAAAAAGAATCGTCATAAAGGCACCTCAGGGGGGCGGGAGGCCCAACTACTTCTTCATTCAGGGGGGAGGAAACTTGCTTTCCACTGGGCGAGAGGTAGACCTAACTTACCTACCTACTCATCAATCACGGTGTTCAGCTGACTTGCACTGATAGACCTTTATTGTATTGGAATTAGGCGCTCATCTTTTTACTGTTGTCAACTAATCTTTTCAATGTTTGATTTTGCTCTATGTTAGAACATTTCTGTGAATGCTATTCTGATCTAAGTGGTCTTATTCTGTGTCCCGTGCTAGGAAGCATTACTCTTCTTTTCATTCCAAATTCAAGAATACGATCGATACGATTGATTGGTCTGTGCGCTTCTCTTATTACTTTTTTGTATTCTCCTGTTCTTCGGATACAATTTGATCCTTCTACGGCCAAATCTCAATTTGTGGAAAGCCTTCGATGGCTTCCTTATGAAAACATCAATTTTTATTTGGGTATAGACGGTATCTCTTTATTCTTCGTGATATTGACCACATTTCTGATCCCTATTTGCATTTTAGTGGGTTGGTCTGGTATGAGAAGTTATGGGAAAGAGTATATTACAGCATCTCTAATTCGTGAATTTCTAATGATCGCCGTGTTCTGCATGCTGGATCTTCTACTATTCTATGTTCTTTCCGAAAGCGTGCCAATCCCTATGTTGTGCGGAGCTGAGCATCTTCTATTCGCTAGGATAAAGCTTTTCCTCTGCAGGGGCCTTGTGCAGTAAACCCCCTACGGGCGGTCGTCCGTCGTCGTAAAGTAGTCTCCGCGAAGCTTTCGGGAAGAGGGGTAGTCTTGTGCGTAAGCATAGCATTTCTGGTCGAACCCGCCCAACTTAATGGCGAAGAACCGAACCTGACAGACACATCTTTTTGGGGGAGGGTACTCTGAGTAGTGGGTACCTTGTAGGACCTCGACTCGCCTACTCGGGTCTTGTATGAATATGCAGGAAGGGGTGCTCCTAGGTGTGTGTAGGAGTTGTGTTTGTTCGCGAGAATGGATTCCTCGTCAAGTCAGTTTGGAGGGTGTGGACACACTTGCGCGAATTCAGGTAACGGCTACAAGGAATAAATCGAAAGGAAACAGTACCCAACCAGGGATGGACGTAAACTCGTAAGCTACCGAGGGTAGGGATAATCGTCCAGGTCTTATTGTGAAACAAAAAAGCCGCCCCGCCACAGCTTTAGGGTTGGTTCCTCTGTCGTCACCGGGGAGCTCTTGGCGAGGAGACCGACGGATAAGTTGCTAAAACAAACGGGAGGGGAGGATCGACCCGTTCAGTATAATTCCGAAGAAAGACTGTTGGCAGCAGGTGGAGACATTGGAGCGACCCCCTTCCAATCAAAAAAGGAAATGCGGGCAGGGTAGAGCTCAGCGGAGTGTTCGAGAATAGGGTAAGGTCCTGTCCTTAAGATTCAGATAAAAAAAGAGTTCTAAACCTTGTTCAAGTGCTGCGTACAAGTTCCGGCCAGGATGATTGGGAAAGATCAAACCAATTTGAACCGCTCACATCACAGCACAGTAGTAGTAGCGTAAAGGCCGTAAGTCGGGGAGCGGCCATAACATAAGGCTATTACTTTCACATCTCTCTTACGATATCCATAGATATAACGAGAGAGAGATCCGCCTGCGTGAGCAACCCGACGGTGCGTTACATGTGCTCTACAGGCCGCACTCCATCTTTCTTCCCAACGAGCCCATTTCCTTTTTGATTTGGAAGACGGGCCTTACGTTCGGTTCGAAAGGCATGGTTTTGAGTATGTCTGCAAATCCCCTGCTTCGAAATGCTAGCTAGTGAGCGGTTCTTTCGGGCGGGAAGCAGGCCGGGCCCTACGAGCGGGCATCTCCCGCAACGCAAGCAGCATTGTTCGCCACTACCCGAAAAGCAAAAGATTCGAGAGTCCAGGCTGAAAATACATGCATAGATAGTGGGCTAATGACAAGGGCCGACGACGGAAGCTCGGGACGGAGCCGTATGATGCGGAAGTCTCACGTACGGTTCCCTGAGAAGGGAGTGGCTACCTACTGGAGCTTCGACCAACCACTACCGGTCAATTCTGCTTTGGGGCCACCCCTTACTCTACCATTATTATAGGGGTATGGGGTTCGAGACAAAGAAAGATCAAGGCAGCATATCAGTTTTTCCTTTATACTTTACTTGGATCTGTTTTTATGCTATTAGCTATTCTGTTGATTCTTCTCCAAACAGGAACCACCGATTTACAAATCTTATTAACCACAGAATTTAGTGAGCGGCGCCAAATCTTTTTATGGATTGCTTTTTTCGCCTCTTTCGCTGTCAAAGTTCCTATGGTACCAGTTCATATTTGGTTACCCGAAGCTCATGTAGAGGCACCCACGGCAGGATCCGTTATCTTGGCAGGAATTCTTTTAAAATTGGGAACTTACGGGTTTTTAAGATTTTCAATACCCATGTTTCCTGAAGCGACACTTTGTTTCACTCCTTTCATTTATACTCTAAGCGCGATTGCTATAATATATACTTCCTTGACCACTTTAAGACAGATCGATCTTAAGAAGATCATTGCTTACTCCTCAGTAGCCCATATGAATTTTGTGACTATTGGTATGTTTAGTCTGAACATACAGGGAATTGGAGGTAGCATTCTACCGATGTTAAGTCATGGACTGGTTTCTTCAGCCCTTTTTCTATGTGTTGGTGTTCTATATGACCGACATAAGACTCGACTTGTTAGATATTACGGGGGTTTAGTGAGCACCATGCCGAATTTCTCGTTAATTTTCTTCTTTTTCACTTTAGCCAATATGAGTTTACCTGGTACTAGCAGCTTTATCGGGGAATTTCTCATCTTAGTAGGAGCTTTCCAAAGAAATAGCTTAGTAGCCACATTAGCAGCGCTGGGGATGATTTTAGGCGCGGCCTATTCCCTTTGGCTATATAATCGTGTGGTTTCTGGAAATTTAAAACCCGACTTCCTCCATAAATTCTCCGATCCAAATGGCAGAGAAGTTTTCATATTTATACCCTTTCTTGTTGGAGGGGCGACCGTCCGTTAAACTACCAAAGAAAAAAGGGTAAACCAATGTGATCATGACATTGTAGGTGCTTGCGATGGGACGGATGCGACTTCCCGTTCTTGGTTTGGGTGGCATAGCCCGTTGCTCCAGTCCCCCCCCTTTTTTGTTTGATCCATTTCTTGTTTCTGACGGGCTTGACTTTACTAATAAAATAAGGCTCGCGCAGGGGCGCTCACGTTTTTTAGCTGAGCCGTATGAAGTTGGGTGAGACCGAGAGAAAGAAAGGACGGAGGTTACCCTGGTAATGGCATTTCTCGACCGTGTCTCCGAGGGACAGTTGAACGAGCGACTCATGAATGCTGCCAGATCGAACGAGCCAATAACTCGAACGCCTTCGGTCTGTTTTTTGAGCAAGAATCACAGCGTTACCTTACCTTCACCATGATACGGACTCCAAGTTCTTATGGCAGAGCACGAGGAAGGGCAGCTTGATGATGATGAGAATAGAAACCAGAAGCACGACCGGAGTCTTCGTGGTCCAAGATAATAAAACCATCAATAAGAGTAACGTAAGCATGAGACTTTTTGGTAGTACCGGTGAACCAGATGGCCGCGGCGATAGAATCTGGGACGGAGGACTCATAGTATCTCTAACGATCTGGCAAAAGCGAAAGACCCCCTAACGTAATTCGAATGGAGGCTGACTGCTGAGCCCACTCTGGCCTCGAAGGGCAAGCCCCTGTGGTTTCGAGCTGGAGCTGCCATTGCTTATGGCGTTAGCAATGGGAGGGGCCCCAGCAGAGAGAACAGTAAGGATAACGAGCGCTCCGCCCGCTGACTTTAGGCAGGAGCAGCGGGCAAGTGCTTGGTAGGCTAACAGCCCAGTGAACCGGGAAGAGCACTCGACGAAAGGAGGACACAAACAGCAAGTACGAGAAATTGGCCCTGCTCCGCTTTCAACAAAGCTTTGTGACCCCTGGAGGTCAAACCAATGGAAGTCGGGGCTCGTCCCTGGTCAATATTGGATCAAAGAATAGGAGGCCGTAGCGCTGACCTCTTTTTTTATTGATTCAATACACGCGGGAGGTCGTACAGTTCCCTACCGAGACAACAGAAACTCTCAACGGATGCGCGCTGGGCATACTTCTGTAATGCGTCTTTCTCGTGGCGGAAACAGAACAACAGGGAAAGACCCGGCCGACCTGCCCAGGTCGCCTTGGCGAGCTTTATTGTTGAGAGACTGGGGAGTAAAAAGACTTCCGTTTCCGTTCTTGGTTTGTGGTCTTCGACCCCTCTCGATCTTTTTCGTAGTTGGGAAGAGGGAAGGAGTCTAAATCAATGGACAAACATGAACCATCATGGATGGACGTTGCACATGACACGATCAATTCGACTCAAGGTCCGGCGCGTCTATTTGTTGCTTACTCCCCGTTTAGCGAAGGAAAAGGGCAGGGCTCTTTTTTCGTAGTAATAGTGGGCGGGTCTCATGAGATCTATGCCGGCCGCCGGAATCAAACGAAGGTCGAAGGACCGGCCGATTGATTAAGGGACATAGCTAAGCCCTCGCCTGGCGCCATTCCCCGACCTAGCAGCAGACGGGCGGGCCGTGCCTGAATTCAGACCAGACCAGACTTTTCTTTCTTTGAGCTGCTCCCCCGTTGAACAGAGTTAGGTTATTTGCCTCTACGGAAGAAGTGTACTTTGTACCGTCCGGAGGTCATATAGATCGGAACCCGGAGCGATAAGAACGAAAGGGTTGGTGTGGCCACAGCGGAAACTACTGGCACTTCAAAAGGTGGCGATTTTAAGGTAGTTCACTTAAAACTTGCATTCATTAAGGAAAGGCCTTCGCATTCCTAATCCGGTAGGGCCGGGCAGCTTTGTTTGCCTGCGCTTGGCGAATCGCATCCCCGCGCAACGACATCGCTCTTTACCGTTCTCGCTCAGTGTTTGCAACGGCTGGGAAGGCAGTCGTAGAAGCGAAGCCTATCGCCCCGCCGACCATCAAATACGAGTAAAGGCCCCTTCTCAAAAATTGGATGGAATGGCCCACCCCACCCAAGAGCGCTTATGTCATATGGTCATGGCTGGAAACAATCCTTATGGTTTTGATATCCGGTAGGAATAATAAGAATCAAAGTCCAGGTTGGTTGGTGAGCCTAGTGAAAGGAAACTTTCTAGCTTGGTTCGGAGAGCACTTGTTGGGTTAAAGATTTTTTTTGCGTTATGTTATGGCCTAAATGCTGAACTATTGACTCTACTTGTTCGGATGGGTGTTCACCCCAAAGTGTTCCCGGACCGCATGCATACATCCGTAAGTAACTTAGTGCAACATGGAAAATTTCATTGAGAGGAATCAGCAAAGAAAATAAAAACAGGTAAATGTTTGTGTATTTGAAAGATTTTCCTCGGGCTGAAGAGTGTCCACATGAGTTCGTTAAGTAAGGCCTTCTTCGGGATGAATCGACTGGAAATCTGACGATTACAAGAAGACTCACTACTCAATTCGAAGGCGAAACCCCTTGCAAGAGAACAAGCGTAAAGGGCAATTCCAATTTCATCGAAGCGGAAGAGTCAAGGAGGACTTTCTCTTGACTGGCTTTCGGTGATGCCAGAAGTCGTTTCGATATTCGATTTTGGGACGAGACGATAAAGAAGCATAGTTAAAGTTAATAGATTCATTCCTTGTCTAAAGATAGGCCGACAAGAAAGACATTACTAGTTGGAGGAATCCTATCTTGAACAAGGAACTCAACTCGAGGATCAAAGTCCTTCCTTTCGTGGAAATTTGTCCTCAATTTTGATCCAGATTCTTCTTTGCAAAACGGAAGGGCATTCCATCCTGCGTTGGCAATTATGGCTTCTTTGAGTCCGTTCTTTTGCAACCAAATGCATTCCTCTTTCGCACAAGAATGAAAAAAAAAAAAGAGCCTTTTTAGCAGTGGTAACCACCGGATTCAAAGAATCTCCCTCTCGCCGTCACAGGGAACTGGTTGAGAAAAGGGGGGGAGATGTTTTTTATTTTGCCAAAAGGAAAAAAGATCTCCTAGAAGACTCGATCAAAGTCAGAATCTATGAGTGACAGCTCGAAGAAAGGGCCCAACGTCTGGAAAGTGAATCAAACCGGATGGTCCTACCTTAGAAGCAAGGAGAGGGACCAGAGAGAAGCGGTTCTCAGTTGTAGACTATGGGAGCAGCAGTCACAGTGACGTCTTATACAGCCGAACTCACACACCTTAGTCTTTTTTCCACCATCCTCTGCCGTAGCAGAAGCAGCAGCGGTCGGAGACCTAAGAAATGGGGTACCCTTTGGGAGGTGGGAAACAAAGATTCTCTTTAGTCAAATAGGTAGGCAGTTTTCGAGCGAGGGATGAAATTCTCGACTGACAAGGTACGTAGTTCTAAGATGGAAATAAATCAAACTCAAAGTCTGACCTAGGGGACTGCTACCTACTAAGCCGAGCCTGCAGTTGCACAAACTTCAGCTTACCATACTTCTGCAACTGAAATGAATTACAAATGCTGTGGAACCTGTCGAGGCTGGTCAAGATCAATAGGCCAATATTCCTTCTGTTTGTGTAAATTGACTCAATCTATGGAGTTCTTTTTCCCTCCGGCCAGCGGGGCAGTTAGAGTCCGTCCCTGATCTCAACTAGCACTAGCCTTCGTGTTAATAAGTGTAACTGAACGTCAGCTAAAGGCACGTAGTTACTCGAGCTAAGCTATAGGGTCTATGTTAATAGAGCTCGACTGTAAGTAAAGGAGAGGAAGAAACTTTATCTCCAGCTCAATCACCAGCACGTAAATAGAATATATTCCACTTCTATGCTCTATTTCTATTTCTTGTTTACTCCGTTCCACTCGCTTGTGAGCTCGTTTGGGAAGCGTTATCATTCAACATGCTTTCTTAGCTGTATCTAGAATGATACTGATTCTCTTCTTATTACAGCTTAAGTGCATTTTCTATATAAGATAGAATCTCATGCATGCTTGGAAGTTAGGTTACTCTAAAGGATTTTCTTAGGTGCTAGAAGCTGCTTGAGGACTCGCTAACCTTACTCTTCCTTATCCAGTGAAAGATTCATTTTTTGAGTTAGATCGAGTGGAATCTTTCCGAGAAGAGGTGCCAATCCAGGCTAACTAGTATGAGTTCCCGCCTTTCCCTGCTTTGAGCTTGAACGTGGCACTAAAGCTGAGCTCATGAAAGAGACTTCAGGTTATAAAAATCTTTCCTTTAAGGCTAGCTCATTTCCCGATTCGAGGACTTATTACTACTTCATTCTTGCAAGCCCACACCGAGAAGAGAATTGATGCAGACCAATACTAAACACTGTAAGCTGTCCCGCCTATTTTGAATCTTCATCCCTTACCGGCTTGTTAGGCTTCGGAATCAAGTAGCGAGATATAGGTGAAACCGAAAAGTCGAAGCAGAAAGCTCGTACTTGATTCGCTCTCTTCCCTTTGCCTGACCCTGGATATAAATAAGACGGATATCCCTCTCTCTAACTGATGAGCTAGGAAGATTCTCTACTATACTCATAGTATAGAGAGACCGGCTCTTGGGATTGATTTCCGGGGTTTAGGAGTACTGGACTGAACATCCAAGGTTCCTGGAGGTTGTTAAGGAGGCCTGGACTGCGGTAAAAGGGGGAAATTATTTCATTGTTGAAGGATCCCACGTGCCATTGATTTAGCTGAATTAGCTCTTTTCATTGGAAAAATCTCTTTCCGGTGAATTATGTACTTTGATTTTTACAATGGGCTCCCGGAAGAGATACTCACGGCCCATCCCATGCTGTCTCACCAACCCTCCCTTTACTTAATGCAGTCTCCGGTTATTAAACCGATTGAAAGCTAGGCCCCAAGGTACCATTTCTTTCGTTATTATTATGGTCTTTCATCCGCTGCAGTCTTTCCACCCAGATCGATAAGATCTCACCCAAGACTGATACTGATTCTGAAGCCGAGGTTCGAGATGTGACGGCTTAGACATTCTACTTGATTCTCAAAAGTGCTGTTTAAGAACATGACGCCTTGCTCTCTCAAACACCTGACTACTAGTCATTTGAATGGCAAGATTAATAAAAAAAATCATATTTTATTGAAACGAGGAAAGATGATGTTCTTAGCTCGACCCATAGGGAAAGGTAGGAAGAGAGGGATGAAATTCTCGACTGACAAGGTACGGAGTTCTCGACTGTAAAGGTGAGGATGGAAGACTTAGCAACTTAGCAATTACGTAAGCTTTTGAATTACAAGTAATTCTTACGGCTTTGGAATACCATATAGTTGCAAGCAAGAGCAGAGCGAAGGTTCGGAGATCTCGAGCGAAGCTTTAGGGTTGTACTGAGCGGACTAAGGAATAGAGTTGAATAAATAGTGACACGACTTCTCCTATTTTGCCAACGTTGGCTATTTCTGGTCTGAATGTTATTGATTCCCGGTTATAAAATGAGATTTTCTTTAGTAAAAGATGCCGTAGAATCTTGATCTTTTGTGAGAAAGAAGAAAGAAGTAAGAGTTCAGGCTCAAGGAACGTAGTAGCTCGAGCAAAGCTTTAGGGTATTTCCAGCTCTAGTTATCTTGAATTAAACATCTTTCTTCTTTACGCTTTTTAGTTTACTTTTAGCATTCCTTTCATCTGCCCTAGGCAACTTTCTTTCTTATCTTAAGATATTCTATATCGAGTTACCGTCGCATCAATAGGAAGCACCGGTTACGAGAGCTTTTTAAGCAAGAGCGTCTGATTGAACAAAAGCCATTCTTGAACAAGGGCTATAGCACCAGCTTCCCCCTGATCTGACTAATCTTTCTCATTTTCCCGGGATTATTAGATGCGGATTACCGATCCGCGGGATAATAGCTCGTCACTTACCTGAAAGCCAATAGTGGGACATGCCCAGAATCAGTTGTGCGTCAATCTCCTCTTCCCTTTGCAATTGAAGAAGAAGAAAGTCGGTTCAAGACAGAAGCAAATGAAATAGAATAAGATAAGATGCCATAGAATTGGATGGCAGGTAATCCCCGAAAGGAAATAAAAGAAGGTAAAAAAGGCAAGGCAAAAAAGGGCAAGAAGGTCCTTCCCTAACCCTAACGAGGAGAGGACAAGACTAGCTACTTTCTCTAAGGTGCAACCTTTTCTGTCCATGTCCATCTCAGAGCCTATCCCATCACGGGGAAGGGGGAAGAAGGACCTATTTACTTCGAAAAGAGCTGCTAAGGGAAGGGCCATGAATGTCCACCCTCTTATTCTACTAATGAATCCTTTTGAATGCCAAATGCCACAGGATCTGATCCAATATCCACGAAAGGAAAGGACATTTAGTCCGCTCTTAGGGGAATAAGCGCTGTGAACGAGCAGTAAGGATATCCACGAATAGGACAAATGCTATCGAATAGGCTGTGAATGCCCTCTTTGGACGAATAGGAACAGAATCCCCTTAAAAAGGTAGACGACTTCTCCCTTACCTTGCCGGAACGGGAAAGGGCTCTGAAGCTTTGCTTGTTTGCTTTGTTCCTTATAGCACTGTGTCAAGTTCTCCTTTCATTGGTCTCGGGTGAAGTATCTGTTATAAGCGAATCTTTCCTTCCTTGGCGGATGGTGGCATACTCCCTTCTGGCCTATCCAAGTTCAACTTCTCATTCTAAAAAAAGAGAAAGGGCGATAGCTTTCAATAATCCTTCTCTCATTCGGAGGGGCTTTCTCTCCTCAAAGGCTCCCCTTAGAGTGGAAATTTCCCTGGCTAGCGCCTGCAGAGTGTAAGTATAGAGCAGGGTCCTCATTCCAGTGATTTTCATCTCCGGACAAGAGAAGACGAAGATTGAAAGCATCGGCTAGGCCTTTCTTTCTCTGATTAATTTCCTGTTCAAAGACTGAGCTAAGAACGGATCGGAGAGGGTTACCAAGTTGAGTAGAGGGATGTGTTGAAGGGAGCAAAAGTACTGAAATGAAGGATATGGCTAAGTTTATTTAGTTGTTTAGTTTTCTGAGCCCCCTTATTGTATGTGCTAGGGTAACTAAGCTGATGGTCGTAACCGTGGGATCTTCTCCAAAGTGTATCAAAACACTAGGAAGCACGATACCACGTCCTGCTTTAGGTTGTGTCAAACCTAGAGCAGACACCAAGAAATCTGTACCACTGATACCACCCAATACATAACCTCCTAAAGGGAGGCCGGTACCAACGTCCAAGATAGGTACTCGGAAATTGATACCCTTTACCGTCGTAAATCTTTCACTGAAGACCAAAACGAACCAACTGAGGATTGGTCCGATCGATCTTCCATTTCCGATTAACGACAGGTGCATTAAAGAAGTCTTCGATTCCGTAACCATTCCAAAAATTGACTAGTCTATCTTGAATTTTTTCATCTTTTACATTATCATACATTGGTCGCAACCAATATTTGTGTGACATTTCCCGCATCCATTTTTATCCACCGAGTAATAACGTTGGCTTTCCCAGAAATGCGATTCCTTAGGAATATGAATTGAGATAACTTATCGGTAATCTAACATTAGATTACTTAAAAGAAAAAAATAAGAGTTTTATTCTTTCTTATAGCCTTTGTGCAAAATAACCCCACATTGCTTACTTCACTCTCCGTAGGGAAAGATTAAGAATGAATATTCCGGAGAATCAATACTTGTACCCGTACCCTAAAGCTTTTTCTTTTTCCCGCTTCGAGTAAGCAATTGAATACAAACAAGACAAGTGAGCCATAGGCAAAGAGGAAGACTGCTATATTCGCTACTGAGAAACCGACGTTTAATGAGTCATATGGGGAATCATCCGAGGACCTGAAAAGGCCTTCGAAAGCAATGTCTTCGTCTTTTTCCACTGGCCTTTCTGTCCTCTTCGCTGTAGCTCGAGCTACATAGTAACCTTAGTCAATCAATCAAATAGGCCAACAAAGTGGATTTAGCCGGGCTATCTCTTGAAAGTCTTAACTCGTGGACAGCAACTGCAGGCTACTCATTCCCATACCATATGTAATGGGAAGAACTGTAACAGCACCGAGATAAGATAAAAGGGAACCAGTATTTCCATCTCCTGCGCGTATAGTAAGCTCTTCAAACCTTTCATACCTATCCCAGGAACTGAACAGCAGGACTAAAGGGCTTTACCTAAGCTTTTGAATAGAACTCAGTAAAGAAAGAATTCCCTCTTCTCTAAAGCAAGCAAGGTAGGAAGGAAGACGCTCTCCCTAAACCATGATATGAGGTCTAGAAAAGAAAGGCCAACGTTGGCTATATAGATCAATTCTCTTCCAGCGCTTACTAGAGTTCGGAAAAGAGGCTGTAGCCCGAGATTTTCTTACTGAAGGTATTCTTTGTAGTAAACTAGATCCCAGCAGACACAAGACCAACGAAAACGGGATTGTATTGAGCTATAGGCACGTTCGGAGATGCTCTTTAGAAGCGATAGGAGCGAGATGGCCAGAAGCGAAGGACTGGAATAGCCCTTAACTCCTCTTCACGCAAGGCGCACTCGAATGATTCATGAAATGGATCACGGAAGAGGACGTATACGAGATGAATGATTTGTTCATTATATGAGTGGAAAGACAGGGAGAAAAGCATTTCTTGTTTTCCAGTTCCACCGCTTTTCGGGACAAAAGAAGAGCAATAAGAAGCCCAGCCTTGATTGTTTTAGCTTCAAGTCTCTCAAGCAGAGAGAAAGCCCTTGTTCAAGCTTAGAGCAAAGACCAATGAAAAGTGACAGACAAGAGTATAGAGGTCTCCTAGGCTCGCTAATGACTAGCCCATCCTCATCATTATAACCTTCCCTTTCCCATGGCATACATAATACATAATGGATATGAAGCTTTGGGTGGTGCATTAAGATAAGAACTTTAGAATAAGCTTTTCACTTCACTTAATCAAAGGCAAGGAAATTCTTGATCGGAGCATAATATGCCTCTATCACTGTCTTCCTTTACACCCGGAAAGTCCTATCTACGAATTCCGGGTTAGATTCTGTATTCCTTATCTTTGCGTACTTAAGTAGCATTAAATTTCTAATGTAGATTGAGCTCGCATCCGAACAACATCTTGTTTAATTGAACACTAAGCCAAACTAGAACTAGATAGATTATAGGCAGTGATGCAAACTAAAGCTCCCTTAATCATACGAAAGCTATGAGAATCATAATTCTCGGATAACAAGGAAAAGGGGAGTGAAAGGGAAGGCATGGATGTCAAATCCGAAGAGAATGAGACCCAATCCACCTCGAAAGCGCGAACCATTGTTCCAAAGATCGGAGAATATAGGGAACCGGAAAAGCGAAACCTTGTCAGGAAGAAAGTGAAGCTGGTTTATTTGGTAGGCCAACAAGGCAAGGCCCTGAAAAATGAGCAAAGATTGACGATGAGAGGGCATAGGCAAAGCAGGCACATCAACAAGTTGATTCGGTTAGTTAAAACTCATAGGATGACCTGTTGACTATCTTGTTAGTCTTCCGGTAGGAATACCGAAAATCTTTCATGATGAGCGTCAAAGACTCAAAAGCTCACGCACGATCTACTGATTATGACGCATAATCGCGTTCAGGGACAGGCTTTCTCCCCAAAGCATACTTTTGCTTGCTCGGCATAGCACAAGCTGATCACACTGTGACTTCGAGCACTTCGGAGGAAGCGCGCTTAACAAATTCCTCAGCGCTTTAAGCAAGATTCGGAACTTTAGTTTAGTTAGGGTCCTCGTTTCATCCGCCCTTTATCTTCCACTTATTGAGCCAGAGTAAAGGCCACTAAGGACCTCGAGCCAACTTTAGTCTGCGAGGTTCGTGTGTCAAGCAAGTTTTGAAAGAGGCTTCATAGTTTTTTTAGTAAGAAGTAAGAGACCGAATATACTCTGATCGCTCACCTACTAAAGGGCTGCCCTTCCTCTTTGCTCAGTTTCAATAGGAGTGATAATAATATACTGATGCTCTTATTGTCACGTGGGCACACTGGTTTAATGAGACCGCCAAGGCCCCTAAAATAGGTAAGGCATAAAACGAGACGAGGTTCAAAATCGAAAATCTGTAGTAAAAGGGGAATCTTTTTATTATTTAGATTGTGACTGGGCACCACATCGGTGTAGGTATCTTTCAAAAAGAGGGCGGAAAGTCATTCTACGGAACAACCTGCTTGCTAAATTTTGACTTCTTGAAAAAATCATGTTCTCTACATTTATTCTATACATAGAATATATATGCTATGTGAGATTCTTTTATGTTAATAAAAAGAAATAACGAATCTGTTTGAATGAATTTTTTCAATTTTCTAAAAATGATCTTATATAGGGGTTTACTTGAGGCTTCCGATTCTCATGAGCCTAAAGGCCGAATTTTTTATTTTAGGATTCCAGGATTACTAACCTTCTAAGTGGAGGCCTGAGTGTAATGCAGAATCCGTTGTTGGAGGTCTTGTTGTGTGAGGCGGATCCTCTAGGACTTTTCTTCATATGATTGTTGAGTCATAAGTGAGAGTGTGATAAGGGCTCTATAAGAGTCCGATGTGTCTGGCTTCATTTGCTCGTGGCATTTCATTCCACTCCTATACTAAATAGAATACTCAATTTAGTTTGTTTCTTCACTTGATTAGTAGATTAGTCGTATTTTTAGTTGGTAGGTCATCACTATTCTATTATCTCCCATTGACCCTTTTCTATCTCATGCCTGAAAGAGAGGCCAGAAAACAAACCATGATCGAATTATACAGTTTGTTATATATAGCATATAGCAATAGCAGATAGAAATGGGCACCGCCTAATTCTTCTCACTAATGATCATACGAAACAGCTGATGATGACACGAGGCTTGTATTGTATATGATATATACATGTTAAATGAATGTTTCGGAGAAAGGATTTTATACTTTAACCTTAAATTTAAAAGTGAAAAGAAAACTTTATCTACTCCGGGAAGATAAAAATCGTATGAACTAAACTAATGATCAGACCAAGGGTGGCTGGTAATGCCATGATACAAGTCGGAAAAGCCGATCACATTTATAAAAAATAAAAAAGAAAATGGAAAGGCTTGAAAGGAGCGAGCTTGTACATATGGTTTTCCGCAGTCAAACAAATAACTTACTTAATTAGTGAAATAGGGTAAAATCTAAGGCCATTGAAATTGTCTTTTGGAATGAATGAAATGCCACTTATCCGGATACGGGAGTGGGACTATAAGAAAAGCATTGACCCTTTAGCTGCTAACTTCCCTTTCATCCCCTCATTGTAAGGATTCCATTCGTTGTCAGTCTTTCGACTGGTCCAAGCTATGCCTCNNNAAGAGGAGGTTTGATAAAAAATGCATTTATGTCCGAAACTGTACTTCTGTTTCTATTCTAGAGTGCTCAAAGGCAAGTAGAATAGCGATAAGACTGCGGGGACCTCTATGATACCTCTTCTTTACTTATTCTTTACTTTAGTATAAGTATATATTTAATATTAATACTTAGGGCTAAGTTGAGGATGATAGCAGATTAATCGGATTCAAAACCAAAAGCTATTGCCCATTAGCCACCCGTGAATGGCGATAGACCCCTTAACCTCGATCTGATGCCATTAGTCCGAGTCGAGGAAAAGGAGATTACATAAGGGCGGCTGTTATAAGAACTCAACTCACTAAGACGATGCGGGAAATGGGCCTCCACCTGAAAAACTTCATCTGAGTCTATAACTTTCAGGCTAGTTGTTAGAATAAATTCAGTAAGAAAGAAAAAGGCAATGCACCTTAGACGACACCTACTCCTATATATATACATTATATAATATATACATTTCCTACTGCCACAGCTTACGGAAGGAATGCAAGACTTCCCTCTTTTCCCTGAAGAAAGAAGGTTTCAATTTCATTCAACCAACTATCTGCTTCAAAAAGATAATTCACTGTGCTCATTCTATAGATACTGTAGAACACCTACATATAATATACATAGGTATGCCTATCTTTTTATTTATCTCAATATATTAAGATATCTTATGTCTTTTGATCAAATTATGTATCAGTACAACCGTAATGTGGATGACTCTAAACCATTGGGACTGGAGATTGACTTGGGGAACCTCTTTATTATTCATTGCAATGGATAGGGATAGAGGATAGATTTTGTGCTTTCTGCCATGGATAACCTCCCTCCATCCGTCGGAGGCGGTAGAAGCACTTTAGGCCTTTCGCAACGATCGCTTATGGATTCCTCCCCCAGCTCCAGAGCCTGGGCCTGCTCTGCCTTCTAACTTTCGGAGTAGGAAGCGACGGCACGTAGCTAAAAAGTGACACTGGGAAAGATGTCTAAGCGGTATTGGATTTTTGATTGATTGGAAGTTGGGAGAAATATGAAAATGGTGAAGTAAAAAGACATCCTGTTGCCGGTGTCGGATGCGAAAGAATCTATCCCCGAGGGCAGTTCATCCGCAGAAGAGAAGTCTGAATAAGGAAGCGCTGTTGGATAGTTTTCTGGTAATGCACATGGACTAGTGGGATATGGGATAGAGAGCATTTTCTATTTTCTTACAGCACGCACTAAAAGCAAGGTTTTTTCCCAGGACTGAAACTTGTTACCGTCCTTATGTCCTAACAGCGGTCAAAGTCGTAGAAGGTTGACCAATGAACATAACAAGAAACTTGTTAAGTCTTGGAGGGTTAGGTTAGTCAGTGGACGGGGTCCATTCCTGTCATCTAGCCTAAGAAAAGGAGAAGGAAGCCTATACTGGCGGCGCTAGCCTTAAATGGCTTTATACTGCGGTATGGCTTAGCTCGTGAACGACCCTCTTCATTCGCTACGATCTCTCTTAAGCTATTTATAGTTAGAGGGGAAGAAAACTCCGTCATGCAGCCTGCAGCCGTGATCAACTATACGATAGACCAACCAAGGGAATCTCACGAAGGGAGCTTCGGAAGCTGGGGAGACTGTGGTCTCGCTTCGACGCTTACTGGTTGAATGAAGAGAGTTCAACAAACTCTTGATTGCTATAGGTCTTGAAGAGCCTTCCAAAATCCCAAAAAATAGGAATCTCTTAGCGAACTCTACTGATAAGGAGAGGACGACAAGTAGAGGCGACCACAGGGAGGATTAAGGGTCTAGTGTCATCCGCTGTAAGACTATCGCTGCAAGTCTTTGGCTCATGGAACGAAATTTCGGAGAGCCCTTTTCCTAGTGAATTGAGCTCTTTAGAAAAGGGAGTCTAGCTCGACTGGAAGACTTGACTTAGAAGTAGAGGCTCAAAAGAATGTTGGTACTAAACTGAGAGGGATGAAAGAACTCTTTACCTACCGTGTTTGAGGGAAGCATTCTTGAGCCAAAACTCTTGCTCAAAAAGCATAAGGGCTGGCTACTACTGGACAACTTTAAAGGCAGACCCTCCTGATCATCAACAAAGAAAGTCGGTTATGACAAATGCCAAAGGTACACCAATCTCTCTCGACAACTTGTCCCATTTGAACAATGGAATGGGGGATCGACCTTTTTGTCCTTTCCCATCAGGTCAAAGAGAGATTTTTATCATAGCAGTTTTTGACTTTACTAAGTGGATGGAAGCGAAGCCTCTGGAAGCAATCACCGAAAGCCAAGCGTCATCCTTTTCTGGGAGTCGGTTATTTGTCGGTCCCTCGGGTTCTAATCACTGACAATGGAAAGAATTCGACAACGCCCGGTTTAAGATATTCAAAAAAAAAGCTTAGAACATCGCCTCGTAGCTCACCCACAGGCAATGGGCTAACTAGTAACTAAAAGTAAAAGGACAATCGTGCAAGCTTTGAATAAGCGACTCGAAAAAAGAAAACCAAATACTATGTTTATGAGCATTTCTTTATCCATATTCTATTTCTTTTCTTCGATCAATCTGACTTTTAAATACTATTTTTTGTAGCACTTTCTGGATCTAAGAGACCCTGAACAATTTCACAAATTTCATGGACATGGAAAAAGTCTGCATCTCTGGGGGAATTACCGATGGTATATTGTAAGAACGTGTCTACTTCTTGATTCATTTAATCGGCTATTTGAATAAGGCTGGAAAAAAAGCCTATTCTTTATAAGTTCCCGAATCGTTTTTTGCTGATTTTGGAACATTGTAAGTTCCTCGTCACCCTGACGGTAGGATGATGTCTTGCCGTCATATAGGCAACCGCGGCTTCCTTCAGCCTCCCGTGCCCACCGGTCTAGTCTCAGGTCTGTCTCCCGTGCCTTCATTGGAGGAAGGAATAGACTCAAGTTCGTTCTTGTGCTTAGGAGCGGATCTGTCCCTTTGCAGGAGTTCCAGGATTGATGAGAGCCTAAGGACGGGTTGGATCGATGGATTCCTTTTCTTTCGTCCCACGCGGGCCTGCAGCTGCTCTAAAATTAAAGCCTCAATCCTCACCCAGTCTCCTTGCTAGGGATATATGGCTTTATAGCCTCTCGAGTGTCAAATAGTGACTCGCACTCTTTCCTATTTCCAGATTCAAAGCAGCGAGCACCGAAGTAAAGTAGAACTTAACACCAACTGAAAAAAGAAAATGAAAAGGGTGTAAACAGCTTTTTTGCATTTTTCAGTAAGTAAGTTGCTCACCATCTTCAGTAAATCAGACTTGAGCAAGTCTTCCTTGGACGACTTCCTTCAGTAAGATAGCTAGCGAGCCACATGAGCCTAGAAGTAGAGTTAGTCTCGTCAAACAATTCCTTGAGTCTCGAACCCAGCTAATAGCTTGAGCCTAGAAAGTCGATAAAGGCTAACCAATAGACTGGAGTCTAACCCCAACCTAAGTAAAGATTAGCTCTGAGCTCAGAAGTTGAGTGAGTAGTCTTTTTTTCCGAATAGCTGTCCCGCCTAGAAAATAGTGGTCCTCATAAGTGCCTTGATTGCTTATCCTCTGCTCTTCGAGCTTCAACCGGGATTTCTCTTCGTGCTCGATTCTGGAAGACCGAAGAAGAGGTTTTGTCCCTAATCAGCTTTCAGAACTAAGGCGGGGAGCGAGCTTTGATAATCCTAATCTTCGAGTAAGCTTGTGATCTATAGGAAAAACCTTGCTTATGAATCCGATAGCTGCCTAAAGTCTTAAAAGTCGTGAGCTGTAGGCAGGAAAGGAAGGAGATGGGATCGAGCCCACACTCGACTCGGTTCAGGGCTTTAAAGAATGGGGTTCTTTCACTCCCACTCCTAAATCGAACTCTTTAGTGAAAGTCTCTATTTCACTTGAAAAGAGAAGAGACTGAAGTCGATTCCTTTAGATTGCTAGCTAAATTCGAGTATGCCTACCAATCCATTCGAATAGAGTCTTCTTGCTATAGGAACTTGAGTCTTCCACTAATTCGCACCATATTCAATCGTCTGTTCACCTGAGCGAATTGATCGTAAGGGCCTCAGCCGTCGTAAACAGGAGTAGCATCGGGAAAGTCTGATTCAATGAAAGCCTTTTAGCAAGCGTAGATGAATCTTTTATCCAGATCTGATTTCGACCCGTTTTCAAAGACACCTTGGACCAACCGTAGAGCTAGCTACTTTTCCTGCCTTACCTAAGCCAAGAATGAATCCGATGGTGTGGAAAGAAATTACCTTTATTATGTAAATGGCGCTAAGAACCCTTCTTTTTTCTCTCACTTCTCTTTCACGTTTTTAAGGCAAAGTTGCAATGTGTTCTGTCGGAGAGTTGGAGCTAGCGCA
>Ga0058694_1000325_pt1 | contig 26432 bp, 16 predicted proteins | sample AgamicOrSfrz_FD_55041 | JGI IMG/M metagenome (GOLD analysis project Ga0058694, IMG submission 55041) | Agave microbial communities from Guanajuato, Mexico - Or.Sf.rz | ecosystem: Host-associated > Plants > Phyllosphere > Phylloplane/Leaf | place: Guanajuato, Mexico | collected 2012-05-30 | reverse complement strand
GGCCACCATCACGCCTTTGCTGTCGGCGGGCAGGAGGGTATTGGCCATCACGTTCTGTACCGCCTCGCAGAAAGCATCCCACTTCTGGTAGCCGCGCAGCTTTAACGGCTGGCTCCAGGTCAACAGCGTGGCGAAATCCTCCGGAATATGGCGGGAGAATTTTTGGTTCTGCACGCTTTCGATCAACGTCAGACAGCGGGAGAGCGACGCGCTGCTGGGGATCACCAGACTGGCGCCGCTGCTAAGCAGTAGCCGCTCATCCGTCGCGCGCAGGCTGGGCGTTTGTTCACGGACAATAATTTTCAGCGCCGTACCGCGCTGGCGACGCAGGGTATGAATATAGCGGCCCAGCTGTTCAATTTGCGTATTCTGGGTGATGGAGAAAAGTACCGTGGCCGCTTGTGCGGTGCGCCCGGCGTTGAAAACCTCGTCGTTGGTATCGAACAGGGTCCAGTATTCCGACAGCGGCGGGGCGCCTTCCAGCACGCGCATATTGCTGAGGATCACCTTCTCATCACTACGTGGCTGAACGCTGGTTTCCGTCTCCTGCGCCAGCCGCCAGCCGGCATCATCGTGTTGCACCATCAGCTGCTGCTGAGCGCTGATGCCTTTGTCGCTTCCCCACCAGGCAATATCAAAGAGATGCCGGTCGCCCTGGTAACGAATACTTGCCAGGCCGGAAAGGGAACGGTACTCGCGTAATAATGGGGTGAGCTGTCGATCGATATCCTGGGCGGAATTGATTGCCAGGAAAGCGCAACGGTGATATTGCGCCCAGCGGCTGGTCTTTTCCACCCACGCGCATAGCTTATCTTTATTTATATTTTGCCAGGTATTTTCAGCGCATAGCAGAATAAACAAGTAATTGCCAGGTTCGAGGGAGCAGACTAAATCACGATGTATTTCTTCCAGGGCTTCCGGACGATTCGGCAGGGTGAACAGCGCGATATTATCCGGGCCACCTTCATTATCTAATGAAATGATATTATTAGGTTTGTCTCCCATTACCAGCGCGGCGATCTTGCTGTTTTTCGCCTGCGCGGCCAGCGTCTGATTAAACAGACTGACGGCATCGGTATAACGGTCAACGTTGAGCCACCATACCCCACCGACCGGCATATGGCACACTTCATCCCATAATGATGAAATACCCAAAGTAAATACACTATCCACGGCATCCCTCGTGCGCCCTGATTGACACTGGATAAGTTTACTAGCGAAACCGGCAGAGTAAACCTAACATTGAAATTAAAGGTCATCAGTTTTAGCATGTACACCTGCTTTTAAGGATGCGCTGTATTCGTCCTCTGGTTTAATAATAAATTTCAAACGGACAGAGATATGCCAGCAAAAGATCCTGCAGTACCCACGGACGCCACGCTGGGGTACACCTTTCAAAATGATTTTCTGGCGCTAAGCCGGGCATTTTCCCTGCCGGATATTGATTATCATGATATTTCCCGGCGCGAGCAGCTGAATGCGGCGCTGAAGCGCTGGCCGTTACTGGCAGAGTTTGCAGAGAAAAAATAAGGAAGCCGGAGATGGCTATTCTGGGATTACAGGGCGTGCGCGGGGGGACTGGCGTCACGTCCATTACGGCTGCACTCGCCTGGGCGCTGCAATTGCTCGGTGAAACGGTGCTGGCGATCGACGCCAGCCCGGATAATATGCTGCGCTTTTTTTTCAATACCGACGTCCATCATCAGGACGGCTGGGCGCGGGCGCTGCTCGACGGCCGGGACTGGCGCGACGCGGGTCTGCGCTATACGCAACATATCGATCTGCTGCCGTTTGGCCAGCTCAGCGCCGGCGAAAGAGAAAATGCTGACCAGCTGCAGCCCGCGCTGGGGGCGATGGCGGAGGCTGTGCAGCAGCTGCAGAGCCAGTACCGCTGGCTGCTGCTGGATCTGCCGAACGGTTATTCGCCATTAACCCGCGAGCTGCTGACGCTGTGCGATCGCACACTGGTGGTGGTTCATCCCGACGCCAATAGCCATATCCGTCTACACCAGCAGCCCCTCCCGGCCAACAGCGACATTCTGATTAACGATCTGCGGGTCGGCAGCCAGCTACAGGAAGATCTCTACCAGCTGTGGCTGGAGAGCCAGCCGCGCATCCTGCCGGTGACGATTCACCGCGACGAGGCGATGGCCGAGTGCCTGGCGGCGAAACAGCCTCTTGGGGAGTATCGTCAGGACTCCCTGGCGGCGGAAGAGGTGCTGACCCTGGCGAACTGGTGCCTGATCCACTATTCCGGCGGGAGGCCGGCATGATCCGCCTCAGCACGCTGCTGCTGGCTCCGCCGGTGGGGGAACGGCTGCGCGCGCGCTATGACGACTATCGGCAGCACGGGGCCTCCTGGCTTTCGGCGTCGCTTGGCTGTCTGTGGGCGTCGCTGGTCTGGGCGCTGATGCCGCTGGAGACGCCGCGCTGGCAGGCGATTCTGGCCCACCATGAAACCTATTTTCCCCATATTAATCCGCATCGCCCGCGTCCGCTGGATCCGCTGCGCTACCTGCTGCAATCCCTGTGGTTGCTGGCGACGCGCGTGCCGGAGCCGGAAAAAAAGGTCAACTGGCGCTCGCTGGCGGCCCTGGAAGGGGTGCACGGTCGCTATACGCAATGGCTGGAGAAACTGCCTGAACAGGTGAACGCCCGCACCGGCCATCTGGATAAACAGAAAGAGCTGGCGCACCTTAATCCGAAGCTGCGTCGGGCGATCCTTGGGGGGGTGACCTTCTGCTCGCTGGTGCTGGCGCTAATGTGTATTACGCAGCCCTTTAACCCGCTGTCGCAGTTTATCTTCCTGATGCTGCTGTGGGGCGTGGCGCTGCTGGTGCGTCGCATCCCGGGGCGTTTCTCGGCGCTGATGCTTATCGTGCTGTCGCTGACGGTGTCGTGCCGTTATATCTGGTGGCGCTACACCTCGACGCTGAACTGGAACGACCCGGTAAGCCTGGTGTGCGGGATCATTCTGCTGTTCGCAGAGACCTACGCCTGGGTGGTGCTGGTGCTGGGCTACTTCCAGGTGGTCTGGCCGCTGAACCGCCAGCCGGTGCCGCTGCCGGAGGATATGGATCTGTGGCCAACCGTGGACATCTTCGTCCCCACCTATAACGAAGATCTCAACGTGGTGAAAAACACCATTTACGCCTCGCAGGGCATCGACTGGCCGAAGGACAAGCTGAACATCTGGATCCTCGACGACGGCGGACGGGAAGCGTTTCGCCAGTTTGCCAAAGATGTCGGGGTGCACTATATCGCCCGTACCAGCCACGAGCACGCCAAGGCCGGTAACATCAACAATGCGCTGAAATACGCCAAAGGGGAGTTCGTCTCGATCTTTGACTGCGACCATGTGCCGACGCGCTCGTTTCTGCAGATGACCATGGGCTGGTTCCTGAAAGAGAAAGAGCTGGCGATGATGCAGACCCCGCACCACTTCTTCTCGCCCGATCCCTTTGAGCGCAACCTTGGCCGCTTTCGCAAAACGCCGAACGAAGGGACGTTGTTCTACGGCCTGGTGCAGGACGGGAACGACATGTGGGACGCCACCTTCTTCTGCGGCTCCTGCGCCGTTATCCGTCGCGGCCCGCTGGATGAGATTGGCGGGATAGCCGTCGAAACGGTAACCGAAGATGCCCATACCTCTCTGCGTCTGCACCGGCGGGGACACACCTCAGCCTATATGCGGATCCCGCAGGCGGCGGGGCTGGCGACGGAGAGTTTGTCCGCGCATATCGGCCAGCGCATCCGCTGGGCGCGCGGGATGGTGCAGATTTTCCGGCTCGATAACCCGCTGTTTGGCAAAGGCCTGAAGCTGGCGCAGCGCGTCTGCTACGCCAACGCCATGCTCCACTTCCTCTCCGGTATTCCGCGCCTCATCTTCCTCACGGCGCCGCTGGCCTTTTTGCTGCTCCATGCCTATATCATTTATGCGCCCGCGCTGATGATCGCGCTGTTCGTGCTGCCGCACATGATCCACGCCAGCCTGACCAACTCGAAGATTCAGGGCAAATACCGCCATTCGTTCTGGAGTGAAATCTACGAGACGGTGCTGGCCTGGTATATCGCGCCGCCCACCTTTGTGGCGCTGATTAACCCGCATAAAGGTAAGTTCAACGTCACCGCGAAGGGCGGGCTGGTGGAAGAAGAGTATGTCGACTGGGTGATCTCCCGGCCCTATATCTACCTTGTACTGCTCAATCTGGTCGGCGTCGCGGTGGGGATCTGGCGATTTATGTATGGCCCGGAAAACGAAATTCTCACCGTCTGGGTGAGTATTGTCTGGGTGTTCTACAACCTGATTATTCTTGGCGGCGCGGTGGCGGTCTCGGTCGAAAGCAAGCAGGTTCGCCGTTCGCATCGTGTCGAAATGAGCATGCCGGCGGCGATTGCCCGCGAAGATGGCCATCTGTTCTCCTGCACGGTTCACGACTATTCCGACGGCGGGCTGGGGATCAAAATTCACGGCGACGCGCAGGTGCTGGAAGGCCAGAACGCCAGGCTGTTGCTCAAACGAGGACAGCAGGAATATGCCTTCCCGGTAAGGGTCGCGCGGGTCAACGGCAGCGAGGTGGGGCTCCAGCTACTGCCGTTGACCAACCAACAGCATATCGATTTTGTGCAGTGTACGTTTGCCCGCGCTGATACGTGGGCGCTTTGGCAGGATAGCTTCCCGGAAGACAAGCCGATGGAAAGCCTGCTGGATATCCTCAAGCTGGGCTTCCGTGGCTATCGTCACCTGGCGGAGTTTTCGCCGCCGTCGGTGAAGGTGGTTTTCCGCGCGCTCACTTCGCTGGTGGCCTGGATAGTGTCGTTTGTACCCCGACGCCCTGAACGCGCCGCGCCGACGCTCTCCGCAGACCCGGCAATGGCTCAACAATGATGATAATGCGATGAAAAGAAAACTTTCCTGGATGTGTGCAGTAGCGGTGGGCATGTGCAGCTGGTATCCGCTGGCCTCTTATGCGGCGCCGGCCGTCGTGGCGAACGCCGCCCCTGGCGTTCAGCCGCAGGTAGCGACCCCGGGCGCGCCGATCGTGGTGGGCGAGCCAACGGTGGCCTTTGCCGAACCGACCGCCCCGGCGGCGGTGGCCGAGAACGTCCCGCAGCGGGAGGTGAAGCTGACTTTTGCCACCATCGCGCCGCCGCCCGGCAGCATCGTGCTGCGCGGCTCACGGCCTGACGCGTCGGTCGAATTCGGCATGCGCAGCGATGAGCTGGTTGCCAACGCGCTGCTCAACCTGGAATACACCCCATCGCCTTCGCTGCTGCCCGTGCAGTCGCAGCTGAAAGTCTATCTCAACGATGAGCTGATGGGCGTCCTGCCCGTGACCAAAGAGCAGCTGGGGAAAAAGATCCGCGCGCAGTTGCCGATTGACCCGCTGTACATCACCGACTTCAACCGCGTACGGCTGGAGTTTGTCGGTCACTACCGCGATGTCTGCGAAAACCCCGCCAGCAGCACGCTGTGGCTGGACGTCGGGCGCGAAAGCTATCTGGATCTCACCTACCAGTCGCTGAAGGTGCATAACGATCTGTCACACTTCCCGGTGCCGTTCTACGATCCGCGCGATAACCGCCCGCTGACGCTACCGATGATTTTCCCGGGCTCGCCAGCGGTGGCCCAGCAGCAGGCGGCGGCGATTGTCGCCTCCTGGTTCGGCAGCAAGGCCGGCTGGCGCGGCCAGCAGTTCCCGGTCTATTTCAACGAACTGCCGGATCGTAACGCCATTGTCTTCGCCACCAACGACAAGCGCCCGGACTTCCTGCGCGATCATCCGCCGGTCAAGGCGCCGACCATCGAAATGATCGACAACCCGAACGATCCTTACGTCAAGCTGTTGGTGATTTTCGGCCGCGATGATAACGATCTGCTGCTGGCAGCGAAGGGGATTGCCCAGGGCAATATTCTGTTCCGCGGCAGCAGCGTCACCGTGGACGGCATCAAAACCCTGCAGCCGCGTCAGCCTTACGACGCACCGAACTGGGTGCGCACCGACCGCTCGGTCACCTTCGCTGAGCTGAAAACCTATGAGCAACAGCTGCAGTCCAGCGGGCTGGTGCCGGATGCCATCACCGTGGCGCTTAATCTGCCGCCGGATCTCTATCTGCTGCGGGCCAACGGCATCGATATGGATCTGAAATATCGCTACACCATGCCGCCGGTGAAGGACAGTTCGCGGATGGATATCAGCCTCAACGACCAGTTCCTGCAGTCGTTCAGCCTGAACAGCGCTCAGGACGTGAACAAACTGATCCTGCGCCTGCCGGTGCTGCAGGGGCTGCTGGACGGCAAATCAGAGGTCACCATCCCCGCGCTGCGTCTCGGGGCGGTCAACCAGCTGCGCTTTGACTTCCAGTACATGAACCCGATGCCGGGCGGCTCCATCGACAACTGTATTACCTTCCAGCCGGTGCAGAACCATGTGGTGATTGGCGACGATTCGACCATCGACTTCTCGAAGTATTATCACTTTATCGCCCTGCCGGACCTGCGCGTCTTCGCCAATGCGGGCTTCCCTTACAGCCGTATGGCCGACCTCTCCGACACGCTGGTGGTGGTGCCGAAAGCGCCGACCCAGGGCCAGGTGGCGACGCTGCTGCAGGCGCTGGGCGGTATCGGTTCGCAAACCGGTCTGGCGGCGATTAATCTGCAGATGACCGACGATGGCAACCAGATCAAGAACAAAGACGCGGATCTGCTGTTGATCGGCGCGATCCCGTCGTCCCTCAAGGACGACACCAAAATCAACCTGCTGGTCGAGGCGACCAAAAGCTGGGTGAAAATGCCGATGCGCCACTATGACCTGGCGAGCATTTATCCCGATGACGATGCCCGCACGCCCAATACCCGCACCGACATTACCTCTTCCGGGCCGATGGCGGCGGTGATTGGCTTCCAGTCGCCGTATAACGATCAGCGCAGCGTGGTGGCCCTGCTGGCCGACAGCCCGCGCGGTAATGAACTGCTGACCAACGCCCTCAACGACAGCGGTAAGCGGGCAGCAATGTTTGGCTCGGTAGCGGTGATCCGCGAGTCCGGCGTCAACAGTCTGCGGGTAGGGGATATCTACTACGTGGGTCATCTGCCCTGGTTCGAGCGCATCTGGTTCGCGCTCTCTAACCACCCGATACTGCTGGCGATCTTCGCCGCTATCAGTATTGTGCTGCTGGCGTGGGTGCTGTGGCGCATGCTGCGCATCATCAGTCGCCGCCGTCTTAGCCTGGATGATGAATAAACCATGATGAAAGTACTTTGTGGCGCGGTGCTCTCCGCGCTGCTGCTGGCGGCGGGCCCGGTGAGCGCCGCCTGCCAGTGGCCCGCCTGGGAGCAGTTTAAAAAAGCGTACGTCAGCCCTGAGGGACGGGTGATTGACCCCAGCGATGCGCGCAAAATCTCCACCTCGGAAGGACAGAGCTATGGCCTGTTTTTCGCCCTGGCCGCCAACGATCGCGCAGGGTTCGACAAACTACTGACCTGGACGCAGAACAACCTGGCGGAAGGCGACCTGCGGCAACATCTGCCGGGCTGGCTGTGGGGCAAAAAGGACGATGAGCAGTGGACGTTGCTGGACAGCAACTCGGCCTCCGACTCGGATCTGTGGATAGCCTGGGCGCTGCTGGAGGCGGGCCGCCTGTGGCAGCAGCCGCAGTACACCGAGACCGGAAAAGCGCTGCTGGCGCGGATTGTCGAGGAAGAGACGGTGGCGGTACCCGGCCTTGGCACGATGCTGCTGCCGGGAAAAGTCGGTTTTGCCGATGACAGCGGCTGGCGGTTTAACCCCAGCTATCTTCCGCCGCAGCTGGCCACCTACTTTGTGCGTTTTGGCGCGCCGTGGCCTGCCCTGCGCGACAGCAACCTGCGCCTGCTGCTGGAGACCGCGCCGAAAGGCTTTACCCCGGACTGGGTGCGCTATGAGAAAGGGAAAGGCTGGCAGCTGAAAACCGAAAAGCCGCTGATCGGCAGCTATGACGCGATTCGCGTCTACCTGTGGGTGGGCATGCTCCATGATGGCGATAAGCAGAAAGCGCGCCTGCTGCAACGCTTCGCGCCGATGGCGGCGCAGACCACGGAGCAGGGGGTACCGCCGGAGAAAGTGAATATCGCCACCGGCAAAACCAGCGGCCAGGGGCCCGTGGGCTTCTCCGCGGTGATGCTACCGTTTTTACAGGACGACGAGGCCCGGTCGGTGCAACGCCAGCGCGTCGCCGATAACTATCCCGGCGCGGATGCCTACTACAGCGCAGTTCTGACGCTGTTCGGCCAGGGTTGGGATCAACACCGTTTTCGTTTCACTGCGGGTGGCGAATTACAACCTGACTGGAACCAGGAATGCGCAAGCTCTCACTAAGTTTACTCATGCTGTCCCTCGGCGTGGCGCTGCTGCCGTTAGCGCAGGCGGCGACGACGCCTGCCCAGGAGCATCTGCTGGAGCAGGTCCGCCTTGGCGAGGCCAGTAATCGTGAAGACCTGGTGCGCCAGTCGCTGTACCGCCTGGAGCTGATTGATCCCAACAACCCGGATCTGATTGCCGCGCGGATGCGCTACCTGCTGCGTCAGGGGGATGCCGCCGGGGCGCAAAAAGAGCTGGAACGATTGACGAAGCTGGCGCCGGACTCCCCGGAGCTGAAGGCGTCGCGCAATGAGATGAAAAGCAACACCGGCGAGGGCCGGCAGGCGCTGCAGCAGGCGCGACTGCTGGGCGTGGCCGGGAAGGTCGATGAAGCCATCGCCGCCTATGAAAAACTGTACGGCGGGGTGCCGGATGACGTTGACGTCGCCATTGAATACTGGACGCTGGTGGCGCGCCTGCCCGCTCGCCATAGCGAAGGCGTCAGCCAGTTGAAAAAGCTGAACGCCAGCGCGCCGGGCAACGTCAGCCTGCTGACTTCGCTGGCGAAGCAGATGTTTGCCGATAACAAACCGCAGGAAGGGTTTGCCTATCTGGCGGAGATGGCCCGCTCGGCCTCAGGACGCGGCATCGCCGCCGACATGTGGTTCAGTGAAGTGAAAAGCATGCCGGTGAGCAAGGCCAGCGTGCAGGCGTTGCAGCAATTTCTCCTGCAGTTTCCCACCGGCTCGGTGGCGGCGAACGCCCGCGTTCTGCTCGACCAGCAGCAGGCGCAGCTGCAGGATCCGACCTTCCGCGCCCGCTCGGAAGGGCTGGCGGCGGTCAAGTCCGGGAATGCCTCGCAGGCGGTCGCGGATCTGCAGAAAGCCGTTCAGGCCGACAGCCGCGACAGCGATGCGGTGGGCGCCCTCGGCCAGGCCTATTCCCAGCGCGGCGATCGCGCGCGGGCAGTGGCGCAGCTCAATAAAGCGATTGCCATGGACCCCGACAGCCCGAACCGCGGCAAATGGGACAGCCTGCTGCAAACCAACCGTTACTGGCTGCTGATCAAGCAGGGGGATAACGCCCTGAAAGCCGGCCAGCTTTCGCAGGCGCAGAACTATTATGCCCAGGCGCAGCGGGTCGATCGCACCGACAGTTATGCCGTGCTGGGATTGGGGGACGTCGCGGCGGCGCGCAAAGAAGCGGCGGCGGCGGAGCGCTATTACCAGCAGGCGTTGCGCCTGGATCGCGGTAATAATCTGGCGGTGCGCGGTCTGGCCAACCTCTATCGCGCCGAATCGCCGGAGAAAGCCAGCGCCTGGATCGCCGGCCTCCCTCCCGCTCAGCGGCGGAGCATCGATGATATTGAGCGCAGTCTGACCAACGACCGGCTGGAGAAACAGGCGCAGGCCCTGGAAAGTCAGGGCAACTGGGCGCAGGCGGCGGAAGTCCAGCGTCGGCGCCTGGCGCTGGATCCGGACAGCGTGTGGATAACCTACCGTCTGGCGCGCGATCTGGTTAGCGCCGGTGAACGCCAGGAGGCCGACGCGCTGATGCGGGCGATGGTCAACCGCCAGCCGCAGGATGCTGAACGGGTCTACGCCTCGGGGCTCTACCTGTCGGGAAACGACCAGGACGATCTGGCCCTGGCGCAAATCGCCGCTCTGCCGCGCAGCGCGTGGACGGATAATATTCGTGAGCTCGAAGCGCGTTTGCAAAGCGACCGGGTGCTGCGCCAGGCCAACCAGCTGCGCGACAGCGGTAACGAAGCGCAGGCGATCGCCCTTATCCAACAGCAGCCCGACTCGGTGCGCTATGACCTGACGCTCGCCGACTGGGCGCAGCAGCGCGGCGACAGCCAGACGGCGATTGCCGACTATCAGCGGGTGCTGCGCCAGGAGGCCGACAACGGCGATGCGCGCCTCGGCCTTGCGGAAGTCTACCTGGCCGAGGGCGATAAACAGGCCGCCCGGGCGCAGGTCATGCAGTTGAAAGGCGCAGAGACCGAATCCATGAATATGCAGCGTCGGGTCGCGCTGGCGCGAGCCGGCCTTGGCGATACCGCTGACGCGCAACAGATTTTTAACCAGATTGTGCCGCAGGCGAAGGCGCAGCCGCCCTCGATGGAGAGCGCGTTGGTGCTGCGCGATGCCGCGCGCTTTGCCACCCAGACCGGGGCGCCGCAGCAGGCGCTGACGCACTACCGGGAGGCGATGGTGGCCTCCGGCATCGCCCCCGCGCAGCCGCAGGATAACGATACCTTTACGCGGCTGACGCGCAACGACAGCCGGGATGACTGGCTGAAGCGCGGGATCCGTAGCGATGCCGCCGATCTTTATCGCCAGCAGGATCTGAACGTCACCCTGGAACACGACTTCTGGGGTTCCAGCGGCACCGGCGGCTATTCCGACCTGAAGGCGCATACCACCATGCTGCAGGTGGATGCTCCGCTGGCGGATGGCCGGATGTTCTTCCGCACCGATCTGGTCAATATGGATGCCGGCAGCTTTTCCACCCACAGCGACGGGAGCTACTCGCCCAGCTGGGGCACCTGCGGGGAGATCGCCTGTACCAGCGGCAGTAAAAACCAGACCGACAGCGGGGCCAGCGTGGCGGTCGGCTGGAAGAATGACACCTGGAGTGGCGATATCGGCACCACCCCGATGGGCTTCAATGTCGTCGATGTGGTGGGGGGGCTGAGCTACAGCAGCGACGTCGGGCCGGTGGGGTACACGGTCAATGTCCACCGGCGCCCCATCTCCAGCTCGCTGCTCTCCTTTGGCGGGCAGAAAGACAGCAGCAGCCATACCGGCACCACCTGGGGCGGCGTCCGCGCCGACGGCGGCGGCCTGAGCCTCAGCTATGACCGGGGCGAAGCGCACGGCATCTGGTCCTCGCTGGGGGCCGATTCGCTGACCGGTAAAAACGTGGCGGATAACTGGCGCGTGCGCTGGATGACCGGGTACTACTACAAGGTCATCAACGAGAATAATCGTCGCGTCACCGTCGGCCTCAACAATATGATCTGGCACTACGACAAAGATCTCAGCGGTTACACCCTCGGCCAGGGCGGCTATTACAGCCCGCAGGAGTATCTCTCATTCGCCGTGCCGGTGACCTGGCGTCAGCGTACCGAGAACTGGTCCTGGGAGCTCGGCGGGTCGGTGTCATGGTCCCATTCGCGCACCCAGACGCAAGCCCGTTATCCGCTGCTGAACCTGATCCCGTCCGACTACCGCCAGCGCGCCAGCGAGCTGACGGAGGAGGGGAGCAGCAGCCAGGGATTCGGTTACACCGCCAGAGCGCTGGTGGAGCGGCGGGTGACCAGCAACTGGTTCGTCGGCGCCGCGGTCGATATTCAGCAGGCGAAGGATTACACCCCGAGCCATGCGCTGCTTTACGTCCGCTACTCGGCGGCCGGCTGGCAGGGGGATCTGGATATGCCGCCCCAGCCGCTGGTGCCCTACGCCGACTGGTAGCAGAATAGGCTGAATTACGTCACAGAGCGCCACTCCACGACGCGCTTCGCGTATACTCGTGAGGCATTGCCCACCGTCGGCCGCCGGGGCGATTTCCCCGGCGTCTGCGCCACCGCGCGGAAATATCCCGTCACTTCATCCCTCGCGGGCGTGGGCGAAGGATTTGAGTATATAATCAGCCTGAAACGACCGGCATTGAAGGATTGATACCGGGTATGCATTCAGTATCAGTGGAGAACACCGTTGCGCGTCAGCCGTTCACTTACAATCAAACAGATGGCGATGGTCGCGAGCGTGTCCATGGCCTTTGTATTGGTTTTTTGCACTATTTTGCTGTTTCACTTTGTGCAACAGAGTCGCTTTACCACGGCCACGCAGTTAGAAAGTATCGCGCGATCCGTTCGCGAACCGCTGTCTGCGGCTATTCTGAAAGCCGATATTCCGGAAGCGGAAGCCATTTTAAGCCGTATCCAGCCTGCTGGCATCGTCAGCCGGGCGGATGTGGTGTTGCCGAACCAGTTCCAGGCGCTGCGGATGCGATTTATCCCCGAGCGGCCGGTGCCGGTGACCGTCACCCGGCTGTTTGAGCTGCCGGTGCAGATTTCGCTGCCTATTTATTCACTGGAACGGCCGGCTAACCCCCAGCCGCTGGCCTATCTCGTGCTGCAGGCGGATTCATACCGCATGTATAAATTCGTCATGAGCGCCCTTGCTACGTTAGTGACGGCTTACTTACTTTTGGTGCTGATGCTGACGGTGGCGCTTACCTGGTGCATCAACCGGCTGATGGTGCGCCCCCTGCGGCGTATCGCCCGCGAGCTGAACGATCTCTCCCAGCAGGATCGTCTCGGCCATCAGCTAACGCTCCCGCGCCTGCACCATGACGACGAGATCGGTATGCTGGTGCGCAGCTATAACCGCAACCAGCAGAGCCTGGTGCGCCAGCATGATGAACTGTCCATCCAGTCGACCCGCTTCCCGGTCTCAGAGTTGCCGAATAAAGCCTTTTTGCTGGCGATGCTGGAGCAGACGGTGGCCCGCCCCCAGAGCGCCGCGCTAATCGTCGTCGCCTGCGAAACCCTGCAGGATGCCGCCGGGGTCCTCAAGGAAAGCCAGCGCGAAATGCTGCTCCTGACGCTGGTGGAGAAGCTGCGAGCCGCCATTCCGCCGCAAATGGTGCTGGCTCAGGTGAGCGGGTATGACTTCGCGATTCTCGCCGATGGCCTTGCCGAACCGTGGCAGGCGGTGACGTTAAGTAAGCAAGTGCTCACTATTATTAATGAGCGTTTGCCGCTGCATGGGCTGCAGCTGCGGCCCTACGCCAGCGTCGGGATCGCCATGTTCCACGCCGGGCTCAGCGCCGAGCAGTTTTACCGGCGCGCGGTGTCGGCTGCCGTCACCGCACGACGTAAAGGCAAAAACCAGATTGAGTTCTTCGATCCCGAGCAGATGGAAAAGGCTCAGCGCCGTCTGATGGAAGAGCACGACATTATGACCGCCCTCGACAACCAGCAGTTCGCTATCTGGCTGCAGCCGCAGGTGGCCTGCGCCAGCGGCGAGATCTGCGGCGCCGAAGTGCTGCTGCGCCAGCGGCAGGCGGATGGCAGCTGGTCGCTACCGCCGTCGCTGATTGAGCGCATTGAGTCCTGCGGGCTGATTATCCCGGTCGGCTACTGGGTGATGGAAGAGGCCTGCCGCCAGCTGGCGGCCTGGCAAAGCCAGGGGATTATGCTGCCGCTGTCGGTCAATGTTTCCCTGCTCCAGCTGCTGGAACACGACCGTGGCGAGGAGATGCTAAAGCTGATCGCCCGCTACCGTATCGCCCCTGGCACCCTCATCCTCGAGGTGACGGAGAGCTGCCGGATGGACGATCCGCAGGATGTGATGGCGCGGTTGCGACCGCTGCGCGAGGCCGGGGTACAGATTGCGCTGGATGATTTTGGCATGGGTTATGCCGGGTTGCACCAGCTGCAGCAGATGAAAGCTCTGCCGGTGGATATTCTGAAAATCGATAAAGTATTCATCGATATGCTGCCGGAGGATGTCAGCATGGTGCCGGCGATGATCCAGCTCGCGCGCGGCCTGTCGCTGCGTATCGTGGCGGAAGGGGTGGAGAACGACGCCCAGTACCGCTGGTTGCAAGCCGCGGGCGTCGAGGTGCTCCAGGGCCATCTGTTCGGTTGCGCTTTGCCGCTGGAGGCATTCAGCGCGCGCTATCTCTCCCCGGTTCGTGAGGATGAAAATTTGTAAATGTTTTGTTGACTTGTGCGAGTCAGCTCAAAGATTTTAACAATTGCGTTGCACTTTCGGCGTTAGTTATTTCTGAAATGTTTCCAGGGTGTTATTTTTAAGCCACAGACGTCAAATATCCCTTCTTACTCTGTGGTTATTCCCAAAGGACACCCTATGAAAACCTCTATCTTTAAAAGCCTCTATGTCCAGGTTCTGACGGCCATAGCGATCGGTATTCTGCTGGGCCATTTTTACCCGGAACTGGGCGCGCAAATGAAACCCTTCGGCGACGCCTTCGTTAAGCTGATTAAAATGGTGATTGCTCCGGTTATCTTCTGTACCGTCGTGACGGGGATCGCCGGGATGGAAAGCATGAAAGCCGTCGGTCGTACCGGGGCGGTGGCGCTGCTCTATTTCGAAGTGGTCAGCACCATCGCGCTGATTATCGGTCTGATTATCGTCAACGTGGTGCAGCCTGGCGCCGGGATGAACGTCGACCCGTCAACGCTCGATGCGAAAGCGGTGGCGGTGTACGCTGAGCAGGCGAAAGACCAGGGGGTGGTGGCCTTTTTACTGGATGTGATCCCGGGCAGCGTCATTGGCGCCTTCGCCAGCGGCAACATTCTGCAGGTGCTGCTGTTCGCCGTCCTGTTTGGTTTTGCCCTGCACCGTCTGGGCAGCAAGGGCCAGCTGATTTTCAACGTCATTGAAAGCTTCTCCCAGGTTATCTTCGGCATCATCAATATGATCATGCGCCTGGCGCCGATTGGCGCCTTCGGGGCCATGGCCTTTACCATCGGTAAATATGGCGTCGGCACCCTGGTGCAGTTGGGGCAGCTGATCATCTGCTTCTACATCACCTGTATTCTGTTCGTGGTGGTGGTGCTGGGGAGTATCGCCCGGGCTACCGGCTTCAGCATCTTCAAATTTATCCGCTATATCCGTGAGGAGCTGCTGATTGTGCTGGGAACCTCCTCGTCAGAATCAGCGCTGCCGAGAATGCTCGACAAGATGGAGAAGCTGGGCTGCCGCAAATCGGTGGTGGGCCTCGTGATCCCGACCGGCTATTCGTTCAACCTCGATGGCACCTCCATCTACCTGACGATGGCCGCGGTCTTTATCGCCCAGGCGACCAACAGCCATATGGATATTTTCCATCAGATCACCCTGCTGGTGGTGCTGCTGCTCTCCTCGAAAGGGGCGGCGGGGGTGACCGGCAGCGGCTTCATCGTGCTGGCGGCGACCATCTCCGCCGTCGGGCATTTGCCGGTGGCGGGCCTGGCGCTGATCCTCGGTATCGACCGCTTTATGTCCGAAGCCCGTGCGCTGACCAACCTGGTGGGTAACGGCGTCGCTACGGTGGTGGTGGCTAAATGGGTCAAAGAACTCGATGCCAAACAGATGGATGATGTTCTGAATAACCGTGTTCCAGCGAACAAATCGCACGAATTATCCTCTTAAATCCTCCTCTTAGGCCCGTACTCCCTTGCTGGAGTACGGGCTCCTGCGCATAATTAGAGGTCATTTCCGCTTGGCGGAAATGACACGAAATGATTATTTTGCGTTGTCATGCGACATTTTCGTCTCCGTGTGGTCTAACCGACGTATTTCACTCTCACTTTTTTTCGGCAGCCCGTCAGTGGGGTGCTGTTGTAACCAGGAATGTTCATCAGGGGTTCACATGCAGGGCACAACAATTAAACTCTTAACGGGCGGTTTGCTGATGGTAGCGGCGGCCGGTTATGTGCAGGCAGAAGCGCTCCAGCCTGATCCGGCCTGGCAACAAGGGACCTTAGCGAATGGTTTGACGTGGCAGGTGCTGGCCACGCCGCAGCGTCCCAGCGACCGTATTGAAGTCCGTCTGTCCGTGAATATTGGCTCGCTGAGCGAAAGCACTCAGCAGAGTGGTTTCAGCCGCTTTGTTCCTCGCCTGGCGTTGACGCAAAGCGGCAGCCTGCCGACGATGCAGGCGCGCTCTTTATGGCAGCAGAGTATTGACCCGAAGCGTCCTCTGCCGCCGGCCATCGTCTCCTACGATTACACAATGTTTAATCTCAGTCTGCCCAATAACCGCAACGATCTGCTGAAAGAGGCGCTGAGCTGGCTGGCGGACGCCAGCGGTAAGCTGACCATTACGCCTGAATCGATCAATCATGCGCTGCAGGGCAGCGACATGGTGGCGACGTGGCCGCTGGATACCAAAGAGGGCTGGTGGCGCTACCGCCTGAAAGGGTCCACCATGCTGGGCCATGATCCTGCCGCGCCGCTGAAGCAGCCGATAGACGTGGCGCAGCTGAAAGACTTTTATCATAAATGGTACACCCCCGACGCCATGACGCTGATTGTGGTCGGTAACGTCGACAGCCGCAGTGTCGCTGAGCAAATCAGCAAAACCTTCGGCGATCTGAAGGGCAAGCGGGAAACGCCCGCGGCGGTGCCGACCTTATCGCCACTGCCTACCGTGCCGGTCAGCATCATGACCAGCGCGGTGCGTCAGGACAAACTGTCCATCATGTGGGATGCGCCCTGGCAGCCAATCCGCGACTCCGCGGCGCTGCAGCGCTACTGGCGCGACGACCTCGCCCGCGAAGCGCTGTTCTGGCACGTGCAGCAGAGCCTGAGCAAAAATAACGTGAAGGATATTGGTCTTGGCTTTGACTGCCGGGTGCTCTATCAGCGCGCGCAGTGCGCGATCAACATCGAATCGCCGGGCGAGCGTCTGAACAACAACCTGAGCGTGGTCTCGCGCGAGCTGGCGAAAGTGCGGGACAACGGCCTGCCGCAGGAGGAGTTTGACGCGCTTATCGCCCAGAAAAGCCTCGAGCTGCAGAGGCTGTTTGCCACCTATGCGCGCACTGACACCGATATTCTGATGAGCCAGCGCATGCGCTCCCTGCAGAATCAGGTGGTGGATATCGCGCCGGAGCAGTATCAGAAGCTGCGCCAGGAGTTCCTCAACTCCCTGACGGTAGACATGCTGAATCAGTACCTGCGTCAGCAGCTGTCCCAGGATATGGCGCTGGTGCTACAGCAGCCGAAAGGCGAACCGGAATACAACATGAAGGAGCTGCAGGCCACGTGGGAAAAACTGATGGCGCCGAATCCGGCGGCCGCGGCGGTCAGCGGCAGCGCTGATACAGTTGACGCCCACAGCGAGGCCAGCGACATCCCGCCAGGGCAGTAACTAACGCCTCTCCGGCGCGCCAGCGGCGGCCGGAGAGCGCTTCCTGCGGAGAATTACTGCGGCATCGCTTCCCGCGGGATGATCGCCCCGCGATACTGGATCACCGTGCTGGCGGTCAGGTGTCCGCGTTTGGCGGCGGATTCAGCATCGCCGCCGGTCAGGCGAACGGCCAGGTAGCCGGCGCTGAAGGAGTCTCCGGCGGCGGTGGTATCCACCACCTTCTCTTTGGCCAGCCTGACAGCCGGCACTTCCTGTAGCGGTTGCCCGCTAACCGAGACCAGGCAGGCATCCGCCCCGCGCTTCACCACCACCTCTTCCACGCCGGCGGCATGCGTGCGGGCGATCACCTCAGCAACCGGTTTTTCCCCCCACAGCGCGTCTTCATCATCGAGCGTCAGAAACGCGATATCGGTGCAGGCAAGCATCTCCTGATAGACCTGCTGCGTCTCCGCCTGGCTGGCCCACAGGCGTGGACGATAGTTGTTGTCGAAGATCACCTTGCCGCCGTTGGCGCGGCACTCACGCAGCAGCGTGAACAGCTTGTCGCGGCTGGCTGGGCTGAGAATGGCGAGACTGATGCCGCTCAGATAGAGATAGTCGAAAGTGGCCAGCTCTTCGCAAATCGCCGCCGCGCGATCGCTCTCCAGCCAGAACTTTGCCGCCGCCTCGTTGCGCCAGTAGTAGAAGGTGCGCTCGCCGGTGTCATCGGTTTCAATGTAATACAGCCCCGGCAGGCGGTCGGCCATCCGCTGGATAAGATCGGTGTTGACGTTTTCCTGCTGCCAGCTGTCGAGCATCTGCTGGCTGAACGCATCGGTTCCCAGCGCGGTGACATAGTGGACGCTCAGTGCGCTGGCATCGGTCTGCCGCGCGATATAGACCGAGGTGTTTAAGGTATCGCCGCCAAAGCCGCGGTTAACGGCCCCGTTCTTCTCTGACAGCTCAATCATGCATTCGCCAATAACGGCAATTTTTTTAGACATAGCCAGAACCTGCAATGGAATCGATATAAGCGCTAGTGTGCGCTGCGCTGTTTTGCTGGTCAATCATATTAAAACATCGTTCCATTATTTTTTTGACCTGACGCGCGTAATGTGACGAAAAGCGCATTTCCAGGATAAACGCCGCGTTTTGACTATATTCAGGACTGACGTGATGCAAAAGGAGCGGAGTAGGGATGAGCAGAACCCGTAAAACGTTGGTTATCATCACAGGAACGATACTGTTGCTGATCGTTCTCTTCTTTATCGTGCTGGCCACCTTTGACTGGAACCGGCTGAAGCCGACGATCAATCAGAAAGTGTCCGCCGAACTTAACCGCCCGTTCGCCATCCGCGGCGATCTCGGCGTGGTCTGGGAGCGGCAGCCGGACGAGCGCGGCTGGCGCAGCTGGATCCCGTGGCCCCATGTGCACGCGGAAGATATCGTGCTGGGCAACCCGCCGGCCATCCCCCAGGTGACCATGATCCACCTGCCGCGGGTGGAGGCGACCCTCGCCCCGCTGGCGCTGCTGAGCAAAACGGTGTACCTGCCGTGGATCAAGCTGGAACAGCCCGACGTGCGGCTGATCCGCCTGGCGGAAGACAATAATAACTGGACCTTTCAGCTGGCTGGCGATCAGCGTACGTCGGGCGACAGCGCGCCCTCCAGCTGGTCCTTTCGCCTCGATAATATTCTCTTTGACCGCGGGACTATCGCCATTGATGACAAGATCACCCGCAGCGATATCACCATCCTTGTCGATCCCCTCGGCAAACCGCTGCCGTTCAGCGAAGTGACCGGCACGAAGGATCAGCATAGCGCGGCGAAAGTGGGCGATTACGTCTTTGGCCTGTCGCTGAAGGGCCGCTACAAGGACCAGCCGGTCACCGGTAACGGTAAAATCGGCGGCATGCTGGCCCTGCGCAGCGCAAGCACGCCTTTCCCGCTGCAGGGCGACTTCCACTCCGGCAACACCCGGGTGGCATTCAGCGGCACGGTCAGCGACCCGCTCAACGTCGGCGGTATTGACCTGCGGCTGAAATTCGCCGGCGACTCGCTGCGCGATCTCTACGACCTGACCGGTGTGCTGCTGCCGGAGACGCCATCGTTCTCTACCGATGGCCGCCTGCGCGCCGACTTTAAGCAGAAAAACCGCATGCGTTTTGACTACCAGGATTTTAATGGTCGGATCGGCGATAGCGACATTCATGGCTCCCTCACCTATACCACCGGCAAACCGCGACCGAAACTCAGCGGCGATATGGAGTCGAAGCAGCTGCGGCTGGCGGATCTCGGGCCGTTAATCGGCGTCGATTCCGGCAAAGGGACGAAGAAAGGCGCTGCGCGCCAGGCGGGCGACCGACCGCAGCCGGCGGGTAAAGTGCTGCCGGCAGACCGTTTTGAAACCGATAAATGGCAGGTGATGGATGCCGATGTACGCTTTAAGGGCCGGAGAATTGAGCACGGCGGCACCCTGCCGATCAGCGATCTGTCGACCCATGTGATCCTGGAAGATGGCGACCTGCGCCTGCAGCCGGTGCGCTTTGGCCTGGCCAACGGGTCGATTGCCGGCAGCGTACACTTGCAGGGCGATAAAAAGCCGCTGCAGGGTGAGGCCAATCTGCAGGCGCGACGCCTGAAGCTGAAGGCGCTGATGCCGAACGTCGAGATGATGCAGAAAACCCTCGGCGAGATGAATGGCGATGTTCAGCTGCGCGGCAGCGGCAACTCGGTGGCGGCCCTGCTCGGCAACAGTAATGGCAACCTGAAACTGCTGATGAACGACGGCCTGATCAGTCGTAACCTGATGGAAATTCTCGGTCTTAACGTCGGCAACTACCTGATCGGCCAGATTTTTGGTGATGAGGAAGTTCGGGTGAACTGTGCGGCGGCCAATATCGACGTGACCAACGGCGTCGCCCGGCCGCAGATTTTTGCCTTCGATACGGAAAACGCGCTGATCAATGTGACCGGAACCGCCAGCTTCGCCTCCGAGCAGCTGGACCTAACCATCGATCCGGAAAGTAAAGGCTTCCGGGTGATCACCCTGCGTTCACCGCTGTATGTTCGGGGCACCTTTAAATCGCCGCAGGCGGGGGTGAAGGCCGGGCCGCTGATTGTCCGCGGTGCGGTAGCGGCCGCGCTGGCAACCCTTGTGACGCCGGCCGCCGCGCTGCTGGCGCTGGTCTCCCCGGCGGAGGGCGATAGCAACCAGTGCCGGACCATTTTGTCGCAGATGAAAAAGTAGGGGAGAGCCCTGACGCCGCTGGCGTCAGGGCGAAGGATCACAACGACTGGTGGCGGGTCTCGTGGGTCAGCAGCAGGGCGATCAGCGTCAGCGCCGCCATCGCCGCCAGATAGGTGCCGACCGCCGCCAGGCCGTAGTTGCCCTGCAGCCAGGCGGCAATGTACGGCGCGACCGAGGCGCCGAGGATCGACGACACGTTATAGGAGAATGACGCGCCGGTGTAGCGCACTTCCGTGGGGAACAGCTCCGGGAGCAGCGCGCCCATCGGGCCAAAAGTCAGTCCCATCAGGCTTAAGCCCAGCAGCAGGAAGGCGAAGACCAGCAGCGGGTTACCGGAACCCAGCAGCGGTTTAAAAGCGAACAGGGCGAACAAAATAATCATCGTGGTGATGACAATCATGCTCTTGCGACGGCCAAAGGCGTCCGCCAGCAGGCCGGCGACAGGCACCATCACGCCGAAGCCAATCACCGCCATCATCAGCATCCACAGCACTTCGTTACGCGGCAGGCCCAGGCCATTCGGCGCGGCGCCGGTGCTGAAGGTCATCGAGTAGACGGTCATGATGTAGAACAGGGTATAGGTTGCCAGCATGATGAAGGTGCCCAGCACCGTCACGCGGACGTGTTTGGTCAACAGGGTACCCAGCGGGATTTTGACCTGTTTTTTCGCCGCTGCCACTTTGGCGAAGACCGGCGTTTCGTGCAGCGAGACGCGCACGTACAGACCGATGATCACCAGCACCGCGGAGAAGATAAACGGCACGCGCCAGCCCCACTCCATAAACTGCTGATCGGTTAACAGCCAGGAGAGCAGCAGGAAGGTGCCGTTGGCGAAGAAGAAGCCGATCGGCGCGCCCAGCTGCGGGAAGGAGCCGTACAGGGCGCGCTTGCGCGCCGGGGCGTTTTCCGTTGCCAGCAGCGCTGCGCCGCCCCATTCCCCTCCGAGGCCAAGCCCCTGACCGAAGCGCGCCAGCGCCAGCAGCATCGGCGCGACAATGCCAATGCTTTCATAGCCGGGCAGCAGGCCGATCACCACGGTGGAGATCCCCATGGTTAACAGCGAGGCCACGAGAGTGACCTTGCGGCCGACGCGATCGCCAAAGTGACCAAACAGCGCGGAGCCGATCGGCCGGGCGACGAAGGCGATGGCGAAGGTGGCCAGCGACTGCAGGGTGGCCGCGGCGGCATCGCCCTGCGGGAAAAAGATATGCGGGAAGACGATGACCGCGGCAGTGGCATAGATGTAGAAGTCGAAAAACTCAATGGCGGTGCCAATGAGCGAGGCGACAACGACTTTGTTGCGTGAATTGACCGGGGCGGTTTCCTGCGAGTTTTCGAGTGTGGTGGCTGTGGCTTGCATAGATCTTTCTTATTTTTGCGCGAACGAAAAGCCATATAGCCACAGCCACAGGGACATTTCAATCTGTAACAAACGTGGAAAGTGGGTAAAAAACAGGCAAAAAGCGGATAATTTTTACACCAGTAAAAATGGTTCTATGAAATGCTTCACAAAATTAAAAAGATAGAGGATAAAACCATTTTTTGGTTAAATAAAAGTTAATGGGTGGATTTATCTACTGAAATAAAGCGCGAGGATGAATTTTGCCTCTTCAATTCATCCTCGCAATGCGTTAACGGTGGGTTTTGCCAGGCATCCGCCGGTCGTCTTTATACTCCGCGGTGGCGATCCATGCGGCGCAGAATAGCGTCAGGCGGGCAAAGAAATAGAAAAAAGCCATCAGCCCCAGCACCGAACCGAACGCCGCCCCGGAGGGGGATTTCACCAGCGCCGGCAGCGTCCAGGTCATGACGATTTTGATGATTTCAAAGCCAATCGCCGCGATAAGCGTGCCGCGAAACAGGGCTTTGCGCCGCGGACGATGGCGCGGCAGCCGCCAGAAGATCCAGAAAAAGAGCAGATAGTTGGCAAAAATCGAGATGGCGAGGCCGATCAGCCGCCAGGCGGGCTTCAGCCATTCAATGTTGTCGAGATACAGCGCGGAGATAATCAACTGCTGGGCGGAACCCGCGACAGAAGTGATGGACAGCGTAATAATCAGCGCCACCAGCAGACCGATCAGCGAGATAAGATCGCGGAAGTATTTTATCCAGATTTTCTCCTCGTCCTGCGGCCGGCGCTCCCAGACGTCGCGCGACTGGGCGCGGATCGCTTCGCGCAAATTGCCCATCCAGTTAATACCGGAATAGAGGGCGACCAGCAGGCCGACCAGACCGACGGCGGTGCGCTGCTGCACCGCGGTGTTGATGGTGTTTTTCAACGTCGCCGCCAGCGTCGGGTCGCTGACGTTTTGCAGAATCTTGTCGAAAATGTCCTGCAGCAGGGTCGGGTGCCAGGCCAGCACGAAACCGGCGGCGGCAAAGGAGACCATCAGGATTGGGATCATCGACAGGAACGAGAAGTAGGTGATGGCCGCGCCGAACTGATTGCCCAGCCGGTCATTGAAACGTTCTGCGGCGCGCAGTAAGTGGGCGATCACCGGGTTGCGCTGCACTTTGGCCGCCGTTCCGGTGACGGTCTTCAGCGCCTGGCTGGCTTTTTGCCCGACGGCCGTGTCATTGAGAGCGTCGAGGGGGCTTTTGTTTTTCTCCGGCTGCGTGTCCGGTTCCTGTGGTGGGCGTCGATCGTCGTTTTCCGGCGTCATACGTGATTTCTTCCTTTTTTACCGCGAGATTCAGCAAAAAGTATACCTTAAATGGCGTATCCTGCAGGAACGCATCTACCCGCCACCCGTTCACCATCCGCGGGGATCAATCGACATAATCTTTCATCAACCCGCCCAGCCACTCCATAAACAGATGTACGCGACGGGAGAGATTGCGCCGATGGGGGTAGATAAGCGAGACCGGCAGCGGCTCGGCGCGGTACTGGGGCAGGATCTCCGTCAGGTCGCCGGCGCGTAACGCCTCGCGCACGCCGGTACGCGGCACCTGAATGATCCCCAGCCCGGCGATACAGGCTGCCTGATAGGTTTCCGTACTGTTGACTGTCAATATGCCGCCGGTTTTTACCCAGCGCACCGCGCCATCGATCACCACCTCAAAGCCGGGGGGACGGACCCCGAGGGTGCTGGCGTAGTGGATCAGGGCATGATCCGCCAGATCCTCAAGGGATTGCGGATAGCCAAATCGCGCAAGGTAGTCCGGGCTGGCGCAGTTAATTTGCGTCAGCTTGCCCAGTGGGCGGGCGATAAGCCCTGAGTCTTTGAGCGCGCCGACGCGTACCACGCAGTCAAACCCCTCGCGGATCACGTCCACCAGCCGGTCGCTGCTGCTCAGCTCCAGTTCGATGCCCGGATACTGCTGTAAAAAAGTCGGCAGATGAGGGATCACCAGTTTTTTAGCAAAACCGACCGGCATATCCACCCGCAGCCGGCCGCTGATGCTCGCCGGATCGTGCTGGAACATGCCGTCCAGTTCGTCGAGGTTGCTCAGCAGATCCTTCGCCCGCTCGTAGTAGACCATCCCATCCTGGGTGAGCTGAACCCGACGGGTGGTACGGTGCAGGAGCCGCACGCCAAGATGGCTTTCCAGGGCCTGAATCTGCCGCGAGACGCTGCCTTTCGGCAGCGCCAGGGTCTCGGCGGCGCGGGAAAAACTCTCCAGATCCGCTACGCGAATGAATAACTGCATTGCATGAATTTTATCCATGCCGATCGCCTATTGTTGTTATGAATGAAACAGTAAAACGTAATGTAGCGTATTTATTGTTTCACTGGCAGTTAATAAGCTAGAACACAATCACAATGCAACCTGAAAGGGGTTTTCTGATGACACAACGTATCGCTTTAGTGACCGGCGGCAGCCGCGGTCTGGGTAAAAACGCCGCGTTGAAGCTGGCGGCGAAGGGAACCGATATTCTTCTGACTTACCACAGCAACCGCCAGGCGGCCCTCGACGTGGTAGCAGAAATCGAGCAAAAAGGGGTCAAAGCGGCAGCATTAGCGCTGAACGTCGGCGATTCTTCAACATTCGACGCTTTCGCCAGCGAGGTGGCGCAGGTGCTGGCGCAGAAGTGGGGGCGAACCACCTTTGATTATTTACTGAACAACGCCGGGATCGGCCTTAACGTCCCCTTCGCCGAGACCAGCGAAGCGCAGTTTGACGAGCTGATGAACATCCAGTTCAAAGGGCCATTTTTCCTGACCCAGCGGCTGCTGCCCCTCCTGCAGGACGGGGGACGGATCCTCAACGTTTCCAGCGGCCTGGCGCGCTTTGCCCTGCCGGGCTATGCGGCCTACGCCGCGATGAAGGGGGCGATGGAGGTCCTGACCCGCTATCAGGCGAAAGAGCTGGGCGGGCGCGGTATTTCGGTGAATATCATTGCGCCGGGAGCCATCGAGACCGACTTTGGCGGCGGGGTGGTGCGCGATAACGCCGAGGTGAATCAGCATATCGCGGCCCAGACCGCGCTGGGGCGCGTCGGGCTGCCGGATGATATCGGCGACGCCATCGCCGCCCTGCTCAGCGATGAGCTGGCGTGGATGAACGCGCAGCGCGTGGAAGTCTCGGGCGGGATGTTCCTCTGATCCTGACTACCACCAGCCTGTGACCGGCGGTGCGCTACGGCGCATCGCCCTCCCCACGCAGCCGACCGAACAGCCAGTCATTGTGCCAGCGCCCGTTCAGCCAGTAGTTCTCCCGCAGCTCCCCCTCCAGCCGGAACCCGGCTTTGAGCAACAACTGCTTAGACGCCTCGTTGCCGGCGGTGACGCTGGCGGTCAGGCGGCGGACGCCGCCGGTGGTAAAGGCGTAGTCGCACAGCGCGCGCAGCGATTCGTAGCCGTAGCCCCGGCCCTGCGCCGCCGGAGCGAAGAGAAAGCCGACCTCGGCAATGTCGCGCTGATGATGCTGGTAACCGGTCAGGCCGAGCGGGGTATGGGTGAGCCTGTCGCGCACCACCAGGCACAGCCAGTGTTCATCCCCCGGCGCCCACGGCGGCAGCCGCGAATCGAACGCCTCGCGGATGGCCGGCCGCCTGCGGCCGGGGGTCGGCGACGTAGAGCATGACCTGCGGATCCTGCTGCAGGGAAAGAAAAAACGACCAGTCGTCCAGCTGCAGCGGTGAGCAGCGCAGGCGCGGCGTCAGGAGTTCAGGCATAAGCGTCATTCCAGGCAGGGCGAATCCTCTGAACATAGCAGGAGAAAGCCGCCGGGAACAGCCCGACTAGGTTGGCTCACCGTACAGGCCAATCAGTCGGCGCACCACGCCGTTGGTCCAGCCAAAGCCATCCTGCAGGGGATACTCCCCGCCGCCACCCTCATGCGGGACGCCGGTGGCAATATGGTATTTCTCAATCAGCTTGTGATGCTGCTTGTAAAAGTGATTGACCGTCTGCAGCCAGCTCCAGGCAATCTCATCCCCCAGCGGATCCTGGCCGTAACGTTTAAATCCCTGGATCGCCATCCACTGCAGCGGCGCCCAGCCGTTAGGTTTATCCCACTGCTCACCGCTTTCATATTCGGTGGCCATGATCCCCCCGGGGGTGAGCAGGCGGGCCCGCACCGCATCGGCAAGGCGTTCTGCCTGCTCGTGAGTCGCCAGGCCGACGTAAAGGGTGACGATGCTGGCCGCGGAAAACAGCGCCAGCTGTTCACGGCGCCAGTCATAATCGCGGAAACAGCCGTTCTCATCATCCCACAGATAGCGGTTGACCGCCGCCCGCCGATCCTGAGCCTTCTGGCGGAAGGCCGCCTCTGTCTCGCGATCGCCCTTCAGGCCGGAGAGATTGGCGATGGTCGTCTCCAGCTTGAACAGGAAGGCGTTCAGGTCTATAGGGATAAACTGCGTCGTGCGGATGCTGGCCAGCCGCGTGATATCCCGCAGCCAGCGGCTGGAGTAGTCCCAGCCGGACGCGGCGCCCGCCCGCAGGTCGCGGTACACTTCATTGGCGGGCCGCCCGGAGTGTCGGGCGGTCTCCACGTCCTCGCGCCAGGACTCATCCCGCGGC
>Ga0058694_1000312_pt1 | contig 27503 bp, 15 predicted proteins | sample AgamicOrSfrz_FD_55041 | JGI IMG/M metagenome (GOLD analysis project Ga0058694, IMG submission 55041) | Agave microbial communities from Guanajuato, Mexico - Or.Sf.rz | ecosystem: Host-associated > Plants > Phyllosphere > Phylloplane/Leaf | place: Guanajuato, Mexico | collected 2012-05-30 | reverse complement strand
CAGCTTCACCGGTGCCGGTAAAGGTTGGACGGTTGTCGTTGGTAATGCCGCCGTTGTTGATTGCGCCGGTGATGGTCCCGACATCATCCACCACGCTGGAGAGCACCGGCGCCAGTGGGGCAACGGTATCCACGTTAAGCGAGAAGGCCGGAGAGGTGCCCGAGACGTTACCTGCCGCATCGGTAGCGTTGACGCGCAGCGCGTGCGCCCCCTGAGCCAGATCGCTGGTTGGAATAAAGCTCCAGCTACCGCTGGCGTTGACCAGCGCGGTGCCGATCTCGATACCGTTATCCAGGATGTGCACGGTGCTGCCCGCCACGCCGGTGCCGGTCAGTTCTGGCCGTGCATCGTTGGTGAGCTGGCCGTTCACCAGCGGGCCGGTATTGCCTGCCACGTCGTCATTAACGCTGACCAGCACCGGGGTGGCCGGTGGGGTCATATCGACGGTCAGGACATACTCCCCGGAGAGCGGGCTGACGTTACCGGCGGTGTCGGTTGCGATGGCGGTAAAGCGATGTTCGCCTTCAGCCAGCACCGTCGTTGGCGTAAAGCTCCAGATACCGCTGGCGTTGGCCAGCACGGTGCCGAGCAGGCGGCTGCCTTCGTAGATGGCGACGCTGCTGCCCGCTTCCGCGCTACCCGACAGGGTTGGCGTGTTGTCGTTGGTGAACCCGCCGCTGGCGACGTTACCGGTGACCGGGCCGACGTCATCGTTGGCGCCGGTGATAACCGGTGTAGCCGTCACGGTATCAACCACCAGCGAGAACGGATCCGAGCGCAGGCTTTCGTTGCCCGCCGGATCGGTGGCGCTGAGGGTCAGGGTATAAGTGCCGTCGTCCAGCGCCTGAGGCAGGGTAAAGCTCCAGGCACCGGTGGCGCTCACCGGGACGCTACCGAGCAGGGTATCGCCGGAATAGACGTTAATCACATCCCCCGGCGTCGCCGTGCCGTTCAGCACCGGCTGGTTGTCGTCGGTCGGTCTGCCGCTGACCACCGATCCGGTGATGGTGCCCACGTCATCCACCAGGGTGCCAAACACCGGTGCAGCAGGTGGCGTCAGATCGATATTGACCGTCGCCGCTGGCGACTGGCCGCTGGTCTGGCCATCAACGGTGGCGGTCACGCTGAAGCTGTGGCTGCCTTCCCCAAGGGTCGAGACCGGGAATGTCCAGGCCCCGGAGGTGGCATCGGCAGTCACCGTGCCCAGCGCGGTGGTGCTGCCGTCCTGGTAAATGGTGACCAGGCTGCCCGGGATCGCCGTACCGGTGAGGGTCGGGGTGGCGTCGTTGGAGCTGCCGCCTTTGACGTTGACGTTACCGCCGGTGCCGTTGTCATCCAGGATGGCATCGATCGTCGGGACATCCGGCAGCGCAGGCGTGGCCGGGACGTCATAGGTTGCCGGGCCGCTGAGGTTGCCCGCCGGGTCGCTGGCGGTCAGGGTGAGGGTCACCGCATCGCTTTGCGGCGGGGTCAGGGCCACGGAGAATTGCCCCTGCGCGTTGGTCACGGCGGTGCCCAACACCACGTTATTCGGGCCAGTGACCGTAATGGTGGTACCCGCTTCGGCGGTGCCGGTCAGCGGTGTACCGCCGGAAACGATGTCGGTAACCGCAGGCGCATCCGGTGCGTCAGTATCAATGACCACGCTGACCGGGCCGCTTTGGCTGGTGTTGCCCGCCGCATCGCGCGCCACCACGGTGAGGGTATGCGTAGTATCAGACAGCGGCGTGCCGACCGGGATCGGCAGCGTCCACTGCCCCTGCGCGTTGACCTGCACCTCGCCAACAGGATTGCCGTCAACGGAGACGGTAACGGTGCTCAGCGGTTCGCCGGTGCCGCTCAGCGTTGGGGTGCTGCTGTTAGCGTAGAGCGTGCCGTTGGCGAGGGTGCTGTCGGAGATCTCCAGCAGCTGCGGGATCGCCGGTGGCACGGTGTCGATGGTGAAGGCAAAGTTACTGCCCGCCTCGCTGACGTTCCCGGCGGCATCCATTGCTGCCACGGTGAGGGTCGTCGCGCCATCTTTCAGCACTGGCGTGGTGATGGTCCAGCTGCCGTTGCTGACCAGGCCGCGTCCCACTTCGATACCGTTGCTGTAGAGAATGACGGTGGTGCCGTTCTCCCCGGTGCCGGTGACGGTTGGGATATTGCCGTTGCTGCTGCTGCCCGCCGCGATATTGCCGGTGACCGGCCCAACGTTATCATCCACGCTGGTGATGACCGGAATGTCAGGCACGAGGCTGTCGACGGTCACGGTCATGGTGCCGGAAAGCTCAGAGACGTTGCCCGCCTCGTCGGTGGCAGTGAGGGTAAAGCTGTGCGACCCCTCGGCCAGCGGCGTCTCTGAACGCCATGTCCAGTTGCCGTTAATATCCACGACCACTTCGCCCACCAGCACATTACCTGTGGTGGTCTGGTCGTAAATGCTGATCACGTCATCCGGTGTGCCGGTGCCGCTCAGCACCGGACGGGTGTCGTTGGTGGCACCGTTATTGCTCACCGGCCCGGTAATGTCGCTGACGTTATCCGTCACCACTGGCAGACCCGGTGCGGTTGGGGCATCGGTATCGATGGTAATGGACACTGGCTGCGACGGGGCGCTCTCGTTGCCCGCGCCGTCACTGTTGGTCACGGTCAGGCTGAGGTCGTAGGTGCCATTTGGCAGACTTTCTGGCGGGGTCCAGGTCCAGGTGCCGCCTGGCTGGACGGTGGCTTCACCGATCGGAGTGGTGCCGTTGTAGATGGTGACGATATCCCCCTCATTCCCGGTGCCGCTCAGGGTTGGGGTGGTATCGCGGGTGCTACCGCCGCCGGTAAGGGCAGTCTCTCCCGTGCCGTCAGGGTTGACGGTGATGTCCGGGATAGCCGGTGTGGCAGGGGCCACGTTATCCACCACCAGGTTAAAGGTGTTGGAAACGGCGGTATTGCCTGCCGCATCGCTGACCGTGGCGGTCAGGGCGTGCGTGCCGTTACCCAGCGGGGTCGCCAGTTGGACGCTCCATTCCCCCGTCGCGCTGGTGGTGGCGGTGCCGAGCAGGGTGGTGCCTTCATAGAGGCTAATCTGCGCGTTTGCCGGGCCTGTCCCCCGAATCAACGGCAGGGTTTCGTCGGTCGGCTGGTCGCTGACCACGTCGCCCGTGACGCTGCCCGTGCTGTCCACGGCCAGGGTGATGACCGGGGCAACAGGCGGTACGGTGTCGATGGTGACGTTAAAGGCCGGGGAGGCCTCGCCGGTGTTACCCGCGGCATCCGTCGCCACGACGATGATCGCATGCGGCCCCTCGGTGAGCGGGTCTTCCGGGGTGAAGCTCCATGTGCCTCCTGTCCCTACCTGGGTCGTGCCGACTTCCACGCCATCCACCTGAATGCTGATGGTGGCCCCGGCTTCCCCGGTGCCGTTCAGGGTCGGACGGGTGTCGTTAGTGGCGGTGTTGTTCCCGATGATAACCGCGGTGCCGGAGAGATCGTTGATCACAGAGGTGATCGCCGGGGCGTCCGGGGCGGTGGCATCAACCACGATGCTCCAGCTGTTGGAAGCGGCGCTGGCGTTGCCCGTGGTATCCACGGATTGCGCCGTGAGGACGTGGCCGCCGTCAGGCAGCGCGGCGGTGAGCTGGATCTCCCAGGTGCCGCCCTCGCCGGTCTGCGTGGTGCCGATCAGCGTCGTGCCGCTATAGAGTTGAATCGTCGTGTTGGCAGGGCCGGTGCCGCGGATCAGCGGCGTTGCATCGTTGGTGGTTTGCCCGTCAGTGATGGTGCCGGTCACGCCGGGCACGTTGTCCACCACATCCACAATCACCGGAATGGCCGGAGGCGTGGTGTCCGGGGCGGCGATCTGGCCTTCCGCGCCGGTGTTTCCGGCTCTGTCGGTGGCGGTGACCGTCAGCAGTTCGCCGTTCTGTTTCGGCGTGGTAAGGGTGATGGAGAAGCTGCCGGTGTCATTGACCACCCCGGTGCCGATCACCGTGTTGCCATCGCGCACGGTGATGGTACTGCCTGCTTCACCCCGGCCAGTGAGGGTGCTGCCATTGTTAAGGACCGTGAAGCTGTCCGGTGCGCCCGGGGCAAGGGTATCAACGGTGATGGAAGCCACCGGGGATGCCGCGCTGAGGTTGCCCGCCGCATCGGTGGCAATGGCGGTGAAGGTATGCTCGCCATCCTCAAGGGCGATGAGGGTTTGATCCAGCGTCCACTGTCCCTGATCGTTGGCGAGGGTCTCGCCTACCAGGGTCTCACCGTCGTAAATGCGCACGGTTGCGCCGGCTTCGGCGGTGCCGTTGAGGGTTGGACGAGTGTCGTTGGTCGGATTGCCGTTAAGAACCGGACCTTGCACCGAACCGACGTTATCCACCACCGAGGTGATGAGCGGTGCGACCGGAGCGGTGGCATCGACGTTGATGACAAACCCTTCGTTAGGTGGGCTGACGTTGCCTGCCGCATCGGTGGTGGTCACCGTCAGCGTATGTTCCCCGTCAGCCAGCGGCGTCGTTGGGGTAAAGCTCCAGGCGTTGTTCGCCCCGACGGTAGCGCTGCCCAGCAGGGTGGTGCCGTCGTAAATGTTTACCGTGCTGCCCGCTTCGGCCGTGCCGCTGAGGGTCGGTCTGGCGTCGTTGGTCAACTGGCCACTGGTGAGATCCACCGGCTCGCCCACATCATCCGTGACCGAGACCAGGACAGGCGCGTCCGGCAACTGGGTATCTATTGTCAGGGTGAACGGCGCGGACGGATCGCTGACATTTCCTGCCGCATCGATCGCCACCGCGGTGAAGCTGTACACATCATCGCTAAGCTGTGTATTCACCTCGATCGACCAGCTGCCATTGGCATTGGCGATGCCTTCACCGATCAGGGTCTCACCATTGAAAATCTGCACCCGGGCATTCGGTTCGCTGGTGCCGGTGAGCACAGGCTGTTGATCGTTGGTGGTGCGGCCGCTGGTGAGCGCCCCGGTCACCGGGTCAACATCGTCAATCGCCAGCGCGATCACTGGCGCGGTTGGTTTCAGGGTATCGACAATCAGCGTGAAGCCCGGCGAGGTTTCGCTGAGGTTGCCCGCCGCGTCAATGGCGCTGGTGGTAAAGGTGTGGCTGCCGTTGCTCAGGGCCGTGGTCGGGGTCCAGCTCCACTCCCCGGTTTCCGTGGCCTGCACGGTGGCGACCTGAGCACCGTTGTCGTAAATCACCACGGTGGCGTTGGCTTCAGCGGTGCCGGTTAACCCTGGTAAGGCGTCATCGGTGACCTGGCCGGAGGTGGTGATTGGCGTCTGGATAGGACCCACGTTATCGCTGATGGCGGTGAGCGTTGGGGCCGCAGGTGCCAGCGTATCGACCGTCAGAATAAACGGATCGCTGGCGGGACCGGTATTCCCGGCGGTATCGGTGGCGGTAAAGCGGATGCTGCGCGAGCCTTCTTCGAGCGCCGTCTCCGGGGTAAAGGTCCAGCTGCCCGAGGCGTTAACCACCGCGGTGCCGATCTCCTGATCATCGACAAGAATACGGATAGTGGCACCCACTTCGCCGCTGCCGGTAAAGGTTGGACGGGCGTCGTTAGTGACATCGCCGCTGTCCAGCGTGCCGGTCACCGTGCCGACATCATCCACCACGGTGTCCAGCACCGGTGCCGACGGGGCAGTGATATCGATAGTGATGTTGAAGACCGGCGAGGCGCCAGAGACGTTGCCCGCGGCATCGGTAGCGTTAACGCGCAGATCGTGTGGCCCTGAGGCCAGATCGGTAGATGGCGTAAAGCTCCAGTTGCCGCTGGCGCTGACCAGCGCGGTGCCGATCTCCACCCCATTATCCAGAATGTGAACCGTGCTGCCCGCCACGCCGGTGCCGGTCAGTTCCGGGCGCACATCGTTGGTGACCTGCCCGTTGGTCAGCAGGCCGGTATTGCCCGCCACATCGTCGTTGATGCTGGTGATCAGCGGCGTGGCCGGTGGGGTCACGTCAACGGTCAGGGTGTAGGAACCGGAGATCGGGCTGACGTTGCCCGCGCTATCGGTGGCGACGGCGGTAAAGACGTGCTGACCTTCCGCCAGCACGGTGGTCGGCGTGAAGCTCCAGGCACCCGTGGCGCTGGCGGTGACGGTGCCAATCAGCCTAATGCCGTCGTAGATGGCGACGCTGCTGCCCGCTTCCGCGGTGCCCGTCAGGGTTGGGGTGTTGTCGTCGGTGCTGCCGTTGTTGGCGACGTTGCCGGTAACCGGCCCGACATCATCGTTGGCCCCGGTGATGATTGGGGCGTCCGCAGTGGTATTCACCACCAGGGAGAAGGCTTCCGAACGCGGGCTTTCGTTCCCGGCCGGATCGGTGGCGCTGAGGGTGAGGGCGTAGGTGCCATCATCCAGCGGTTGGGCCAGGGTAATGCTCCAGGCCCCGGTGTTGCCCACCGTCGCGGTGCCGATCAGGGTATCGTCGGCGTAAAGGCGGATCACATCGCCCGGGGTCGCTGTGCCGGTGAAGGTCGGCAGGTCATCATTGGTAGGTCTGCCACTGACCACTGTGCCGGTCTGCGGGCCAACGTCGTCCACCACGCTGCCAAACGATGGGGCAGCCGGTGGGGTGAGATCGATATTGACCGTCGCCCCCGGAGACTGGCCGCTGGTCTGGCCGTCAACGGTAGCGGTCACGCTGAAGCTGTGGCTGCCTTCAGCCAGGGCATCTGAAATCGGGAACGACCAGGCCCCCGTCACTTCGTTGGCAGTGACGGTGCCCAGCGCCGTGGTGCTGCCGTCCAGGTAAATGGTGACCAGGCTGCCCGCGATCGCCGTACCGGTGAGGGTAGGGGTGGCGTCGTTGGAGCTGCCACCTTTGACGTTGACGTCACCGGCGGTGCCGTTGTCATCCAGGATGGCGTCGATAACAGGAACGTCCGGCAATTGTGGCGTCGGCAGGACGTCAAAGCTCACCGGATCGCTGGCGTTACCCGCCGGATCGCTCGCCACCACGTTCAGCGTGGTTTCGTTGTACTGCGGTGGGGTCAGGGCCACGGAGAACTGCCCCTGCGCATTGGTCACGGCTGTGCCCAACACCACGTTACCCGGGCCAGTGACCGTAATGGTAGTACCTGCTTCGGCGGTGCCGGTCAGCGGCGTACCGCCGGAGACGACCTCGCTGACCACCGGCGCGTCCGGCGCGTCAGTATCGACGACCACGCTGACCGGGCCGCTTTCGCTGGTGTTGCCCGCCGCGTCGCGCGCTACCACGGTGATGGTATGCGGATTATCGGACAGCGTCGTGCCGACCGGCAGCGGGAAGGTCCACTGCCCCTGCTCGTTGACCTGTACCTCGCCGAGAGGATTGCCGTCAACGGAGACGGTAACGGTGCTTAACGGTTCGCCGGTACCGCTGAGAGTCGGGGTGCCGCTGTTCACGTACAGCGTGCCGTTCGCCAGCGTGCTGTCAGAGATCTCCAGCAGTTGCGGGTTGCCCGGCGGCACGGTGTCGATGGTGAAAGTAAAGTCGCTTCCGGCGCTGCTGACGTTCCCGGCGGCATCCACTGCCGCTACGGTGAGGGTGGTCGCGCCATCCTTCAGCGCGGCCGTGGTGATGGACCAGTTGCCGTTGCTGACCAGCCCGCGTCCCACTTCAACGCCATTGCTGTAGAGGATCACCGTGGTGCCGTTTTCGCCGGTCCCGGTGACGGTTGGGGTGGTGTCGTTGGTGCTGCCGCCCGCGGCGATGCCATCCACGCTGCTAATCAGCGGGATCTCCGGGAGCTGGCTGTCAACGGTCACGGTAATGGTGTCCGACACCACCGAGGCGTTGCCCGCGGCATCGGTGGCGATGACGGTAAAGCTGTGCGACCCCTCGGCCAGCGGCGTCTCTGAACGCCATGTCCAGTTGCCGTTGAGATCCACCACCACTTCGCCCACCAGCACGTTACCGTCCGCGGTCTGGTCGTAGATGCTGATCACGTCATCCGGTGTGCCGGTGCCACTCAGTACCGGACGGGTGTCGTTGGTCGCGCCGTTGTTGTCCACCGGCCCGGTAATGTCGCTGACGTTATCGGTGACCACCGGCACGTCAGGTTTATCCGGCGCGTCGGTATCGATGGTGATAGACACCGGCTGCGACGGGGCGCTCTCGTTGCCTGCGCCATCTTTGTTGGTCACGGTCAGGCTGAGATCGTAGGTGCCATTTGGCAGCCCGGCTGGCGGGGTCCAGGTCCAGTTGCCGCCCGGCGGAATGGTGGTTTCCCCGATTTTGGTGGTGCCGTCGTAGATGGTGACGATATCGCCTTCTGTCCCGGTGCCGCTCAGGGTTGGGGTGGTGTCGCGGGTGCTGCCGCCGGAGGTGAGCGGCTCTTCGCCGCTTCCGTCAGGGTTGACGGTGATCGCCGGTATTCCCGGGGTGGCCGGGGCCAGGGTATCCACCACCAGATTAAAGCTGTCGGAGGTGGAGACGTTGCCGACTGCATCTCTTACCGATGCGGTCAGGACGTGGGTGCCGTTAACCAGCGGGGTGGCAAGCTGCAGACTCCAGATACCCTCCGCATTGCTGGTGGTGGTGCCGAGCAGGGTGGTGCCTTCATAGATGCTGATCTGCGCATTCGCCGGGCCGCTGCCGTGGATCACCGGACGGGTTTCGTCAGTCGGGACGTTGTTGCTGACATCCCCCTGCACGCTGCCGGTGTTGTCTTCGATCCGGGTGATCACCGGAACGTCCGGGGCGACGGTATCAATGGTCAGGGTAAAGGCCCCGGAAGCCGGGCTGCTGTTCCCGGCGGCATCTTTTGCCACCGTGGTGATCTCGTGCAGACCATCCGCCAGCGCCGTGGCTGGGGTGAAGCTCCACTCCCCGCCGTTGCCCACCTGGGCGGTGCCGATCTCTACGCCATCCACCCGAATGCTGATCGTCGAACCCGCTTCGCCGGTGCCGTACAGGGTTGGGCGGTTGTCGTTGGTGGTGCCATTGTTGGCGATGGCTTCTGCGGTCTCAGGCAGATCGTTGATCACTTGGGAAATGGCTGGCGTGGCCGGTGGCGTGGCATCAAGGATGATGCTCCAGCTGTTGGAGATTTCGCTGCGGTTGTCATTGCTATCAACGGCTTGCGCCGTCAGGACATAGCCGCCGTCGCCGCTTAGCTCCAGCTCGGTGGTCCAGTTGCCGTTCTCATCCACTTCGGCAGTCCCCACCAGGGCCTCGCCGTTGTAGATATTAATGGTCGCGCCCGGTTCGCCGGTACCCGTGATGAGCGGACGGGAGTCATTAGTGACCTGACCGTTGCCCACCACGCCGGTAAGGCCCTCTACGTCATCCACCACGCTGGTGATGAGCGGGGCCTGCGGCGGGGTGACGTCCGGTGCAGTCACACTGCCTTCCGGCCCGGTATTGCCCGCCGGGTCGGTAGCGGTGGCCACCAGTTCCTGTCCGTTCAGGCGCGGGGTGCTGAGGAGAATTTCGAAGCTGCCGTCAGGGCCGGCAACGCCTCTGCCGATGACGTCGTCGCCATCGCGAAGGGTGACGGTGCTGCCTGCTTCTGCCTTACCGGTCACCACCGTGCCTTCAGGATTGATCGCCAGATCGGTCGGTGCGTCAGGCGGGGTGACATCCCCCACCACGGTACTCACTGGCTGGCTCTGGTTCCCGGCGGCATCAGAGGCCACCACGTTGAGGGTATTCCCCTCGGTTTGTGGCTCGGTGAGAACCACGTTGTAGTCGCCGTTGGCATCGGTCTGGCCGGTACCAATCACCGTTCCGCTACCGTTGGTGATGGTGATCGTGCTGCCTGGCTCGGCGGTGCCGATGACCTCAGTGCCGCCAGGGATCAGGCTGATGGTCGGCTGGTCCGGCGGGGTGCGGTCAATGGTAAAGTCAAACGGAGCGGAAGGGGCGCTGATGTTGCCCGTCAGATCGGTCTCCGTCAGGGTGATGCTGTGCGCGCCATCCGCGAGAGGGGTCGTTGGGGTAAAGCTCCATTTGCCATCTTCCCCCACCGTGGTCTGGCCCACGGGCTGACCGTTGTCATAGATCGTGATGGTGCTGCCCACCTCGCCGGTGCCGGTCAGGGCAGGGCGGTTGGCATCGGTGGTTTGCCCCGCGGTAAGCACGCCCTGCACCGTCCCGGTGGTGTCAGTGACCGTCACGCTGGAAGGGGCATTCGGGGCAACGGTGTCCACGTTAAAGCTGAATGCCGGTGAGGCCGGTCCGGTATTGCCCGCGCCGTCGGTGGCCCGGGTGGTGATTTGATGCGCCCCTTCGCCCAGGGCGGTATCAGGGGTAAAGCTCCAGCTGCCGTCGCTGTTCACCTGCGCCGTGCCGATGGCGACGTCGTTATCGTAAATTGTGATGGTGCTGCCGGGTTCGCCGCTGCCGCTAAAGGTCGGACGGGCATCATCGGTGGTCTGGCCGCTGGCGAGCGTGCCGGTTACGCTGCCCACATCATCGGTAACGCTGTCGAGGATTGGGGCTTGCGGGGGTGTCGTATCTACTGCGGTCACCGGGGTACCCGGTCCGGTATTGCCTGCCCCGTCAGTCGGGGTGACGGTCAGGGTCTCGCCGTTGGTGTACGGCGTGCTCAAATCGACGGTGAACTCGCCGTTGCCGTTGGTCTGGCCTCTGCCGACCACGTTCCCGTTGGCATCGGTGACGGTGATGGTGCTGTTGGCTTCGGCGCTGCCGCTAAGTTGAGTGCCATCTGCGGAGAATCTGAGGTTGCTGGCCGCGCCCGGTGGGGTAGTGTCGTTCGGATCGGTGCCTGGCTGCGTGGGGTTACCGCCGTTGCCGCCGTCACCATCCCCATCACCGCCGTTGCCACCGCCATTGCCATTATCGTCGTCGCTCCCGCCGCCACCACCACCGCCGCCGCCACCTGCGGCCAGGGCAATGCCGCCTGCCACTGCCACGCCACCCAACGCCCACGGCCAGATCGCCGCCTCACCTGCCGACGCGGTGGTTGTTCCCGCCAGCAGGGCATCAATGGAGGCTATCGACTGGTAGCCCTCTGCCGCCATGGGATCGGCGATCCACCACAAGGCGCCGTTGCTTTCCTCCAGCACCAGTTGGCTGATCCCCTGATCGCCCGCGACAAAGAAGTTTTTGAGGGTGATGACTTCGCCATCATTCAGCTTAACGATCAGGTCGTTACCGCTGCGTTCGTAGCCGAGAATGTCGGCGCGTTCGGCATCGATTTTAACGATGGAGGAATCATTCAGCGTCACCTGAGACCCGTCTGTTACCCTTTCCACGTGCGTCAGTTTGGAGATGACAGTGATTTTACTCATGTGTATTACTCCCGGCAGAGTGCAATGAAATGGCGAACGGTTTCAGCCATTTCTATTGAGCAGATTGAGCGCCACCCGTAGGGAAACTGTTTATTTGAAACAATGACCCAGGGTAATTATTTGAAAGTTATTCAGGGCTGCCGATAAATCGATGGTGGCAGCGACATTTTGCCCTTGATATTAAGGGGTAAGGCGATATGAGATATATTTCTCGGCGGTAAAATCCTTGTCTTTAATATTGGTAACAATTTCGTATTGACTGAATTTGATATAGCCATAAAGTGCTAAAAGCGCAACTTAAGCGCAGGTTAATAAAGGGTTAGTAGTGTTGAAGCGGTAATTGCTGTGGAGGTGAATTAAATGAGTCCAGGCGGGGTGCGGGTTGGCGTGATGGGCGAAGCGCTGAGTGGAGGCGTTCATTTTAAAGGTAATTTAAGGGGTTAGGAATTATCTGGATGTGTAAAACAGGCGAATTTATATTTTAGTGTGGCTGTGTAAAGAATTAAGCTGGAGTAAATAAGGCAGTTAATAAGATATATCAGGCGCGTATTTTAATATCCATATACAGGAGTTGCATTAATAAATAGTGTTGCCACTTAGAGCATGGTTTAAGTTAAGGCAACCAGGGTATTTAGTAGTAATAATATTATGCTAGTTAGATCACAATATTTATGACATTAAGAGTGGGGTTATTATCGGAGGGCAAAATATATTTCGGTTTTTAAGGCCGGGAAAGGCGTTGCCGCCCTCCCGGCGCGTACAGGCTAACCGGTAATAATGTGGTTCTGGTTGACCAGCTCTTCGTAGGTGGTCTGGACCTCATCCAGGGTCACCAGCGTCGCGGGGGTATAGCTGGAGCCAGCCCCGTCCCGGTCAAGGCTAATCACCGTGTTGCCATCACTGTTGCTGACCTGAATGTAACCCCCCAGAGTGGCGCGATCGCCATTCCAGCCGATCAACAGCTCGCTGATGTCGATTTTGTCTCCTGCCGCCAGCGAGAAGTGGCTGACGTGGTCGTCACCGGTGTCGTTGAGCACGTTATAGATCAAGGTTTCGCCCGTGGTGCTGGCGCTCAGGGTGCTGACCACCGGCTCGTCGGCCTGGGCGAATGCCGTGGTGGCCACCGTCGCGGTCGGCGGGTTCGGGGCTGCCGGATCGACGTTAATGGCCCAGATCTCGGACATCACGCTGTGATTACCGCGGCGGTCAACGGCATCGGCGGTCAGGGAGTGCGCCCCGTCCGTCAGACTTGCCGGGACCTGGAACGACCAGTGGCCTGTCGTATCGACCTCCGTCATCCCGATCTGAATATTCTCGCTGTAGATAAAGACCTTGGTGCCCAGCTCCCCCGTCCCGGCGATCTGCGGGGTGCGGTCGTCGGTTATTGTCCCGCTCGCAATGGTGCCGAGAAGGGTAGGGACGTCATCCACCACGTCGGTAATAATTGGCGTGGCCGGAGGCGTGGTGTCGTCGGCTTCTACCGTACTGGGCTGGCTGGTGTTATTCGCCTCATCGGTGGCGGTAAGACTCAGGATCTCACCGTTGAGCCTGGCGGGTGTCAGAGCAAAGGTGAAGCTACCTGATTCGCCAGCCACCACTTCACCCAGCTTCGTTGTGCCTTCCATAATGACCACCGTGCTGCCCGCTTCCGCGGTGCCGGTGAGCGTCAGGCCATCCGTGGAGATATCCAGATCTGCAGGCGGTTGTGGCGGGGTGGAGTCAGCGGCGGTGGCCTGCCCCGGAGGACTCTGGTTCTGGGCGGTATCGAACGCGTACACCGTCAGCACTTCACCGTTAAGCTGGCTCGGGGAGACAGGGACGGTGAACTTACCGTCAAGCCCGACTTCACCGGAGCCTAACTCCGTTCCCCCGGCATCACGCACCGAAATACGGGCGCCCACTTCGGCTTCACCGCTTATGCTGTCACCCGTCGCGGCCACCACCAGGGCGGTCGGTGCCGCTGGGGCGGTAATGTCCGGGACAACCAGGTCTGCCGCCGGGCCTTCGTTACCGGCTCTGTCGGTGGCAATGGCGCTCAGTGTTTCGCCGTTGAGCTGAGGCGGGGTCAGGGTAACGGAAAAGGCCCCGTTGGCATCGGCTATCGCCGTGCCCAGAGCGGTGCCCACATCGTCAGTGATCGTGACCGTCGCGTTGGCTTCTGCGGTGCCGGTGAGGATTGTCCCGGCGGCGTTAATCGCCAGACCGGTGGGGGCAGGCGGCGGCGTACGGTCAATGGTAAATTCAAAGGGGGCGGAAACGGGGCTCAGGTTGCCCGCTTCATCGGTTTCCGTCAGGGTGATGCTGTGCAGTCCATCCTCCATGGCGACAGGCGGGGTGTAACTCCAGGCCCCGTTGGCGGCAACCTCCACTTCCGCCACCAGCAGACCATTGTCATAGATGGCAATGATGCTGCCCGGATCGCCCGAGCCACCCAGTTCGGGCTGGTTATCATCGGTAAAGCCACCGTTAGTCAGCAGCCCCTGTAGGGTGCCCTCGTCGTCGGTCACTTCCAGTACTGGCGCATTCGGCGCAACGGTATCGATGGTGAGGTTGAACACCGCTGATTCCGGGCTGACATTGCCCGCAGCGTCGGTGGAGGCCGCGGTAAACTGGTGGAAGCCGTCTGCAATATTGTTGGCGGGGGTGAAGGTCCAGCTGCCGTCGCTGTTCACCACCGTGGAGCCGATGGATTTACCGTTATCGTAAATCGTGAGGGTGGTTCCGGCCTCGCCGCTGCCGCTAAAGACCGGACGGGGATCGTCGGTGGTCTGATCGCTGTTGAGCGAACCGGTCAGGCTGCCGACCGCATCATCCGCAAGGATAATCATCGGCTCTTCCGGTGGGGTCGTATCCGCGGCGGTGATGCTGGTGGAGGGGCTGACGTTACCGGAACCGTCGGTGGCGATAACTGTCAGGGTCTCGCCGTTGGTGTAGGGCGTGCCCAGCTCGACGCTAAATTCGCCGTTGCCGTTGGTTTTCGCTTTGCCCACTACGTTACCGCTGGTATCGGTCACGGTGACCGTACTGTTGGCCTCGGCACTGCCGAGTAGCTGGGTATTTCCATTCGCGAAATGCAGGTTAGTGGGCGCGGTTGGCGGAGTGGTATCCTGGGGCACCGGGCCTGGATCGATACGATCGTCACTCCCGCCGCCACCACCACCGCCGCCACCGCCCGCCGCCAGTGCAATACCGCCTGCCGCTGCCACGCCGCCCAGCACCCACGGCCAGATTGGGGTATCACCGTACGAGTTATTGACGTTGCCCGCAATCAGGGCATCAGTGGAGGGGATCGACTGATAACGCTCCACCGCGAGCGGATCGTTAATCCACCACAGGGCACCGTTTTCATCCAGCACCAGCTGGTGGTTGTTGACGAAGTAGTTTTTCAGCGTCACGGTTTCGCCGTTGGTCATTCTGACGAGCAGATCGCTGTTGCTGCGGGAATAGCTGGCGATATCACCTCTGCCGGCCTGAAGCTTCACCACGGAATCTTCGCCCAGTATGATCTGGTTTCCTTCTGCTACCGTTTGTTGATGCGTCAGTCTGGAGATGACAGTGAATTTACTCATGTGTATTACTCCCAACAGAGTGAAAGAAATGCTGTGTGTTTAAATTCATTTGTTCTCAGCAGATTTTAAGCGTCCCAAAGGAGACACTATTTGTTAGAAAGAGTGACCTGCTGTAATAGTTTTAAAGCGACTTATGCCCATCCGTATGCCCGGAAGCGGCATTGCGCTAAAGCTCAATCTGAATCAGCTAAACGTTGCGGTAAGGCCAGGTGTGAATTTTGTCATCCCTGTTATTAATATTGCGATCGTCTCATTATTGCTTAAAAATGATATAGCCAGAAAGCACTAAAAGCGCAAATGACGAAGCGGCGAAATGAATTATAAGCGAGATAGCGCTTTTTGTAGGGTGATAAAAAAGAGAGTGGCAGCAGGTGGTGTTTCGAAAAGCCTTGCGGTGCGTGGGTTTGCGTTACCTGGTGGCTTTGTTTTCAGGAAGAGTGAAGGCTGTGGAAATGGAGACCGATCACACTTTATCGTAATAAAAAAGCCATAACATAATATTTATTTTCTGCGCATCATCATAGCCGAAAATTTATTTTTATCGGGTTTGCAATTTTGGCGGAACGGGTAATTAGACGGATTGCTGCGGATAGTAATAATACAAAGGTATGATTTTTTAATTTTATCATCGGGCCGTTGGTAAATATCTCTACGACATTCGTATTATTTTCTCCGGCGTTGTTATTTCCGCTGGCGCAGTATAGAACACCCCGCGGAACTCTTCGGGGCAATAATTGATAAATATTATCGAATAAAATCGTCTTTTACGCCTTTATCTGTTGGGTATTCCCGCTGAAGCGAACCGCAGTCACCGTCATGCGTCAACTGACGCCCCTGTGCGTAATCTTCCTGGCGCTGTTACAGGGCGGTGGCGGGTTTTGCCTGGATATCGATAGCAATGGCGATGCGATCGTCCACCACCAGCGCAAAACGATCCATCTTATAGGCCGATCGTGAGATGGCGGTAGTGGCATGCAGGGCGATCGTCTCTCCTGACAGGCGATCGAGGCGGGCGTCGAGGATCACCGGACGGTTGAGATCCCGGACGGTAAGGGTGCCAAAGGCGCGGTAGTGATCCGGGCCGAGCTTCACCACCCGGGTACTGGAGAAGGTGATGGTTGGGTAGCGGGCGGCATCAAAAAACATGTCGCTTTTCAGCTGCCAGGTGAGCAGGTTGTTGGAGGCCTGTAACGTCGCCACCGGGACGGTGACATTGATGTGGTCGTCAAATTCATTCTCCGGGTTCAGGATGACCTTACCCGTCACGCCCTTCAGATGCGCCCACGATGGAATGCCGCCAAAGGCGCGCCACGACAGTTTGATGGTGGTTCTCTCGGTGTCGATGGTATGAGCAATTGACGCCGCCTGTAGCGACGGGCAGGTGAGCGTGACCACCAGCAGAAGAAACAGGCGCAGCATAAGGTCTCCCTTTCAAAAAGCGCAGGTTTATTCGAAGTATGGCCCTGCGTGAGATAAGCGTAGAAAGGCGTGAGGGCATCGGCAAGGGGATTCAGGGCATTGTTATTCCTGCATTTGCGGTGAGGTCACAGTTTTAGAAAGTTTTCCGGGGTGAGGGTGCCAGGCCTCCCGCTGCATGACCGGATGGCCTGATGCCTTACCGGGCCTTTATCCCCGGCACCCGGAACGCGCATACCACCTGGCAGTAAGGCCTGTGTTATGATAAAGAACTTCTTAACTCAACTTCTTACGATGTAACCTCTATGACAATCTCCAGCGAAAAACAGGCAGAAAACTCCCCGGAAACCATTGGGCGTGCATTACGCCGTCGCCCGCTGGCGCGCAAAAAATTGTCAGAGATGGTGGAAGAAGAGCTGGAGCAGATGATCCGTCGTCGCGAGTTCGCCGAAGGGGAGCAGCTCCCTTCTGAACGTGAGCTGATGGCATTTTTTAACGTCGGTCGGCCTTCGGTTCGTGAAGCACTGGCGGCGTTAAAACGCAAAGGACTGGTGCAGATCCAGAACGGCGAGCGCGCCCGCATTTCCCGCCCGTCTGCGGATACCATCATCAACGAGCTGTCCGGTATGGCGAAAGATTTTCTTGCCCATCCGGGTGGGATTGCCCACTTCGAGCAGCTGCGCCTGTTCTTTGAATCCAGCCTGGTGCGCCATGCCGCCCAACATGCCAGCGAGGCGCAGATTGCCCTGCTGGAAAAAGCGCTGGAGCTGAACAGCCAGTCGCTGGATGACAACGCGCTCTTTATCCGTTCTGACGTTGAGTTTCACCGCGTGCTGGCGGAGATCCCCAACAACCCTATCTTTATGGCGATCCACGTTGCCCTGATCGACTGGCTGATCGCCGCCCGCCCCACGGTGCCAGAACAGGCGCTGCACGAGCACAATAACACCAGTTATCAACAGCATATCGCCATTTTCAAGGCGATCCGCAGCCGGGATGCCGATGCGGCTGAACAGGCCTTACAGGCGCACCTCACCAGCGTTTTCGCCACCTGGCACGCCTTCGAGCAGAGCAAAAAGCGCCGCAAGTAGTCCCGCGATCATTTAGTGAACTGGATCGCGTTCTGCGCATTTCGACGCCGTTTTTTTTCGTCTTACTGGTATAACAGGTATAAAGGTCTACAGTCATAGCATCATCATCACATACACGAGGTTTATATGTCAGTTACGCTGAAAGGGGTTATGCCCGCTCTTCTTACACCGTTTAATCACCAGCAGCAGCTGGATACCCAAAGCCTGCGCCAGCTGGTGCAGTTCAATATCGCGCAGGGCGTGGACGGCCTGTACGTCGGCGGCTCCACCGGCGAAGCCTTTGTGCAGAGCAGCGCTGAACGTCAGGAAGTGCTTGAAATTGTTGCCGAAGAGGCGAAAGGGAAAGTGACCCTGATTGCTCACGTGGGCACCGTGAGTACCCATGAAAGCCAGCAGTTAGCCCAGGCCGCCAGCCGTTTTGGCTATGATGCCGTCTCTGCCGTGACGCCGTTCTACTACCCGTTCAGCTTTGAGGAACACTGCGACCACTACCGCGGGATCATTGATTCCGCCGAAGGGTTGCCGATGGTGGTGTACAACATTCCGGCCCTTAGCGGGGTGAAACTCTCTCTGGATCAGATCAACACCCTGGTGACCCTGCCGGGCGTGGGTGCCCTGAAACAGACCTCGGGCGATCTTTTCCAGATGGAGCAGATCCGCCGGGCGCACCCGGATCTGGTGCTGTATAACGGATACGATGAGATCTTTGCGTCTGGCCTGCTGGCCGGGGCGGATGGCGGGATCGGCAGCACCTATAACATCATGGGCTGGCGTTATCAGGGGATCGTCAATGCCCTGAAAGCAGGCGATAGCGCCACCGCCCAGGCGCTGCAGACCAAATGTAATGAGGTTATCGATCTGCTGATCAAGGTCGGTGTTTTCCGTGGCCTGAAAACGGTGCTGCACTATATGGACGTGATTGAGGTTCCGCTGTGCCGTAAGCCGTTTGCGCCGGTGGATGAAAAATATCTGCCAGCGTTGCGGGCATTAGCGCACCAACTCCAACAAGAAAAAGAACAAGGCTAAGACCACGTCTGATGCCGGACATATCCGGCATCACTGAAGCTGTATCCTACAAAAACAGCGTATGGGTTTACCCATTGCGGAGACTGACATGAATACAATGACACAAAATGTCCCGTGGTATCGTTGCCTGAGCCGACAACAGTGGCGTGCGTTTTCCGCGGCCTGGGTTGGCTATGTTCTTGATGGTTTTGATTTTGTTCTGATAGCCCTCGTCTTAACCGACATAAAAACCGAATTCGGCCTGACCACCCTGCATGCCGCGAGCCTGATCTCCGCCGCCTTTATCTCCCGCTGGTTCGGCGGGCTGATGCTGGGCGCGATGGGCGATCGCTACGGTCGCCGCCTGGCGATGGTGAGCAGTATTGTTCTCTTTTCCGTGGGCACCCTGGCGTGCGGTCTGGCCCAGGGGTACACCACCATGTTCATCGCCCGGCTGGTGATCGGGATGGGGATGGCGGGGGAGTACGGCTCCAGCGCGACCTACGTTATTGAAAGCTGGCCAAAACACCTGCGCAATAAAGCCAGCGGCTTTTTGATTTCTGGCTTCTCCGTCGGCGCGGTGGTGGCGGCCCAGGTCTACAGCCTGGTGGTGCCGGAGTGGGGCTGGCGGGCGCTGTTCTTCATCGGCATTCTGCCGATTATCTTTGCCCTGTGGCTGAGAAAAAATATCCCCGAAGCGGAAGACTGGAAAGAGAAGCAGCAGAGTAAAACCCCGGTCAAAACCATGGTGGATATTCTCTATCGCGGCGAACATCGCTTCATCAATATTGCCATGACGCTGGTGGCGTCCGTCTCGCTGTGGTTCTGCTTCGCAGGCCAGCTGGAGAGCGCCGCCATTATTGCCGTGCTCGGCCTGCTTTGCGCGGGGATCTTTATCAGCTTTATGGTGCAGAGCAGCGGCAAACGCTGGCCGACCGGCGTCACCCTGATGGTGGTGGTGCTGTTTGCTTTCCTCTACTCCTGGCCTATCCAGGCCCTGTTACCCACCTATCTGAAAACGGATCTGGCTTACGATCCGGCCACCGTCGCGCAGGTGTTGTTCTTCAGTGGCTTTGGTGCTGCCGCCGGATGCTGTGCGGGGGGCTTCCTCGGCGACTGGCTAGGCACACGTAAAGCCTATGTCTGTAGCCTGCTGGCATCCCAACTGCTGATCGTTCCGGTGTTCACCATCGGCGGCAGCAGCGTCTGGGTGCTGGGCCTGCTGCTCTTCTTCCAGCAGATGCTTGGTCAGGGGATCTCCGGCATCCTGCCTAAACTGATTGGAGGCTACTTCGATACCGAACAGCGTGCGGCCGGACTTGGGTTTACCTATAACGTCGGCGCACTGGGCGGGGCGCTGGCCCCGGTGCTGGGCGCGTTTATCGCCCAACGTCTGGATCTGGGTACCGCGCTCTGCTCGCTCTCGTTTGGCCTGACCTTTGTCGTCATCCTGCTGATTGGTTTTGATATGCCGTCCCGCGTTCAGCGCTGGCTTCACCCGGAAGCACTGCGTACCCATGACGCCATCGACGGTAAACCCTTTAGCGGCGCCCTGATTGCCCGGGAAAGGGCCAGCCACTTTGTCAAAAACAAAGGCTGAAGCTGAATTTATTAATGGAGGTGTTATGTCATTTCTTGACGAGTTGGATGCAAAAGTAAAAGCCCAGGGCGGACTGATTGTCTCCTGTCAGCCGGTGCCGGGCAGCCCGCTGGATAAACCGGATATCATCGCGGCGATGGCGTTGGCCGCCGAGCAGGCGGGGGCCGTGGCGCTGCGCATCGAAGGTATTGAGAACGTGCGAGCCGTCAGCGCCCTGGTGAGCGTACCGATTATCGGTATTGTGAAGCGCGATCTGCCCGATTCCCCGGTGCGCATTACCCCCTGGCTGGAGGATGTGGATGCCCTGGCCGGGGCGGGGGCCAGTATCATCGCCTTTGACGGCACCCGACGGCCTCGCCCGGTCTCCGTTGATGCGCTGCTGGCGCGCATTCAGCACCACCAACTGATCGCGATGGCCGACTGCGCTTCGCAGGAGGAGGGGCTGTACTGCCACCAGCAGGGGACGCAGCTGATTGGTACCACGCTGTCGGGCTATACCACTGACGAGACCCCCACCGAACCGGACCTGGCGCTGGTGGCCTCATTGAGTCAGGCCGGTTGCCGGGTAGTGGCCGAGGGGCGCTATAACGCGCCGGAGCTGGCAGCGCAGGCCATAAAGCATGGAGCATGGACCGTCACGGTCGGATCGGCGATCACCCGGCTGGAGCACATCTGCCAGTGGTATCGGGACGCATTACAGAGAGCGGCAAAATGATCACCCTGGCGATGGATATCGGCGGGACCAAGCTCGCCGCGGCGCTGGTGGATAGCGCCTTACAGATTATCGCGCGCCGGGAGATCCCGACGCCCGCCAGCCAGACGCCGGATGCGCTGGAGGCTGCGCTGCGCGACCTGGTGACGCCGCTCTGGCCGCAGGCGCAGCAATTTGCTATCGCCTCGACCGGGATTATTCAGCATGGTGTATTAACGTCGATTAACCCGTCTAACCTCGGCGGGCTTTCACACTTTCCGCTGGTGGACGTGTTAACCACCCTTACCGGGCTGCCTGGCGTGGCTTTGAACGACGCCCAGGCCGCGGCGCTGGCCGAGTACCAGCAGATGCCACCCGCCATCCGCGACATGGTGTTTATCACCGTCTCGACCGGCGTGGGGGGAGGCGTGATCCAGAGCGGCAGGCTGGTGACCGGCTCCGGCGGATTGACCGGCCACTGTGGTCACACGCTTGCCGACCCGAACGGCCCGCGCTGCGGCTGCGGGCGCGTCGGCTGCGTAGAGGCGATAGCCTCGGGGCGGGGGATCGCCGCAGCGGCAGAAGGGGATCTGGCCGGGCTGGATGCAAAAGCCATCTTCGCGCACGCCGCCCGGGGGCATGAACAGGCGGTAGCGCTTGTCGAGCGTTCCGCCAGAACGCTGGCGCGGCTTATTGCGGATCTGAAAGCCCTGACCGACTGCCAGCGGGTGGTGATCGGCGGCAGCATCGGGCTGGCCGACGGCTATCTCCCGCGGGTGCAATCCTACCTGGCGCAGGAACCTTCTGCGTACCAGACCGAACTCTCTTCTGCCCGCCATCAGGGCAACGCCGGGCTGCTTGGCGCGGCATTATGGGCACAAGGAAATTTGTCATGATTGTGGGTGATATCAACCAGCTTCAGGCGGCAGGCTTGCCGGCGGCGTTTTGTCAGGCGGTGGATCAGGCGCTAAGCGCCGGGATCGCCAGCCTCGCACCGGGAAGTTATCCCCTGCAAGAAGAAACGGTCTTTGTGAACGTGATGCAGTTTGCGACGCAGCCCCCGGAGGAAAAACGCGCGGAGCTGCACCGTAACTACATTGATATTCAGATCCTGCTGGAGGGGGAAGAGCGGATTTACTACGGCCTGGCGGGGAGCGCCCGGGCCTGTGATGCGTGGCACGAGCAGGAGGATTATCAGCTCTGTCAGCAGACAGAAAACGAACAGGCCCTGACGTTAAAACCGGGTATGTTTGCCGTCTTTATGCCGGGGGAGCCGCATAAACCCGGCTGCCCGGTCATCCAGCCGGGGATGATCAGGAAAGCGGTAATTAAGGTACATCGCAGCCTGCTGGGTTAAGGGCTAACAGCAACGCCCGCAGTATGTGCGGGCTTGCTGGCTGTTAATCGTCTTCACGCTCTTTAACCGCACGCTGGCGTGCGTAATACTCATCTTCCGCAGAAATGATCTCATCCAGCAGGGAATCCATATCCACGTCATGCGTCTCTTCGACAAACAGCCCGGTGAGCGGCGTTTCCGGGGTTAGTTTACCGTCTTCATAGAGCATCCAGATCTCTTTCGCATAGCGTGTTTTCAGCAGCTGCGGGGCGAACTGGCCATAATACTCGGTGATGTTATTCACATCGCGCTCAAACATGGACTGGGCATGGTTGTTCGCGGCGGCGTCTACCGCCTGCGGCAGGTCGATGATGACCGGCCCCTGGGCATCCAGCAGCACGTTAAATTCTGACAGGTCGCCGTGGACAATACCGACACAGAGCATGCGCACGATATTGCGGATCATGGTGTCGAAGTCCGCCAGGGCTTGCTCTTCCGACAGGCTCACATCGCTCAGGCGTGGCGCAACGGCGCCATCAGCGTCCGTGACCAGCTCCATGAGCAGCACGCCGTCCAGACACATATAAGGCTGAGGCACGCGCACGCCAGCATTCGCCAGGCGGAATAACGCATCCACCTCTGCGGTATGCCAGACCTCTTCCTGTTGCTTACGGCCAAATCGGGAGCCTTTTTGCATGGCGCGGGCATCGCGCGTATTGCGCACCTTACGACCTTCCTGATACTGCACGGCCTGCTTAAAGCTACGTTGTGACGCTTCCTTGTACACTTTGGCACACTGAATATGGTCCCCGCATAGCACGGTATAAACATCTGCCTCTTTGCCGCTTTTCAGGCGTTGAAGCACGTTGTCTATCAGGCCATCGTCGACCAGGGGCTGGAGTCTGTTTGGGATTTTCATGCGGCTTTTATAGCGCATTTTTGTCGCTTTTCGTACCAAAAACGCAGGCAGTTTTCTTCTTTAATGAAGATTACTGCGCCGTCTGACTTTCACAGCACGCTTTGACCGCCTCGTAGAGTAATCTGACGCCCGTCGAGAGCTGTTTGCGGTGCGGGCAGATCATATTCAGCGGCACGCTTTCGCCCTGATAGTCTTGCATTAACACCTGTAGCCGACCGGCACGAACATCTTCCGCAACATCCAGCCAGGATTTATACGCCACGCCTGCCCCGGAGACCGCCAGGCGGCGGATCACTTCGGCGTCATCACTCATCATGCTGCCGCTGACGTTGACGCTGTGCATCTCGCCGTCGCGCAAAAACGTCCAGCGATCGTGAAGACGACCGCGCAGAACAAAGGTGAGGGCGTTGACCCGGCTTAGTGCATCGGGATGCTGCAGGTCACCGTGGCGGGCAACCCACTCGGGTGAGGCCACCAGCACGCGGCGGTTGTCGGGGGCGACAGGGAGGGCAATATAGGAGGCATCTTCCGGCATGCCGTAGCGAAAGGCGATATCGACCGGATCCTTAAAGACATCGGCTACCTGATCGGAGAAGAAGATGCGCAGCCGTAATGCCGGATAGCGTTCGTCAAACGCCTGGAACACCGGCAGCAGCAAATTGCGGCCTAAATCCGACGGAACGGCAATCTGCAGGGTGCCGGAGATCTCCTCTTCCGGGGTCTGGATTTTTTGCATCCCGGCATACATCGCATCGAGCATCTGCCGCGCGTAGGGGAGCCAGGCTTCGCCTTCCGGGGTTAAGCGCAGGCTGCGGGTGGAGCGCGCAAACAGCCGGATGGCCAGAGACGACTCCAGCCGTTTAATGGCGGCGCTGACCTGCGCCGGCTGGACGCCCGCTTCTCGTGCCGCATCGCTGAAGCTGCTCAGCGCGGCAACGCGAACGAACAGTATCAGATCCTCAAGCCGAACCATTTTCATCTCCCGAGTATAAGTCTTGTCTCCGCGAGGCTATTTTTCCCGTCACAGCTTCGCTTTACCATCACTTTATTGCGACACAGTGGATAAAACGCCGGAGACATTATGAAAGCCATTGCCATTACCCGTTCAGCACCAGATAACATCGAGTTTTTGCACGAGATTGAGCTGCCGCAGCCAACAGCGACAGGGCACGATCTGCTGATTGAAGTGAAAGCCATCTCCGTCAACCCGGTGGATACCAAGATCCGCACCGGGTTTACCGGGGAGACGCCGCGCGTTCTCGGCTGGGATGCGGTCGGCGTGGTTACCGCGGTGGGTGAAGCGGTAACACTTTTCGCGCCGGGGGATGAAGTCTGGTATGCCGGGGCGCTGGGACGAGCGGGCAGCAACAGTGAATATCAGCTGGTGGATGAGCGCATTGTGGCGCTTAAGCCGAAAACGCTGGATAACGCCGCGGCCGCCGCGATGCCGTTAACGGCGATCACCGCCTGGGAAATGTTGTTCGATCGCCTGGGTGTTCAGGAGCAGGGCAACGAAGGGGATACGCTGCTGATCGTGGGTGCTGCGGGCGGGGTGGGATCGATTCTGGTTCAACTGGCGCGTAAGCTAACGAAAATGACCGTTATTGGCACGGCATCGCGCCCGGAAAGCCAGCAGTGGGTGCGGGAGGCGGGGGCGCATTATGTCATCGACCACAGCAAGCCATTGTCGGAAGAGCTGGCCGCGCTAGGGATCAAAGAGGTGACCCACGTCGCCAGCCTGAACCACACCGCAGCGCACTATGCGGAGATCGTTAAGGCTCTCGCGCCGCAGGGCAAACTGGCGCTGATTGACGATCCCGAGACGCTGGATGCCCGTCCGTTAAAGGCGAAGAGCATCTCCCTGCACTGGGAGTTTATGTTCACCCGCTCAATGTTTGAAACCCGGGATATGATTGCCCAGCACCAGCTTCTGACCCGCGTTGCCGCGCTGATTGATGAGCAGGTGATCACCACCACGCTGGGTGAGCATTACGGGGCGATTACGGCGGAGAATGTGCAGAAAGCCCATGCGCAGATCGAAACCGGACGCGCGGTCGGGAAGATTGTACTGGAGGGGTTCTGAGATGGGCGCTTCTGACATCATCTCTATCATTGCGGTGTTGAAGGCGAAACCCGGCAAGCGTGACGCGCTGAAGGTGGCCCTGCAGGCGCTGTTAATACCGACTCGCCAGGAGCCTGGCAACGTTGAGTATCAGCTGTTCCAGCTGCGGGACACCCCGGACTGCTTCTACGTCCGGGAAGCCTGGCGAGGCCAGGAGGCACTGGAGGCACACATCGCGCTGCCTCATTTTCAGGCCTTTATCCCGCAGATGGAGGCGTTACTGGCGGAGCCGTTGCGGCTGGATTATTTGACGCCGGTAGAGCCGTAATCGTTTTGTCAGGATGGATGGACTGCGCAGGACGAATTGCAGATACAAAAAAGCCCGCATAGCGGGCTTTCAGGACTTCGTATCAGGCTCTGGTGACCATCTACAAAGAATTTTGGTGGGCTGGCGGAGTCTGAATTGGTTATGTAACTTTTTGTTTAATAGCTGATAATCTTCAGTTCAATTTTCATTTTGGTCCCATTGTTGGTCCTAAAAGAAAATGTCAGGTTTTTTGCAGGAGGGGGAAGTTATCGCAGGGGGCTTTTCGTCTATGAAATTAGCCTTTTGCTTTCCTTAGTCTGCTCGGTATTTAATCGTTCATTGCACGTTAGTTTTTAGCAAGTCGCTAGAGCGCCTTGCTCGCAGAATATCTACTACGGAAATATACGGGGTCTGTTGTTGCCACGAAAACCCCTCCCGGTCGATACGGACAAGCTCGTATTTTTCTACCAGAAAGTTCACCGCATCGCTAAGCGATACTCCAGCATCAATATGTTCCCGTATGGTGGTTTCATTACTGGACGGTGTGTCATTCAGCGTCAGGCCATAGTGCTGTGATAACAGATGAGTCAACAGGCGTTGCCAGGTTTCAACGGGTGACAGGCAGGGATGAGTCGCCCGTGTTGGGTGTGATGATAAGGTTTGCATAATGTTTGCTCTATAAATTTAAGGGGATAAGCGTTGAGTTACTGCGGTTCAGACTGGTCGGGATAAATAGCGATATAGATATAACCACAGGGACCGAGTGTATCAGCTTTACAGGTGAGTCCCTTGTGGTAAAGCGTAACGCAGTGCTGATAGCGAGAATTTAGCTTGCCGCTGATGACCATTAGTTCCAGTTGCTTGAGTATCAGGAGAAAAGCCTGGTCCAGGCGCAACACATCCTCGTCGGTCAAAGCTCCGTTGAATCCGGCCCGGTCAGCGAGAAAATGCAGGTGGTTGCCTTCCTGTACAAGATGAGCGCCAAAACAGGGGGATCGTACGCTTTAGTCCCCACTGCTGGCAGGGGGGATTCTCCGGCTTGGTACCAGATACGGAATGATTGTTCATTATTGTTCCTGATTAAAGGGACTTTGCTCCCTTTGGCAGACTCGTACCCAACGGGGTAAAGGAGGATTCTGCCGTTTGCTAACAGGCCTGATGTACTTTTATACGCAGTCATCCGTTCACCACATTTTGGGTATCTTACTAGTAAAATATTTAACTAACTGTTTTAAAAATCAAAAAAGGTGGCAAGCTTTGGCTATGTTTTGGTTTTAGGCCTCGCAATATAGTTGTATTATTTTCAGACTAATCCCCTTCACTGTTTCCCATTGCCATCCATTGGTGTATGCGAAAAGTCATGTTTAAGGTTACTACCCATGGAGATATGGATATTTTTAGCGGTGATTTATGTTGTTTATCTATTGTTTTTCAAAAAGAAAAAACATAGATCTTCAGTAATTTACTCACCAAAACCAGCTAAAGCTCCCCCCAAAGAATGGCTTGCTGACATGAGAAAACAAGAGGCTATTGTGCAAGATGATGAGCGTGAAGATGACAATCTGGCCACTTTTACACTCAGCAGTGGCCAGGGGAACAAGGTCTGCATAACGCCTGTTGTATATCCGCAAGCTTCAAAAAAGAACGGAACCGCAGCGCGATGGGTAAAGATGGGGGAGAAGATTGCTGTAGGAGGTGTAGATATTTTCGGTGGTCATTTCTACTTTGGTCAGCGGATGAAGTCCGCAGGCAATAATTTAAATGGCTATTATGACGATGGAAGTGAGGCATCATTAATTGATGACACATGTAAGATAAAACCCACTTCTTATCTTTACGAGGACGGTTCATTAGGATACTGGCCCAGTTTTTCCTCTCTNTCCCCAGAAGCACGCGGTGCGTATGTCAGTTGGCTCGCCAGCGATAGGTCTGATCCATCGTGTCCTATCGGCTATGTTTTTATCTACCTCTACGGCCTGGAAAGAAAAGTGCTCGTAGATTCCACTGACCCAAAATTCCCTGATGCTGAGTTCCGTAATCTGTTCAATGAAGTCGCTCGGTTAAGATCGGTATTCAGTGAGAACCGCTCCTTCCGTGGATATTCGACCCAATTGCTCGAAGCCATGTCTATTCTGCGCCCGAACATGGGCTTAGCCACTGAGCTTGATAGCGATCCAGGTTTCAGCAACAGCATGCAATTTAAGCTGGCTCTGGCAAAAACTGTACATGAAGGAGTTCCTGTATCAGCTGAACTGGCGTTGAACTGGGTAATAAACCATACCG
>Ga0058694_1000289_pt1 | contig 28491 bp, 24 predicted proteins | sample AgamicOrSfrz_FD_55041 | JGI IMG/M metagenome (GOLD analysis project Ga0058694, IMG submission 55041) | Agave microbial communities from Guanajuato, Mexico - Or.Sf.rz | ecosystem: Host-associated > Plants > Phyllosphere > Phylloplane/Leaf | place: Guanajuato, Mexico | collected 2012-05-30 | reverse complement strand
TCGTTGAAGGTGGTGGGCCGACGCAGGTTCGGGTAGCGGCCAATCTCCTTGTGATGCAGCAGACTAAGAAACAAGGGCGCCGGCAGCATCGATTTGGCCGCNTCCTTGAGTCTTCTAACGCTCGATTGNCTNCGCGGTTGCGCTGGCTTTNCGGCGTCGTGCGAGAGCAGCCAGTCGTCGGGTACGTCNTCTTCCGACATGTCGGCTTTCCTGCCCCGCAGGGTAGATGTACCGGCTTCGTTGGAGAACCGCGCAGATTTGGTGGTTGTCATTTTCTGTTCCATATCTGATAGCTTGGCGACGCTCGATTCGCGCGCAAAGCCGGGCGGCGCGGTCTCTCAACCGCGCGCCGCCTGGCTGTGTTGATGCCGGACCGTCAGTCGTCGATTGCGACGCATCGCTCTGCCACTTCCAGGCGCTGCTGCGCGCGGAATTGAGTGGGAGACATGCCGTAGCGTTCCTTGAATAGGCGGCCGAGGCGATTGCCGTCGCCCATTCCGCACCGCCGGGCAATCTTGTCTACCGGCAGATCGGTGTTGCGCAGCATCGCACGAACAACTTCAAAACGCGTGCGCAGCAGGTATTCGAGCGGAGTCATGCCGAACTCGAATTTGAAACGGCGCTGATAGTTTCGTTTGCTCATGGCCGCGCACTCCGCAGCCTTTGCCACGGAGATAGGATTGCTGTAGTTCTCCTTGATCCAACGCGCAGATTCGCGAATCTTCTCTGTCGTGGTGGTAATGCTCGCATCGTCCAGTTCGAATTTGTCCGACTCGACGTAGGTCGTCTGCAGCATGTCGGCAATCTTTCGAGCGATCTCGGTACTGAGGTCGCGTTCGATCTGCGCAAGGGCGAGGTCTGTCGGCGTGGCACTGCTGGTCCGCGTCGTCGTCGGAGCGTCGTCGAATACGAAGATCGGCACTGTGGAATGCATCGGGTCCTTGCAAATGACGACCATGTTGGCGCCTTGCTGGATATCGAACGATGCAATAGAGCCTTGACGGGCTATCCATGAAAGCAGACGGTCGTTGGATTCCAACGCCCTCGCCGCGTCGCGACAGGCGACGAACAACGCGTGGAATTCGCCGAGCCGATGGCGCTCGATACTTTGGGTCCAGATCGATATGCCAGACGAACTGGTTACGAGCCCGCCGCTTTCAGAAAGTACTGAAAGCGAATAGGGAGACCCGGGTGCTGTGTCTTCTGACAATTCGTTTGCCAGACGGAATGCGTCGCCGATAGATCCAGCAGTCGCCATGGAGCATTCCTGGGACACTAAGAGCCCAATGTGTTTCGCTGCTTTCCGTGTTGCAGCCTTTGGACTGGTCCGGTGCGCATCAATGTACGACCTGAGAAAATCGGTGGAAGTCGTCACGCTTAGTTCTCCAAACAGGGTGAATCACTGCCTACGTGTCGAGATTAGCGTACTCAAATGACCCTGGCGATGGTGGCCGGTAATCGATGGTGTTTTGGCGCAATTCGGAGGATTGGAGAAATACTTACCTTGNGCGCCTGAATAAAGGCATACGAAAGCCTGTCCGAGTCAGCAACAATTGCTGGAACGAACGAATGCGCGTTTGCAGNGCAAAAGAGCGGTCTTTGCCTTCAAAGCCCCGTGGGAGAAGGCTTACGAGGTATTTCNCGCCNGCAGCGCCGGATCGGCCCCGTGAGAAGAGACACAAATGGCGCATAACGCTGAATGCGCNGANCGGTATCACTCTGTTACATCCATTGCAGATAGCTACAACACTTTCTAAATTGTGTGTTGCGTGGTGATCTCTTCCACGGAATCGGCCATTAGCACCCGAATTTACGCCCCGGGTGATGCACTCATTCGAACCGACGCTATGCTTCACTGCAGCATCTGTAGAAAAGTAGCGGTTGCCCCGGTAGGCGCTATCGAATGCCAGCAATGCGCAATTTCTTCACCTTTGTCACGTAAAGAAGTTGATTGAGGTGTAGTAATTGCCGTGTCTTTAAGTGCTTTGCACTGACGACGTACGACGAGGCATCGCTCACATGAGTCCGGGGCCGGACCGCGCTTTGCGAAGTCGACTGTAGGTCGGTCTCTGGTGTAATAAAAAGCTAACGATTTGTAGTACGGAATTAAACGCGGAGCGCGGTGTCAAGCGTATCGCTTCGTGATCTGGGGGATTGAAAGTCTGGAGACGGGGGCGAGCCGTGTTGCCAACGGCGCAGCCTTTGATCAATTCAAGCAGGTGGACAGCCACTTGGCTTGGCAAACCATGACGTAGTCCCCGATCAAACGTCGGGCCTACGCCATATGCGTTCCTGTCAGAGACGGCAGGAGCCGCGGACCGTTGGTTGAGCCAGGCGGTGTCGACTCATTACTGTGCCCATCAAACATGGAAGGATCAAACCGGTGGACTACTATCCTCTGAATTCGCTCCCGGCGACTGCCAGTACAGAGCGCGGCCAATTAAGCCCCAGTGCCATGTTGCGTCTGATGCGCGACCATATCTGGGAGATCGTACTTACCACGGTCGTCGTGGTCAGCCTCGCCGCCGCTTATCTGCTCATCGCGTCCCCGATCTATTCCGCGGATGTACTCATTCGCGTAGATCCGCCCGAACCGAATGCGCTCGGTCTTGCACTCCAGAATCAGGAGAACCTGCCTCCGCCCGCACCGTCTACCGTGACGGAAATGGGAGTCATGCGCAGCCGCTCCGTGCTCGAGCCAGTGATCCAACGTTTCCGGTTCGACGTCTCCGTGACGCCGCACAAGCTACCGCTGCTCGGCGACATTGCAGAGAAGTTTGCGACGCCTGGTGAGCCATCCCGGCCATGGCTTGGACTCAAGTCGTACGCATGGGGAGGCGAGCAGGTAAAGATCGGCACGCTTGACGTTCCCAAAGATCTGGAAGAAGAAAAAATGACGCTGGTTGCTGGAGAGGACAATACCTACGAATTGCGCGGGCCGCAAGATCAGGTATTCCTCCATGGCGTTATCGGCAAACAGGTGTCCAGTAATGGCATTTCAATGCGCGTGGATGAACTTGTCGCACGCCCGGGCACCGAATTCACGGTAGTGCGGTGGAATGCGGTGGACGCAATCAAGCGTTTCGACGCAACCATCAAGGTTAGCGACAAGGTCAAAGACTCCGGTCTTCTTCAGATCGAGTACACCGACAAAAGCGCGGCGAAGGCTGCTGAAGTCGCGAATGCGTTGGGCCAGCAATACCTGGCGACGGCGATTGCCAGCCGGCAACTCAACGACACCACCACGCTCGCGTTCATCAACGGAGAACTTCCTCGCCTGCTCGCAGACCTGAGGAAAGCCGAAGAAGCGCTAAAGGCATTCCGGGCCAATTCTCAGTCGATGCAGCCGACAGCAGAGGCGCAGGCCTACCTGCAAGGCGGCCTCGACATTGACCGGCAAATCGCAACGCTCCAGCTGCAACGCACGCAATTGCTCGAGCGCTATACGCCGCAGAGCCGTTGGGTGCAAAGCGTCGACACGCAGCTCGCGCAACTGAAGAACGCGAAAGCGAGTTTCGATGGACATTTCAACGGTATGCCTGCGTCCGAACGTTCGAGCGTCGATCTGATTCGTGCGCAGAAAGTGGCGGAAACGATCTACCTGGGGATGGTGCAGAAGGCCGAGCAATTGCAGGTGCGGCGCGCAAGTACCACTGGCGGAGCGCACGTGGTCGACGAAGCGATAACGCCGCATCGTCCGGTTAAACCGAAGCCGATTCTGGTGCTTCCTGGCGGTCTCGTACTCGGCCTCGTATCCGGCGTTGTGCTCGTCTTCATGCGCCGACATGTGCTGACGGGCGTAACGGATCCGCGTTATGTCGAACGCAGAATGAGCGTGCCGGTATTTGGCGAAATCCTGTTTAGCCAGCAGCAGTTGTTGCTCGACGAACGAATGCCGGCGCGAAATCGCTGCCTGGTGCTGCCGCGCGAGCAGGGCTGCCTCAGCCGGCCACGGGCGGCGTGCCGGAAATCCAGGTGGCAGGCGGCGGCACCAAGGTGCTTGCTGAACGCTTCCCGAACGATACTTCTGTGGAGGCGCTACGAGCAGTGCGCACTTCGCTGGCACGCGATCTCGCGCATTCACGCAACAACATTCTGATGGTGATCGGGCCGACTCCATCGGCGGGGAAGAGCTTTGTCGCGGCCAACATTGCGACGCTGCAGGCCGAGATCGGCGCGCGAGTTCTTCTGATCGATGCCGATATGCGTCGCGGCCATCTCGCATCGCTCTTCAATCAGAACAATCGCGGCGGTCTTTCCGAAGTTCTCTCGGACCGTATGCCACTGCGCAATGCGCTGCGTCATACGGGTATCGACGGTCTCTCGTTCATGTCGTGCGGTTCGCGCCCGGACAATCCAGCCGCCTTGCTCGCAAGGCCGCGTTTCAAGGAAGTGCTGGAACGCCTGAGCGGGCAGTTCGATCTGGTGATCTTCGATACGCCGCCGTTCCTTGCGGTCACCGACGCGTCGATCATTGCGAGCGAAGCGGGTGCATCGCTACTCGTGTTGCGCTCGGGCATGCAATCGGAGGAAGAGATCGAGGACACCGTGAAGAAGATGGAGCGCGCGGACGGCCGCATCGCCGGTGCTGTGTTCAACGGTATTCCGCTTCGACGCAGTACTCGCACCTACGGTTATGCAACCAACTATGCGAGCGACTATGGCGATGCCGACGCAACCAGTGGATCCCTGCGAACGTGAGCGAGTTGCTACGTCGTTCGATGAACTCGCAAAACGGAGAAGCAGATGGCGTTTGCAATCAACGGTAAATTCACTTCGCAGCCGGTCACGGGTGTGCAGAGAGTCGCGTATGAGTTGACGAGAGCGATGCAAATGCGGGTTCCGCCGGGCGAGAAGCTCGAGGTATTCGTGCCGCGCGACGCAAAGGAGCCGGGCGCGCTGCTGAAATGGCAGCGACGCTTCCCATGGCTTCGCGGCACGCTGTGGGAACAGATCACACTGCCCATTGCCGCGAGAGGCGTCAGGCTCGTCAACCTCTGCAACATGAACCCGGTGTTGAAACGCCGGCAGGTGGTGATGCTCCACGACATGGCGGTGTATGACGTGCCGGGCGGATTCTCCAAAAAATTCGTACTGTGGTACCGCCTCTGTTTCTTCATACTGCCACGAATGCAGCCGATGATTCTGACGGTGTCGAAGTTCTCCCGATCGCGGATCTGCCACCACCTGAAGATCGACGAATCGCGAGTCGCAGTAGTGAGTCCCGCTGCGGACCACCTGGACCGCGTTACCTCGGACCCCGCGGTGATCGAGCGGCTCAATCTCGTCAAGGACGCCTATTGCGTCGTGGTCGGCAGTCTCGATCCGCGCAAGAACCTGCAACGCGTGCTGGAAGCGATAGAGAAGCTCGGGCATCTCGACCACGTCAAGTTCGTAGTGGTCGGCGGCAAGAATGCGCGCATCTTCAATAGCGAACTCGCTGAAGAGAAGCCGCAATCGGAAAGAGTGGTGTGGGCCGGTTTCGTCACTGACGGCGAGCTGAAGGCACTCTATGAAAACGCCGGGTGTCTTATCTTTCCGTCGCTGTACGAGGGCTTCGGCCTGCCTCCGCTCGAGGCCATGTATTGCGGCTGTCCGGTAGTCGCATCGTCGCTGACCTCTATACCGGAGGTTTGCGCAGATGCGGCGATGTATTGCGACTCAACATCGGCGGACGACATTGCCGCGAAGATCTCTCTAATGATGACAGACGACGTATTGCGGCAACGTTATAGGGCAATGGGACTCGCTCGTGCGCGCGAGTTTCGCTGGGACGTGACCGCGCAAACCGTGCTCGAGATTCTCAAAGGGCAGGCGGGCGTGCAGTTGACGGGCGTGCCGGCCCGCGCGTCGGCGGGCTAGCGCATGTCGGTAGGCAGGCCAATGTTTCGCATTCGAAAGAGTGTCGGCAGACGTCGGGCGTTGGGAACAATCGCCGCCCTTTTGGGTGCGGCCATACCGCTTGCGCGCGGCAAGACTTCGTCGTCGGCCGGTACAGTGCCGCAAGCGGGAAGTTCGGGAAGTACGGGCGGTCGCAGGATCACGGACCTGATCGGCTCGAATGGATGGGCTGGCGCAAGCAACGACGTCGAGATGTGGCGGCAAATGGGCATCACCTGGGGGCGCGATTCGGTTGGCCCCGGTCAGCCGGATTCACCCACTGAGCCCATGCGTGTCGACAAGACCGGATCGCAGTTCGACAACGATCTTCCGTCAGCGCTGCTGCTGAACAACCGCAATGGCATCAAGTCGCTGTTGCTGCTTGGCTATACGCCGCCGTGGAATGCCACCGTGCCCGGTGACAGCAATTCTGCGCCCGTGGATGTCCGGGCGTGGACCCGTTACGTCGAGGCAGTTGTGCGCAAGTACTCCGCACCGCCGTTCAACCTGCGCTATTTCCAGATCTGGAACGAGGCGGCCGGGAAATTGTCCGGTGGTTTACCGCAGGCTACCTTCTGGCACGGTCCGAACTTCAACAAGGATGAAAAGCGCGCGAAGCCGTACGACCGTGCGATGCAGGACTACGTTGAACGAGTGCACCTACCGGCCGCCCGCATCATCCGGAAGTACAACGCGTATATCGTCTACGGCGGCTGGCCCGATCAGGGCGGCGTGTCCAACTTCTGCAAGTGGCTCGAGTACCGAAGTCCCGCTTCGAATGAACGCATGCTGGACTGGGTCGACTATCTCGACACGCACTACCTGGGCGTCGCCGATCTCGATCCGCTGTACCAGCAGTACGTGAAGAACGGGCCGGCGCGCGGTATCTGGCAGACCGAAATCGGCGATGCGTATATGAAGAATCCGCATTACCTGGCGGAGTACTTCTTCGACTTCGCGGTGTGGGCGCTCGATCGTAACTGGAACGAACCCAACAAGTACGTGTCCATGATCTATCACTGGGACGGATACGAGCCGTTCCGTCTAACTCATCGCGGTCCACCCAGGCGGACCTACAACGCGTCGGGCAGAAGCCTCGTCGTACTTCATCAGACTGTTTCGGGCTCGCTGGCAAGTTTGACGAACCCGTTGCAATTTGGTCCAGGCGCATCCGGCAGCGGTCTGCGCTCCGGCAATGACATCGTGCTGCAGGTTAATGGATCCGCGGGCTGGCGCGCTGTGACAGTGGCGGGGCTTAAGCGACCTTCGGGCCGAGAAGTAAAGATTGATTTCATAGACGCGGTGACGGGCACAGTAAGTGCACCTGATGCCATTACGACCACATGGAGTAACGACGGTTTGCAACTGCGATTCAAGGTGCCGGACAAAGTCAATGGCGCCGAAAACGATCCGCCAACTCACCTTGCTTATATCGCCGTCCGCTCGCTTGCGTAGCAATTCCGACTCACCGAAAACTTCAAAATAGCGTCGAATGCCATGAACCAGGTCACAGTTGTCATATGCAACTACAACTACGAACGCTATCTAGCGGCCGCGATCGATTCCGCGCTCAACCAGGACTATCCAGGCACGCAGGTTGTCGTGCTCGACGACGGTTCGACTGACGGATCGCGGAAAATCATAGAAAGCTACGGTAGCCGGATTACCGCGATCTTCCAGGAAAACGGCGGCCAGGTCGCCGCATACAACCACGCGATCAGTGCGCTGGAAACGGAATACGCGATCCTTCTCGATTCGGACGACATGCTGTATCCGAGCGCCGTGTCGGAAGTAATGCAGGTCTTCAATAGCGGCTCCTGGGCGAAGGTGCAGTTCCGGCTCGACGTCATGGACGCCAGCGGAACGGCGACAGGGGCTTACGTGCCGAACACCGAACCGCCCGCCAACTGCGGAGAACTTCTGCAGGCGGGTTGGCTCTATCCGTCGCCGCCGGCTTCTGGCAACGCGTATCGGGTAAGCGCACTCAAGCAGGTGTTTCCTATTCCCGCGCCGGGAATCAATCGCTACGGCGCCGACTTCTTCGCGATCTACGGCGCTGCATTAGTCGGTCCGGTGGCCACGGTGCGCAAGTCGCTTGGTGGCTATCGCGTGCATAACGCCGACGGCGGCACGGTGTCGTTCGCCAATTCGGAGCAGATATCCAAGGCGCCGAAGGCGCTGGGCATGCGCTGGGCGATCCTGAGAAATATCGCCAGGTCGCGTCTGGAGATCGAACTGCCCGCGACATTTCATGATTTTGGCCACGAGAAGGCGATCTTCTGTTCAAGCGTGTATCGGGCGACGCTCGTTCATCGGTGGCGCTGGATGTTGCACGATTCGCGCGGCTACCTGCATGCGATCGTAGCTAACCCTTTCTGGAGCGTGAAGAAGAAGTTCGGCACGCTGTTTCTTTCCGGCCTGTGCCTCGTACCGTACTCGCCACTTTCTGACTTCGTCGTTCGCTACATATCGAACCCGCTCGCACGCCGACGCGTGGCGCAGCGCTAAAGTCAGGAATACGCAATTGGAGAACGGAATGGAAAGACGAGACAACGCAAGCGTCATTGCGTTTGTTTACGGCGGATATTTGATGAGGTACGTGTACCTCATCATCGTGGTGCCGTTTTACGGAAGAATTCTCGGCGTGTCCGAGTACGGGCGCGTGCTTGCGTCAATGTCGCTTATGAACGTGATCTGGATGCTCGTGAGCTACGGATTCACGTTTGTTGGAATGCGCGAAGTCTCGAAGGCGCATTCGGTGCAAGAGTGCAATTCGATCTACTCGCTGCACGTCAGCGCGCGGCTCTTGCTGCCGCGCTGGGCGGATGCATCGGCCTCGTCGCCACCATGTGCTCGCCGACATTGTCTGAGCGACCTCTTATCGGTGTACTGGCTACATTGCTCGGCATCGTCTCGGCATTGAATCTGGGCTGGCTATTCCAGGGGCGTCAGCGTTTTCGTACGCCGATCATGATCGAGGTCTTCGGCTTCGCCGTGAGCCTCGTGCTGGTGCTGAGCTTCGTGAAGGAGCCTTCAGATTCGGTGTGGGTGCTTGCGAGCCTGTTGATTGCCGGAGTGGCGTCGTCGATCATTTCGTATGGCATTACCACTTCACAACTGGGATTGCCGCGTCTGAAACTACAAGGCGTGATGCCGCTGATTCGCAGCTCGACGATGCTGTTCTGCTATTCGTCGGGCTCCGTGGTACTCACGGCGTCGTCGACGTATCTGCTGACGNTGTTGTCCACGCCTGCTCAGGTCGGGTATTTCGGCGCGGCTGAGCGCTTCGCGACTATNGCNCTCAGCCTGATGGGCCCCGCATCGCAGGTATTCGTNCCGACGATNTCGCGGCANCTTGCTCATGGCGACAAGGACGGCGCGCATGCGACCACGCGTCAGGGCGCGGCGCTTCTGCTCGGCTATGGCCTACTCGTTTTTTGCGGNGCAATGACGTTGTCGCCCTTTGTCTTGCCNCTGATTCTCGGGCCGGCGTTCGAGCCTGCCGCTCGAGTTCTTCAATGTTTCGCGTGGATGTTCCCGTTCGTCGCATTCAACGAGTTCGTCGCGTTCTATGTATTCGTTCCGCGCAGAAAGGACCGGCTGCTTGCGTTTGCAGGAGTAGCCTCCGGCCTCGTCAATCTGGCCGCGGCGCTGCTTCTCGCGCCGCGCTTCGGAGCAATTGGCATGGCAACTGCGCGGGTCATCGGCGAGGCGACCCTCGCCGTGATCCTGATGGTCATCATGGTCCGGCTCGAATTGGTTGGGCTCGTGCCGGGCGCGCGGCGCGCTGCAGGAATGCTGGGGCTTGCATGGGGCGCAAGAGCCCAGGCAGGCGCGACCAAGGACGACTGAACCGGATTGCCGGCGCTGAAGCGTCCGGCGCGTAATCTCACAGGAGGTTGAAGTGAAAGTCGCTATTGTTCACGATTGGCTCGTGGTTTCGGGCGGCGCAGAGAAGGTTTTAAAGAGCATCGTCGAATGCTTCCCGAAAGCGGACATCTTCTCGATTGTCGACTTTCTCGAAGATCGCGATTGTGTGAAGGGCAAGCCCGTCAACACGTCGTTCATTCAGAAGATGCCTTTTGCGCGGAAACGCTATCGTGCATATCTGCCGTTGATGCCGATCGCAATCGAACAACTGGACCTGTCTGCCTACGACCTCGTTATCTCGAGTTCGCACGCGGTGGCCAAGGGCGTGCTGACGGGCCCCAATCAGATTCATATCAGCTATGTGCATTCGCCGATTCGCTATGCGTGGGATCTCCAGCATCAGTATCTGCGCGAATCGCACCTGAACAAGGGCCTCAAGTCCATCATGGCCCGTGCGCTGTTGCACTATATCCGCGGCTGGGATTCGCGTTCGGCGAATGGCGTGGACCATCTGCTTGCGAATTCGCACTTCATTGCGCGAAGAATCAGGAAGGCGTATCAGCGCGACGCTACGGTTATCTATCCGCCGGTCGATCTCGACAACATGGTCATGTGCACGCAGAAAGAGAACTTCTACGTGACCGCATCACGCATGGTGCCGTATAAGCGCATAGACCTGATCGTGCGGGCTTTCTCGCAGACGCCGGAGCGCAAGCTCGTGGTGATCGGCGACGGCCCGGAAATGAAGCGCATAAAGGCGGTCGCGGGCCCCAACGTGACGATACTCGGCCACCAGCCTCTGGAAGTGCTGGTCGATCATCTGCGGCGCGCTCGCGCTTTTGTGTTCGCTGCAGAAGAAGATTTCGGCATCTCCGTTGTGGAGGCTCAGGCGTGCGGAACGCCTGTGATCGCGTTCGGCAGGGGAGGCGCACTGGAATCGGTTGTAGGCTTGCCACTCGAGCAGCCAACCGGTGTCTTCTTCGGTGAGCAGACGGCTGAGTCTTTGCTCGAAGCAGTAACGCGGTTTGAGCGCAATGCTACGTTGTTCGACCCGGTCAATTGCCGCCAGAATGCCGAACGGTTCTCGACTGAGAACTTTAAAACCGCATTGACGGATTTCATTGACGCACGGCTTCTGCGCAGCTCAATCGAACAGCTCCGCCCGTACCTCGTGCGCGAGCGGGCTGTCGACGAACGTCATCTGGCGAGCGTGCCTTCGTAAGTTTGAATGCGATATTTGACGCGGCCTGCAAGAGCCATGATCGAGTGAGCGTGGCTGTGTATTTGCGGTGACCGCGTTTCAATAAGCCGCTGAAGCGGCGCCTGGTGTCCATAGGCGAGCGCGCAAACGAACAGAAGGCTCGCGGCCAACCACGCGGGCCGCGCACGTTCGGACTGCTCGGAAAGGGCCTTTCGCAGGAACATCAGGCCTACGATCGCGCCAAGAATCCACCCTGCAATCACCTCCGGCAAGGTATGCGAGAGGTCCATCAGGCGCGATACGCCCGTTAGCGCGCCGATTCCCATTCCAGCTGCAATTCCGAGTGACGGCGGCAGACGCCACCACTTCAATTGCAGTGCGAGCGCGACCATCCACACGCATGTCGACAGCATCGCGTGGCCGCTAATCACGCGGAAATGCGAAGCGGGAAAAGAGATGCCCCAGCCGGCGTAGAAGATCTTGCTCGCGCCGACAATGGCGATGCCGGCAGAAAGCATCACGATCCACCGGAAGGCGAGCTTGACGTTAAAGAGAGCGATCCAGCAGGCGCAGACAGCGGCCACGGGTAAGGTGACGGCGGCATCGCCTATGTTGGTGAATACTGTCCACATAGGGTTCCCGTTCTTGTTGGGTTTCGCTATAGCGGGAACTGTCGTTCCCGCTATAGCGCAGCAGGCGTAGCAACTTCTTAGACGCGACGGCGGACCAGCGATTTGCGCCGATTGAATTCCGCAGTGATCGCATTGGCGGATTGTGACGCCAGCAGCAGGGAGATGACGAGCGAGAGTATCAAAACGTTCGAAGGCGACACGAGCCGATGCTCTGTTGCCGCCATGACCAGCAAACACACGGACGAGATTTCGACGAAGCGGAACGCGGAAAAGTTCTGGCCGCCTCCGACCAACGCGCTGGCAGCCGCTCCATCTTTACTCCACTCCACCAGCTTCCAGAAGAAAGTCAGCGTGAGGAACAGGCCCACCACACCCGTTTCGGCGAGCGCATTCAGGTAAGAGTTATGAGCGTGCGAATCGCTGTGTTCGACCACGATGTCGGAAGGTGCACCGAACAGGTGAAAGTACGACGTTACAGTGCCGATGTGATCGTCGAATGAACCAAAGCCGAGGCCCACGATCGGGCTTTGCTCAAAATAGGCGAGGGCGCGCGGCCACAGCCATTCATAGCGGATGTTGAGGTTGGCGACCTTCGCATCCTGATTGTGGATATTGAACGGGTAGCCCATGTAGTCGATGGTCCCGTCGGTATGGAAGAAGGCCATTGCAAGGGAGCCCGCAATCAGACCGCCCATCAACACAGCCAGTAGCCAGCGCTTACGGCCGAAGTACAGGTATGGCAGTACTGCTGCGGCACCGAGCAGCGAGCCGCGGCTGTATGTTGAAAACAGCATCATTGCGTTGGCCGCGATCAGCGCGAGCAGCAGTTTGCTGCGCTTTTGCAGATAGCATCCAACACCCAGGCAGAACAGCATGGCGAAGAATCCGCCCGCTGCGTTGCGCGCGATGAAGTAACTGCCGAAGCTGTTGTCCGGGTTCGTGAAGATGCTCAGTATGCCGGTCTCGACGACGTAGTAAGCGTATGGCGGAATGTTGATCCCGACCGCGAAGATGAAGAACGTGCGAAGCACTTTGTTCAGATCCAGCCGATGCACATAGAGGCAACCGGCAAAAATGGGAGCGTAGGAAATGAAGAAGTTGCCGTCGCGCCGGTAAAACTCGAATTCGGTAAACGATTTCGGATCGTAAAGCAGCGTGGATACGACGATNAAGGCGGTTAGTGCCGTCAATGGTGTAATAAAAGCCGGATAGCGCCGGCCAAAAAAACGCCATGAGTAAAGAACGATCGGTACAAAGCCGACCGCGCTAAGTGGCACGAGATTCGTAACAGTAAGAAACAACGCAAGTAGCGAAATGTAAGCCATTGCGACTCCCGAAAAACAAATGGCGCATAGCCTGCAATGACATGGCCATTACGTGCGAACACAACCTGGTTGGAGATGCGGCGCGCCGCAGCGGGGCGACGAACCTGAATTGAATTGGGTCCTGCGTATGGATGAATGAGCTACCCAAGCACCCACGAAGGTACCACGTATAGGCACTGATTTCCACGCGCTGCCGCACAGACGGCGGGCGATAACAATGGTCTCGCAGACGTGCGCGCTCGCTAATGCCACCACGCTGGCCAAAACCTCAACTGTTCGCGCCACGATTGCTGTGGTGCAGCGTGAGGTGTCTATGATTGATCACATCGAGTAATGCTTCAGTGGCATCTGCATTCTGGCGCCACGCCGATATGTATGCCGTTTGTTTTTTCGTGAGCGACCCGCTGCTGCCTGAGTGCCCAAGGGTGGACGCTCACGGACGAGAACCCGGTGTGCATCCTTGCTTTACGCGGACAGAACGGCTCGCGTAGCCCGTTGATGCCCACACCCCGTCATTGATCACATGTGAGACCGGAAAGTGCCGACGTATAGCGTATTTCGTCGGCGCTTATGCGATTAATCGCTGTCCGGCCCATATGTCTTGGAGCGATAAATGGATAAAGTTTTTGCAACCGCCGGCGAGACCGACTTCGAAGCTCAGCACGTAGCATCGCAGGAATGCCCCCCGCTCGCGCAAGTCATTCTGGCAGGCGGCTCGGGCACGCGTCTATGGCCTGTGTCGCGTGAGCAGTTCCCGAAGCAGCTGATCGATGTGATTGGCGACAAGACGTTGTTGCAGGCCACGATGAACCGGATGGATGACTTCAATCCGCTATGGAGCGTCGTGCCCGATCCGGTAATTGTGTGCGGTGCCGAACATTATTTCGCAACTTCTGAGCAGGCTCGCGAAAGTGGCGTGAATGCCCGTATCGTCGTCGAGCCCGGTCGCCGCGATACNGCGCCTGCNCTGACCCTTGCCGCGCTGACNGCAGCATCTGAAGGCACGGACGTAATNCTCGTCGCGATGCCTGCGGACCATGCGATTGCAGATCTGACGGCGCTCCATAAGGCAATTGAAATTGCGGCTCGCCACGCGGACGCGGGCGCTATTGCCACGCTGGGCGTTCCGCCTACCGGCCCGGACACGGGCTTTGGGTATATCCGTCTCGGCAGTGCACTGTCGGACGGCGCGCATCGAATCGAACGTTTTGTCGAGAAGCCGGCGCCCGAGCTGGCCGCGCAGTACGTCGAGTCCGGCAATTACTGGTGGAACAGCGGCATGTTCGTAGTACGTGCATCCGTATGGCTCTCCGTGATCCGTCAGTTCCAGCCGCAAATACACGATGCATGCGTGCGAGCTTATGAAGGCGCCAAGGTCACCGACGGCTGTGTCGTTCCCGACGCAGAAGCGTTCTTGCAGTCGCCGTCGGACTCGATCGACTACGCAGTCATGGAACATCTAGGCAAGCCCGAATCGCCTTTCTCGGGCGTGGTCGTGCCGCTCGAGGCCGGCTGGTCGGATCTGGGGTCGTGGGACGCCGTGTGGCAGGCGATGGAAAAGGACGATTGCGGCAACGCATCGAGCGGACGTGTTCTCTTCGAAGGTGCGACTGCAACTTACGCTCGCTCGCAAGGCGGCCGACTGCTCGCATGCGTCGGTACGAACGATCTGATTGTCGTCGAGACGGACGACGCCGTTCTGGTGGCTGACCGTTCGCACGTGCAGGACATCAAGGGACTCGTGTCGCGTATCAAGGCGGAGAAGTCACCCGAAGCGGATGCGCACAGAAAGGTGCGTCGCCCGTGGGGCTTTTACGATTCGATCGATCAGGGCGACCGTTTCCAGGTGAAGCGAATTGTTGTGATGCCGGGCGCGCGCCTGTCGCTGCAGATGCACCATCACCGCGCAGAGCATTGGATCGTGGTGAGCGGTACCGCTCTCGTCACGCGCGGCGAAGAACAATTTCTTCTTGGCGAAAACGAGTCGACGTATATCCCGCTGGGTATTCGTCACCGGCTCGAGAATCCCGGTTGCGTTCCGCTTCAGATCATTGAAGTGCAGTCCGGAACCTATCTCGGCGAAGACGACATCGTTCGATTCGACGATAAGTATGGCCGTGCTGGTTGATCGGCCGTGGCGAACCAGAGAGCGTACGAGGGAACTGCTATGCGATTGATCACAGGTCTGATGGCCAGGCTGTTCGATGTGGCGATGATCCTCGGAGGCGCGGTTGCCGCGTCTCACATTCGCTTCGACGATTTCGCGCAACGAAACTTCTACCTGGCATTTGTCGCGTTCGCGGCGGCGTTTTCGCTCGCTGTGTTTCCGGCNCTGGGCGTCTATCAGTCGTGGCGCGGCCGGTCGAAACGCGTTCTCGCCGGGCAGGTGGCGCTTGGCTGGCTCGTGGTGCAGGCCTGCGCNCTNGCNTTGATGTTCTCGTTGCACCGCATCGATTTCGTCTCCCGGTTATGGTTNGTGTACTGGACTGGCATCGCTGGCGGCGCAATGATCGCNGGGCGCATGGTGACCCANGTTCTTCTCGGTCGAGTNCGCAACGCAGGGTTGAATCTCCAGAAGGTCGCTGTCGCNGCGTGCGGAGAACATTGCGACGAAATCTTGCGCAAGATGGAGATGGAGCCGGCCGCAGGCTTTCGTGCAAACGCTGTCTACAACCTGCGTCCGGACAAGGAAACCACGATGTCCGTGCCTGTGTTCGAGCAGCGCGCCGCGTTTGCGAAATACGTGCGCGAACAGCAGATAGATGAAGTGTGGCTGGCGTTGCCTTTGTCGGAAGAGCGCGCGATTCTGGAACTGGTCGATGAATTCCGCAACGATCTGATCAATGTGCGCTTCATGCCGGATGTCCGGGCGCTTGCCCTTTTCGATGGAAGCGTGACCGAGTTGCTCGGCTTTCCAACCATCAACCTGGCCGCCTCGCCATTGCCGCCAAACGCTCTCGTGAAGAAAGAACTGTTCGATCGCATCTTCGCACTGATCGCGTTGATTGCCGTCTCGCCGATTCTTCTCGCGTGTGCGATAGCGGTGAAGCTCAGTTCGCCCGGTCCTGTGTTCTTCAAGCAATGCCGAAAGGGCGCGGACGGTCGCGTCTTTATGATTTACAAGTTCCGGAGTATGCGCTTGCATGCGAAGAAGGAAGGAGTGCTTGAGCAGGCTACGCGTGGCGACCCCCGCATCACGAGGGTCGGACGATTCTTGCGGCGTACGAGCCTTGACGAGTTGCCGCAGTTCTTCAACGTGCTGCGTGGCGACATGTCCGTCGTGGGGCCGAGGCCGCACGCGCTCGAGCACGACGACCTTTATCAGCACATCGTATCGGGCTATATTCACCGCTATCGGATCAAGCCCGGTATTACCGGGTGGGCACAGATCAATGGCTTTCGCGGGGAGACGGACCGCATCGAGAAGATGGAGGGCCGCGTAGCCCACGATTTGTACTATCTTCGGAACTGGTCGTTCGCGCTCGACGTCAAGATCATTTTCGCGACTGTATTCAAGGGGCTGCATCATCCCAACGCTTACTGATCCGTCCGTTGGATCGAGGCCCCAGTAATGCAGTGAAGTACGTGCGGAGCTCAAGCATAATCAGAAGGGGGAGGGGACTATGAAACTGATCGACGTTGAGACAGTAGCCAGACGTTCAATAAAGAGCGTGGGGCGATACGCATTCCACCGGGTGCATGGCGTGCAGGCTAAGCGCGTCCTGCGGCAACTGGAGAAGAAATACGGACCAGCGGACCCGGCGACTCTCAAGCAGGCCGATACGTATGCACTCGACGTATTCGGCGATGCGATCTACGCACCCTGGCTTCGCGTTTACGCTGCGTTCAGCGGCACGTTCAAGGAAGGCTGGATCCCCGACAACTTTTACGGCGGCGTGGTCGTGCCCAATATGAAAGGCGGCTACGGCAGGATCTCGAACCTGAAGCCCATGTCGCGAGTCATCTTCGGCGGTGANGCGTTTCCCGATATAGCCTACTTCGCGAATGGCCTGTTCTTTACGGACCGCAACGTGGTGGTNCCGGAGCGCGANCTCGAAGACGCGGTGTTCCGCGACTGCGATAANGTCGTCTTCAAACTGGACGGCTCAGGGCAAGGCAAAGGCATTCANTTCTTCGACCGNAAGTCGTTCGACTGCGATCTCATCAAATCGCTCGGCAACGGAGTAATACAGAAGTTCATCGTTCAGCATCCATTGCTGAGCGCGTTCGCTGCCAACTCGGTCGCGACCTTACGCCTCACCACGGCGGTGGACGACCTTGGCCGCGCCTCGCTGCGCGCCGCATTTTTGCGCGTGGGCAGGGCGAGTCATACCCATATCACGGTGGACGACGAAGTTTGTGTGCCCGTGGACCTGGTAACGGGGGAATTCGCTCGCAAAGGCTTCATGAGCGATTGGGGCGCGACTGAAGAGCACCCCGATTCCAAAGTCAGGTTCGCCGGACTGAAAATGCCTGCGTTCAGCGATTGCATCGATACCGTTCTGCAACTCCATCGCAAGGTGCCGTTTGCGCGATGCATTGGGTGGGACGTGACAGTCGACAGTGACGGCAAGGTGCAGATCATGGAATGGAACGGCGAACACAACGATGTGAAGTTCAGTGAGGCGACCCAGGGTCCCTGCTTTCAGGACCTGAAGTGGGAACTGCTGAAGGGTAGCGCCTTATGACGGTATTCAGCGAGGAACGCGCGTGAGCGAACAATTGTGGTGCGTCCATATTGAGGGACCCGACGACTTCATTGCTATGGCTTCGCGAGAAGCGGCGCAGCGTGAAGCGTCGGCTATCAATGCGTATGTGGAGCGCTCAGGGCAAGCTCAGAGCGCCGCGCATGCGCGCGCGGTCGCAATGGAATGGCCGTTCCCGCCGGAGGGCCACGCCCGCGCGCTGGAAAGCGACTGGGAAGACTTGCAGCGCATGCCGCACCGCCAGCAGCAGGGCGGGTCGTCGCAGGGCTTGTTGACGAATATCGCGCGGCGCGTGAAGGAGCTTATCGAAGTCGCGCGAGGCGCATGACCGAACGGCCACGCGGCCGCTCAAGTGTTCAAACCCCCAGACGCTTCACAATTGCCGTCTTTACGACCGGCATGCCAATTTGCAAGAGCTTGCGGAAGCCCTCGTCGCGCCCGACCTTTTGCTCGACGTTATCTATCATCGCCTGCATGACATTCGCGGGATAAAACTCCCGGAAAAGTCTGTTCGCGCCGATTTGCTCGAAGACGTGATGAAGGAATGAGCCGCGCGGCGGTCCGACTCTTTTGAACAAACCCATCTTCACAACGCGATTGTTCCAGAGGTGCAGCGAGTACGAATTGGCGCACAACGCTGCGCACTCGTCGAAGTACTGCGGAAGAAATACCTTGTAGTAATCGTCGAAATGTACCGGATAGAAGTCGCTTTCTGGTACTCCCGCATTTACGCCATATACGGACGTCAGCAAACGCGGACCTGTGTCACCCCATTTTATGGAGGTGCCTTTCATCGCCTCGATCCGTTGTAAAAGCTCAAGCAGGCGCGGATCGGCGGGATCGAGGCGCAGCAGAGCGGTGCAGATGCTGGTGGCCGACTCCCGCCCGATAATGTTGCCCTCCAGGCTGCGATCAAACGCGCGCAAAAGCAGCATGTCGGTGTCAACCCAGATTTCGTCCGTCTTCGTAAACATGACGAAGCGAAAATAGTCGGTGAAATGCGCCATTGACGGGGTACCGTCAATAGAAAATGCTGTTAGCGCGTCGGATTTCACAATTTCGCTTGCGTCCTTGACGACCACGCCCTTGGGTACGTTCTCTACCTCGCCATAGGTATAAAGCGCGACATCACTGCCATAGGCGGTGAACGAGCTCAAACAGGCCACCTCATAGGCCGAAAGCTCTGGGCCATGCCAAAACGACGCGAAACGTGCGCTACTCATAGTCTATCCATTGGGAAATTTGGTGCGGTGGGAAGCAGGCGGGGCCCGAAACTGATCGGACCCGAGAGGGCGGACGGCGCACGCGCCTCTGCCTGGAATGCATGTGGCCCAATGATAAACACGCGACAGATTTCGATATTAGTAAAGACCCTAAATGTAGGACATTTGTCGCGAAACGTTGAGTGTAATGGCCGTTAACGCCCTTTCACCTCGCCACCGACCGCGAGGGCGCGGCAGGCGAACACGCCTTAGCCGCGCCACCTTGCGCTATGTCAGTGCAGATCGGTTCGCCCTGTGGACGACACGACATTGCCAGCACTGTCCAGGATTGCGACAGGTCCGCTTTGCGTGGCTGGCGGCTCGTCAATCACGAGCGGGCTTGTTACGGTGGTGCGTTCCGCCGGTGCAATGCCGATCGAAGCGGCGCTGCCAAAAAACGAAAACAGCGTGGACAGGTAGCTGCTTACGCTGTCCTGGAGCATACCTGCAAGCTCGTTATGCGTATCCACGGCGATGTCTTCGACATGCCCCCAATACGCGCAGGTCTTCTTCATTGCGGCGGGGACTTGCTGGAATTGCAGATCGATCACCTGATCCAGCGATACCGAAGAAAGCGCGGCATCGACAAGCGCCCGCTGCTCCGACAAGGACGTCTTGACGGTCTGCACATTCAATTCGACCACTTTCTCGAGGCCGGCAACTGCTTTCGCCGCCATCTGGTAGGCGACAATTGCATTGTCTTCGTGGCGAACTTCCGGCTGGGTCAATACAACAGCGTTCATAAGGGTGCTCCGTATCAGTGCGGGGGGAGGGAATGCGCAACAACGCGCAGTGTTCAAGCAACGGCTATTCCTCGCCATGCAAACGGATCGAACGCATGTCTGCAATTCGCCAGTGGCGCGGCTGCCAGCGTCAAATTACTATTGACTTGCGCCTGCAGGCGCGTCGCTTGCCGCAGTGGCGGGCGCCGACACGGCAGGCCCGCTTTGCGCGGCACCACTTACTGCGGCCGCACCGCTCGCCTGATCTGTCGACGAAGTACCGGAGCGGTTGCAGCCGGCCAGCGCGATGGCGAGCGCGGCTGCGCACGCGGTGACCCACAAAGCCGAATTTTTCATGGTCGTGAAATAACGTCTGTTGAGGCGAGAGGCGACGCAAGGAGCGCGCCGCATTGCGACGAGACAGCAATGCGTATGCCGCGCGCAGTACCGTCGTTTCGAGAAACGCGACTACGCAATTCCAGCTTTCGAGCGGTTATGCTGGAACCCACTCACCTGGACGAGAAATGGAAACTTGCCATGACTGAGCCGGATCTATCAAACGTGTACCGAAGCTACATTGCGTGCCTTAACAGTCAGGATTGGACCAGGTTGACGCAATTCGTCCATGACGACGTTTACTACAACGATCAGCGGATCGGCTTGTCGGGATATCGCACGATGCTGGAGAGGAATTTTGCGGAGATTCCAGACCTTCATTTCGACATCGAACTGATGGTTACCGACCCCGCGTATGTAGCGGCACGGCTGCGCTTCAATTGCACACCGAAAGGAAAATTTCTCGGTCTCGACGTCAACGGCAGAACGGTGACTTTCACCGAAAATGTGTTCTACGAATTCCGCGGCGAAAGAATTGGTCAGGTGTGGTCCGTGATCGATAAGGCGGCTATCGAAGCGCAGTTGTAATGCCACGCAAAGCGAGCAGGCGGCTATGGGTTGCTGCCTAGCGGACTCCCTAGCGGACTCCCAAGCGGACTCCCAAGCGGATCCCCAGGCGAATTCCCAGCCTGGCTGTCAGGCTGCGTGCCAAGCGCCTGAAACAGCGCAGCGGTGTCGGTGAAGCGGTTTGCTTGAGCCCGCGTTTGATCGAGTGCAGTTTGCAACATCTGACGTTGAGCATCGAGTAGAGCAAACTGGCTGATTCCGCCGACCGCATATTGCTGAGCCGCAACGCCAAGGCTCGCCTCGGCCTCCTGTGCGGCCTCGGTGCGCGCCTGAAGTTCTCGTGCGTCGTTTTGCATTGCCGTCAGCGAGTCGGCGACCTGTTGCAATGCTTCCAGCACGGTTTGCCGATAGCTCGCAAATGCCGCGTCGTACACGGCCTGCGCCGCGCGTTTCTTCGCGTGCAGTTCGCCGCCGTGAAAGATCGGCTGAGTCAGATTCAGGCCGATATTCCACACGTTCAGCCCATTCACAATGTCGCTAATGCGCGTGCGTTCCGAGCCGATTCCCGCCGACAACACGAATTGCGGATACAGGTTCGCCGTGGCGACGCCCACATTTGCGCTGGCTTGATGCAGCAAAGCTTCCGACGCCTGGATGTCCGGCCGCGCACGAGCGAGTGTTGACGGCAAAGCCACTGGAATATCGACTGGCAGATGCAGCGCGTCGAATGTAAGGGTGTCGAAATCCGCTTCAGATGGCGCTCTCCCGAGCAGAATGGCCAACTGATGGTCGGCAGCAGCTAACTGAGTTGCGAGCGGCGGCAAAGACGCGCGAGTTTGTGCAAGCAGCGTGCGCTGGCTGCGTACGTCGAGTTGCGATACGCCGCCGGCAGCTAAACGCGTTTCCATGATCGACAGTTGATGTGCCTGTGCGTCGACAAGCCGCTGCGTGAGCGCTATTTGTTGTTGCAGCGAGGCGCGGCGCACGGCGGTAGACACCACATTTCCCGCAATCGCGAGCCGTGCCGCATCGAACTCATACGATTCGTAGTCGACTTGGGCCATGCTTGCCTCAAGCGCGCGCCGATTGCCGCCGAAGATATCGAACACATACGAAACGCTGACCGATGTGCTAAATAAAGAGAACGGCCCGGGGTTCTCGACATGCGGAATACCGAACGCAGCGGGGTCTACCTTTTGCCTTGCACCCGAAACAGTTGCGTCGATGCCCGGCCATTGCGTAGCGCCCGCGAGTGCGGTGTAATTTTCGCGCGCTTCTATCAGCTTGGCGCGGGCTTGCGCGAGCGTCGGACTTTCACGCAATGCGTCGTCCACGAGATGGTTCAGTGCGTCTGACTGGAATTGACGCCACCACATCGACGTCGGCCTTGGCGTGAGGCTGAATTTCTGCGCGGCGCCCGCCGCTCCGTTGGACTCGACAGTACGCTCGGGCAATGCCTCGCGTGTATAACTTTGCGTGCGCGGTACTGCCGGTGCCTGAAAGTCCGGTCCCACGGTGCAGCCGCTCAAAGCCACTGCGCAGGCAAGAAGAAGTGTTTTCATGAACATTCTCCTAGTCGAGCGTGCGCCGATAAAAGCGCAGCGCAATTGCCATGACGATGGCGGTAAATAGAGCCATGGGCCACACCGAGGGCCAAAGGTCCGCCCATCCGACGCCCTTGAGCAGAATGCCGCGAATGAGCCGGTTGAAATACGTCAACGGCAACAGGTTGCCGATGAATTGAGCCCATTGCGGCATACCCGCGAACGGGAACATAAAACCGGACAGAAGAATATTCGGCAGGAAATAGAACACAGTAAGCTGCATGGCCTGCAGCTGATTCTGTGCGAGCGACGACAGGGTGATTCCTACCGTCAGGTTCGCGGCAATGAAGAGCAGCGCGGCGAGGTAAATCGCCACCAGGCTGCCGACAAAAGGCACATGAAACACGAAGCGCGCCGCAAACAGAATGATCGATGCCTGGATAAGCCCGATGGCGACGTACGGCACGATCTTGCCGGTCATGACCTCGATCGGCAGAACCGGCGTAGCCAGCAGGTTTTCCATGGTGCCGCGCTCACGTTCGCGAGTAACGGCGAGCCCAGTCATCATGACGAGTGTCATCGTCAGGATTACGCCCATGAGTCCGGGAACGACGTTGTACTGGGTAATGCCTTCGGGGTTGTACAGATTGTGAACCTGAACGCCAAATGCGCTTTGCCCGCCATTCAGATGTGCGAGCGGTCCTGTGATGTCCTTGTCGGCGACCGGTTGCACAAGGTGCGGCAGCGCGGCAACGGCGGTTTGCGTTGCAGTGGGGTCGGTCGCGTCGGCTTCGAGCAGCAGCGACGGGTGCTCGCCACGCACCAGCCTTCTGGAGAAGTCGACGGGTATATTCAGCACGAATTGCACGCGGCCCCTCGCAAGCGCGCGGCGCCCGGCTTCTTCGTCTGGCAGCGTCTCGACGATGTCGAAATAAGCAGAGTTGGTCATTGCGGCAACGAAGCTGCGCGAAAACTCGCTCTGATCGTGCACGATGACGGCAGTGGGCAAATGCTTCGGGTCAGTGTTGATTGCGAAACCGAAGAGCGCGAGTTGAACGATGGGCACACCCACGATCATCGCGAATGTGACGCGATCGCGCCGCAGTTGCAGAAACTCTTTGAGTACCACACTCCACCAGCGCGTCAACGAAAAAGCAGTACCTGTGCTCACGTTCGCGCTCCAAAGTTGTCTTTCGAATGGCTCATCAAATAGATGAATACGTCTTCAAGACCTGTTTCTATGGGCTCCATGCGAAGTGTCGTGCCTGCGGTGGCCTGCCTGATGGCGCGTTCGAGCGCCGCGTGATCCCGCCCGCTCGCGTGCAGTGCGGCGCCGAATACAACGGTCTGATCGACGCCGGGCGTTGTACGTAGCTTCTCCGACAGTTCGCTCAGCTGCTCGCCTTGAATGGACCACGTCGCGAGATCCTGCGACTCGATCACCTCTTTCGACGTGCCTTGCGCGAGCAGCTTGCCGTAGGCGATATAGGCGAGCTTGTGGCAGCGCTCGGCTTCATCCATGTAATGTGTGCTGACGAGTACGGATATGCCGCGCGCCGCGAGGCGGTGCAGTTCTTCCCAGAAGTCGCGGCGTGCAGTGGGGTCGACGCCCGCGGTCGGTTCGTCGAGCAGCAGCAATCTTGGTTCGTGCAGCATGCATGCCGCGAGCGCGAGACGTTGCTTCCAGCCTCCAGAAAGCGACCCTGTCAACTGATTCGCGCGGCTTTGCAGCCCGAGTGCCTCGAGCGATTTATCGACTGTTTCGCGCCGGTTGCGCATCTGGTAAATGCGCGCAACGAAGTCGAGGTTCTCCCGAATGGTCAGGTCTTCCCAGTACGAGAACCGTTGAGTCATATAACCGACATTGCGCTTGATCTGCGCACTGTCGCGACGGATGTCGTAGCCGAGGCATGTGCCGGTGCCTGAGTCGGGCGTGAGCAGTCCGCACATCAAGCGGATGCACGTGGTCTTGCCGCTGCCGTTCGGTCCGAGGAAACCGAAAATCTGGCCACGCGCCACTCGCAATGAAACGTTGTTTACGACGTGCTTGTCGCCGAAATGCTTGTTGAGTTCATGCACGTCGATGACGTACTCGCGGGAGTCGGAGTCACTGCTCATTTGAGCACCACCGTCACCGGCTGGCCGGGATGAAGTTTTGTTGCATCCGCAACGGAAGGGTGCGCCTCGATCATATAAACGAGCTTTGCACGGCTTTCGTTGCTATAGATGACTGGCGGCGTGTACTCCGCATTGTTCGAGACGTAGGTGATTTTTGCCGGCACATCCGCCGCGCAACCGTCGCAATGCATGATTACCTCGCGACCCGGCGTGAGTGCGCCAACCAGCGTCTCGGGCACGAAAAAGCGTACCTTGATGTTCTGCGGCGGCAGCATCTGTACAACTGGGCTGCCCGCCGGCACCCATTCGCCGTTGCGATAGAGCGTGTCGTAGATCAGTCCGTCGGCGGGCGCATTGACGCGCTTCTGATCGAGTTTCCACTGCGCCTGCGCGACCACGGCTTCGGCCGCTGCGACCTGCGCCTGCTGGGCGCTGATCTGTTGCGAGCGGCCGGGCAAACGCGCCACTTGCACCTGATTCGTAAGTTCACGCACTTGCGCTGACGTGGCGTCCGCATTCGCACGCGAATCGTCGAGTTGAGCTTTCGAAATGCCGCCTGCGCTGTATTGCGCTTCGTCGCGTGTGAGTTGCAGCGCCGCCTTGCGCGCGTTCGCGGCAGCCTGGGCGAGCTGTGCGCGATTGACGTTGACTTCCGGCACGCGCTTGCCGGTCTGGATATCGGCGAGCTGAGAGCGCGCAGCCGCGAGTTGTTCCTGCGCCTGCTGCAGGGCGGCTGTTTCGTCGACGACGTCCAGAGCGAAAAGCGGCGCTTCTGCCTTGACGGTTTGTCCGCGCGTGACGTGCATTTGCGTGAGCTTGCCCGCCTGCGACGAACCCAGGTAGACATACTCGCCCTCTACATAGCCCTGATAGGCATTCTCGTCGTGACGCGAGCACCCCACGAGCAGGACGCTGATGATGAGCGTCCATGCGGGCCGCCGGATTGATGTGATGAAGTTCTTCATTGATCTCGTTCCACTCTCCGTGCTGCGGTCGCGGCGCGTGTTCAGCGGGCATTCCATTTTCATCGCCGGGAAGGGCCGCTCCTGATGCTTCTCCGAATGCCCGGTCCGCCAGGATGAAGTAAAATAAATGCTATGTGAATTTGAATTCAAATTCAAACTGTTTTTTCAGCGGAACTGACTCATGCCAACAAAACCAGTGACGACCGCAGGGCGCGTCGACCGTAAAGAAAAGGCTGGAAAAGCGCAGGGAACAACGCAGACGAGAGCGACGCAACAGACGAAACAGACGAAGCAGACGAAGCGGGCAGTGCAGCCCGACGCTAAGTCTCGCGCAAAGCAATCGAACGAGCGTGAGACGCCGCCACGGCCGAAAGCAGCGAAGCGCGCGAGCCGGCCTGACGGAGCGGCGACACGCCAGCATCTGCTCGACATTGCGGGGCAGGTTTTTGCAGCGCGCGGTTTCGCCGATGCCACCAGCAAGGAAATATGCGAGCGTGCGGGCACGCCGATGGCGTCCGTCAACTATCACTTCGGTAGTCGCGAGGCGCTATACGAGGCGGCACTCGTGGAGGCGCATCGTCAGGTGGTGAGCCTCGATGAATTGACCGCACTGACAGCCGGGGCGGGCGACGCTCGCGACAAGTTGCGCGCGGTGATCTCGCGATTCGTCGGCCTGTCCACCAGCACGAGCGCGCCGTGGGGATTCATGCTGATGTTGCGCGAGATGCTGTCGCCGTCGCCCGCTATTCCGGCGCTCATCGAAAAGGCGGTGCGGCCGAAAGCTGCTGTTCTGCTCGGTTTGATGGGGGAAGTATTGCAGTTGAATCCGCAGGAGCCGACTGTGCAGCGAGCGGTGATGTTCACCGTGCTGCCTTGCATTGCGTTGATGATTGCGCCGCGGCAGGCGCAGGCAGCGTTGCTGCCCGCCGTTGCCAAAGATAAGAATGCGCTCGTCGAAGACTTCGTGCGCTTCGTCATGGCGGGGCTGGACGCAGTCGCCGCAGCGCACCGGGCGCGCAAGTAATTCTATTGGTCGAACGCGATTGCGCGCCTGCGCAGTTCGCGCATTGCGCTGTCCAGATGAGCGCCTGCGCTCTCCTTGTCGCCGGCGCGCATCTGTTCATAAGTGCGCTGCGCCACGTCGTGCGGCACGGCTTTGAGTGGGCGATTGGTGCTCATCGCTTTTAGCTGAACCTCCGCGGCGCGCTCCAGGTAGTAGAGATCGTCCCACGCTTCTGCAATGCTCGCGCCCGCAACCATTACGCCGTGATTCTTGAGGAACAGGATATCCGCATCGCCGATTGTCTCGGCAATGCGGTCGCCTTCGGAATCGTCGAGCGCGAGTCCGTTGTAGTTCTCGTCGACTGCGGTGCGTCCATAGAACTTGAGTGCTGTCTGCCCGAGCCACAATAGCGGCGGACCTTCGAGCAGACACAACGCCGTGGCATTCGGCATATGCGTGTGAAACGCGGCCTTCACGCGCGGCTTCAATCGATGCAAACGTGCGTGGATATAAAACGCGGTTGCTTCCGGCTGGCCCTGGCCGGCTACGACATGCCCGTCGACATCGCAAACCAGCAACCGTGACGCCGTGATTTCGGAGAACGCATAACCATACGGATTGACGAAGAACAGGTTGTCGTGCCCGGGCACCACAGCCGAGAAGTGATTGCAGATTCCCTCTTCAAAACCGTATTGCGACGCCAGTTGAAAGCATGCCGCGAGTTGAATTCGTGCTTCGTTGATGGCGTCGGATTCGAGCCGCAACGTCGGCTGCGGATTCGTCGCGCCAATGGATGAAAGCGTGTGCGCCATGGTCGTAGTTCCTGAAAGTCACCAGCCGAGCGAAGCGAAAAGCGCCGGTACCTGATCGAGTGTGGAGAGCGTTGCATCGGGTGTGTAGTCGGGCAGCAGCGTGCGGCCTGTTGCGCGATCTATCCACACGCAGCGAAAGCCTATGTCGCGAGCGGCCGCGTGATCGAGATGCGGACTCGCGCAGATATGCACGACCTCGTCGCGCGTCACGCCGAGTTGCTCATGCGCGTAATCGAACAGCCGTCGCGCGGGTTTGTAGGCGCCCGCCTGCTGAGCGGTGATGACGCGGTCGATATGGCCGCCGAGTTGCGCGACATTGCCGGCTATGACGTCGTCGTCGGTATTCGACACGATGCACAGACGGTAGCCATCTTCCTTCAGTCTCTGCAACGTATCAACCACTTCTGGAAACGGCGGCATGGCGGAGATGCGGTCGGTCAATGTGCGGACATCGCGTTCGTCAGCGGGCAGCCCGAGTTCCGTGAGTGCAAGATGAAGTCCAGCGCCTGCCACCTCGCGAAACGAGCGATGCGGCGCAGTCTGCTCGAGCCTATGCTCGTGCCGGTCGTACACTGCGATGAGCCGTGCCGGATCGACGTCGTGACCGTGCTTGGTTTCGAGAATTTCGCGGACGGCCGCCTGCAAGCCTTCGTCCCACTGGATCAGCGTGCCGTAGCAGTCGAACGTAAGCCAGCGGGGGCGGGCGGTGTTGTGCAGTGACATGAATGGACTCCGACGTAAGTAGATCTGTGAATGACGTCAGATTAAGCACATTGACAGATATTTGAAAATTAAATTAATCTCTCGACGTCAGTTGCATCTTAAATAACGAAGCGAGTCCGCCATGCTTGATCTCGACCTGCTGAATACGCTTATTTGCGTCGTCGACGAAGGCAGTTTCACGCGTGCGGGCGAGCGCGTGCATCGCACGCAGTCCACGGTGAGCCAGCAGGTTCGGCGGCTCGAAGAACTCGTCGGGCGCACGTTGCTGATGCGCGACCGAACCGGCAATCAGGTGACGGCAACCGAGCACGGCGAACTGCTCGCGCAATACGCGCGGCGGCTGCTCGCGCTGGCGCAGGAAGCACAAGATGCGTTGACGAGCGACGTCGCGGTCACGCCGCTTCGCATCGGCGTACCGGAAGATTTCGACGCGCGCCGCATGTCGGCGATGTTGTCCGGCTTCGTCAAGACGAAACCAGGCGTGCGGCTCGAAACGGTGGCCGGCATGAGCGCCGAACTGCAACGCAGGCTCTCGGGCGGTGAGATCGAGATCGCGCTGGTCAAACGCGAGCCGGCGAGCGGGGAGTGCCTGGCGTCATGGCCGGAGTCGCTCGTGTGGGTGCGAGGCGCGCATGCTCAAGCGCCGGAGGAGTCGTCAGACGAACCCGTGCCTCTCGCGCTATTTCCGCAAGGCTGTGTCTACCGGCAGCGCGCGATCAGGGGTCTCGACAAGGCGCATCGCCGCTGGCGAATCGCATTCGGAAGCCATAGCCTCACGGGTATCCAGGCGGCGGTTTCTTCAGGGCTCGGCATCTCCGTTTTGCC
>Ga0058694_1000285_pt1 | contig 28975 bp, 30 predicted proteins | sample AgamicOrSfrz_FD_55041 | JGI IMG/M metagenome (GOLD analysis project Ga0058694, IMG submission 55041) | Agave microbial communities from Guanajuato, Mexico - Or.Sf.rz | ecosystem: Host-associated > Plants > Phyllosphere > Phylloplane/Leaf | place: Guanajuato, Mexico | collected 2012-05-30 | reverse complement strand
CAGCACCTGGTATCTTTCGTCACGCTCGCATCGTGCCCTGGCTGGGTGTTTGGCGCGACGCGCGCGAGCCACGGCAAGGTCAGAACGTATGCGGACCTCAAGGGCATGCGCATCGGCGTGAGTTCGCCCGGTTCCAGCTTTCACATGGGCGTGAATTACCTGTTGAGCAGGTCTGGCCTGAAGCCGGGCGACGTGTCGATCATCGGGGTGGGCTCTTCTGCCGGCGCGATTGCCGCTGCGCGCAGCGGCCAGATAGACGCGCTGATGAGCAACGACCCCGTCGCAACCGTGCTGCAGGACAGCGGCGATCTGTTCACGCTGGCCGTCATGCGCGATCCGGCCGGCACCCGTGCCACGCTCGGCGGCGACTATCCAGAAGCCTCCATCTATACAACAAGGGACTTCGCCACCCGATATCCCAATACCGTGCAAGCGGTGACGAATGCAATTCTCGCGGCTGAACGCTGGATGGCGCACGCCACGCCCGAGCAGGTCGCCGCGGCCGTGCCGCCGCAATACGCGCTCGCCGACAGGGATGTATTTGCGCGAGCGTACGCGAACATGCAGCGGTGCATCTCGCGTGACGGCATGATGACGGACGCCGCCGCCCACACAGTGCACGACGTACTGGCGGCGTTTGATCCGGAGATCGGCAAAGCGTCTATCGACCTGAAGGCCACTTACGACAATCGCTTCGTCGAAAATGCCGACAAGCACTGAGTTGCAAAAAAGGAAACCGACATGGAGAGCGGCATTCGCATCCTGGCCGAGGGCCTGAAATTTCCAGAAGGGCCGGTCGCGATGCCCGATGGCTCGATTGTGCTCGTGGAAATCGAGCGTGAGACCATCACCCGCGTGGCAGCCGACGGCACGGTGACTGTGCTGGCACGGGTGGGCGGCGGGCCAAACGGATTGGCGTTAGGGCCGGACGGGGCATTCTATGTTTGCAACAACGGCGGCTTTCTGTTCCGTACGGTTGCCGGGCTGAACCGTACGAAGCCAGGCGTACACCCCGCCTATACCAGCGGCCGGATCGAGCGCTTCGACCCGAAGACAGGCACGCTCACAACACTGTACGACCGTTGCGGCGACTTTTCGCTGAGAGGGCCGAACGACATCGTGTTCGATCATGACGGCGGCTTTTATTTCACCGACTTTGGCAAGAATCGCCTGCGCGACCGCGATCACGCGGGTCTCTATTACGGGCGGGCAGACGGATCGATGATCGTGGAAGTGGCCTATCCGCTCACCACGGCGAACGGCGTCGGCCTATCGCCGGACGACAGCGTGGTCTATGTCGCCGAAACCGAGACCGCGCGACTGTGGGCGTTCGACCTCGACGCACCGGGCCGGGCGCGCAAGCATCCTTATCCGTCGCCGCACGGCGGTCGTCTTGTATGCGGCTTACCGGGCTATCAGCGCTTCGATAGCCTGGCAGTGGACGCGCAAGGCAATATCTGTGTAGCCACGCTCGTCACCGGCTGCATCACTGTCGTTGCGCCGACCGGCGAGGTGTTGCGGCAGGTCATGGTGCCGGACGGCATGGTGACCAACATCTGTTTCGGCGGCGCCGACATGAAGACGGCCTACGTGACCCTGTCGGGCACGGGGCGCCTCGGCTCGCTGCCCTGGCCGCAAGCCGGTCTGAAGCTTGCCTATTCGTGACGGTCGGGCGTCGGCTGCGCGTTCTGGCTCGCGAGCAGGTGTTTGAGAAAAAGCTGGACCGGCGCGGGGAGCGTCTCGGCTTCGCGTACGCAGATCTTCCAATGCCGCTCGGCCCACGCTTCGTCCAGTTGCACGGCCACTAACGGTCCCGAACTGACGTAACGCTCGGCGTGATGCTCAGGCACCAGGCCGATGCCGAGGCGCGCTTCCACCATGCTGCGCACCGGTTCAAAGCCGTTGACGCGGATGGACAGCTTGAGCGGATGGTCCAGGTCGGCTGCCGCGCGCAGTACCAGCGAATTCAGATAGCTGCCCGGTTGCGGGCCTACCAGCGGATACCGCGCTACATCGGGGAATGCGACCCGGTCTGCGCGGCTCAGCGGATGATCGGGCGGCATGATGACGACCAGCCGGTCGCTGCGGTAGGGGTAGACCTGCAAGCCCGTGGTGACGGTCGTGCCGCCGAAGACACCGATATCCGCGGCGTTTTCGGCCACGGCCCGAACCACCGCGGGGCTCAGACTCTCCTGCAGGTCGATGCGCAGGCCCGGGTGCAGTGCAAGGAAGTCGCGGATGTCATTGGCAATGTACTGGACGATGGTGGAGAGGCTCGCGTTCAGTCTTATCTGACCGCGCACGCCTTCTGCATGATCGAGCAACTCGCTTTCCATCTGGTAGATGTCGCGCAGGACCACGCGCGCATGCTGCAGCAAGGCCGCTCCTGCGGCCGTCAATTCAAGCCCTTTGTTGCTGCGGACGAAGAGGGCGGTTTTGAGTGCGTCCTCGAGATGCGACATGCGCTTGCTCAGAGCCGAGGGCGCGATGTTTTCCGCTTCTGCCGCGCGGGCAATGCTGCCGTGCTCGCAGACAGCGACAAACAGTTTCAGCGATTGCAAATCCAGACGCATCGAGTCTCCGGGGCGGTCTTTCGCCACAGTGCTTGCCTTGCTATTGAGCGACAGTATGCACGGGGCGGGTCGCCTGAGGCCAGCGTCGGTGCAAAATCGGCGTAGCGCTCGCGAAATGCATGACGGGGCCGTGCGTGCTCACCGTGTCGCCAGAAGCAACGCGCTGAGGAACCGTTCGTCCGACAGGTAGCCGACGTTAAAGCGGCAATACGGCGACACTTTGTCGGATGTCGGCGAGAACACGGCGCCTGGGGCCAGAATCACACCGTGGTTCAGCATTGCCTTGGCGAGCTTCATCGAATCAGGCCAACCGGGTAGAGATGCCCACAAGTACATGCTCTGATCGCTTTCCTTGAAGATGCTCGCGCCCACCTTTTTCAACACGTTTTTTCCAGTGGTAGTGGCGCGCCGCAACTTCTCCTGTAGCTGGTTGGTATGTCGCATGAAATGGCCGTCGCTGACGATGGCGGCAAGCGTTCTTTCGCTATATTCAGAGCTGCTTACGTGAATCAGCATTTTGACGTCGGCGAGGTCGCTTGCGAGCGCCGCGTTGCATGCAAGAAAGCCCACGCGCAATGCCGCGGACACAGACTTCGAGAAGCTGCCTATATAAATCGTGCGGCGCAACTGGTCCAACGTGGCGATGCGGGTGAGCGAGCGCGGTCTCAGGTCGGCAAATGCATCGTTCTCCACGATCACTGTGTCGTGATGCTCCGCGAGTTGCAGAATACGGTAGGCCTTTGCCGCGCTCGTATCCGTACCCGTGGGGTTATGTCCAACCGATTGCGTGAAGAAGAGCTTCGGCCGATGCTCGATCATGCAGCGCTCCAGTTCCGCAAGATTGGGGCCGTCCACTTCGCGCGGCACGCCGATGATATTCGCACCGCTCAGCTTCAGCTTGCCGAACAGCGGATAGTAGCCGGGATCGTCGACGAGCACGGCGTCGCCCGGCCGCACGAAATAGCGCAGCACCAGGTCCATTGCCTGATTGGCGCCGTGCGTGAGCACGATTTGCGAGGGCGGGGCGTCGATTTCATAACCGGATAACTTCTGTTGCAGTAACTGGCGAAGCGGCAGATAGCCATACCGGCTCCCGTATCTGAAGAGCGACGCGACACCGGTGCGCACGACCCGCTGATGGTACTGGTCGAGCCGTGTGCCTTCGAGCCAGTCGATTGGCGGAAAGCCTTCGCCGAGATTCAGGACCCCAGGCTTGACCTGAAGTTGTTCGCGCATTAGCCAGACCGTGTCCATTGCCCGGTTGAGTCCGCGCGTTTCCTCTGGCTCCGCGGCCGCCTTCACCTGTCGCGCGACATAAAAACCGGAGCCCCGGCGCGGTTCGATGAGACCGTTGGCGGTCAGCGTTTCAAATGCACTGATCACGGTGTTTTTCGAGCAGCCAGACGCCTCGGCATATTCCCTGATAGAGGGCAGCTTGGTTCCTGCTGGAAAAACGCCTTCTTCAATCTGTCTGGCAAGTGTGTCCGCCATGGAGCTGGACAGGCTGACGTTCTTTTGCAGGTTCATCCTTGCGGCTCCGCAAATCAGAAAAGTGTTAGGGGTACAGAGCTGCAGCTGTTATGTCGAACTGTACCTTTGAAATGGGTACGGTGTGCCTATTATTGAGCGTATCAATCACGGTCGCAAGCAAAACTGCTTATCTGCGGCGGCCCTACGACAAAGGCAATGCATGGTCATCGATTCGACGCTTCCCAGCTTCCGCTCGCTCACTCCTCACGAGCGACTTTCGCACCTTCGCAAAACGCTGGATCTCGACGACACGCAATGGGCGCAGTTGGCAAAGCCCGGCGCGTTGCCGCTGGAAACGGCTAACGGCATGATTGAGAACGTGATAGGCACGTTCCAGTTGCCGCTCGCAGTCGCCGGCTACTTTCAGATCAACGGCAAAGACGTGATCGTGCCGATGGCCGTCGAGGAGCCGTCCATCGTAGCCGCCGCTTCGTTCATGGCGAAACTCGCGCGCGAAGGCGGCGGTTTTCGCACGTCGAGTACAGGGCCGCTGATGCGTGCACAGGTGCAGATAGTCGGTGTGAGCGATCCATATGGCGCGCGGCTCGCGATTCTCGCGCACAAAGACGAACTGATCGGCCTCGCGAATAGCCGTGACCAGGTGCTGCTGCGGCTCGGCGGCGGTTGCCGCGACATTGAAGTGCATGTGTTCCCCGATACGCCGCGCGGCGCGATGCTCGTCGCGCATCTGATTGTCGACGTGCGCGATGCGATGGGTGCGAACACCGTCAACACGATGGCCGAATCGGTGGCGGGGCGCATCGAGGAATTAACCGGCGGCAACGTGCGCTTGCGCATTCTTTCCAATCTCGCGGACTTGCGGCTTGCGCGCGCTCACGTAAGGTATTCGGCCGCGACGCTCGCGACCAAGGAGTACTCCGGCGAGGAAGTCATCGACCGTGTGATCGACGCTTATCTGTTTGCCGCCATCGACCCGTATCGCGCGGCCACTCATAACAAGGGCATCATGAACGGCATCGACCCGGTGATCGTTGCAACGGGCAACGACTGGCGCGCGGTCGAGGCGGGCGCTCATGCCTATGCCGCGCGCGGCGGACGCTATTCGTCGCTGACAACGTGGGAGAAAGCGGCCAATGGAGACCTGGTTGGCACGATCGAGATGCCGATGCCCGTCGGCCTCGTGGGGGGCGCGACAAAGACTCATCCACTGGCGCGCGTCTCGCTGCAAATGATGGGCGTCACCACGGCTCAGGAACTCGGCGAGATCGCAGTGGCCGTCGGTCTTGCTCAAAACATGGGAGCGCTGCGCGCGTTGGCGACCGAAGGCATTCAGCGCGGTCACATGACTCTGCATGCCCGCAATATTGCTCTCGCCGCCGGAGCAACGGGCGACGATCTTGACTGGTTAGTCAAGAAAATGATAACTTCGGCTGACTTTCGCATGGACTTCGCGCTAGAGCTTCTAGCCGGATTGCGGCAAAGGTAGCCCACGCGTTGGAACCGTCCGCGGCGGCGAGCCGTGGTCCGCAAAGAACGATTTGCAGCGCTGCCGGCGCGGACACAATCTGCGCTGCTCGCTACTTCGCCGGGGCGGTTCGCCGTACATGGCCTGCCGTTTCTCCCCTCGCCGCATGGCTGCATCTATGGAGCTATCGCCCCATCAGCGTCGGCAACATTGCTGTCATCGGCACAGTAACAAAGCAATACGTGCATGGCGCCTCGCAAGCTTGTTGCGATTGCCGCTCATGCTGGCTCTTTCCCGATACCTGAACGCACAGTCGCGGCGAACAGTTATTGGCGAATCGATCGGCCGTGCTTCTCACGCGGCCCACAATAAGAATTCAAGCGGTCAGGAGGCAAACGATTGGAACAGTCCAGTGCAAACGCGGCACCGGCCGCGGCAGACGGTTTAGGCCTGCATGCAGGCATTGACAGCGCGACCCCGGCATTCGCGCAAGTGTGGGGCGACACGGTGGACCTTGCGCATCTGGCGTGGTCGATCGTGCTCGGCGTGGCCGTTAGCGTAGGCGCATTCGTGGGCGGCAAAGCGGTGCTGTCTCACTTCGTCAACGATCCGGCTATCGCGCGGGCCTATGCGATGCTGATTGGACTCGGCGGCTGCCTCGCGGCGGGCGCGCTGTGTGCCGTGCTGTTCCGGCCGAAGCGGATCGTGGTGGAGCATGCGGTTGACGAAGCAGACAGGATGGAGGTACTCGAGCGCCTGGCTGAAGAGCGCGGGGGTATCGGTTCGCTCGCCGATCTTCCGCCGAGCGCGGTAGCCGAGTTGAAAGAACTTGGGCTGTTGGAACTGTTCGCCTCGTACGAGGTTTCGAGCAAAGCTTCGCGAGCGGGAGAACATTGAGATGACCGAATTGCTCCACCAGTTGCCAGGCGCAATGGTCATGGGTTTGATCGGCGCTGTTGTGTTCGCGGGGATAGGGCTCGTGTCAGGCACTGACGAAACCACCACCATTGCGCCGCTCACCTTGCTGGTCGCGCTGCTCGGCGTGCCGCCGGCGGGGGTGTTCACGTTTTTCCTCGCGGGCGCAGTGGCCAAGCATATGACGCATGCCATTCCTACCGCGTTACTGGGCATTCCCGGCGACACGATGGCGGCGCCGCTTCTGCAACAGGCGTCGATGTTGCGCTCGCTCGGCGTGCCTCATATCGCCTTGCGCAAGATGATATCGGGCGCGCTAGTGGCCGCATTCGTCGCATTGCCGCTGGCGGTGCTGTTCGCGCTCATGCTTGCGCCCTTCGGCGGGCTGATCGCGCGCGCTGCGCCTTGGGTGTTTCTCGTGGCCGCGGTCTTCATCGCATGGTTCTCCGCCGGCCGATGGGCCTCGGTCCTGTTGCTGATTCCATTCGTATTGCTGATCGTGGGCTTGCAGTCACTCACGCGCAAGTACGGTGTCAATCTGAGCGTGAGCTACTTCCTCGGCATTGCAATTGGGCCGCTGGTGGCTGACCTTTTTTCCATTCTGTCGCCAGTGGAAAGGCAGCGCATGCGTCGCGAGGGCATGTCGACATTTGCGCTTGCGCCCGACGTCAAGCGTTGGAGCGGCTACTTCCCGAATCCGCTGAAAGTGCTCGACCGGCAACAGACAGCCTGCACCGTGGCGACGGCCGCCGTGTCGAGTGCAACCTTCGTGTTCAGCCCAGTTGCGATGACCGTTCTGATGGGCGAGGTCGTGGGCGCGCGAATAAAGCACGCCTATCAGCGGCTCACGACCGTGATCGCCGTGAGAAACGGCGTGACCGAAGCCACGTACATTGCGGAAGCCATGATTCCGCTGATCGCGTTCGGCCTGCCACTCAGTCCGGTCGCAGCTGGCCCCGCAGCCCCACTTTTCAATGCACCGCCGCGCTTTACCGTAGATGCGGCGACTGGGCACATCGTCAACCTGCATACATTGATGTCGACGTCGCAATTCCTGATCTTCGGGTTGTTGTCCGTTGCTCTGGCGGCTTTGATCGCGTACCCGCTTGCCATGAACTACGCGCATCGGGCGGCTTCGTTCGTTGCGAGAAAGCTTAGTCACGAGGCGATCATCGCGACGTTTTCCGGCCTGATCGTGGTCATCGGCTTGTGGGAAGGACAGTTGCTCGGTCTCGCCGTGATTCTGACTGTCGGTCTGTTCGGCGGTCTCCTCGCGCGTCTGTTTGCGTTCAACACCGGCGTCCAGTTCATGGGCTATTACGCAGCTGTTCTGAGCGTGCCGGCAATCATCAAGCTCTTCTAGCGGCGACAGAAGGCGCAATCGCTGGACCATCGCATTGAACCGCGCAGCAGGTTGCATCACGCGAGCTGTGCGAGGTGTCTCTATACGCCGCAGTTCGCGGACAGATTGCGTCCTTGCCGCATATTGCAGTGCGTCGTTCGGGTGACGGTTGAACTGGCGCACGCCCCGCAAGCATCCACCCGCACGACACAAGCCGCCGCGACCGGCCGGAGATGACGGGCGCCAAGGCGCGGTTCGCGATGGCCGAAGCGCTCGTCTGCACCGCGGCGCTCGCGCACAAACGTCCCCGGGACAAGGCATTCGGCATATGTCGGCGGCTGACGCTGTGCCGCCTTGCCGATTCCCTCAAACAGAAAAGTGGTGCTCTCCCAAGGCAGACAGTTTGCAAGCCGCTGTGCCAGTCCCGCGCTCATGCAGTGCAACACACGCAAAGTGGTATGGGTACAGTTGCTTGTCTGTAGTTCATAACTGTACCTTCTAAAAGGGTACAAACCACCTATCATTCGCGCATCCACTTCCAATCGCAACGGCAGTTACAGGAGAACAACGATGATCGCGCATGCGCTGGATACACGAGACACGTTGCGAAAGCCCGCAGAACAGGTCCGTGCATCCACCGGCCAGCTGCTGCAAAGCTTCCCGGTGTCGACCGGAATCGTGTGCACGCTGTTGGCCGGCATGGGCGTTTACTGTGCGTATGTGTCCGAGATGGCTCCGTGGCCGGTCCTCGTCAATGTGGGATTCCCGCTCATGCTGCTTGCTGCGCTGGCATCCACCGTTGCAGTCGTGACTGCGCTCAGGGCGCTCGAACTCGCGAGCCACCTGAAGCAGCTCGCCGCTGCAATCGAACAGGGTTGCACTCAGCGTGGTACACAGGGTGGCACTCAGGGCGACGAGCCAGTGCTGTGCGAGAACGGTCCTGCCGATATCGCACGCCTCGCTCGCGCGATCAACGGCTGGGTGCGCCATCGCGCCGGGTGCCAGGCCGAACTTCTGCAGACACTTGCCGCCTATGCGCACGATCAGCGCACCCCGTTGACGCGCATGGGCATGCGTTGCGAACAGCTGGAAGACGCTTCGCTTCGTGAGGCGCTGCAGCACGATCTCGCCGAAATGGCCGACCTCGTCGATGCGAGTCTGTCGTGCGCAAAGATGCAATGCAGCGCCGAAGAGCCCTCGCGCCGCGTCGACGTAGATGGAATGCTCCACACCCTGATCCGCGATTACCGCGACGCCGGCCGCCATGTGCAACTCGACGGGTGCGTGGGCCGGCCCGTGGTCACCTGCCCCCATGCGCTACGCCGCGTCATGATGAACCTGATCGACAATGCGTTGCGCTATGGCGGCGATGCGCGCCTGCGCGTGCGCGTGGAGCCACGGTGTCTGGTGCTCGCGGTCGTGGACTCCGGCCCGGGCATCGCTCCCGCTCAAATGGACGCCGTGTTCGCCGCTTGGTATCGCGCCCCGGAGACTGCCGGGCGCGCGCCGGGTTCGGGCCTGGGGCTGGCCATCGCGCGTCGTCTCGCCGTGGCCATGCGCGGCGACCTGCAACTGGAAAACTGCCGCGCAGGTGGCCTCGAGGCGCGCGTCACGTTGCCGCTCGTCGCGGCGTAGCCGCTTCGGTGCTGCCGGCCAGATACATTTCGATACGTGGCCGAAACACCCCCGATACATTGTGCAGTTCTAATTAACACATTCGGATTCGCAGCGCTCTAACGCGGATGAATGCAGTTCAGTGCGTTTTTCACGTTCCCACTACCTTAAAAAGGACTCAACGATGAACCTTCGACAACTGGTGATTGGCGGCAGCCTTGCCGCCGTTGTATCGGCCTTCGCGTGCGTACCGGCATTTGCCGCGGAATCGGCGAGCGCCGCGCCGGACGCAACGGTGAGCACCGCAACCCCGGCCGCGCCCAGCAAAAAATCGGTGCGCGCGGCGAACCGTGCGTTTTCGCGGACGGTGCAGAAGTCACTGCAAAAAACCAAGGGTCTGGACCAGACCACGATCGCGGTCTTCGGCAATGCCAAGACCGGTCAGGTGACGCTGGCAGGACAGATCTCCAGCGAAGATCAGGAAGGTGTCGCCGTCGCGGCAGCGAAGCAGGTGCGCGGCGTGACGTCGGTGAGCAGCAAACTCACGCTGCGCGAGCAAGGCGGGGGTTAAACGACAGCGGACATGGCGGGTGGAGGCCCGCCGTGTTTTCCAAGCAGCCGCTTGGCTGTTTCACATCACGAACGCCGGCTTCTGGAGATCAGTCGATGAGAGTGCTATCCGACGACAACATCGTGGTTCGCGCATTGCTGAACGTCCTGGATCCGTCGGCGGAACAACTCGCCGCCTGTGCGCGGAAGAGTCACACGCCGCTCCAGCGCTGCGGCGTAGGTAGGCGTTCGGTCATGACCGACACATGTCATCATCGCGCGAGCCGATCCGGCCGGATTGCGATAGTGGAATGGTTGTCGCCCGCGACCATTAGTGTCTCCTGGAGCGACTCGTGCACGGGGCGGTACGCCGAGCAGATATGGTGCAGCGGTTTCGCGCGCGTCAGTTCTGTCTGCGCGCTGACGGGTGGCGCCATCAGGCGCGGTGACCGGGTGTTCCGTCCGCGTGCACGTCAGGTCAGGGTTCCCGGCAATCGCGATCAGGTGATTCTCGCGGAAGCGATCGAACATCGCACAGACCTGCCCATAGAAGGCGCCACCGCCGCGTCTTTTTGAACTGCTACACGCGCGGCTGGAGGCATGCCCGCAAACGGTCCGTGCAGCGTCGAACCCGGTCGGCCGCGTCAACACGTCGCGCTGCAACTCACATTCGGCATCTCTGACGACAAGACCCACTGCGCCAGAGCGAGGCGAACTCACCGCATGCCCTGACGGTGCATCCCACGCCCGCTGAAAACCGTTGCATGCCGGGCGCGCTCTGCGCCGCCGACGATCCCCGTCACACCTCTACCGGCAACCATGAACCTTCGCATAGCGCCCGAATTGCACGTACGTTCGGTTGCGCGCGCTGTTTGGCCTATACGTACATATGATTGCGTGGCGCGAAACGGAAGGTAAGCTTGGAACCCGTGCAACCGCCAGGGAGTCCGGCTCGATCCGGCATGTTCGTATCGACGCCTTGCCGGTTATGCGCAAACAGAAAGCCGACGCTCGGCCAACGGCCTGGCTATACCCAAGCAATCGAAGCCCAAACACATTGAAGCGCATGGATGGACAGTTAAGGGCATCCATGTGCACTCCAGCTGACGGCAACAGGAGAACGACGATGACCGCACACGCCACTGTGCCACGTGAGTCTGCCGATAAAGCAGCCGTTGTAAATCGCCGCGCTGAAACGGATCACGCGCGATCGCCTTTTCTGGGCCCTCGCCTTTTCTCCGTTCGCTGGCGCTATGCCATCCTCCTGTCGATCGCAGTCTGCGCGCTGCTCGTCGAAGTGCACCGCGCGAGTCGCGACACCTTGCTTGCGCATTTGCCGGGTCATTTGAGAGGCAACGCGATGCTGCTGAGCGCCGCTTCCGTTGGCGTGTGTCTCGTGTTGCTTGTCGCCGTCATTGCGTTGCAGGCAATTGAACAGCGTGCCATCCTCGCGCGGCTCGCGGCCGAACTCGAACGTGAGGAGGCCGAAGGTATTCAGGCGGCATTGCCCGGCGCCACTTCGGGTGCCATCGCTCGGTTGACGCGTGCGATAAACCGCATTGAGCACCGTCATGCTGAACGGCTGGCGGAATTGCTGGACGTGCAGGCCGCTTTTCTACATGACCTGCGCACACCGCTTGCACGCCTGGGCATTCGTTGCGAGTCACTGTACGACGCCGCCGCGCGCGACGCGATCAATCATGATCTCCGAGCAATGAACGAACTCGTCGCGGCAGGCCTTGCATGCACGCGCATGCAATACAGCGCCGCAGAACAGCTACGCTGCGTGGATGCAGACGGCCTGCTCGGGCAACTGCTCAGCGACTACCGCGACGCAGGCCGCAACGTCTCACTCGACGGTCATATCGGACAGCCCGTTGTCAGCTGTCCGCATGCGCTGCGGCGCGTGCTGGCCAATCTTATCGACAACGCGTTGCACCATGGCAGCGACGTACGCCTGAGCCTGAAGGCGGAAGCACGACACGCAATGTTTGCGGTGTCGTATTCGGGGCGCTCCATCGGCGCTTCGGAGATGGAGGCGGGACTCGCGCCCTGGTATCGGGCGCCGAAAGCGGCTGAACGCGTGCCGGGCTCGGGCCTTGCACTCGCCATTGCGCGACGTCTCACAACGGCCATGCGTGGCGAGCTTCAGTTGAAGAACCGCCGTACAGGGGGTCTGGAAGTGCGGATCACGCTACCGCTCGTGGGTTGCGTGATTGCCGTGCACTAACGGTTCAGAGCGTAAATGCGCTGTGATGCGCAGGTGACGCGCCGCGGTGCACAGCTGACACGCGGCATAGACAGTGTCGAGCATCATGACTCGCTTACGGCTGCACGATACGCTGAAAGAACCTGGCCAAGAAGCTCGTCGCTCCCGCTTTCAGCAATGTACTTGCCGATTGCCCCGAGGTCGCTGTCGCCGGGCATGCCAATCAGCGCATAGCTCTGCTTCGCCTGTCTCCACGTCACTACTTGCATTGTGTCGACATGTTGCTCCGCGGGCGCGGCATCAGGCTTGTCATCTGTGATCACGCACAGAGAAACCGGCGAGCCTTTTTCCGGCAGGTAGACGATCTGCACCAGCGGCCTGTTGTTGAAGCGCAGACGTTGCACGCGCTTGAGCGTCAGACCGAGGGAACGTAGGTCAGGCACGTGAATCGACAGTCCGTCGTCGCGGCGGATGTCCTCCACGATTTGCGGAAGGCCGGCAATGGGCACATCGGCCGCTACGGTTTCGCGCGCGTAGAGCTGCTGATAATTGACTGCTGCGATGACCCAGGGCGATATGCCCACCGGTGTCGCCTGCGATGCAAGTGTCTGCGCGATATCGGAGGGGGCGCTACCCCCCGTCAGGCGCAGCGCGGTCGCGCAACAGAACGCACCAGCCACGAATGCGAGCGCGACCCACGGAGCCGCGGCGCGAATGTGCGCGCGCAGCGGGCGGGCGAACTCCGGATCGCTCCCGCAGGCAGAGGCCCAAGGGCGCGCGCGCGCAGGCGAGGACCACGCGCTACGGCCGCTCGCGCGCGAGGCCCATGCCGCAGATGGATCCTTTCTGCCCACGGTTCTCACGCCAGGCGCCCTCGCGTACTCATCCACAAGCTGCGCAACGTTGCGCGTAAGGCTCTCCGGAACCGGCGGCAGTTGCTGACGCTGGAACGCCCGCCGATACGGCAACGCCGAGGCCCGGAGCAACGCGACGCGTTCGGCGACGTCGGCCGAGACGACGATTGTGCGTTCAACTTCCTTGCGCTCGCGCGGCTGCAAATTGTCATCGACGTACGCCATGAGCATCATGTCGTCCATATTCAAGCCCCCTGGTCTCTGCCATTACTTGCGCTGGCCGCGCTTTTTTGTTTTTCGCTGAACAGGGCCCCAATGGTTTGACGGGCCCGCGACAGGCGGCTCATGATGGTTCCGATCGGCACGCCGAGGGTTTGAGCCGCCTCCTGATAGCTGAGGCCCTCGACCGCTACCAGCAGCATGACTACGCGTTGTGCGTCGGGTAGCCGCTGCACCGCTTCTACGATCTGTCCGTCCATTGCGTGTTGTTCAGGCGTGCGCGCGGCTGGGTCGGCGACCGTTTCGAGAAAATCATCGTCCCAGTCCATGCCCGAACGGCTGCGCACGCTGCGCGCCCGCAACTCGTTGATCCATGTGGACTGCACGATTGAAAACATCCAGCTGAGCGGCGCGGTGTCCGGCTGAAGCTGATGTGCGCGTTCGAGCGCCCGCACGCAGGCGCGCTGCACCAGATCTTCCGCGTCGTGCCGGTCGCCCGAAATGCGCAGCGCGAATGTCCACAGGCGCGGAAGCATCGACGGGAGGAGGGCGGACAGATCTGCCGCGGTCATCGAACCTGTCCATCGCCGGATATTCTGCGGCCGCTGCGCGTCGGCGCATGCGCGGTCGGCTCAGGTGGGCACGCGACTTTGTTTTGCACCGCTGGTTGCGGCCGAGCCGCACGGCGTTTCGATTCGTGCGTGCCGCATACAGCCGGCTGCGATGTCTGGTGTGTTTCCATGGAACGATGCGGGAGGGCGCGGGCTATGCAACATCAACTTAAACACGCGCAGGGGGTGATCTATTCCATCGCGGCAAGCGGTGCGGGATGAAAAAGGCCGAACGCGCGATGGCGATCGCCGCACGCGACCGCCATCCGGATGATTTGCCCATGTGCATTTATTCGCTTGAGCGAATCAGCGGGCGGCGGCAGCGAACGGTGGTGTGCCGCAAACACGGAGCAACACGAGCGTGCGCGTCAGGCGCGCACCGCGAGCCGCTCGATAGAGAACCGCACGAGGCGCCGAAGCGCAGCGGGTGCCGTGCCTGCCCGAGCATTCAACTGCAGGCTTTGCATGGTGGCTCCGACAAAGAGCGCAACTTCGTCCGCATCCATGTTTGCGTCGATTTCGCCGTTGCTTTGCGCTTCTCGGATACGGGCGAGAAGCGACTCCTTGAGCCGCTTGGCGCCTGCCTCGCGGATAGCGGTGACACCGGCATCCGCAGTGCCGAATTCGGCCGCACTGTTCACGCCCATGCAGCCGCGCTCGCGTTCGTCGGCGCTTGCGGCAATCGTGCCGAGCAACAGGGCCTTAATACCCGCCAAAGCGGACGAACTTCGCGTGAGGCGCGCAATGTGGCCTGCAATGCTCTGCTCCTGGTAGCGTTCGAGCGCTTCCAGATACAGCTTGCGTTTGTCGCCAAATGCGTTGTAAAGGCTCTGCCGGCCAATTTCCATGGCCGCGAGCAACTCTTCCGTGGACGTCCCGGCATAGCCTTTTGACCAGAATACCCGCATTGCACGATCCAACGCCTCTTCCCTGTCGAACTCGCGAGGTCTCACCATATAGCCACCCTGATTGCATTCCGATGATTGTGGACTGTTCCATCCATATTGTCAGCCCGGCGTAATGTTGCGGGAAGCGCGCCGCCAGCGACCGATCAGCTTGGACCAGCACTTTAGCGCAGGCGTTCTCAAAGAGTGGAGGCGCAACTGGAACCGCAGTTTATGGGCCCCCTCGAGCAAATGCCGCGCGCCTGAGGCTCTCTCGTTCGTTCTGAACAACGTCCGCCTCGCTGCGTTGTCCGCAGAGCAACATTATGTGAACTTAGTTGCTCTTGCTAGTAGCGCTGCGCCCTGCCACTATCGGATCAACACGTAAGACGGTTCGGGTGAGCAACGAGCAGATATCCGCATCGCAAAGTGGCGGCGCAGCGGCGCGCATTCATCACCCCGCGAATCGACATAAAGAGTAGGTATCCGAAGTATTCAGGCGCCGCATTGCAGTGTGGCTCAAGAAAAGGTGAAAACGCATGAAGATCCTGATTGCCGGTTTCCAGCATGAAACCAATACATTTGCGCCGACGCGGGCGTCATATTCGAGTTTCGTTCAGGGCGAAGGCTTTCCGCCGCTCGTTCGCGGGGCTGACGTGCTTGGGCTGCGCGACGTCAATGTGCCGATTGGTGGATTCATCAGGACGATGGAGGCGAATGGGCGCGAGCTGATACCGGTGATCTGGGCGGGTGCGAGCGCGTCTGCCCATGTCACGAACGATGCGTTCGAGCGCATAGGCGGCGAGATCATCGCGGCTGTCGAGCGTGGCGGCTTCGACGCGATTTATCTCGACCTTCACGGTGCGATGGTGACGGAGCAGTACGACGACGGCGAGGGCGAACTGCTCGAGCGCGTGCGCCGGATCGTCGGAGACAGCATGCCGGTCGTCGTCTCGCTGGATCTTCATGCCAACGTCACCGCGCGGATGTTCGCGCATGCCAGCGCGCTGGTCGCGTATCGGACATATCCTCACGTCGATATGGCGGAAACCGGCGAACGGGCCGCGCGCATTCTCGAAGATCTCATGTGGGAGCGGCGCCCGTTGCACGGCGCGCTACGCAGGGTGCCGTTCCTCATTCCGGTTAACGGCATGTGCACGCTGGTGGAGCCGGCGAGCGAAACTTACCGGTTGCTCGCGGACATCGAGACACGTCCGGTGGTGTCCGCCTCATTCGCGCCGGGTTTTCCAGCGGCGGATTTCCCGGAATGCGGTCCGACCGTGTGGGCGTATTCGTTCGACGAAGACGCAGCCGAGCGAGCCGCCGACGCATTGTTGGCAAAGATTGTCGGCGACGAATCGCGCTGGGACGTGCCCTTCCTGACGCCGGACGAGGCCACACAGGAGGCAATCCGCCTGAGCGCCGCCGCCGGCAAGCCTGTCATTATCGCCGACACGCAAGACAATCCCGGGGTGGGCGGCGATTCGAACACGATGGGCCTTGTGCGCGCGCTGCTGCGAAATGGCGCGAGTGAAGCCGCGGTAGGCGTGATCTGGGACGCGCAAGCGGCAGCCGCAGCGCATCGCGCGGGCGTGGGAGCGCGCATCCTGCTGGAGCTCGGCGGCCGCTCGGGCGTGCCCGGCGACTCGCCGCTCGCAGCCGAGTTCGAAGTGGAGCACCTGTCGGACGGCGTGTTCCGCTTCGATGGCCCAATGCTCAACGGTATGCGCGGCGAGCTCGGGCCCACTGCGTGCCTGCGGATTGAAGGGGTGCGGATTGCTGTCAGTACCGTGAAGATGCAGGTCTTCGATCGCAACCTGTTCCGTGTGGCGGGCATCGAACCCGAACGAATGAAGATACTCGTCAACAAGAGTTCGGTCCATTTTCGCGCGGATTTTCAGCCTATTGCGCACGCCATTCTGGTTGCAAAGTCGCCCGGCCCGATGGCAGCCGATCCCGCCGATCTGCCGTGGCTGCGGCTTAACCCCGAGATGCGCGTGCGTCCTCTCGGTACGCCATTTGGCGCATTAAGGACCGTCTCCGTCGACTGATCGGGTGCGGCGTGTTGTAGGCGTTGGGCGCGTCCGAGACACGAGGCACGGGGCAGAGATTTGTAACGCGGTGTACCTGCCCCGCGCCCAGGATCATGCCGACAAATTGACCTGCACGCCGGAAGCTTTCCGCTGCTCAATTTCGCGCTGTGCTTCCATTTCCTTTTTCAGCAATTCGCGAACCTTTGCGAGAATCTTCTCCCGCTCTTCCGGCGACATCTTTTTCAGCTCTTCTTCCGTCACGCCGAGCTTTGCAAGAATCATTTTCTCCATGCGCTCGCCGGGCGTGCCTTTCACATAGTCGGTGAGCTCTGCCAGAAGCGCCTGGAACGACGGCTTCGCCCGATTGCCCGCCGCGGACTGTGCCGCATTTCCGTTCGACGAAACACCGTTCGCCGGCGATGCGTTCAAGTTTGAAAAGTCGATTGTCATGGTAACCCCGGAGCGGCCGCTAGTTGAAGTCCCATTCAACGGGACGATTGTGAGTTATGGATCATTTAGTCCATAATAAGCGCTACGCGTTCCGATGACGAGGATGCCCGCCCTGCGTTGGAATGTCCCCTACCAGCCACCTTGGGCCGCACTGCGGCTCGCAACTGACAGTTTTCGACGTCGCGATGCCTGACCTGACGACCTTGCGGACGGCTCCATCGACCATGGAAGAGGACAACGACGGTGCGGTTTATATGGTCGACGGTGAAGAGCTGGATCGCGAGGCGCTCACAAACCTGCTGCGCTCGATGAACCTGGAAGTTCATGCATTCGCTTCGATCGAGGCATTTGTCGCCGCACCACGCAGCGCCGGGCCGTCCTGTCTCGTGCTCGATGTACAACCGCCTGAACAGAGCGGCCTTGCATTTCAGACCTCGCTGGCCAAGGCCGGCAAGCCGCACATGCCCATTATCTTTATGGCCGGGCACGGTGACATTGCAATGACAGTGAAGGCGATGAAAGCCGGCGCGCTGGATTTTTTGTCAAAGCCGTTTCGCGATCAGGACATGATCGATGCAGTCATTGCGGCTCTGCATTGGGACCGGGCGCGTCTCGCGCGCAGTCGCGCGCTGGAGGAACTACGCGCGCGCTGGGCAACGCTCACGCCGCGCGAGCAGGAAGTGATGAAACACGTAGTGGCCGGCCTCATGAACAAGCAGATCGCGGCTGCTATGGGCATTGCAGAGATCACGGCGAAGATTCACCGTGGCCAGGCCATGCGGAAAATGCAATGCCGCTCGGTCGCCGATCTCGTACGCATGATGGACGCGCTCGGTGTTCCTGACAATGCGCAATGAAGAGAACGGTGGCATTCGCAGAGGTGTCCCGGCCGGCATCACTGCATACGCGTAAGCAACCGAACAAGCGGCGTACAACGGGCGTTTTGCAGAAAGCCCCGCGGCAAGCACGTGTGACGCTCCATAAATTGCGGTTCAACATGCCATTCGAGGATTGAATGAAAGTAGCAGTCATGGGCGCGGGTGCAGTGGGTTGCTTTTACGGCGGTATGCTCGCCCGCGCCGGGCACACTGTCACGCTGGTTGGCCGGCCACACCACGTATCGGCCATTGAGCAGCGTGGACTGCGTTTCGAAAGCGCGCTCTTCGACGACTATGTTCCTGTGTCGGCCGGCACCCATGCAGAGGGTATGGCGAATTCTGAACTCGTTCTCTTTTGCGTCAAATCATCCGATACGGAAGAGGCCGCAGTTGCCATGCGCCCATATCTGGAAAGCAGCCCTTTCGTGCTGACGTTACAGAACGGCGTGGACAACGCCGAGCGCCTAAGGAGCGTGATACCGCAGCAAGTGTCTTCGGCAGCTGTCTATGTTGCATGCGAGATGGCCGGCGCGGGCCACGTACGGCATCCACGGCCGCGGTGAACTGATCATTGAAAAGACAGTAAGTGCGAACGAGCATATCGCACAGATATTGAAGAGCGCCGGAATCGGGACCGAGCTGTCCCCGAGCCGGCATAAGCGGAATCTCGTTGGCTAGCTGTTTGCGTGCAAGCGTGAACGCGAAAGCTCATGCCGATGCAACGCCGCCGGCTCAGTGCCCGTAAGCGTCAGGAAGCCGCTCGCTCAGCGCGCGAAGGAACGCGGTTCTGTCGACGGTGGCGGGAAGTGCATCGGCGAGCCGGTTGTGAAAGGTCGCGGTGTCGGCGCCAAGCGCAGCACGCTGCGCGACGATACGGGCGACGGGCCCAATATGTGTTGCAAGTTGCCGTGCGGCTGCTTCGATATATGCCGCATCGGGCACGCGTGCCTGGGCGGACGTGACGCGTGCCGGAGATCGAATACTCTCGCTTCCCGGCCGCGAAGCCACGGCTCCCTGCGCGACAGCATGCCGTTGCAACAGGGTGTCGAACTGATGACGTGTCTCTTCGTCGGGAAGATGGCGCGCGAGTTGCGCCGCCAACATGCGCGGATTCGTTGCGTGTGCCGCCGCCCGCCGCACGAGCAGCGAAGCAACCGGCCCGACATGGCTTGCGAGCCGCTCTTCGATCTGCGCCAGCAATTCCGGCGACCAGACAATGGAGCCGGCAGATGTCGCGTGAGCAGTAGCGGTGTCGACCCGGGGTGGGAGCGGTGATACAAGCGGTGATACAAGTGGTGATACAAGCGGCGGTGCAAGCGCCTCGCGGTTTGCGGGCGCCGCCACTACCGTCTCGTCGGCATCGCGTTCCGCCGCGAGCGTATCCAGCAAGCTGAGCAGCTCGACGCGCCAGCTTTGCGCGGACAGGTAGCGTGCCTCGGGCTGCTTTGCAAGCGCCTTTCGCACCATCGCATCGAGCGGGGCGGGAATGCCGGGCGTTTCGCTCGACGGTGCGGGCGGCACGCCGTTCAGCACCTGTTGCATCACAGCTGCCGACGAGCCCGCAAACGGGCACTTGCCGGTCAGCATCTCGTACAGCACGATGCCCGCCGAAAACAGATCGCTGCGTGCGTCGATCGGCGCACCGGTGTACTGCTCGGGCGACATATAGGCAGGCGTGCCGATCATCATGCCCATCTGTGTCAGACGGCCAGTGTCCAGTTGCGCGATGCCGAAGTCGGCTATCTTGCATTCGCCACGCGACGCAATCAGCAGATTGGCGGGCTTGATGTCGCGATGGATTACGCCAGCCTCGTGCGCGTATGCAAGCGCGTCCAGCAACTGTGCAAACCACGCCAGCGTGCGCGTGAGCGGCAATTTCGTGCCATGCAAGGCCTCTTTCGCGAGCCGCGCGGCGAGCGTTTCTCCTCGTACATATTCGAGCGCAATGAACGGGACGCCGTCGGCTTCTCCATAGTCGAACACGCTGACGATATGCGGATGCACGAGCCGCCCAGCCGCCCGCGCTTCATTGATAAAGCGCGCGGGCAGATCCGCGTCGGCTGCGTTGTCCCCTTCGTGCGACCCTCGCAGCAAGTCGGGGTTGATTGTCTTGAGTGCAACTTGCCGCTGAATATGCGGGTCGGTGGCGAGGTAGACGGTGCCCATTGCGCCGCGGCCGAGCACTCCGTCAATCAGATAGCGGCCGATCTGCCGCGGTGCGCCGCTCGTCGCGCTCATGGTTGCAAGCCGTGCGGCACGGTTGGGGCCGCACCGGTTTCGTCAAGTATCTCGAAGGCCGTGACGAGGCTGGTCCGCATCCGTCCGAACGACACCGCGAGCGAGGCGATCTCGTCGCCGCCGCGTGTGGGCAAGTCGACGTCGCCGAGTTTGCCGAGGCTGACTTCGTCGGCGGCACGGGAGAGCGCCTGAAGGCGTCGCGTGACGAGTACGTGCACCATCACGTTCAACACCACCAGCACGACTGCAAACACCACGCTGAGCGCTGTCATGAAGCTGCGCCACAGTGCCCGGCCCCGCGCGATCGATTCGGACATCGGCACCGAAACGAACTCAGCGCCGATCACGTCGTTCATCGTCCAGCCGAATCCGTTTGCTGGTCCGTACTTGTCGAGCATGGTGCGTGGCGCTGCCGAAGGCGTGCTGTGACACTGCATGCAGGCGGCATCCGTGATTCTGCTGAGACGCGCCAAAAAAAGCAGATGTTCGCCACCCGGCGTGCGCCGCTCTCCAGTCACCTCTTTCAACGCGGGCTTGTCGTGCAGATGCGCAATGACGTCGGATTCCCAATCCGTTGGACGGTCGCGCGGATTGGTCGGATTGAGCATGGTCGAACGGTACGAGAAGTTCGGGAACGCGCCCTGCAGCGTATTGAGCATTTCGATCGCCGAAAACGCGGGCACCGACTCAGGCACGAACGAGTATTGAATCTGCGTCGCGAGTAACGGCGTGATGTGCCGAGCGGTGTAGTCCTGCATCGCCTCGGCGGCGCTCATGAGCACACGGGCATCGTGGCGGGTTTCGTCGAGCGACTGTTGCTGCAGAACATGATCTGCGACGATGCCCGCCGCGCTCAGTCCAATCGCGAAGATGGTGATGAACACGAGATTGAACTTGATGGCGAGTGATAGCTTCATGGTCGAGTCCAGACAGATGCGAAAGACGGAGAGGCGGGAGCAGGTGTGCCGGACCACTTGGCAGCCCCCCGCGGTGGCTGGCTTAGTGGGTTCACAAGCGGCTTCGTCAGCGGGTTGATAGACGGCTGGATAGACGGCTGGGTAGGCGGCTTGACAGGCGGCTGCAGGAGCGGCCGCCAGTCCGGCAGATCGGGCAGGTGTTGCCTGATGTCGCGGCGGAAGGCCGGGTCTGACAGGCGAGCGCCAAAGCGTTGAGTAAAGCGTGTGGCAGGCTCGGTTCGCACCGCAAGCGCGCTGCGGAGCCAGTCGGACACGTCCGCATAGGTCACGGGGCGCGAGGCGGCTGCCGATGCGCTTGCCGGGCGCGGCGCAGCAGGCGCGGCAAGGGCGGCGGGCGCGGCCGGCAACGGCAAAGGCCGCAATGCGTCGCGGAACGCGAGCGGCATCGCGGCCACGAAGGCGGGGGCGAGTCGCGCCGAAACGGCAATGCCGGTGGTCGCTTTCGAAAGCTGCGCGAACTGATGGGTAGACATCGCGGTTTGCGCGGGCTTTCCATGTGGCTTGCCGAGCGTGACCAATTGTGCGGACCCGTTTTCGCAGAACACGGCGTCTGCGTCCGCGTCAGCATAAGCCGGCGTGGACGCAGCCACTACGAGCGCGCTGCGCTCAGCCGGCGTCACCCGCATACGCTCGGTTTCCACGACAGGCACCGCGCAATTGGCCGCAGCGCAGACGTGCTGCACTTTTAGCCAGCCGCGCAGCAATGCGACACGGCCATCGCGCGCGAGCAACACCCGCGTGTCGCCTCCGAGCGCAAGCACATTGCCCGTCTCGTCCTGCAGCTGAACAATCCCGTTGGGGCTCGGCGGCGCTTCGACAATATCGTTAGGCGCGAGCCGTTGACCCGAGCCGGCCCGATACACACTGCTTTCGTGGATCGCGGTCACCGGTGTGCCCGCTTGCACGATAGCCCAGCCGGCGTGTGCATAGGGCGCGAGCACGAGCAGGCAAAAGGGTAAAAAACGCAACGGTGCGCGCGGGCACATGTGTGTGGGATCTTCGGAAAATGTCATTGCATGCCGTGTACTCAAGCCACTGTTCCATAACCACTGTTGCTGACTGAACAGCCGGCTGCCCGGAATTATTCCGGCATGTCGTGACGAATGTCGCGGCGTGGCGCGCAGCGTGCAATTGAGTGCATTTGCCGCGCAATCAACCGAGCGATGGAATATTCACAGCGGTCCTGATGTTGTTGATGCGGAAGGCGGCTGCGTCGATGGGCGAGAGCTCAAGCGGATCGATTCAAAAACCATGGAATAGATCGCGGGTCTGCGCTGTTGTGTGAGCGTGGACGATGGCCGGGAACAGCACGGCGCGTCTGGCGAGCCGACCGGTCGCAAACGCGCCGGCTCCTTCGAATCCCGAACCTGAATGCATCCAGAGGAACGAGCGAATGGCAACGAGACAGAGCAGTCAAAAATTCATTGCGCGAAATCGTGCGCCGCGCGTACAGATCGAATATGACGTCGAGCTGTACGGTGCGCAAAAGAAAGTGCAGATACCGTTTGTAATGGGCGTGATGTCGGACCTGTCCGGCGCCAACAGCGGCGACCTCCCGCCGATAGAAGAACGCAAGGCACTGGAGGTGGATGTCGATAACTTCGACAGCCGCATGCAATCGATGAAGCCACGCGTGAACTTCAACGTACCCAACACGTTGACAGGCGAAGGCAATCTCGAAGTCGACATGACGTTCGAAAGCATGGACGACTTTTCGCCCGCCGCAGTCGCGCGCAAGGTCGATGCACTCGCGCGGCTGCTCCAGGCACGCACGCAACTGGCGAATCTCGGCACTTATCTCGACGGCAAGGCGGGCGCGGAGAAACTGATTGCCGAGGCGCTGAAGGACCCGGCGCTGCTGCAATCGCTAAGCGCCGCTCCGAAGCCTGCTGACACCGAACCCGGACAGGAGTGAGCGCGATCATGGAAAGCCAGAAGCAGTTGGAAGCGGCCGAACAAGGCACGCTGAGCGCCACGAGCGACTTCGCCGCGCTGCTCAACAAGGAGTTTCGCCCGAAGAACGAACGCGCGAGGGAAGAGGTGGAGGCGGCAGTGCGCACGCTCGCCGAGCAGGTGCTGCAAGATTCGAACATCGTCTCCGACGACGTGACCCAAACCATCAATGCGTATGTCGCGGAGATCGACCGCAAGATCACCGAGCAGTTGAATCGCATCATGCATCACGAGCAATTCCAGAAAATGGAAGGCGCATGGCGTGGCCTGCATCATCTGGTTACCAATTCAGAGACCGATCCGATGCTCAAGATCCGCGTGCTCAACGTCTCGAAGAAGGAGCTCGGGAAGAACCTCAAGCGCTTCAAAGGCGTTGCATGGGATCAGAGCCCGGTGTTCAAGCGCATTTACGAAGAGGAATACGGTCAGCTCGGCGGTGAACCGTACGGCTGCCTGATCGGTGATTATTACTTCGATCATAGTCCTCAGGATATCGAAATGTTGCGCGGCATCTCCCAGGTCGCCGCAGCGGCCCACGCGCCGTTTATCTCCGCCGCCGATTCCAGCCTGCTCGGCATGGAGAACTGGAGCGAGCTCGCGAACCCGCGTGACCTGTCCATGATCTTCACGACACCGGACTACGCTGGCTGGCGCTCGCTGCGCGAAATGGACGACGCACGCTACCTCGCGCTGACGATGCCCCGCACGCTTGCGCGACTGCCTTACGGCGCAAAGACCGACCCCGTCGAGGAGTTCGATTTCGAAGAAGACACGGAAGGCGCTGATTCGTCGAAATACACATGGCAAAACGCGGCCTATTCGATGGCGGTGAACATCAACCGATCGTTCAAGCTGTATGGCTGGTGCACGCGCATTCGTGGCGTGGAGTCGGGCGGCGCGGTCGAGAACCTGCCTGTTCACACCTTCCCGAGCGACGACGGCGGCGTAGACATAAAGTGCCCCACTGAAATTGCGATCACCGACAGGCGCTCGGCGGAACTCGACAAAATGGGCCTGATGCCGCTCGTGTACCGCAAGAACTCGGATGTCGCTGCGTTCATCGGCGCGCAGTCGGTGGCCAAGCCGGAAGAGTACGACGATCCGTCGGCGACCGCGAATTCGAACCTCTCGGCGCGCTTGCCGTACATGTTCGCGTGCTGCCGCTTCGCGCACTACCTGAAGTGCATCGTGCGCGACAAGATCGGTTCGTTCAGCACACGCGAGCAGATGGAGAGCTGGCTGTCGAACTGGGTGATGAACTACGTCGACGGCGATCCGGTGAACTCGAGCGAAGAAACCAAGGCGCGCAAGCCGCTCGCCGCCGCACAGGTGGTGGTCGAAGAAGTAGAGGGCAATCCTGGCTACTACACGTCCAAGTTCTTCCTCAAACCGCACTACCAGCTCGAAGGGCTGACAGTGTCGCTACGGCTCGTGTCGCGCCTGCCGTCCGCACTGGCGGCGTAGCCGCGCGGCAGCGCGTCAGCATGCAAAGAACCTGTCCGCAGCGCAAGCGCTACGGGCTCCACGTTCGCCCGACTGGCGAGCACACTTATTAGCAACAGGAAGAGGTCAATATGGCATTCGATATGCACCTGAAATTCGGCTCCGGTTCGGTCACGATCCAGGGCGCGTCCAACCATTCGAAGCACAAGAACGAGGTGCCGATCATCGCGTGGTCGTGGGGCGTGAGCAATACCGGCAACCTGCACACAGGCGCGGGCTACGCGTCCGGCGGCAAGGCGAACATTCAGGACATCACCATCACCAAGTACATCGACAGTTGCTCGAACGCGATTCTCAACGCCTGCTGCACGGGCGCACGCCTCGACACTGCCTATCTGTACGTGACCAACGCTACCGGTCAGCAAACGGACTTCCTCACTATCGAACTGAGCGAAGGCGTGCTGATCACCTCCGTGGCGACCGGCGGCAGCGGTGGCGACGAGCGTCTGACCGAAAACATCACGCTCCACTTCGGCAAGTTCAAGTATTCGTTCCAGCCTCAGGACGACGAAGGCAAGGCAAGCGGCGGCACGAAGGACTTCACCTTCGACATTCAGCAGGTCGCGAAACAGTAAGCGAACGTGGCTGCGGGACGGTAACGTGTTGCGTACGATAAGGATGCCGAACGGATGGCGGAGTTAACCCCTCAGGAGCGCTTGCAGCCCTCGTTGCTCGACCGGCTCACCGACATGGCGCCGGGCGAGCCCGACGAGAGCCGCGAGCAGCGCGTGATCACGGCGGCACGCCTGCGTGAATACGTGACACGCGACATTGCCGCGCTCCTGAACTGCACGCGGCAGTGGGACAGCGACGGTCTTGCCGGGCTGGATCACGTCGCGAACTCCGTGCTCAACTTCGGTATCCCGGACCTGGCGGGCGCGCCGCTGTCCGGCATCGACGCAGGCATGTTGCAGGAGCGTATCCGCACAGCGCTCATCGACTTCGAGCCGCGCCTGATTGCGGACACGGTGCAAGTGGCCGTGAACATCGACGACGCGGTGATGAACGCACGCTCGCTTAGCTTTCGTATCGAGTCGCAGATGTGGGCGCAACCCATGCCGCTTGCGCTCTATCTGCATACCGACGTCGATCTGGAGACCGGTGAATTCCGGGTCTCGCAACATTTCGGTTGACTATCATGGACCCACGTCTTCTCAGTTACTACAACCGCGAACTGCAGCATGTTCGCGAGATGGGCGCGGAGTTCGCGAGCGCCTATCCGAAGATCGCGGGGCGCCTCGGCATGGAAGGCTTCGAATGCGCCGATCCATATGTGGAGCGGCTGCTGGAAGGCTTCGCGTTTCTCGCCGCACGGGTGCAATTGAAACTCGACGCGCAGTACCCGGTGTTCACCCAGCATCTGCTGGAAATGATTTATCCGCACTACCTGCTGCCGATTCCGTCGATGGCGGTGGTGCAGATGCATCCGGACGGCACCCAGGACCTGCCCGCTGCCGGCCACACGGTCGCGCGGCACACGGTGATGCGCAGCCTGAAGGGTTTCGGCGACCGCACCGCGTGCGAGTATCGGAGCGCGCACGAAGTCACGCTGTGGCCGCTCGAACTCACCGAGGCGCGCTATTTCGACACGCCCGCCGCGCTTGCGGCTGCTGGTCTCGTGCCGCCGCCGGGGCGCGACGTTCGCGCGGGGTTGCGGCTGCGCTTCTCAACATTGTCTGGCGTGCAGACGAACATGCTGGCGCTCGACAGCCTGCCGGTTTATCTTGCCGGCGCGGACGAACTGCCCAACGTCGTCTATGAGCAGATGCTCGCAAACGGTGCCGGATATACGGTGCGGGTGCGGGGCGCGCAGGAGGGCCAGTTCGTCAGCGAACATCATGACGCGGCGGCGCTGCGCGCAATAGGCTTCGACGAACACGAGGCGATGCTGCCGTACGGGGACCGTTCGTTCAGCGGCTACCGGCTGCTGCAGGAATATTTCGCGTGCCCGGAGCGCTTTCGCTTTGTCGAATTCACCGGCCTGCGCTCCGCGCTCGCACGGGCTCGGGGCAACGAGTTCGAGATCGTGGTCTGGCTCGGTCGTGGTGTTGCCAGGCTGAATCACGCGCTCGACGCCGGCAACTTCAGGCTGTTCTGCACGCCGGCCGTCAACCTGTTTGAGCAGCGAGCCGACCGGATTCATCTGCAGCAAGGCAAGACCGAGTATCACGTGATCGGCGACCGCACGCGTCCAATGGATTTCGAGGTGCATAGCGTGCTCGACGTGCAGGGCTATGGCGACAGTCAGGAACCGCAGCAAAGCTTCTTGCCGTTCTATGGAGGCACGTCGCGCAACTGGCATGACGCGCAGTCGGCGTTCTATACATTGCGCCGCGAGCCGCGTCTTCTTTCGGGCAGGCAATTGCAGAACGGCGCGCGCTCCAGCTATGTGGGCAGCGAGACGTTTATTGCGCTCGTTGACGCCAACGACGCGCCGTACCCGAGCACGCTGCGTCAGCTCGGCTTGAGGGTGTTATGCACCAATCGCGATCTGCCGTTGCACATGCCGGTCGGCAAGTCGTACACCGATTTCACCCTCGACACCGACGCGCCTGTCACATCGATTCGCTGCATCGCCGGTCCGACCCGGCCACGCGCGCCGACCGCAACCGGCGAGACCGCATGGCGGCTCATCAGTCATCTGCAACTCAACTACCTGTCGCTCTTCGACGACAGCCGCGAAGACGACCGCGACGGCGAGCAGAACGCCGCGGCATTGCGCGAGATGCTCGGCCTTTATCGCGACGAGTTCGACGCGGCGGCGCGCCGGAAAATCGAGGGCATCAAGCGGGTTGCCGCAAGGCCCGCCACGCGCCGAGTGCCGGTGCCTGGACCGATTACGTATGGACGCGGCCTTGAAATCACACTGACCTGTAGCGACGCCGCCTTCGAAGGCAGCAGCGCGTTTCTGCTTGCCTCAGTGCTTCAACACTTTTTCGCGCGCTACGTCTCGCTGAATTCGTTCACCGAGACTGTCTTGCGCACCTTCGAACGTAACGAGGTAGCCCGATGGCCCGCCACACCCGGCAAGCGTCCGATCCTTTAGCGCTCGAGGCCGCGCTGAGCGAACGGCCATTCGACTTTGAGTTTTTCGAGGCAATGCGCCGGCTTGAATGCGCGTACCCGGACCGTCCTCGCTTCGGGCATTCGACGAAGCCGGCCGACGATCCCGTGCGGCTTGCGCATGCGGCGACGCTCGAGTTTGCGTCGCGCGGCATCGAGCGCTTCGAGCGCGGGGCGCCGGGGTCGCCAGGCACGCTGTACGGGTTGTTTTTGGGTCTCTTCGGGCCGAACGGTCCGTTGCCGTTGCATCTGACCGAGCATGCGCTGGAGCGTCAGCGCAACGCGAAGGACACGTCACTCGTGGCGTTTGCCGACATCTTTCATCACCGGATGCTGAGCCTTTTCTACCGCGCGTGGGCCGATGCGCAGCCCACGGTTCAGGTCGATCGTCCGAACGAAGACCGCTTTCGCACATATGTCGGCGCGCTGATTGGAATGGCGGCGCCGCAACTGGCAGGACGCGACGCGCTGCCGGATCAGTACAAGCGTTTTTTCGCCGGCCGGCTGGTGCCGCAGGCGCGCAATGCAGAGGGGCTCAGAGGCTTTCTCGCGCACTACTTCGGCGTGCCTGTGGCGGTGCTCGAATTCATGACCGGCTGGATGCAGTTGCCGCGCGATACACATCTGCGAATGGGCATTGCGGTGGCGTCATTGGGCCGCGACGCGACGCTCGGTGCGCATGTGCGGGGCGCGCAGCAACGCTTCCGCTTGCGAATCGGGCCGCTGCCGCTTGGCGAGTTCAAGCGGTTTTTGCCGGGCGGCGACGCGCTCGCCGAACTGGTAGCTGCGGTAAAGCTCTACGTGGGCGGAGAAAAGCGCTGGGACGTGCAGATCGTGCTCAAGAAAGAAGAGGTACCCGCCACCCATCTCGGGCAGATGGGTCGCATGGGCTTCAGCACTTGGATGGGCCACTACCGCAAGCCCGTGGATGCGGACGAGGTGGTGCTGACGCCGGTCGACTAGGACCGCGCGACTGCATGGCACCGACGCGTTCGCGTCCTGACTTCCAACCGGCGGCATCAAGCCGGCCACTCTATTTGAAAGGATCGCCACCATGGCCGAGATCAGTCGCGGCGCGCTGTTCGGCAAGCTCAATTCGCTTGCCTACCGGAGCATCGAAAGCGCCACCGTGTTTTGCAAACTGCGCGGCAACC
>Ga0058694_1000283_pt1 | contig 29145 bp, 28 predicted proteins | sample AgamicOrSfrz_FD_55041 | JGI IMG/M metagenome (GOLD analysis project Ga0058694, IMG submission 55041) | Agave microbial communities from Guanajuato, Mexico - Or.Sf.rz | ecosystem: Host-associated > Plants > Phyllosphere > Phylloplane/Leaf | place: Guanajuato, Mexico | collected 2012-05-30 | reverse complement strand
TTTTTTTGTTTTACTTATTAATTGCAAAGTGATTTTTTCTGTGATAAGATACTTTCAAGAACTAAATAGTCCTGATGTGTTCGTCCTTAATCCAGTTTTGACCGAACAATTTTTTGCTTGGGAGCTCGGAGTTTTTAACGAGCGTACATGCCTCATCTCGAGGACTTACAATGGTTAAAGCAGAGCACCCACCTGCCGAGAGCGGGTTCAAAACGAAGGCACTCGAGACGGCACGATCGGGACTAGCATACATATAAGAAATCCTCTATGTAATTATTTGCATAGAGTTTTTTTATGGATAAATAACGAATGCTCATGTTCGTTTTGCTAAAAATATGGTATAGTCAATTTCGTTGTTTATTTGAATTAATCATACACGTTGGTGTATTTAATAGAGGAGTGTTTTAACATGTTGCATCAGTTTTCGCGTAATGAACTGGCGATAGGAAAAGAAGGGCTAGCTACTTTAAAAGGCAGCACAGTTGCTATTTTAGGGATAGGAGGAGTAGGGTCATTTTCTGCTGAGGCTTTGGCTCGGTCAGGAGTAGGGCGTTTAATTCTTGTAGATAAAGACGATGTTGATATTACAAACGTAAATCGTCAAATTCACGCGCTGCTTTCTACGGTAGGTCAGCCCAAGACAGAATTAATGAAAAAGCGTATTTTAGATATTAACCCAGACTGTGACGTCGTTTCTCTTCAAATGTTTTATACGGAAGAAACATATGAAGAGTTCTTTAGTTACAAACCGGACTTCGTAGTGGATGCATCCGATACGATTTCGTATAAAATTCATTTAATGAAAGAATGTTTAAAACGTGATATTCCGATTATTTCAAGTATGGGTGCTGCGAATAAAATGGATCCAACACGTTTTAAAATTGCAGACATTTCAAAGACACATACAGATCCAATTGCAAAAGTAGTTCGTACTCGTCTGCGTAAAGAAGGAATTCGCAAAGGAATTAACGTCGTTTTTTCTGATGAACGTCCAATCGTTATTCGCGAAGAAGTTCGCAAAGAAGTAGGAAACGATCAAGCGCAAATTCGCAAAGCGAAAATGCCCCCATCTTCTAATGCTTTTGTTCCATCTGTAGCAGGATTAATTATGGGCGGTCATGTTATCAATGAATTATTAAGTGATATTAAGATTCGCCGCGTAGGTGATGAATAAAAAGAAGGCTATCGNAGCCTTCTTTTTTTTATGGNAATATCTGTTCTATTTATGCTTTGGATGGAATCTTCTGTTTGATATGTANAAAAAGTACTAATAAATTGAAAAATATGGCTTGATNGTGAATTTACACTGTATTAAAAAAAGAGATTTATGTAAATTTATTTAACGCTTTATTTACATAAAATTTACGTTTTNGCTTTCTTTCTTTTGTATCTTCTACAGNAATATTCAGAAAGTCTTATATATCAAGGNTTTTNATAGAAATAAGAAAAAATAAACCCCAAATAAGTAAGTTTACAGTAACTTAAAATTCACTTCATATAAAGACAACAATCTACTCGTATAATGTGTCTTGTACCTGTTGTTCGAGTACAAAGGACTAGTACTAATTACACATATATTTATTGGAGGGTAATGTAATGAAAACAAAGGGTTTTAAAGTAACATTAGCAGCTTTTTTAATGGTAGGAGCACTAGCAGCATGTGGTAAAGACGGAGCAAGCAACGACAGTGGTTCGGGCAGCAAAGAAGAAGTGTCAGGTACGTTAACAGCGGCGGGATCTACAGCTTTACAACCACTTGCAGAAGAAGCAGCGAATGGAATTACTGAAAAATATCCAAACCTTTCAGTAACGGTACAAGGTGGAGGTAGTGGAACNGGTGTTAACCAAGTAGCATCAGGAGCAGTTGACATTGGAAACTCTGATGTTCCAGCAGCCGATAAAATCGAAGATAAATCAAAAGCAGATAAACTTGTAGATACGAAAGTAGCGGGCATTGGGTTCGCACTTGTTGTAAATAAAGATGTAAAAGTAGAATCGTTAACAAAAGAGCAAATTCAAAAGATTTTCTCTGGCGAAATTAAAAACTGGAAAGAAGTTGGCGGAAACGACGAAAAAATTAACGTAATCAACCGTCCAGCATCATCTGGTACACGTGCTACATTCGAGAAAACATTAATGGGTGACGCAAAAGTAAATGACAGCGTTGGTACAGCTCAAGATTCAAACGGAGCGGTTGAGCAATCAGTAAACTCAACGCCAGGAGCAGTAAGTTACCTTGCTATGTCGTATTTAATTGGCGATAAAAAAGAAAGTTTAAAAATGCTTAATATTGATGGTGTAGAGCCAACAACAGAAAACATTGTTTCTAAAAAATATCCGTTTTGGTCTTATGAGTACATGATTACAAACGGTGAGCCAAAAGATGGTGCAAAAGAGTACATTGACTACGTAGCTGGTAAAGACTTTGCTAAGCAAGTAGAAGATATGGGATATATCCCAATGACTGAGTTCAAAAAATAAGAGTGTTTTTAAAAAGAATAGGGCTGACTAACACAGTCAGTCTTATTCTATTTGAATGTTAATAAAGTATATAGCGAATAAAAAGAAAAGCGAATATATACTGAATATGTAAGGAGACAGAGCGATGAAGGGGAAAAAATCCATTAATTATGTAAAAAGCGAATACATTGGCCGTACGCTTTCTACATTTTGCGGTATTTTAATTGTACTTGTTACGTTAGCTATTATCGTATTTATTTGTGAAAAAGGCATACAGTCATTTTTACAAAGTAATATATCAATCGGTGAAATGTTGACTTCAACAAAATGGAGTCCAAACAATAAAGAATACGGCGCACTTGTGTTTATTCTGGGTTCCATGCTTGTATCAATCGGAGCCGTTATTATAAGTGCTCCAATTGGAATTGCTATCGCCATTTTTAACAACTATATTTCGCCTAAATTTGGTTCAACGGTTTTACGACCGGTTTTAGAACTTTTAGTCGGAGTTCCTTCAGTGGTATACGGTCTTTTAGGGGTTACCATTTTAGTGCCGCTTCTTCGCGATAACTTCGGCGGAGTGGGCTTTAGTTTGATTGCCGGAATTATTGTCTTAAGCGTCATGATTCTTCCGACAATTGCAAGTATTGCTGACGATGCAATTCGAAGCGTAGCACCTGAATATTTAGAAGCTTCTTATGGACTAGGTTCAACAAGATGGCAGGCAATTAGCCGAGTCATTATTCCATCTGCTAAAACAGGTATTTTAACAGGTATCGTGTTAGGGCTTGCCCGCGCATTCGGAGAAGCGCTAGCTGTTCAAATGGTTATCGGAAACACGGTTAAGCTTCCTGAAAGCTTATATAGCCCAACGGCAACATTAACAGGTATTTTAACAATGGATATGTCTAATACGTTAAACGGAACGGCATGGAATAACGCATTGTGGACGTTAGCCATGATTTTACTGCTTATTTCTTTCGTGTTCATTTTAATTATCCGAGCAATTGGGAAACGAGGTGCTCATCAATGAGAAACAAAAATGCACGCACAGTAAATAATATATGGACAGGTATTTTTTATGGCATTGCCGCTCTAGTTGTGTTGCTATTAGTGTATTTAGTTGTTGAAATTATCGCTAAAGGCTGGGGATTTTGGGATCCGAACTTTTTATTTGGAAAGCCAAGCAATACGATGGCAGGAGGCGGTATCGGACCGCAGCTGTTTAACTCGTTCTACATGCTTGTTTTAACGCTGATCATTTCTATTCCTCTTGGTTTAGGAGCCGGAATTTACTTAGCGGAGTACGCGAAGCAAGGTCGTTTCTTAAATTTCGTCCGCTTATGTATTGAAACAATGGCGTCATTACCGTCCATTGTAGTTGGTTTATTTGGATTATTAATTTTTGTCACATTTTCCGGCTGGGGCTATACGCTTATCGGCGGAGCACTTGTGATTACAATTTTAAATTTACCGGGTTTAACGCGCGTATGTGAAAGTGCGATTGCATCTGTTCCTGCGAGTGTAAAAGAAGCGAGTTTAGGGTTGGGTGCGACTAAATGGCAAACAATTGTCAAAGTCGTCATTCCATCAGCGATTCAACAAATTATCACAGGCGTTATTTTAACAGCGGGACGAATCTTTGGAGAGGCAGCTGCGTTGATTTATACGGCTGGCTTAACGACGCCGATGTTAAATTCAAATGCTGACTTAACGAGTCCTGTAAACCCGTTTAATATTTTTCGACCAGCAGAGACGCTTGCCGTCCACATTTGGAAATTAAACTCTGAAGGAATCGTACCTGATGCAAGATTGATTGCAACAAAGTCAGCTGCTATTCTAATCATTATGGTTCTGTTGTTTAACATAATCGCTCGTTTAGTCGCTAAACTTTTAGACAGCTACTTTAAAGGTTCAACAAAAACGAAAAAACGAAAAGACGTTAAAAGTGCAGCTTAATAGATAAAGACAAAAAAGAAAATGGCTTTGAAACTGAGCAACAGTTTCAGCCATTTTCTTTTTTTAATGTCTCTAAACGATTGAAAACTTTTGAAAAGTATTTTTCTTGTCCATTTTGTTTAGGATGAAAATATTGTTTGTTTTTGATGCGATCCGGTAAATACTGTTGAAGGACCCATCCGTTATCAAAATCATGCGGGTATTGATATTCAACGCCTCGGCCAAGGTTCTCTGCTCCTTTGTAATGAGCATCCTTCAAATGAGGGGGAACGTCGCCGGAAAGCCCTTTTTTAATATCACTTATCGCTTCATCTAATGCTTTGTAAGCAGCGTTGGACTTCGGTGATAGGCAAAGCTCAATAACGGCGTTTGCAAGCGGGATACGTGCTTCTGGGAGTCCTAATCGCTCAGTTGCTTGAATAGCTGCGAGAGTTCTCATGCCGGCATCCGGATCAGCTAGTCCAATGTCTTCATAGGCAATGACTAAAAGGCGACGATTGATGCTGATCAAGTCTCCTGCTTCAATTAGCCGTCCCAAATAATGAAGAGCGGCATTTACGTCGCTGCCGCGAATCGATTTTTGAAAAGCCGATAATACATCATAGTGAGCGTCACCATTTTTATCATGTGAAAAATATTTTTGCTGCAGACATTCTTCTGCCGTTTGTAAGGTAATAACGATTTTACCATCGCTTTCACCTGTTGATAAAACAGCCAGTTCCAGAGCATTCAAAGCCGAGCGCACGTCACCGTTACAGCTGTTGGCAAAGTGGTTCATGGCGTCATCTTCTACGATAATTTTTCTATCCCCAAATCCGTTGGATGAGTCGTTGAGTGCTCTTGTTAGCGCCATTTTGATATCATCTGGCGTAAGAGATTTTAATTCGAAGATTTGGCATCTGCTTCGAATAGCAGGATTAATTGCGTGATAAGGATTGCTTGTTGTCGCTCCGATTAGAATGATCATGCCGTTTTCTAAGTAAGGAAGCAAAAAGTCTTGCTTGGCTTTGTCAAGGCGATGAACTTCATCTAACAGCAGAATTACTTTGCCTGACATTTTGGCTTCTTCGGCGACAATTTCCATATCTTTTTTATTGTTTACAACGGCATTTAACTGACGAAACGCCGTGTTGGTTGTTTTTGCAATAGCTGTGGCAATTGTTGTTTTTCCAACGCCTGGAGGTCCATATAAAATCATCGAGCTTAAGTGATTTGCTTTTACCATTCGATAAATCATTTTATCTTTGCCAACTAAATGCTGCTGTCCGATAACGTCATCTAAATGGGTCGGACGCATTCGAAATGCGAGAGGTTTTGTAGCCATGTTTTTCTCCTTTCTTTTCTTTCACTGTATCACAAGCGGTGAATAGGTGGTGGAAATTTATCTTATAGGCATAGTATGTTATAATATCAACAGTTACATTTGCAAGAAATGCATATAGAGAAGTTCATATAGCTTAGTAAAAAACGACTCATCACAGCATTCAGTGACAACGTGAGGGTCTTATTTTTTTCATAAATAAAAAAAGTGTATTGAAGGAGTGTATCGTATGAAAATTTCAACAAAAGGACGCTACGGTTTAACGATTATGATTGAGCTTGCGAAGCGCTTTGGCGAAGGTCCTATCTCGCTTAAAACTATTGCTCAAACGCATGACTTATCTGAACATTATTTAGAGCAGCTTATTTCACCGCTGCGTAACGCTGGGCTTGTAAAAAGCGTGCGCGGAGCTTATGGAGGTTACATCTTAGCCCATGAACCTGCTAACATTACTTCTGGCGATATTATTTCTGTTTTAGAAGGTCCTATTAGTCCTGTAGAAGGAATTGAAGATGAAGAGCCTGCAAAACGCGAGCTGTGGATTCGTATTCGAGATGCAGTTAAAGAAGTGCTAGATAGTACAACGCTTGAAGATTTAGCAAATCATTCTGATGATGATCAAGCGTCTTATATGTTTTATATTTAATAATGAGCTAGGAGGCGTTTATTTTGGAACGTATTTATGTTGATCATGCAGCAACGTCTCCAATACATCCGGCAGTCGTTGAGAAAATGACGACTTTTATGCATGAGTACTTTGGAAATCCATCTAGTATTCATCACTACGGGCGGGAAAGTCGACGCTATTTAGACGAAGCTCGCCAAACGATTGCAGCAAGTATTGGAGCACACGAAAATGAACTGATTTTTACAAGTGGTGGGACAGAAGCAGATAATATGGCACTGATCGGAGTAGCTCTTGCAAACCGCCATAAAGGAAATCATATTATTACCACGCAAATTGAACACCACGCTGTGCTTCATACGTGTGAATATTTAGAAACACAGGGCTTTGAAGTGACTTACTTACCAGTTAATGAGTACGGACAAGTATCTGTGGATGAAATAAAATCAGCCCTAACCGATCAAACAATTCTTGTGTCGGTGATGTTTGGAAATAATGAAGTAGGTGCTATTCAGCCAATTGGAGAAATTGGAGTTCTATTAAAAGAGCATGGAGCATATTTCCACACGGATGCAGTGCAAGCTTATGGATTAATTCCGTTAAATGTGCAACAATTAGGTGTCGATCTTTTATCCGTTTCCGCTCATAAAATTAACGGACCAAAAGGGATGGGCTTTTTATATGCAGCTGCTCACGTTTCACTGTCTCCTTTGCTATTTGGAGGAGAACAAGAGCGCAAACGACGAGCTGGAACTGAGAACATGACAAGTATTGTCGGGTTTGAAGAAGCTGTGAAAATTTCGCAACAAACGCTGCAAACACGTGCAGATGAATATAGAAGATACAAAGAAATAATGGTAGCTGTGTTGAAAGAAGAAGGTATTTCATTTGAAATTAACGGACATCTTGAAAATTCTCTGCCACATGTGTTAAATTTATCATTTCCAAAAACAAATGTTGAATCGATGCTCGTAAATTTAGACTTAGCAGGAATTGCGGCATCGAGCGGTTCAGCTTGCACAGCGGGAGCAATCGATCCTTCTCATGTGCTTGTAGCTATGTTTGGAAAAGGGTCTGAACGTTTAACAACTTCTATTCGATTTAGCTTTGGCTTAGGAAACTCAGCTGAGCAAATTGAAAAAACCGCACGTCAAACAGCAAACATCGTTAAGCGACTAACGATGTAAATAGCAGCCATCAGTAGGGTCTTCATCCCTCACTGATGGTTTGTGTCGTTTCTTTCGCTTTTTAGCGAACAATTTAATTAAAATGAAGAAAACGGAGGTGGCGAAGTTGACAAAATCACCTAAAGATACACGTGTAGTAGTCGGAATGAGCGGAGGCGTTGATTCATCCGTAGCAGCTCTTTTATTAAAACAACAAGGATACGATGTGATCGGAATCTTTATGAAAAACTGGGACGATACGGATGAAAACGGCGTTTGTACTGCGACTGAAGATTATAACGATGTTATTCGCGTATGTAATCAAATTGGTATTCCCTACTATGCAGTCAACTTTGAAAAACAATATTGGGATAAAGTATTTACCTACTTTTTAGATGAATATAAAGCAGGTCGTACACCGAATCCTGATGTAATGTGTAATAANGAAATTAAATTCAAAGCCTTTTTAGAGCATGCAATGACGCTAGGAGCAGANTATCTAGCGACAGGACATTATGCACGCGTTGCNTANCGCGACGGNGAGTATAAAATGCTTCGAGGCGTAGATGGAAATAAAGATCAAACGTATTTCTTAAATCAATTAGGACAAGATCAGCTNTCCAAAGTAATGTTCCCGATTGGTGAAATTGAGAAATCAAAAGTGCGTGAAATTGCGAAAGAAGCAGGCCTTGCTACAGCAACGAAAAAAGACAGCACAGGTATTTGCTTTATTGGTGAACGCAACTTCAAAGAATTTTTAAGTCAGTATCTTCCTGCTCAGCCAGGTGTAATGCAAACGCTTGACGGCGAAGTAAAAGGCAAGCACGACGGTCTCATGTACTATACGATTGGCCAACGCCATGGTTTAGGTATTGGAGGCAGCGGTGAACCTTGGTTTGTAGTCGGAAAAGATTTAGAAAAAAATGTTTTGTACGTCGATCAAGGCTTTCACAATGAGCTGCTCTATTCTACATCTCTCACAGCAACCAATGTCAGCTGGGTAAGCGAACGTGACTGGTCGTCACCAATGACGTGCACAGCAAAATTCCGCTATCGTCAAACTGATTCAGCAGTAACCGTTGAAAAAGTCGATGATGATACAATTAAGGTTATTTTTGCTGAACCTGTTCGCGCAATTACGCCAGGTCAAGCAGTTGTGTTTTACAAAGATGATGAATGTCTTGGCGGAGCAACAATTGACAAAGTATTTCAAGAAGAAGAGCAAATCTGGTACGTATAATTCATATAAGCAAGAACGAAAAACCTCGGCCGTATATAGCTGAGGTTTTTCTATGATATACTTTACTTATTGGGTAAACTAATAACTTACATATTCTAGATTTTCATGATGTGAAAATCTCTTAAATCATAACTAAAACAGTGGAGTGAACGAAAAAATGACAGATAAAAATCAGCTAGGAATTCAGTATATGCAGGAAGGGAAATTTGAAGAGGCTGCTAAAACATTTTCAGAAGCAATTGAAGATAATCCAAAAGATCCAATTGTGTATGTGAATTTTGGCAATTTGTTAGCGGCTGTTAGTGAGATGGATCGTGCTTTGAAGTTTTATGAACGTGCGATTGAATTAGATGAAGAAACGGCAACAGCGTATTACGGAGCAGGAAATATTTATTTTAATGCAGAGCAGCTTGAGCAGGCAAAGCACTACTTTGATTTAGCAATCAAAAAAGGCTTAGATTCATCCGATGCGTACTTTATGCTTGGTTTAACGCTGTTTCATATGGAAGAAATTCGTTTTGCGATGCCTTATCTTCAGCGNGCGGTAGAACTAAACGAACATGATGTAGAAGCAAAATTTCAGTACGGTCTTTGTTTAGCACAGCTCGAAATGGTAGATGAAGCNATTGCTGAATTTCTTAAGGTAGTCAATCAAGAGCCAGAACANGCCGATGCTTTTTATAATTTAGGCGTAGCGTATGCTATGAAAGATGACAAAGACAAGGCGATTGAGATGTTAGATGAAGCTTTAAACGTGCAGCCAGATCACGTAATGGCAGCAAATGCCAAACAAGTTCTGTCTACATTAGAACATTAAGAAAGCGGGTAAAGGAAGGATAACATGAACGAAGAACAAGTGAACCCTTCACAGCCAGAACGTCATTATATAAGCGGCACGTCGATTGTAACGGTCTTTCATAACGAAGAAAACTTATATAACGTTACGCGGATACGGATCAAAAAAACAAATTTAGAGATTGAAGATAAAGAAACGGTCGTTACAGGCTATTTTCCTAAGCTGAATGAAGATGAAGTATACACGTTTTACGGAGACTTCAAAGAGCATCCAAAGTTTGGTCTGCAGTTTCATGTTGAACAGTTTAAAAAAGAACTTCCGCAATCAAGGCAAGGGGTTGTTCAGTACCTGTCTAGCGATTTATTTCACGGAATCGGTAAAAAAACCGCTGAAAACATTGTGGACGCCCTAGGAGAACGCGCTATTTTTCGTATTTTGCAAAATGAGTCTGTGCTAAAAGAGGTTCCGAGGCTTTCAGCCGACAAGGCAGAAGCTTTAGTCACGCAGCTTCGTGAACATCAAGGGTTAGAAGAAGTAATGGTAAAGCTGACAGACCTCGGGTTTGGACCGCAGCTTTCGATGAAGATTTTCCAAGCGTACAAACAAGAAGCGCTTGAAATTGTTCAAAATAATCCTTATCAGCTCGTAGAAGATATTCAAGGTATTGGCTTTAGCAGGGCCGATGAACTTGGAAAGAGGCTTGGTATGGCAACCAATCATCCTGATCGTTTGCGTGCAGGTATTTTATATGTCATTGAGCAAGAATGCAATCAAATGGGGCATGTATACGTCACGGCAGATCAGCTGTATGGAAAAACAGCAGAGCTTCTTCGGAAAAGCAGGCATGAGAATCTGTCTGAAATGGATCTTACAAGAGAAGTGGACGCATTAAAAGCAGACAAAAAGCTTATCATTCAAGACGAAAAAATTTATTTTCCTCCCCTTTTCTATGCTGAAAAAGGGCTGGTTAAAGCTATTCAAAAAATTATGGCTCAAACGCAGTACGAAGAGCAGTTTCCAGAATCAGAATTCTTATTGGCACTGGGTGAACTAGAAGAGCGGTTAGACGTGCAATATGCACCTTCTCAGCGCAAGGGNATACAAACCGCTTTAATGTCTCCGATGCTTCTCTTAACAGGTGGACCAGGTACAGGGAAAACAACGGTTATTAAAGGAATAGTCGAACTNTATGCAGAACTTCACGGATGTTCGTTAAATCCAGGGGANTATAAAAAAGATGAAGCTTTTCCTGTTTTACTTGTGGCACCNACNGGACGCGCTGCTAAACGAATGAGCGAAGCGACGGGACTTCCGGCAGTTACNATTCACNGATTATTAAAATGGAACGGACAAGAAGGATTTGATCATAATGAGGANAATCCAATTGACGGAAAATTACTGATTGTGGATGAAGTATCAATGGTAGATTTGTGGCTTGCTCATCAGCTGTTTAAATCTCTTCCTGCTAATTTACAGGTTATTTTAGTTGGAGACGAAGACCAGCTTCCTTCAGTAGGTCCGGGNCAGGTGTTAAAAGATTTNCTGAGTTCAGAAGTAGTTCCTACCGTCCGTCTGACAGATGTATACAGGCAAGCGGAAGGGATCGTCAATTATTGATTTGGCTCATGAAATAAAAAAAGGAAAGCTTCCGGAAGACTTATCNNGGCAGCAAGGAGATCGTTCCTTTATTCGTTGTCAAGGACAGCACATCACGAACGTCGTGCAACAAGTTTGCGGGAATGCGTTAAANAAAGGCTATACGGCTAAAGATATTCAAGTTTTAGCTCCTATGTATAAAGGTCCTGCAGGNATTGATAANCTGAATGAAGTTCTTCAGGAATTATTNAACCCGGCTTCTGAGCAAAGAAGAGAGCTTAAGCACGGAGATATTACGTACCGAGTCGGAGATAAAGTGCTGCAGCTTGTAAATCAGCCGGATAGCAACGTATTTAACGGAGATATGGGAGAAATCGTCTCGGTTTTCTTTGCCAAAGAAAATACGGAAAAACAGGATATGCTGGTTATTTCATATGAAGGAAATGAAGTAACTTACACAAAGCAAGACTTTAATCAAATAACTCATGCATACTGCTGTTCCATTCATAAATCACAGGGAAGTGAATTTCCCATTGTTGTGCTTCCAATTGTTAAAAGCTATTACCGGATGCTGCGACGCAATTTACTTTATACCGCCGTTACGCGAAGCAAACAGTTTTTAATTTTATGCGGCGAAGACGAAGCGTTTCAGCTTGGAGTCAGCCGAAATGAAGACAGCGTCCGACAAACGAATTTACAGCCCTTGCTTCGAGAAAGCTTGGATAACGACATAGAAGATCCCGAAATTCCATTTATGAAAGATGCAAATATTGGGATGGAAAACGTTACGCCGTATGATTTCATGTAACCTTTCGCATGCTAACAAAGAGTTAAATAAACTCCTTTGTTGCCATCCTTCTTTGCTAATTGTCAGAAAATAAAGTATGGACATGGAAAGAAGTGGACATAATGCGTTTATATAAGTAGAACGTATAAAGAGGTGTCGACTTTGTTTAAATGTCCAAACTGTAAAAGTATTGACGTTGGCAAAATTGGTGTAAATCAGTATTACTGCTGGAATTGTTTTATTGAAATGACTATTTCAAAAGGACAAATTAATACTCACCAAGTAGAAGAAGATGGAACATTGAGCTCGCTTGATGATTTGTTCTCAGACGACGAGCGCACAATTAATTTCTAATTCTTTTTTACCGGGAGGAAGAGCAATGGGCAGAATCATTCCGTCAGTAGTCGCTTTCGGTCTTGGAGCTTATGCATTTAAAATGGCAGATGATCGAGAGATGTTTACAAAAAGAAATATGAAAAAAATGCGTAAACGTATGATGAAAGCTATTCACTAATAAAAAAAGCACTATTGCACTGAGCTGCAATAGTGCTTTTTTGCAGGCAGAAGAGACAACTAGCATGTATAAACTCCTTTCTTTATCAAAAAATAGAAGAGAGGAGGAGTTTACGTTGAAAGATAGTTCATTCAAATGGTTCTATAGATTCGGACTGCTGTTATTAGCGCTGCTGTGTATATTAGTCTTTTTTAAAGTCCAGTTTTTATGGCTTCCTGTTATTTACATGTTTTTAAAAGCACTGCTGCCTTTTTTTATTGCAGCATTCATTACATATTTACTTCATCCGCTTATTGAAAAAACGCATGATAAAGGCGTGCCTCGTCCTCTAGCTATTTTACTGATCTACATCATCTTTTTTGGAGGAATTGGGTTTGGAGCCTATAAGTCGTACCCTATTTTTGTGGAACAAGTAAAAGATTTAAACGAACAGCTGCCTCATTTTACGAATACATATAGACATTGGGTAGAATCGATTCATGATCGTACAACTTCACTTCCAAACGGTGTACATGAGAAAATTGAAGGCAGCATTGATGATGTAGAGGCTACGCTCAACGTGTGGCTTACAAAAGTGGCGGAAGGATTAAAGTCATTGATTACCTCTTTTTTGATTTTAATCATTATTCCATTTATTGTTTTTTATATGCTGAAGGATTTTTCCTCTATTAAGAAAGCAACAGCTTATGTCACACCTAAAAAGTGGCACAAACCAGGCGAACGTTTTTTATCGGATGTGAATGAATCGCTCGGCAATTACATTAGAGGGCAATTTTTTGTTTGTCTCATTATTGGTGTGATTGCCACAGCAGCACTGTGGTTCTTTCATGTACCTTATGCACTTCTTTTAGGCTTCATTATTGGTGTAACGAATATCATTCCTTATTTTGGCCCGATTATTGGTGCGGTTCCAGCGGCTATTATTGCAGCCACAATCTCGATAAAGTTGGTTATTACCATTGTCATTATAATCTTTGTGCTGCAGTTTCTAGAGGGAAATGTGCTGTCTCCGCTTATCGTAGGAAAGAGTCTTCATATTCATCCTTTGTTTATCATGCTTGCGCTCCTTTTAGGAGGAGAATTTGGAGGAGTATTGGGTCTCATTTTGGCTGTGCCAATTTTAGCAGTCATTAAAATATCTATTTTGCATATCCGCTCTTATACGCTCAAACATTGACAAAGAGCGGTTAATTTGTCATAATATCGCCATAAGAAAACGCTACATATTTTAAACACAATGATGGATCGAGTACGTTGCACACTGGTTTTTAGAGAAGGGCTTCCTTGGCTGAAAGAAGCGCTAAACAAAGAGCAGCTGAACGCTAGTCCAGAGTGCAGGCTAAAACCTGCCGTGTCAGCAACGTTAACGCTATGAAGGTGATAAATGCTTTTGGCATTTATAATCAGGGTGGTACCGCGAGTTCAACTCTCGTCCCTGCTACAGGGATGAGAGTTTTTTTGTGTGCAAATAACTAGCAATTGCTTTTGTACACAGAGAAAATAGATGCTTTTATGTCATCATTTTTTTGTCTATAAATAAGAAGAGTATTAAAGGAGGACCAATCATGAAAAAACTGACGTCAGCACAAGTTCGTCAAATGTATTTAGATTTCTTTAAAGAAAAAGGCCATGATGTAGAACCAAGCGCATCTTTAGTTCCGCATGAAGATCCATCTTTATTATGGATTAACAGTGGAGTAGCTACATTAAAAAAATATTTTGATGGTCGTGTTATTCCTCAAAATCCGCGTATTTGTAACGCACAAAAATCCATTCGTACAAACGATATCGAAAACGTAGGTAAAACGGCTCGCCATCATACGTTTTTTGAAATGCTTGGTAATTTCTCTATCGGTGATTATTTCAAAGAAGAAGCCATCCAATGGGCATGGGAATTCTTAACGAGCGATAAATGGATTGGATTCGACGCAGATAAGCTATCTGTAACAGTTCACCCTGAAGATGAAGAAGCATTTAAGATTTGGAATGAAAAAATGGGCGTGCCTAAAGAGCGCATCATTCGTTTAGAAGGTAATTTCTGGGATATCGGAGAAGGTCCGAGTGGTCCAAATACAGAGATCTTTTATGATCGCGGAGAAGCATATGGAAATGACCTAACTGATCCGGAATTATATCCAGGTGGAGAAAATGAGCGTTATTTAGAAATTTGGAACCTTGTATTTTCTCAATTTAATCACAATCCTGATGGCACGTACACGCCGCTTCCAAAGAAAAACATCGATACGGGAATGGGCTTAGAGCGTATGGTTTCTGTTATTCAAGACGTGCAAACAAACTTTGATACAGATTTGTTTATGCCAATTATTGAAGCAACAGAAAACATTTCAGGCGCTAAATATCGTACAAATGATGAGCAAGATACGGCATTTAAAGTCATTGCTGACCATATTCGTACGGTAACATTTGCTGTAGGTGATGGTGCGCTTCCTTCAAATGAAGGCCGTGGGTATGTGCTGCGCCGTTTGTTACGCCGAGCAGTTCGCTATGCTAAAAAGTTAAACATTAATCGTCCGTTCATGTACGAGCTAGTGCCGGTAGTAGGTGAAATCATGGTTGATTTCTATCCGGAAGTAAAGGAAAAAACGGATTTTATCCAGCGCGTAGTAAAAAATGAAGAAGAGCGTTTTCACGAAACGTTAAATGACGGACTAGCTATTTTGGCAACCGTTATTAAAAAAGAAAAAGCGCAAAACAGTGATACGGTACAAGGGGAAGATGTTTTCCGTTTATATGACACGTATGGATTCCCTGTTGAATTAACGGAAGAATATGCAGAAGATGAGAACATGAAAATTGATCATGCAGGTTTTGAACGTGAAATGGAAGCACAGCGTGAGCGTGCGCGTGCTGCTCGTCAAGATTCTAGTTCTATGCAAGTTCAAGGCGGCGTACTTGGTGAAGTAACCGTTGCAAGTGAGTTTGTTGGCTATGATAAAAATGAAGTAGAAACAGTTGTTGAAGCAATTATTGTAGACGGTGAGCTTGTTGACCGCGCTGAAGCTGGAACAGAAGCGCAAGTCATCTTAAGCCACACGCCATTCTATGCAGAAAGCGGCGGTCAAATTGCGGACCAAGGTACGATTCAAAGTGCTNCAGGAACAGCGGAAGTAAAAGACGTTCAAAAAGCGCCAAACGGCCAAAATGTCCAAACGGTAGCTGTAACAAACGGTGAGCTTGTAAAAGGTGAAANATANACGGCGACGCTTGATGAAGAAAACCGCAGTGCGATTGTGAAAAANCATACGGCAACGCATTTATTGCATCAAGCATTAAAAGATACGTTAGGAACGCATGTTAATCAAGCGGGTTCTTTAGTAACAGCGGATCGCTTGCGCTTTGACTTCTCTCACTTTGGTCAAGTGACACAAGAAGAGCTTGAGAAAATTGAACAAATCGTTAATGAAAAGATTTGGGACAGTATCTCTGTACAAATTGAAAACAAAGCAATTGACGAAGCAAAAGCGATGGGTGCAATGGCGCTATTTGGTGAGAAATACGGAGATATCGTGCGCGTAGTACAAGTAGGCGACTACAGCTTAGAATTATGTGGTGGATGTCACGTGCCAAATACGTCTGTTATCGGTTTATTTAAAATTGTATCAGAATCGGGAATCGGTGCAGGTACTCGACGCATTGAAGCTGTAACTGGAAAAGCTGCCTATCAGTTAATGAACGATCAAGTAGGCTTACTAAAAGAAGCTGCGGCAAAAGTAAAATCCAACCCGCGTGATTTAGTAGGGCGCGTTGAAGGATTACTAGAAGAAATTCGTAATCTTCAGCGTGAAAATGATTCACTATCTACAAAGCTTGGCAATATTGAAGCTGGCAATCTCGTTGACCGAGTGCAAAACATTAATGGTGTGAATGTACTAGCAGCGAAAGTGAATGCAACGGATATGAATAACCTTCGCGCAATGGTTGACGATTTAAAACAAAAATTAGAATCCGCTGTGATCGTATTAGCTTCTCCACAAGGTGAAAAGGTAAATATTATTGCAGGTGTAACAAAAGATTTAATTGCTAAAGGCCATCATGCTGGCAAACTTGTTAAAGAAGTAGCGACGATTTGCGGCGGAGGCGGAGGCGGACGCCCTGACATGGCGCAAGCTGGAGGAAAAGACGCTAGCCAAATTGAAAAAGCACTTGGCACTGTAGAAGAATGGGTTAAATCCGTTTAATTCTCCTCTTTCTTGGTGTACAATATAAATAAGACTTAGCATAGTGCACAATGTGTTCACAAATTAAGAGAGTGAGGTGGGACCGTGAGTTCATTTGATAAAACCATGCAATTTAATTTTCAAGATGAGCCAGCTGAAACAAACGTACATGAAGTATTGTTTACGGTTTATGACGCACTGCAAGAAAAAGGCTACAACCCGATCAACCAAATCGTTGGGTATTTGTTATCAGGAGACCCTGCTTACATTCCTCGTCATAATGATGCGAGAAACACAATTCGTCAGTTAGAGCGAGACGAGCTCATTGAAGAACTTGTTAAATCTTATTTACAACAGCATCGAAAGGATTCATAAATGCGCGTATTAGGATTAGATGTAGGAACCAAAACAATTGGTGTGGCAGTTAGTGATGAAATGGGATGGACAGCGCAAGGAATTGAAACAATTAAAATTGCAGATGAGCAGATGGAGCAATCATATCCTCGTTTACAGCAGCTAATTGACGAATATTCCGTAGAGAAAATCGTAGTGGGTCTTCCTAAAAATATGAATGGTACGATTGGCCCTCGAGGCGAAGCGTGCATTGAGTTTGCTGACAACGTCAAAGAAAAACTTAACATTGAAACGATGATGTGGGACGAGCGCTTGTCGACGATGGCAGCAGAGCGAGTACTGCTGTCTGCCGATGTAAGCCGCAAGAAACGCAAAAAAGTAATCGATAAAATGGCAGCTGTTATGATTCTTCAAGGATACTTAGACAGCAAGCAGTAAGAAAAGCAGCAGGCTTTGCCTCAGCTGAAAAGTTATGAATTTCCCTTTTGCATATTCTTTTGTACGTAAAAGGGAAGTGAAATAACTGAACGGCTTGCTTTTCGCTGAAGAAAAAGTTAAGCTAAGAGCTTACAATATAAAATGAGGTGCAAACATGAGCGTAGAAGAAAATAAAATTACAATCGTCGATGAGAATGGAAATGAGCAGCTATGCGAAATTTTATTCACATTTGATTCTGATCAATATAACAAATCATATGTAATTTACTATCCAATCGGAGCAGACCAAGATGATGAAGAGGAAATTGAAATTCATGCATCTGCTTTCACACCAAGTGAAGATGGTCAAGACGGTGAGCTTCAACCGATTGAAACAGAAGAAGAGTGGGACATGGTTGAGGAAATGGTTAATACATTCCTTGACGAAGAAGGCGAATAATTATAGTGAAAAAGCTGATGACAATCGTTATCAGCTTTTTTTTACATAGCGGCTGTGCTTTTTAGATATAAAAAGGTTTTTCCTTGCATTCTTAGGGCAGATTGTATGATAATGACGAAAAATAAGATAAATTGTAGTATAATAATCCCTGCGTGTGAGAGTGCATTTTAATAAAAGAATTCATTGTTTGAACGGATGAAACTAGACTTTGGGCAGACAATAACATAAATCATGGAAAAATTTTAGAAGAGGCGAGAGTTTAAGGAAGCGATACCATCTCACACCTATAGGCGATACGAATGAATCGCAATCTCATGTCTCCTCTCTGTTCATACTTATAAAAAATCAAGAAGAAAAGAGGTGAAACTGGTTGTATCTTCTTTTACAGAAGTAGATTTAACCAGGAAGCTGCTTGTCGCAACAAACATTTTTACCACCTAATCGTTCAAGAAAAAAACGAGTTATTTTTATTACAATTATCGTACTTCTTTTACTAGTTGGCGGTGCATTTTTCTATGCTCAATCCCGCTTAACGCCCGTGGATCGAAACAGCAATAAAAAAGTAAATGTGACCATTCCACAAGGTTCTTCCGTCCAATCGATTGGTACGGTATTGAAAAAAGAAGATTTAATTAAAAGCAAAAGTGCATTTCGCTATTACGTAAAATTAACCCATGTGTCTGGATTTCAAGCTGGAACGTATTTATTTTCTCCTTCCATGAGTTTAGGGGAAATGGTTGAAAAAATGGAAAAAGGCGAGGTTTCAAAACAACCTGATATTCGTGTCACCATTCCAGAAGGACGCCAGCTTGTCGAAATTGCTGATATCATTGCTAAAAATACAAAGTTTACAAAAGACGAAGTCATGAAAAAGCTAGACGATAAGGCATTCGTCAATAAAATGAAAGAAAAATATCCAGATTTAGTAACGGATGAAGTGATGCAAAAAGATATTAAACATCCGCTAGAAGGTTATTTATATCCCGTTACGTATGATTTTTATGATAAAAATGTGTCGTTAGATGAAATATTGGATAAAATGGTAGGGAAAACAAATAATGTATTAGGTCAGTACAGTGGGCAAATGGAGAAGAAAAAATTCAGTGCACATAAATTGTTAACCATGTCTTCTCTCATTGAAGAGGAAGCGACTGCGAAAGTCGACCGAGAAAAAATTGCCAGCGTCTTTTATAATCGCCTTGAAAAAAATATGCCTCTTCAAACGGATCCAACCGTCTTATATGCCTTAGGAGAGCATAAAGACCGCGTGTTCTATAAGCATTTAGAAGTGGACTCTCCTTACAATACGTATAAAGTAAAAGGGTTGCCTCCAGGACCAATTGCCAGCTCTGGTTTAATGTCAATCAAAGCTGCGTTACATCCAGCCAATACAGATTATTTATACTTCTTGGCCACACCTGAAGGAAAAGTTATTTTTACCAAAACGTTAGAAGAACATAACAAAGAAAAAGCCAAGCATATTACAGGTAAAGAAAAGCAAAATACCGAAAAATAAGTGGGAATTTAAAATTGGGGAATCGCGATACTTCGCATTCCCCATCTTTTATGTTAAAATATATCGGGTTTACGTAAAAACGAAAAAAACTTATAATAGACTAGTTGTCTTACTATTTTGCAGTAATGAAACGTTATGAAAACATAATGTAAAATGTACTTCTGAGAACGGAGGAAGTGTTTTGCTTTTACAAAACGTAGAGCAGTATGTGGAAAAGCTTATTCCTAAGCGCCAGGAGCTTATTGAAGAAATGGAAGCTTATGCAAAAGAACATCACGTTCCGATTATGGAATTGATTGGTGTTGAAACGCTATTGCAAATTCTTCGTCTTCATCAGCCAAAACATATATTAGAAATTGGAACAGCGATTGCATATTCGTCTATTCGAATGACCCATGCGCTTCCAGAGGCACGAGTGGTTACGGTAGAACGAAATGAAGAGCGTTACCAAAAAGCGCAAGAATTTATTGAACGGGCGGGAAAACAAGATAAAATTGTGTCGTTGTTTGGGGATGCACTAGAGCTTAGAGATGAGATTGAACGTCATGGTCCNTATGATGCAGTTTTTATTGATGCAGCTAAAGGTCAGTATCAGCGTTTTTTTGAACATTATGAGCCGATGCTATCTTCTAAAGGAATGATTATTTCGGATAACGTACTATTTAAAGGTCACGTAGCGACCGATTTGGCCGAAGTAGAAACACGTCGACGCCGCAGCTTAATTAAAAAAATTCAGGCATACAATACGTGGCTGATGAATCATCCCGATTATTATACAACTATTCTCCCTATTGGAGACGGAATCGCGATTAGTATTAAAAGAGGTGACCAAGAATGAAAAAACCAGAACTATTAGTGACACCCACTGCAGTTTCGGAAATTGAATCATTACTACAAGCTGGAGCAACAGCTGTTATGGTTGGTGAACAGCGCTACGGTTTGCGTTTAGCAGGTGAATTCAAACGTGAAGATATCGTAGAAGCTGTAAATATTGCTCATCAGCATAATGCAAAAGTCTACGTAGCGATGAACGGATTATTTCACAATGATAAAATCGCCGAACTAAATGAATATATTTTATTCTTAAAAGAAGCAAGCGTGGATGCGATTGTATTTGGAGATCCTGCTGTATTGATGGCAGTGCGTGAAACAGCTCCAGAAATGAAAATGCACTGGAGTACTGAAACAACGGGAACAAACTGGTATTCATGTAACTACTGGGGGCGTAAAGGAGCTAAGCGCGCAGTTCTTGCTCGTGAGCTAAGCATGGATAGCATCATTGATATCAAAGAAAAAGCCGAAGTAGAAATTGAAGTTCAGGTGCATGGCATGACGTGTATGTTCCAATCAAAACGTTCACTTCTTGGCAACTACTTTGAGTATCAAGGAAAAGTCATGGAAATTGAAAATCGTAAAGTAGAAAAAGATATGTTTTTACTTGATAATGAGCGAAACAATAAGTATCCAATTTTCGAAGATGAAAATGGAACGCACATTATGAGTCCAAATGATATGTGCATTATCGATGAGCTTTCCGAAATGATTGATGCTGAAGTAGATGTATTCAAAATTGACGGCGTATTAAAGTCACCGCAATATATTTTAGAAGTAACAAAAAAATATCGTCAAGCGATTGATTTATGTGTAGATGACCGTGAAGAATACGAAAACGTTAAAGACGATTTGTTAGAAGAAATTGAAAGCTTGCAGCCAATTAACCGTCCGTTAGACACAGGGTTTTTCTTTAAAGAAACGGTATATTAAAAAGCATGCAAAGAAAGATAAACAAAGGAGGTACAAACGATGGCTGTTCAAATCGATACTGTAGTAGAAGGTAAACGAGTTATTACTAAGAAGCCTGAGTTGTTAGCTCCAGCCGGTAACCTTGAAAAATTAAAAGTTGCCGTACACTATGGAGCAGATGCTGTGTTTATCGGAGGAAAAGAGTTTGGCCTTCGTTCAAATGCAGATAACTTTACATTTGAAGAAATGGCAGAAGGTGTTCAGTTTGCAAACAAATACGGCGCACGTATTTATGTTACAACAAACATTTTTGCTCATAATGAAAATATGGACGGACTTGAAGATTATTTAATGGGATTAGAGCGCGCTGGTGTTTCTGGAATCATCGTAGCTGATCCGTTAATTATCGAAACCTGTCGACGCGTTGCACCTAAGCTTGAAGTACATTTAAGTACGCAGCAATCACTTTCAAACTGGAAAGCCGTTCAGTTCTGGAAAGAAGAAGGATTAGAACGTGTTGTACTTGCTCGTGAAACGGGTGCTGAAGAAATGCGCGAAATGAAAGAAAAAGTGGATATTGAAATTGAAGCTTTTATTCACGGAGCGATGTGTATTGCTTATTCAGGCCGCTGCGTGCTAAGTAACCATATGACAGCGCGTGATTCAAACCGCGGAGGCTGCTGTCAATCATGCCGTTGGGACTATGATTTATTTAAAGTAGAAGACGGTAAAACGGAAACGGCTTTATTTGATGAGCAAGACGATCCGTTTGCAATGAGTCCAAAAGACTTAAATTTAATTCAATCTATCCCTCAAATGATTGAGCTGGGTATTGATAGCTTAAAAATTGAAGGACGTATGAAGTCGATTCACTATATCGCAACAGTGGTGAGCGTGTATCGCAAGGTGATTGACGCATACTGTGCAGATCCTGAGAATTTTGTGATTCAAAAAGAATGGCTTGATGAGCTAGACAAATGTGCAAACCGCGATACGGCTCCTGCCTTTTTTGAAGGGGTTCCTGGAGTAGATGAGCAAATGTTTGGCGTACACGGCAAGAAAACAAAATTTGATTTTGCTGGTTTAGTATTGAATTATGATGAAGAAACAAGCATCGTGACATTGCAACAGCGTAACTATTTTAAACCGGGAGAAGAAGTGGAATTTTTCGGTCCGGAAATTAAAAACTTTACGCAAAAAATAGATAAAATTTGGGACGAAGATGGCAATGAACTAGATGCTGCGCGTCATCCGCTGCAAATTGTGAAATTTAAAGTGGACCAACCTCTATTTTCATATAACATGATGCGAAAGGGGATTTAAATATAAAATGGGGAAAAAGCCCGTTGTAATCGGTATCGCTGGTGGATCCGGTTCTGGTAAAACAACTGTAACCAAAGCTATTTATGAATATTTTAAAGGGCATTCTATTATGCTTCTTGAGCAAGACTATTATTATAAAGATCAAAGCGATGTACCGTTTGAACAGCGTTTGCAAACAAACTACGATCATCCTTTAGCATTTGATAATGATTTGCTGATTGAACACTTGCAAAACTTATTAAATTATGAGAGCATTGACAAACCGGTATATGATTACGCAATTCATACGCGCTCTGAAAAGGTAATTAGAGAAGAACCAAAAGATGTTATTATNTTAGAAGGTATTCTTGTACTAGAAGATCAGCGCTTGCGTAATTTAATGGATATCAAGCTATACGTAGATACAGATGCGGATCTTCGTATCATTCGTCGTATGCTTCGTGATATTAAAGAACGAGAGCGTACGCTTGAGTCAGTTGTTGATCAATACGTATCTGTCGTTCGCCCGATGCATAATCAGTTTGTTGAACCAACAAAACGTTATGCAGATATTATCATTCCTGAAGGCGGTCAAAACCACGTAGCGATTGACTTGATGGTCACTAAAATTCAAACAATTCTTGAACAAAATGCCATTTTATAATAACATAGCATAGATGCAGGAATTTTTTTGAAGACAATGCAGACATATTCTGCTAACTAAACACAAACATTATAAAGAATAGAGAAACGAGCAGCTTCTATTTTGAAGCTGTCATTTCTCTATTAACTGATTTTTCCACAGAGTGGAAAATTTTTTGTACATACAGAAATGGACTGTATACACTAGAGATTTTGAGTTCAAGAAGGAGTGAAGGGATTATGGCACAAGAAAAAGTATTTCCAATGACAGAAGAAGGAAAGCTAAAGCTAGAGCAAGAGCTAGAATATTTAAAAACAGTAAAACGTAAAGAAGTTGTAGAGCGTATCAAAATCGCCCGCAGTTTTGGAGATTTATCGGAGAACTCTGAGTACGATTCTGCAAAAGACGAGCAGGCTTTCGTAGAAGGCCGTATTACAACGCTTGAAAATATGATTCGCAATGCGAAAATTATTGAAGAAGATGTAGAAAACTCTTCTATTGTATCATTAGGTAAATCTGTAACATTTGTAGAGTTGCCAGATGGTGACGAAGAAACGTATACAATTGTAGGTAGTGCAGAAGCAGATCCGTTTGAAGGGAAAATTTCAAATGATTCGCCAATTGCTAAAAGTCTAATGGGCAAACAAATTGGAGATCAAGTAACTGTTCAAACTCCTGGTGGAGATATGTCAGTGAAAATTGTATCTGTTAAGTAAAACATATGGTTGGAAGCGTTCTACTGAATGCTCGTAAGTAAAAAAGCTGACACGCGTCAGCTTTTTTTATATGATTTTAAAAAGCGGAGAGAATAGAAAAGATATGTAAGAAAGGAAAGATGAAAATGAAAGATATCGATTTTGCTAAAACAGCGCTTGTTTTAATTGATTTACAAAAAGGGATTGTTCCAATTGGAGGAGACGAAATTGTGGAGAAATCTGTTCAGCTTGTGAATCGTTTCCGCGAACAAAATGGATTTATTAGTTTTGTACGAGTAGATTTTCAAGATGGAAAAGATGCGTTGACGCCAGAAACGGATCAAAAGCCATCTGCTCCTCAAGAAAGACCTGCAGACTGGGCGGAATTCGATCCAAGACTTAATGTTCAAGAGAATGATTATATTGTGACAAAACGTCAGTGGGGAGCCTTTTTTGGGACAGATTTAGACCTTCAGCTTCGCCGAAGAGGAATTGATACAATTGTCCTTTGCGGAATTGCAACAAATATTGGTGTGGAAAGCACAGCTCGTGAAGCATTTCAGTATGGGTATAACCAAATTTTTATCACGGATGCCATGGCGACATTTACAAAAGAAGAGCATGAAGCAACTCTTTCTTACATCTTTCCGAAAATAGGAAAGCTAAGAACAACTCAACAATTTTTAACAGAAAATTAATAATAAAAACTTGCTGGATCAGCAAGTTTTTTTGTGAAATGAAAAAAAGAATGAATATTTCTTAAGATAATGGTTTTAAAAGTAATGGCAACGTCGACACTTGTAAAGAGTGAGGTGTAGTCATGAAAATAATTCACAAGCGAATTTATATTACTCTTATTTTTATTTTATTATTAATTAGNGGACTGGGAGCACGNCTTGTTCAACTNCAGCTTGTCAGCACAGAATCTTTTACTGACAAAAAGATNAACTTAATNGAAGGAAGCGTAAAACAGCGTACGCAGGAAATGGTGGTAGANGACGGGCGAGGGAAATTTGAAGATAAAAATGGACAGTCTTTAACATCTATCACGCATAATCGCTTAGTCCTGTTTCCATTTTTAGAAAAAATGAAGTGGCCTGTTCAGCAAGTAAGTGAAATCGTGGGAATGCAACCAAAGGAACTAACGAACAGACTAGCGAATGCTAAAACACCGGTTGTTATTACAAAAGAATTATCCCATGCACAAGTCGAAAAAATAAATGCATTAAAGGTACCTGGCGTATTTGGAATTCCTCTAAAAGATGAGCGTCCAGTTCCTCTTGCTGAACATTTAATCGGACTAGAGGCACAAAGCAAACAAATAATTGAAGAGAAGTATAGTGACAAATTGAAAAATGGAGCAATTAAATCAACTACGCCTGTAGGTATCTCAGGGATGCAGAGGGCTTTTGACGAGTTTTTGCTGCCTGAACAGGAGTCTAAGCTCCTTTATCATGTTGATCGCCTAGGTGGGCCTATGTTTGGCATCGATGTAAAATACACGGGTACAGCTAACCCTTATTATCCAGTCAGTGTGCGTACGACGCTTGATTTGTCTGCTCAGGAGCTAGTGGAGAATACATTAAATCATTATAAGTTAAAAGACGGAGGAGCCGTCTTAATTGATATAAAAAACAATAAAGTAATTGCGATGGCCAGCAGGCCTTCGATTAATAAGAAAGATCCATTTAAAAAGCAAAATGGTTCAGACAGCGTAGAAAATCGTTTGCTGACGCCACAAACTCCTGGATCTATATTTAAAACCGTAACAGCAGCTGCAGCGCTTGAACAAAATAAAATTCAGCCTTCTTTTACCTATAACTGCGATAAAAGTATTTATGGCAATAATGTAGAAGAAGATCATCAAAAAGGGCAGCTGACGTTTGAAGAAAGCTTCGCGCAAAGTTGTAATGCAACGTTTGCACAGCTAGCAAAAGAAATGATAATATCTAATCCGAATATCCTTGAACAATATGCCGATAAGTTAGGGCTTATTCAGCCTGTAGGATGGACGGGTGATGTGTTTCACTTTGAACATTTTAAGCAGTTTTTAGGAGAAAAATCGGGAAGAGTTTGGACAAATGAAAGAGAAAAAAAAGTACCAAATGCTGTAGCNCAAACGGCAATTGGACAGCTTGATGTAAAAGTGACTCCGCTTGCAGTAGCAAATATGATGGCGACAATTGCACGCGGAGGAGAAAAGAAACAGGTAAAAGCTGTAGATGCGCTAGAGTATAAAAACAACACGTCATTGTATACGTTTAAAGAGCATGAGCTAAAAGGAGATACCATTAATAAAGCCACAGCTGCTTCTATGCAGCAGCTTTTAAAAGGTGTCGTACAGAGCGAAAAAGGAACAGGAAGAAGATTTCAAACGCTTCCTTATGAAGTGGCAGGAAAGTCAGGAACTGCTGAAATCAATGTGAAAGACGATATCGTCAATAAATGGTTTGCCGGTTACTTTCCTGCAGATGATCCAAAATATGCAATGGTAGTAGTGGATTTAAATACAAAAAGTGCGATATCTCCCACAAACAGCGTATTTTATGATATTGTTAAAGGGATGTATGACTTAAATACACGTTAAAACAAGAAGAATTTGTAAAAAATATTACAAATATACTTCAAATAAATTTTGATGCTTCATGTATAAGAAAACACATGTTAGAATAAAGCATTATAAAAGTTGGAGGAAATTGTAGCAATGAATAACAATCGTTCTTCAAGACACGAAAACAAAGAAAAAAAAGTAAACCGATTATATAATCTGTTAATTGCTGTCGTAGCAGTTTTAATTGTATTTGTCGGTGGTACGATGATTCTTGGAAACAAGGATAAATCGGATAACCAAGCGGAAACAACTCAAAANAATCCGCAAACAAATGACCAAAAAACGGACAAGACGGCTAAAAAAGACGATGATTCTTCGAAAGATGATCAAGCAACAGATGATCAAGCAACGGACGATCAAAGTTCTGAAGATGACCAAAGCTCTGAAGATGATCAAGCAACAGATGAAGAATCAAATGACTCAGATTCACAGGCTGAAGTAGAGAAAAATCCAGAGCCTGGCGTGGCAGAACGCAAGGTAGATCCTTCATGGGATTCAGTAGGTACGTCACAAGATGCACCTGCAGCAACATATAAAAAAGGATCAACGGATTGGAACGAAATGCTAAAAGCTGTAGGCGAAGGGTCAGGCATTAGCCCAAGCAATATGACCGTATGGCGTTTAGGGAATAACGGTGGCGTAGGTAAAGCCGTAGCTACGGTTAGTCCTAAAGGCAACTCATCAACAAAATACCGCGTTCAAATTGAATGGGTAGATGGAGAAGGCTGGAAGCCCGCAGTAGTGGATAAGCTTCAATAAAAAAGCAGCGCGCTAGCGCTGCTTTTTTAATTTGAAATGAACAACNGCAGAGTACAGTTTTTTACCTTGTTCATAGTCCACAGACATTTGATGAGATACGCTATGCACCTCAAGCAAAATCGCTTTATTTTGATCAATTTTTTCNGCAATTTGTTTCTCAAGNATTTTAACATCAGGCGCTTCAAAAAATTCTATTTTATCTTCAATCATTTCAAATTCAAAATTCATCTTACGACCTCCTTACCTCATTACTATAGTATAGCAAATAGAAAGTTAAAAGCTTAAAATATTTGTAAATGAAGAACAAACGATAGCTAAAAACATACTATATCCATAAGAATTATTAGTTATGAGGAGGCGTTTTTTATGGGTCTAGAGTTTTTAGATATCTTTGAAAAGTGGGCGAATGAGTATGATGCATCGGTAAGCGGGAAAGATGAACAGTATAGAGAAGTGTTTCGCAATTATAATGAAATCTTAGAGTATGTAGCAGACCGTTCAATAGGGCATGTGATAGAATTTGGAACAGGGACTGGAAACTTAACAAAAAAACTGTTAGAAAAAGAACTGACTGTAGTAGGAATTGAACCTTCAGTACCAATGAGACAATTGGCACACCAGAAATTAGGGGCAGATGTTTTAGTCACACCAGGAGACTTNTTACAATTTGATACATCATTGTTTCCAGCAGAGAGCTTAGTTAGTACGTATGCTTTTCATCATTTAACAGATAAAGAAAAAGAAGAAGCTGTGATAAACTATGGAAAGTTACTTCAAACCGGTGGTAAAATAGTGTTTGCTGATACAATGTTTGAAACAGCGGATTCATTTGCTGATACCATTGTTCAGGCAAAACAAAAAGGGTATACGCAACTAGCAGAAGATCTAGAGAGGGAATACTATACAACGATTCCCGTCTTAAAGCAAATCTTTGAAAGCAATGGTTTTCACATAACCTTTACACAATTTAATCACTTTGTGTGGGTATTGGAGGCAACGAAACAATAGTAGAAAGAGGTTTTAAAATGAAAGTAGCAATCATTGGAGCAATGGAAGAAGAAGTGACGATTTTACGCGATAAAATTGAAAATCGTCAAGAAACAGTAATCGCAGGATGTGAATACTCAACAGGAACAATCAGCGGTGTGGAGGTTGTATTATTAAAATCAGGTATTGGAAAAGTAAATGCTGCGTTATCTACAGCCATCTTACTAGAGAAGTTCAAACCTGATTACGTTATTAACACAGGATCAGCAGGCGGCTTCCATCCAGAGTTAAACGTAGGGGATGCGGTTATTTCAACAGAAGTTCGTCATCATGATGTAGATGTAACGGTATTCAACTATGAATACGGTCAAGTGCCAAACTTGCCTGCAGCTTTTAAAGCAGATGAAAAACTAGTTCGTCTTGCTGAAGAAAGCGCTCTTGAAGTAACGGATATGAAAATTGTAAAAGGACTAATTGCTACAGGAGATTCGTTCATGAACGATCCTGTGCGCGTAGAGTTTGTTCGCTCTAAGTTTCCAGACCTGTATGCAGCTGAAATGGAAGCGGCGGCTGTTGCTCAAGTATGCTATCAATTTGGCGTACCGTTTGTTATTCTTCGTGCTCTTTCTGACATCGCCGGCAAAGAATCAAATGTTTCTTTTGAGCAATTTTTAGAAAAAGCAGCTGTTAATTCAACGAAATTAGTATTGAATTTTATTACAAAATTAAAATAAGCTGTTCGTAAAATATAGAGTTTGTTTTCGTCTACACTCTGCATCGTTTATCATAACATGGGGTGTAGACTATATTTTTACCTTAATTCCGACTTTATTTATAAGTTAAGTTATATTATTCGTTAGCGAGGTGTTCAAGATTATGAAGGTAGCCAAAAACGTTCATGAATTGATTGGAAACACACCTGTGATTGAGATTACACAATTTGATTTACCCAGAGAAATCAGGATATTTGCTAAACTGGAATATGTTAATCCAGGAGGAAGTGTAAAAGATCGTTT
>Ga0058694_1000260_pt1 | contig 30862 bp, 28 predicted proteins | sample AgamicOrSfrz_FD_55041 | JGI IMG/M metagenome (GOLD analysis project Ga0058694, IMG submission 55041) | Agave microbial communities from Guanajuato, Mexico - Or.Sf.rz | ecosystem: Host-associated > Plants > Phyllosphere > Phylloplane/Leaf | place: Guanajuato, Mexico | collected 2012-05-30 | reverse complement strand
GCGCCTCGAACTCGATGCTGCCGCTGCGATAGACCTTGCGGACGCCGCTCAGCTCGACGACCGCCGTCGACGCGGACGGCGCGCTGCTCACTGGCCACCGCCCGAGGAGCGCTGGAACGCCCCACCACCGGTGCCGCCGGCGAAGCCACCGCCGCCGTACCCGCCGCCGTACCCACCGCCGAAGCCGCCGTACCCACCGACGCCGCTTCGCCGGTTGCTGCTGCGGTTGCCGCTCGAGCTCGGCAGCGTGATGCCCGGGATCTGGACGCTGTCCCCGGCGGCGAGGCCGGAGAGGATCTGGGTGCTCGCGCCGTAGACGGTGCCCACCTTGACCGGGGTCTTCACCGCCTTGCCGCCGACCATCTTCATCACGTAGGTGCTCGACCCCGACGACTGGATCGCCCGGCTCGCCACCGTGAGGACGTTCTCGACCTGCTTGACGATGATCGAGGCGGTGGCGCTGGTGCCGGCGTACAGGCTCTGCTGGGCCCCGGTGACGGCGATCTCCACGGGGAACACCGCTGCCCCGCTGGTCCCGGTCTGCGCGACCAGCCCGACCGAGGAGACAGTGCCGTAGATGGTGCTCGTGCTGCCCGTGACAGTGATCTGGGCCTGCATGCCCTTCTTGACCTGGGTGGCGTCGTCGGCGGAGACGGTGGCGTCGACGATGTACTTGTTGGTCGAGGTGATCGTGACGGCGCTGGTGCTCGAGGAGGAGCTCGTGGACGTGGTCCCGCTGGTGGTGCTGCTCGATCCCGAGGAGCTCGAGCCGCCGGACGAGCCGGAGCCGACGACGTCGCCGACAGCAACGTCGACCGAGGAGACGGTTCCGTTGATCGTCGCCCTCAGCACAGCGTCCTTCACATCCTGTACGGCGGAGTCCAGCGACGACTTGGCCGACAACACGGCCGTGCTGTCGGCGGCCAACTGGACGTCGGAGGCGTCGTCGTCGACGTCCTCGGTGTGCTGGGTGACGGCCGCGTCGTAGGACGCCTGGGCGGCGGTGCGGGCGGCGATCAATGCCGTGTCGTCGACCGCGGCGAGCGCCTGGCCCTTGACGACCTTGTCCCCGGCCGCGACGTACACCTTGGTGACGGTGCCGGCGACGGCGAAGTCGAGATCGGCCGTCTTGGCCGGCTCGATCGTGCCGGACGCGGTCACGCTCTGCTTGACCGTGCCCGAGGCGGCCTGCACGGTGAGCGGCTGGGCGGCGCTGGAGCCGTCACTGTGGCCCACCAGCCAGGTCCCGACGCCGCCCGCCACGACGACGACGGCGAGGATCAACGCGAGCCAGCCGCGCCTCCCCGGTCGTCCCAACCTTCGCTTCAATGCCCCGCCACCTCTTCACCTCGACGTCCGTCGGCTCGCGTGGACGTCACGCGGCTTGGGAAGAGGCTCGCGGTGATTACTGAAAGGAACCGATGAAGAACACAAAGACGATGCTGTGACGTCGCGNCGTCGCAGCCGGTCGACGGCTCAGAGGCCGGGCGCGCCCCACAGGGCCATCCAGCGACCCAGGTCGCCCTCGAGCGGCAGGTCGCCCTTGACCGCATCGCGGACCTGGATCTCCAGCAGGTTGTCCCGGGTGCTGGGCCCGGTGGGCGCGAAGGGGTAGAACGTCCCCTGCTTGTAGAGATAGACCAGGGCGACCTTGCGCCCGGCGGAGTCGGCGAACGGGATCAGCGAGCAGAGCAGCCCAGGGCCGAACCCGTCCTGCTCCAGCGTCGTGTTGACCGCGTGGAGGTCGGTGCACAGCCCGGTCAGGTCCGGAGCGGTGGCGTCGAGGGGGTCGTTGTCCACCAGCAGCCAGGTGAAGCCGAAGGTGTCGGTCTGCGTGCTCACATTCGGGACCGCCTCGCCCGTCGCCTTCTGGCTCAGCAGGGCCACCAGGTCACCCTGCGCGTCGGCGAACCCGGCGCCCGCGGCCGCTCGATAGCAGACGGCGCCGTCGCCGGTCGGCACGAAGCCGAGGGCGGTTTGCAGCGTCAGCGCCGCGGTCGGTACGGCGAAGAGCGCATCCAGATTGGCCTGCTTCGGCCGCGACCGACCCATGACGGCGTCCCAGAAGCCCATCAACGGCCGTCCTGTCCGGCGCTCACGTGTTCGGCCGGCCCAACTCGGCCTCGATCCGAGCCAACTGCGCGAGCCGCTGTTCCAGGGACGGGTGGGTCGAGGTGAGCGTGCGCAGCGAGACGCCGCTCATCGCCGGCGCGATGAAGAACGCGTTGAGCGCCTGGGAGGAGCGCAGGTCCTGCTGCGGGATGCGGTTGATCTCACCGGTGATCTTCTGCAGCGCGGTCGCCAGGGCCCGCGGCTTCATCGTCAACTGGGCGCCGGCCCGGTCGGCGGCCAGCTCGCGGTAGCGCGAGAGCAGCCGCAGCAGCACGAAGCTGACGGCGTAGACGATCAGGGAGCCGACGAGCACGATCACCCACACCGGCAGCCCGTTGCTGTTGCGGTCACGGCGGCCACCGCCGAAGTAGGCGCCGTACTGGGCCCCGCGGCTCAGCATGCCGGCCAGGATGCCGGCGCTGGAGGCCACGGTCATCACCAGGACGTCGCGGTGGGCGACGTGCGACAGCTCATGGGCGAGGACGCCCTCGAGCTCGTCGGCGTCGAGCCGACGCAGGATGCCCGTGGTGACGACCACGACCGCCCGCTTGGGCGAACGGCCGGTCGCGAAGGCGTTCGGCAGGTCGGTGTCGGCCACCCCCACGCGCGGCATCGGCATGTCGGCGAGCGTGCACAGTCGCTGCACCATCCCGTAGAGCTCGGGGGCCTCCTGCGCGCTCACCTCGCGGGCCCGCATGGCCTTCATCGCGATGCTGTCCGAGTTGTACCACTGCCACCAGGCGACGCCGAGGCCGATCAACCCGATGAACGGGGCGTACTGGGCGGGAAAGACGTACATCAACCCCACGACGAGCGCGACGAACAGCGCCCCGAGCAGGAAGATGACCGTGGTCATCCGGGTGGTGAGCCCCGCGTCGGGGGCGAACCGTGTGCGTGCCATGTCGGTGTCTCCTCACCCGGTCGAACGTTTCGCCGGTCGGGGACGTTCCGCCGGTCGCCGAGCTGCTGTCGGCTCAGCCAGGGATGAGGCCGTCGGCGGCCAGCATCTCGCGGACCTCCTCGAGCGCNGCGTCCGACGGCGGCAGGATGAGGTCGGACTCGACCACGTCGTCCTCGGGGTGCGGCACGCCGACGGTCCGCACGCCGTCGAGGAGCGCCGTGAGCGCCTGGGCGAACCCGGCCTCGTCGCCGGCCGCGACGGCCGCCTCGAGCTCGGCATCGAGTTGGTTCAGCTTGCCCAGCGCCGCCTCGGCGACGTCGTACTGGCCCTCGGTGAGGATGCGGATGATCACGGCTGCGTCTCCGGCTTGGCCTCGGTGGCAGGTACGTCGAGGACCTCGTCGGTGCTGCCGTCGCCCTGGGTGATCGCGTGCGGGGTGGCCGGCGCACTCACGCCCTTGAGCCGGGCGAGCTCGGCCTCGACATCGGAGGAGGAGCTGAGCTCGTTGAGCTGCTTGGCGATGTCGTCGCCGGGCTGGGCGGTGAGGTCCTCCAGCGCGCCCGAGGCGAGCAGCTCGTCCACCGCACCGGCGCGGGCCTGCATCTGGGCGGTCTTGTCCTCGGCCCGCTGGATGGCCAGGCCGATGTCGCCCATCTCCTCGCCGATGCCGGCGACCGCGTCGTTGATCTTCGACTGCGCCTGGGCGGCGGTGTAGGTGGCCTTGATCGTCTCCTTGCGGGTGCGGAAGGCCTCCACCTTCGCCTGCAGGCGCTGCTGGGCGAGCACGAGCTTCTCCTCCTCGCCCTGGAGGTTCGCGTGCTGGGTCTGGAGGTCGGCGATCTGCTGGGTGAGACCCGACTTGCGGGTCAGGGCCTCGCGGGCCAGATCCTCGCGGTTGACGTTGATCGCCTGCTGGGCCTGCCCCTGCAGCTTGTCGGCCTGCTGCTGCAGCTGATTCATCTGGAGCTCGATGCGCTTGCGGCTGGTGGCCACGTCGGCCACGCCCTTGCGCACGTTCGTCAACAGCTCCAGCTGCTTCTGGTAGCTGTAGTCGAGGACCTCACGTGGATCCTCGGCCTTGTCGAGGGCCTTGTTCGCCTTCGCCTTGAAGATCAGGCTCATGCGCTTCATCACACTCATGGACGACCGTGCCTCTCTCGCACACAGGAGCCCCCTCAGGCCCCGGTGTCCTCACCCTATTCGACTGAGCAAGGCCGAGACGAGCATCGCCGGACCGCGCCCGCCAGGACAGCGCGTCCCGGGACGCGGTTGCGACGCGGGCCGCGGGGGCTGCGGAACCGGCGNTTCCCGTTAGGCTGAGCGCCTGCCATCCCCACCAGACTGAAGGCCCTCCGTTGTTCCGTCGCAAGTCCGCGTCCGAGTCCCCCGCCGAGTCGCTCGCCCGTCTGGAGCCCAAGCCCGGCGGGAAGGGTCGTCCGACGCCGAGCCGCAAGCAGGCCGAGGCGGCAGCGAAGGCCCGCGCGAAGGCGGCCCCCGGACGTCGTACCGGCGGTGGCTCGAGCAGTGCGAGCCGCGCCGAGGGCGCCGCCCGGATGCGCGAGGCGCTGCGCACCGGCGACGAGCGCTTCCTGCCGGCCCGCGACAAGGGCGCCGTGCGCCGGTTCGTCCGCGACTTCGTCGACACCAAGATCAGCTTCGCCGAGCTCGCACTGCCGCTGGTGATCGTCTGCTTCGTGCCCAGCTTCGTCGGCTCGCCGCGCCTGGTGCTGATCGCGAACCAGATCCTGCTTGTGATGATCATCGTCATCACCCTCAACCTGGTGCTGCTGCGGTGGCAGCTCGGCCGCGAACTGAAGCGCCGCTTCCCCGGCCAGCCGACCCGCGGCCTGACCTGGTACATGGCCTCGCGCGCACTCCAGTTGCGCTTCATCCGCGCGCCGAAGCCGCAGCGGCGGATGGGCGAGCAGCTCCCGGACTCGTACCGCTGAGCGCGTTGGTTTCACCGGTCAGCCGGTGAATCCGACATGCCTCACCCCAACGGCAGGAAGTGCTCCAGGCCCACCGTCAGCCCCGGGCGGTCGACGATGGCGCGGACTCCGGTCAGCACCCCCGGGGCGAAGGATGCCCGGTCGAGGGAGTCGTGCCGGATCGTGAGCGTCTCGCCGGGGCCGCCGAGGATGACCTCCTGGTGGGCGACCAGCCCGCGGATGCGCAGCCCGTGGACATGGATGCCGTCCACCACNGCNCCGCGGGCGCNGTCGAGCCCCGTGGAGGTCGCGTCCGGGACCGGTCCGAGGCCCGCCTCGCGCCGCGCTGCCGCGATCANCTCCGCAGTACGCCGGGCGGTCCCCGACGGCGCGTCGGCCTTCGTCGGGTGATGCAGCTCGACGACCTCCACCGATTCGAAGAACGCGGCCGCCTGGGCGGCGAAGCGCATCATCAAGATGGCGCCGATCGAGAAGTTCGGGGCGATCAGGACGCCGACGCCGGGAGCGTCGGCCAGCCAGCCGCGCAGGGTCTCGAGCCGATCGTCGTCGAAGCCGGTGGTGCCGACCACGGCGTGGAGGCCGTTCTCGATGCAGAAGCGCAGGTTCTCCATCACCACATCGGGATGGGTGAAGTCCACGACGACCTCGGCGCCACCGTCGATCAGGGCGCTGAGCGACTCACCGGCATCGACCGTCGCGGCGAGGGTGAGGTCGTCGGCGGCCTCGACCGCCGTACAGATCTGTGCGCCGACCTTCCCCCGCGCGCCGAGCACGCCCACATTGATCACGGTGGCCAACCTATCGCCCCGAATCCGCCGCCCCGCCGATCAGGTCCGTTACGGACGCCCCAGTCCTGCCGACGCGCCCTCCGAACACACCGCCGTCGCCGATCTGGCAGTCTTGGGCCCATGGTGGTGCAGACGATTCCCGCGCGGATCCGCTGGGCGGTGGACTTCATGGACGTCCAGCCCAGTGACCACATCCTCGAGATCGGCTGTGGTCCGGGCGCTGGCGCGGAGCTGATCTGCAGTCGCCTCTCGACCGGAAAGCTGTTCGCCATCGACCGCTCGGAGTCGGGCGTCGACCGCACGAAGCGGCGCTGCCAGAAGTACGTCGACGCCGGCCGGCTCACCGTCCGNCAGATCGANCTGGCCACGCTGCGGGTGCCCGTCAAGCGCCTGCACAAGGTGTTCGCGTTCAACGTCAACCTGTTCTGGGTGCGCGACGCGGGCGCCGAGATCGCGCTGCTGCACGAGCGGGTGCTCCCGGGCGGCAGCGTCTTCATCTTCTACGAGGCCACCCGGCGCGAGGAGGTGCCGCAGATGATCGAGCAGACATCCAAGGGCCTGGCGGCCGCCGGGTTCCGGGTCTCGATCGTCGACTCGAAGCAGCCGGCGGCGGTCGGGATCATCGGCCGGCGCTGACGCCCGTCGAGTTGCCACTCCGAGCCCGTCGAGTTGCCACTCCGAGCCCGTCGAGTTGCCACTCCGAGCCCGTCGAGTTGCCACTCCGAGCCCGTCGAGTTGCCACTCCGAGCCCGTCGGGTTGCCACTCCGAGCCCGTCGAGTTGCCACTCCGAGCGCAGCGACAATGTCAGAGGGCCAACTCAACCCCACCGGACCGCCAACTCAACGCCACCGGACCGGCAACTCAACCCCACCCGACCGGCAACTCAACCCCACCGGAGGGGCAACTCAACCTTCACGGACCGACGACGGCGAGGACCTCGGGTCGGGCGAAGATGTCAGCCGCGACCGCACGACAGTCCTCCACGGTGACCGCTGCGATCCGCTCGAGGACCTCGTCGATGGTGAGCAGCCGGTCGTGCACCAGCTCGGCCTTGCCCAGCCGCGACATCCGTGACGCCGGGTCCTCCAGCCCGAGGACGAGNCCACCGCGCAGCTGGCCCTTGCCGAGNGCGACCTCGTCGGCGTGGATGCCGTCNGCGGCGACCCGGGCCAGCTCGACACGGACGACCTCGAGGACGTCGTCGAGCTTGGCCGGCAGGCAGCCCACNGAGACGCCGACGATGCCGGTCTCGGCGTGGGAGCCGGTGAAGGAGTAGACCGAGTAGGCCAGGCCACGGTGCTCGCGCACCTCCTGGAAGAGCCGCGAGGAGGTGCCGCCCCCGAGCGCCGCGTTGAGTACGCCGAGGGCGAAGCGCCGGTCGTCGTCACGCGCCAACCCCTCCATGCCGAGCACCACGTTGACCTGCTCGAACGGCCGCTGCGCTCGGCTCTCCCCCGGCTGCACGGGCAGTCGCTGGCCCGAGCGGGGCGGGACCGGCCGCGCCGTACCGGCGAGGAACTCGTTGCGGGCGAACGCCTCCTCCACGAGCCGCACGACGGCCTCGTGGGCGAGGTTCCCGGCGGCCGAGACCACGATGGTCTCGGGGCGGTAGTGCTGGTGGTAGAACGCATCGATCTCGTCACGAGTGAGCGCCTCGATGGATTCCACGGTGCCGGCGATGCCGCGCCCGAGCGGCGTCTGTGGACCCCACGCCTGGGCGGCGAAGAGGTTGTGGACCACGTCATCGGGGTCGTCGTCGTGCATGGCGATCTCGTCGAGGATGACGTCCCGCTCGGCCTCGACGTCCTCGGCGGTGATCAGCGAGGAGGTGACCATGTCGCCGATGACGTCGATGGCCAGGGGCAGGTCCTCGTCGAGCACGCGGGCGTGGAAGCAGGTGTACTCCTTGGCGGTGAAGGCGTTGAACTCCCCACCCACCGCGTCGAGCGCCACCGAGATGTCGAGCGCGCTGCGGCTGGGGGTGCCCTTGAACAGCAGGTGCTCGAGGAAGTGCGAGCAGCCATGGGTCGCCTCGTCCTCGTCGCGCGATCCCACGCCGACCCAGACGCCGACGGCGGCTGACCGGACGGCCGGCATCTGCTCGGTGACGATCCGCAGGCCGCTCGGTAGGACGGTGCGGTGCACCCCGGGCTCGAGCTCCCACGTCGTGCCGGCCGGCTGGGACGCGCCGGCGCCGGCGTGCAGGATCTGAGTCACCCGCCGAGTTTACCGGCAGCCCGGCAGCCCCCAGCTGCCCGGATCGGCGCTCAGCCGAGCAGCGCTCGGACCGCCTCGCGGGCGTCGTGCGGACCGTCGGCCCGCAGCACGGCCGCGGCGGCGTCCGCGCAGGCGTCGGACGAGAGGCCCGCGAGGCGCGCCCCGACGGCGCGGACAGCTGTGGGCGCCATCGAGAGCGACGTGATGCCCATGCCGACCAGCACGCAGGCCAGCAGCGGGTCCGCCGCCGCCTCGCCGCAGACGCCGACGGGCTTGCCGGCTCGGCGGCCGGCCGCCGCTGTCATCGCGATGAGCTGCAGGACGGCGGGCTGCCACGGGTCGGTCAGGTGGGCGAGGTCGGTGGCCTGACGGTCGGCCGCCATGGCGTACTGGGTGAGGTCGTTGGTCCCGATGGACAGGAAGTCCACCTCGGCGAGCATGCGGTCGGCCAGGAGCGCTGCCGACGGCACCTCGATCATCACGCCCGCGGGCAGACCACGGGCCCGGACCCGGGCGGCGAAGTCGGCCGCCTCCGCCACCGTCGCCACCATCGGCGCCATCACCCGCGTCTCCACGCCGGTCGACTCCGCAGCCGCGGCGATCGCGTCGAGCTGACGCTCGAGCAGCCCCGGGTCGGCGAAGGAGAGCCTCAGACCGCGTACGCCGAGGGCCGGGTTCTCCTCCCCCGGGTGGCTGGCGAATGCGATCGGCTTGTCCGAGCCGGCGTCGAGGGTGCGGATCACGACCGGGCCCACTCCCGCGAAGGCGCCGAGGACCTCGGCGTACACCGCTGTCTGCTCGGCGACGCTGGGCTCGTCGGGCCGGTTGAGGAACGCCAGTTCGGTGCGGAAGAGTCCCACGCCCTCCACGGGTGCCGCGGTGGCGGCCTGTGCGGAGGGGCCGTCGGCGACGTTGGCGAGGAGCTTGACGCGATGGCCGTCGTTCGTCCTTCCGGGACCGGTCCAGGAGGCGATGGCGGTACGCCGCTCCCGGTCCGCGGCGACGAGCGCGTGGGCGTCGGCCGGGGCGGGGCGCACGGTGCCTGCCTCCCCGTCGACCAGCAGCGTCATGCCGGAGGCCACCGGCGCGGGGCCATGGATGAGCCCGGCGACACCGACCACGCACGGGATGCCCAGCTGACGGGCGATGATCGCGGTGTGGCTGGTCGGGCCGCCCCGCTCGGTGACCAGGGCGAGCACGACCGCCGGGTCCAGCGCGGCGGTGTCGGAGGGCGCGAGGTCGATGGCGGCGAGGATCGCGGGGTTCTCGGGGAGCACGACGCCCGGTTCGTCGAGTCCGACCAGGTGGGCGACGAGGCGGCGCTCGACGTCGCGCAGGTCCGCGGCACGCTCGGCCATCAGTCCGCCCATCGAGGTGAGCACCTCGGCGAAGTGGTTGGTGGCGGCGCCGACCGCCGCCACCAGGCCGGTGCCCTGGTTGAGCTGGCGACGCACCGAGCCGCGCAGACCCTTGTCCCGGGCGAGGCCGGCGCTCGCGGCGAGCACGGCGGCGGCCGCACCCGACACGCGGGCGGCCCGGCGCTCATAGCCCTCGGCGACAGCGGCCGCGGCGGCATCGAACCGCCCGAGCGCCTCGACCGCATCGCCGGGCCGGTCGTCGTAGGCGGCCAGGGCCTCCTCATCCAGGCCGACGCGCACCACGAGCACGGGTGCGGTGGCGAGACCCGGCACGACGGGAGTCCCGTGCCAGCCGGGCGTGGGAGCAGACGGTCGGTTCGAGTGGGCGATGTCCGTGACCATGCTCACAAATATTGCTCGCGAACCCTTGACTGTCAACATGAACGAAGATAAAACAATACAAACGCACATCGAAACCACACGATGAAAGGTGCGCCGTGATGTACGCCGAAGAGCGGCAAGAAGCGATCGCCCAACTGGTGGCGACCCGCCGCCGCGTGTCGGTCGCTGCGCTCGCCCAGGAGTTCACCGTGACCACCGAGACGGTACGCCGGGACCTGGCGGCACTCGAGCGGCTCGGCCTGGTGCGCCGCGTCCACGGCGGCGCGGTCCCCACCAACACCCGCGGCAAGGTGGAGGCCGCACTGAGCGAGCGCGGCGAGATCAACATCGTGCAGAAGCGACGCATCGCCGCGGCCGCCGTTGCGCTGCTGCCCCCGCCGGACTCCACGATCCTGCTCGACGCCGGCTCCTCGACCGCCGCCCTGGTCGAGCAGCTCCCCCCTGACCGCCCGCTGCGCGTGCTCACCCACGCCGTCCCGCTGGCGGGACGCCTCGCGACATTGCCCCACATCGAGCTGCACCTCCTGCCGGGACGGGTCCGCCCGGAGACCGGCGCCGCCGTCGGTGCCGCGACGGTGAGCGCGATCGGCGAGACCTACGTCGACGTGGCGTTCGTCGGCACCAACGGCGTCACCGCCGAGCGCGGCTGCACNACCCCTGACCCGGAGGAGGCCGCCGCCAAGCGGGCGATCGTCACCCACGCCCGACAGGTCGTCGTNCTGGCGGACGCGAGCAAGGTGGGCGAGGACAGCACGGCNCGGTTCGCGACATGCGACCAGATCGACGTGCTGGTGACCGACGCGGATGCCGACTCCGAGGAGCTGGCCCTCATCGCCGCGCACGGCGTGGAGGTACGCTCCGCATGATCGTCACGCTGACCGCCAACCCGTGCCTCGACCGCACCATCGAGACCGACGCCGCACTCGTGCCCGGCATGGTGCAGTCCTACGCCCGCCTCGGATCGCAGGCCGCCGGCAAGGGCGTGAACATCTCCCGCGCCGCGATCGGCGCCGGCGTTCCGACCCTCGCCGTACTGCCCGCGCCGGCCGGGGACGCCTACGTCACCGAGCTCGCGGCCGCCAGCATCCCGGTGGCCAGGGTGGACTCGCCGGCCCCCATCCGGGTCAACGTGACGATCACCGCGCCCGACGGNACCACCACCAAGCTCAACGCCGCCGGCACCGCCCTCGGCGCCCCCGTCCTGGACGCNCTCGCCGCACGGACCGTCGANGCCGCCCGGGACGCCACCTGGGTGGTCCTGGCCGGCTCGCTGCCCGCCAAGACCCCGTCGGGGTGGTACGCCGACCTGCTCGGCGCCCTGCGGCAGACACCCGCGCGTGTCGCTGTGGACACCAGCGGCGCACCGCTGCGCGAGCTGGCGCTCCGCGTCCTGGGTGGCGGTGCTGCGCCGGACCTGATGAAGCCCAACGCCGAGGAGCTCGCCCATGTCGTCGGCGGCGACGCGGACCGGCTCGGGTCCGACCCGCTGGCCGCCGCGACCGCCGCCATGACGCTCGTGGAGGCCGGGGTCGGGGCCGTCCTGGCCACACTCGGCGCACACGGGGCCGTCCTGGTCACCGGCGAGGGCGCCTGGCTCGCGACCCCACCGGCAATCCGGCCGGTGAGCACTGTCGGCGCGGGAGACTCCAGCCTGTTCGGCTACCTGCTGGCCGACCTGCGCGGCGAAGAGCCGGCCCGCCGACTGGCCCTCGCCGTCGCCTACGGCACCGCCGCCGCGGCATTGCCCGGCACCACCATCCCCCGNCCCGACCAGGTGCNTCCGGACCTGGTCGCGGTCGAGCGCCTCACCCACACCGCACCCTCGCCCACCCTCTCGTCCCGCACGGGCGAGTGACTGGAGCCGGTCACCGGCCGCACGGAAGGAAGCACACCATGTCAGGACTCATCGTGGAGTCACTCGTCAGCCTGGACGCCGACCTCGGCGCCAGCAAGGACGAGGTGATCGACGCCCTTGCCGCGCAGGTCGCGGCGGCCGGCCGAACCGGGTCGGTGGCGACGCTCGTCGCCGACCTTCAGGCGCGTGAGGGCGCCGGCGCCACCGGGCTTCCCGGCGGCATCGCGATCCCGCACTGCCGCACGGCCGCCGTCGCCGAGCCCACCCTCGCCTTCGCCCGACTCCCCCAGCCGGTCGACTTCGGGGCGAAGGACGGCGGAGCCGACCTCGTCTTCCTCATCGCGGCGCCCGACGGTGCCGACAACACCCACCTGAGCGTGCTTGCCAAGCTGGCCCGCGCACTGGCGAAGTCGGACTTCGCCGCCGAGCTGCGGGCGGCCCAGCTCCCCGCCATGGTCGTCTCCCTGGTGGAGGGCGTCGTCGCAGGTACGGCGAGTGCACCTCGTGCCGCCTCGGCCCCGAGCGGCGACGCCGCGCCCGAGGCCGCCGTACGTCGCCGCCTGGTCGGGGTGACAGCGTGCCCCACCGGCATCGCCCACACCTACATGGCCGCCGAGGCCTTGGAGGCGGCGGCCGAGCGTGCTGGTGTGGACATCGCCGTCGAGACCCAGGGCTCGGCCGGTGCGACGCCGTTGGACCCCTCGGTGATCGCGAGCGCCGAGGCGGTGATCTTCTCCGTCGACGTCGGCGTGCGCGATCGTGGCCGCTTCGCCGGCAAGCCGGTCGTCCAGTCGGGCGTCAAGCGGCCGATCGACGACGGTGACGCACTGATCGCCGAGGCCCTGCGGGCAGCCGACGACCCCCGGGCGGCCCGCGTGGAGGCCAGCGACGGCGACAAGGCCGCGGCCGGTCAGGGCGGAGCCAGCGCCGAGTCCTGGGGTGGCCGGGTCCGCCGGATCCTGATGACCGGGGTCTCCTACATGATCCCGTTCGTCGCCGCCGGTGGCCTGCTGATCGCTCTGTCGTTCCTGCTGGCCGGCTACGACATGGTCTACGCGTACGGGCAGATCGCGGTGCACAGCACCTTCACCCACCTCCCCGACCTGGCGCAGCTGCGCGCCTCCTGCAACGCGGCGGGTACGCCGTGCCTGCACCACGTGCTCTTCGACTCGCCACTGATGGCCTACGTCGGGACGCTGCTGTTCATCCTGGGCAAGACGGCCTTCATGTTCTTCGTGCCCGCCCTGGCCGGCTACATCGCCTACGCGATCGCCGACCGGCCCGGCATCGCCCCAGGCTTCATCGTGGGCGGCCTGGCGTCGAACATCTTCGGCGTCACCGACGGCGCCACCAACGCCACGTCGCTGCCCGCNACCGGGTTCCTCGGCGCCATCGTCGGGGGTGTCCTGGCCGGCCTGGTCGCGCACTGGATCGCCGGGTGGCGGGTGCCGTCGTGGGCACGCGGCCTCATGCCCGTGATGCTGATCCCGCTGCTCACCACACTGATCGCCGGCCTGGTCATGCTGGTGCTGCTCGGCCGGCCCATCGGCTGGCTGATGACGCATCTGACCGACGGCCTCAACAGCCTCAACGGCTCGAGTGCGGTCCTGCTGGGCATCATCCTGGGCCTGATGATGGCCTTCGACATGGGTGGACCGCTCAACAAGGTCGCCTACAGCTTCGCCGTCGCGGGCATCGGTGGCGCGGCCTTGGCCTCCAACGCCCCGCAGCTCAAGGTGATGGCAGCCGTCATGCTCGCCGGGATGGTGCCGCCGATGGGCCTGGCCCTGGCCACGGTCGTGCGGCCCGGCCTCTTCACCGCGGCCGAGCACGAGAACGGCAAGGCCGCGTGGCTGCTCGGTGCCTCCTTCATCACCGAGGGGGCCATCCCGTTCGCCGCGGCCGACCCGCTGCGGGTCATCCCGTCGATCATGCTGGGCAGCGCCGTCACCGGCGGCGTCTCCGAGCTCCTCGGGGTGGCGGTGCGAGCACCCCACGGCGGCATCTTCGTGCTCTTCGCCGTGCACAACATCGCGGGGTACTTCATCGCGCTGGTCGCCGGCGTGGTGGTCTCGGCCGCTGCCGTCGTCGTCCTGAAGTCCCTGGCCCGGCGGCCGGTCGTCGCCCCCGTCAACTGAGAAGACCCTGCGAACCAAGGAGAAGAACCCATGCCCACCAAGACCGTGACCGTCGGCTCGTCCGCGGGACTGCACGTCAGGCCCGCCGGGATCATCGCCGATGCCGCCGGCGAGCTCGGCTCGACCGTCTACCTCGCGGTGCCCGGTGACGAGCCGGTGGAGGCCGACTCCGCCCTCCTCATCATGACGCTCGGAGCCGGGGCCGGCGACGAGGTCGAGGTCTCGGGCGACGACGAGGCCGACGTGGAGGCCATCGCAGCGCTCGTGGCCGCCGATCTCGACGCCTGAGGCACCCTGGCACCTGGACGACGAACGGGCCGGTGCGGGGAGATCCCCGCACCGGCCCGTTCGTGTACGTCGCGGCGTGCTACTCGGCGTCGGCCTCGGCCGTCGCCTGCTCGCCGTCGCCAGCGTCGCCCGCGTCCTCGACCACAGGGGCCAGGGAGAGCTTGCCGCGGTCGTCGATCTCGACGATCTCGACCTGGATCTTCTGGCCGACCTCGACCACGTCGTCCACCGACTCCACGCGCTTGCCGTCGTTGAGGACGCGCAGCTTGGTGATGTGCAGCAGGCCGTCCTTGCCCGGGAGCAGGGAGACGAAGGCGCCGAAGTTGGTCGTCTTGACCACGGTGCCGAGGTAGCGCTCGCCGATCTCGGGCATCGTCGGGTTCGCGATCGCGTTGACCGCCGCACGGGCGGCCTCGGCCGCCTCACCGTTGGTGGCACCGATGTAGACGGTGCCGTCGTCCTCGATCGACAGCGTGGCGCCGGTGTCGTCCTGGATCTGGTTGATCACCTTGCCCTTCGGGCCGATGACCTCGCCGATCTTGTCGACCGGGACCTTGACGGTGATGATGCGCGGCGCGTAGACCGACATCTCCTCCGGGCCGGCGATCGCCTCGCTCATCACGTCGAGGATCGTCATCCGGGCGTCCTTGGCCTGGTTGAGGGCCTGGGCGAGGACCTCGGCGGGGATGCCGTCGAGCTTGGTGTCGAGCTGGAGCGCGGTGACGAACTCCGGCGTACCGGCGACCTTGAAGTCCATGTCGCCGTAGGCGTCCTCCGCACCGAGGATGTCGGTGAGGGCGACGTACTGGGTCTGGCCGTCGACCTCACCGGAGATCAGGCCCATCGCGATGCCGGCGACCGGCGCCTTGAGCGGGACGCCCGCCTGCAGCAGCGACAGTGTCGAGGCGCAGACCGAGCCCATCGAGGTGGAGCCGTTGGAGCCCATCGCCTCGGAGAGCTGGCGAATCGCGTAGGGGAACTCCTCGCGGCTGGGCAGCACCGGCAGGAGCGCACGCCGGGCGAGCGCGCCGTGGCCGATCTCGCGACGCTTCGGGGAGCCGACGCGGCCGGTCTCGCCGGTGGAGAACGGCGGGAAGACGTACTTGTGCATGTAGCGGCGCGACTTCTCCGGGGAGAGCGTGTCGAGCTGCTGCTCCATCTTGAGCATGTTGAGCGTGGTGACACCCAGGATCTGGGTCTCGCCGCGCTCGAAGAGGGCCGAGCCGTGGACGCGCGGGATGACCTCGACCTCGGCGTGCAGCGGACGGATGTCGGCCAGGCCGCGGCCGTCGATGCGGACCTTGTCGCGCAGGACGCGCTCGCGCACGAGCTTCTTGTTCAGCGAGCGGAACGCCGCGCCGATCTCGCCCTCGCGACCCTCGAAGTCGGCGCCGATCTTGGCCAGCAGCGCGGCCTTGATCTCGTCGAGACGCTCCTCGCGCTCCTGCTTCGGACCGATCTTGAGCGCCTCCGCGGTGTCGGCGGCCACGGCGGCCTCGACGGCGGCGAAGACGTCGTCCTGGTAGTCGAGGAAGACCGGGAAGTCCTGGACGGGCTTGGCGGCCTGCTTGGCGAGCTCGACCTGCGCCTCGCAGAGCTGCTTGATGAACGGCTTGGCGGCGTCGAGGCCGCCGGCGACGACGGGCTCGGTCGGCGCCTGGACGCCGGACTGCACGAGCTCGAAGGTGCGCTCGGTGGCCTCGGCCTCGACCATCATGATGGCGACGTCACCGGTCTCGGTGACGCGTCCGGCGACGACCATGTCGAAGACCGCGTCCTCGAGCTGGCTGTGGCTCGGGAAGCCGACCCACTGGCCGTCGATGAGGGCCACGCGCACGCCGCCGACAGGACCGGAGAACGGCAGGCCGGAGAGCTGGGTGGACATCGACGCGGCGTTGATCGCCAGGACGTCGTAGGGCTGGTCGGGGTCGAGCGAGAGGACCGTGATGACAACCTGGACCTCGTTGCGCAGACCCTTCTTGAAGGTCGGGCGCAGCGGGCGGTCGATCAGGCGGCAGGTGAGGATGGCGTCCTCGGAGGGGCGGCCCTCGCTGCGGAAGAAGGAGCCGGGGATCTGGCCCACGGCGTACATCCGCTCCTCGACGTCGATCGTGAGGGGGAAGAAGTCGAAGTGGTCCTTCGGCTGCTTGGAGGCGGTCGTCGCCGAGAGCAGCATGGTCTCGTCGTCGAGGTAGGCGGTCACGGAGCCGGCGGCCTGGCGAGCGAGCAGACCGGTCTCGAACTTCACGGTGCGCTTGCCGAACTTGCCGTTGTCGATAACGGTCTCGACAGCAGTGATGACGGGTTCAGTCACAGATTTTCTCTTGTCGTACGTCGGAGGCGTCGCGCCTCACGCGGATGGACTCATAGGTTGTCGGGCCCAGCCTAGCCAGCGGGAGCCCAAATGCAGAACGGGCGACTCCCGAAGGAGTCGCCCGTTCAGTGACGCGAGGAGATCAACGACGAAGGCCGAGGCGCTCGACGATGGAGCGGTAGCGGCTGATGTCGGTCTTCTGCAGGTAGTTGAGCAGACGACGACGCTGGCCGACCAGCAGCAGCAGACCACGACGGCTGTGGTGGTCGTGCTTGTGCTGCTTGAGGTGCTCGGTGAGGTGGCTGATGCGGTGCGAGAGCAGCGCGATCTGCACCTCGGGCGAGCCGGTGTCGCCCTCGGTCGTGGCGTACTCGGCGATGATCTTCTTCTTGGTCTCCGCGTCGGTTCCGATCGACATGCGGGGCTCCTTCCAGCTCGTTGCGCGGCGCGCCCGGGCCTGTTCACCGGGGCACTCTTGATCCGCGGCCGTTCGACGGCAACCGGGGAAGATTATCAGCCGATCCGGGAGCGGCCGAATCCACGCCGTGACACCATCGACGCACCATGCCTCGCTGTATCAGGACGCTTCTGTGCGCAGCCCTCCTCGCCACCAGCCTGCTGCTCCCCGTCCCTGGCGCCGAGGCACTGCAGCCGCGTCTGGCCGGCCATGGCAGCGTGAGCGACCCCCACGTGGCCGCGTTCGCCGACGAGATCCCGGCCAGCACGACCCAGGTGGTGCGCACGATCTCCAGCCACCGCTGGTGCCGCTCGGTCTACTGCACGCTCACCCAGGCGTGGGAGAAGACCGACGGGCAGTGGCACCTGCTGCGGCAGTTCCGCTCCACGATCGGTCCGCGGGGCTGGGGCAAGACGCGCGAGGGCGACGACCGGTCTCCTGTCGGTGTCTACCGGATCGTGGTGACCTTCTCCACCGGCGCCCGGCCGGGCCCGATGCCGTGGCGGCGTCGCCATGCCACCACGAACGTGTCCGACACCCCGGGGCCGACGTACAACACCTGGATGGAGGTGCCGGGGCTGCGCAGCGGCAACAGGCCCTCGATGCGGTGGGGCTGGTGGATCGACTACAACCACCCCCGTCTCACGCTCGGTGAGGGACGTGCGCCGGTGCAGGGCCTGGGCAGCGGGATCTTCTACCACACCTCGAAGCCGGGACACCGGTGGGCGCCGACGGAGGGCTGCACCCAGGTCGGGAACCCGCGCTCGATGCGCTGGCTGGTCAGGTGGCTGCGCCCGCAGGCCAACCCGAGGGTCGTCCAGGACCTGTGACGCCGCGCTCAGGCCGGGTGCAGCCGGTTGCGCCGTAGGGACGCCACCAACGCAGCGCCGATGAAGCCCACGCCGACCAGGCCGGTGATGACCTCCGGCACCTGATGCTCGATGCTGACGAGCAGCAGCACCGCGAGCGCGCCGATCGCCCAGTGAGCCCCGTGCTCGAGGAACACGAGTTCACCCAGGGTGCCCTTGCGCACCAGCAGCACTGTCAGCGAGCGCACGTAGAACGCCCCGATGCCCAGGCCGAGGGCGATCACGAGCGGGTCGGAGGTGATCGCGAAGGCACCGATGACGCCGTCGAAGGAGAAGCTGGCGTCGAGCACCTGCAGGTAGATGAACAGCGAGAACGCCGCTTTGCCGGTCGCGAGCACGACGCCGTTGCGGCTCACCGTGGGCTCCTCGTCGCCGGCCGCGTTCTCGAACCAGGCGGCCGCGCCGTTCACGAGCAGATAGCTGAGCAGGCCGATGAGCCCGGAGACGAGGACCTGCTCGGCGTGCTCGCGGTAGACCGCAGTGAAGCCGACCAGCGCGGCCAGCGCGATCATGACGCCGGCCTTGTCGAGCAGCCCGAGCCGCTGGAACGCCCGCTCGATCGGGCCGAGCCAGTGCAGCTCCTTCTGCTCGTCGATGAGGAAGTCCAAGAAGATCATCAGCAGGAAGACGCCGCCGAAGGCCGCGATCGAGGCGTGTGCGTGATGCAGCAGGTAGCCGTAGCTGCCGGGGGTCTCGGCATCNCCCCGTTCCAGCGCGAGCTGCCAGGCGCGCCAGGGCGAGATGTGTGCCGTCGCGCCGACCACCAGCAGCGGGAACACCAGCCGCATCCCGAAGACCGCGACCAGCATGCCGACGGTGAGGAACAGCCGTTGCCAGTACGGCGACATCCGCTCGAGCACCCGCGCGTTCACCACGGCGTTGTCGAAGGAGAGCGAGACCTCGAGCACCACGAGGATCGCGGTGATGAGGAAGGCCTTGGGGCCGTCGTAGACGAAGGCGGCGATCAGCCCCGCGATGGTGAGGCCGAAGGACCAGCCGAACGTCTTGAGCAGCACGCTCCGACCCTAGCCTGCACGGGGTGAGCCTGCCCTAACTTGCCGGACCCGGGCGGGTCACGCCAGCAGTGCCCGGGTCCGGTCCACGTCGGTGTGCATCTGCGCGATGAGGTCCTCGATCGAGTCGAAGGCCTCCATGCCGCGCAGCCGCTCCACGAAGGCGACCTCCACCTCGACGCCGTAGAGCTCCAGGTCCGTCCGGTCCAGGACGTAGGACTCGATGCGGCGACCGACGACACCGTCGAAGGTGGGATTGGTCCCGACGCTGATCGCCGCCGGGTAGCGCTGCCCCGTGTCGCGCCTGGTGAGCCGGCCGGCGTACACGCCGTCGGGTGGGACCGCGGTGGCCGCGCTCGCGGGCACGTTGGCCGTGGGGAAGCCGAGCTCGCGTCCGCGCTGGTCGCCCCTCACCACGCGGCCCACGACGGAGTAGGGCCTGCCGAGCGCCTCGGCGGCGCCCGCGACGTCGCCTGAGGCCAGGCACGTCCGGACGTAGGTGGAGGACCACACCTGCGGTCCGCCGTCGAGCGGGATGCCCTCGGCGGTGAAGCCGTGATCCGCGCCGAAGGCGGCCAGGCACGCGACGTCGCCCACGGCCTTGCAGCCGTAGCGGAAGTTTGCGCCGACGACCACCGCCGCCGCACGCAGGCCGTCCACCAGCACCCGTCCGGCGAACTCGTCAGGCGTCCAGGTGGCCATGTCGCTGTCGAACGGCAGCGCGAGCACCGCGTCGGCGCCGGCCGCGACGAGCAGTTCGGCTCGCTGCTCCACGGTGGTGAGCATGACCGGCGCATGCTCGGGTCGCAGCACCGCCATCGGGTGCGGGTCGAACGTCACCGCGACCAGGGCCAGTCCCTGGGTGTCGGCCAGCTCGCGCCCACGTCGCAGGACGTGCTGGTGGCCCAGGTGAACGCCGTCGAAGTTGCCCACGACGACGGCGGTGCGGCCCAGGTCGCCGGGGACCTCCGACAGGCTTCGCCATAGCTTCACCACGCGGGTCATCCTACGAACACGGCCGCCGGCCGGGCCGCGCCCGGTCCGGCGGGCTCGTAGAGGGCGAGGAAGGTGCCGTCCGGGGCGAACACGGCGGTGAGGCCGTCCAGGTCCAGTCCCAGGCGGCGTCCGAAGCGCACCTCGCGCTCCTGCTGCTCGCTCAGCTCTCTGCACGGGAAGGCGGCGCGGGCGGCCGCCGCGATCGGGAGTACGGCGAAGTCCTCGCCCAGCTGCTCCAGCGAGCGGGCGTCGTCGAGACCGTACGGTCCCACGGCAGTGCGCCGCAGGGCGGTCAGGTGACCGCCCACGCCGAGCGCCTGACCCACGTCGCGGGCGATGGCGCGGATGTAGGTCCCGCTGGAGCAGCGCACGCTGATGTCCACGTCGACCACGCCGGCCGCGGAGGTCGAGCCCCCGGAGGTCGAGCTTGTCGAGACCCCGGAGGTCGAGCCTGTCGAGACCCTCCGCACGCGCAGCTCGTGCACCGTGACCGGCCGGGCCCGGAGCTCGACGGTCTCGCCGTCGCGGACCCGCTGGTAGGCGCGCTTGCCATCGACCTTGATGGCGCTGACCGCGGTGGGGACCTGGAGGATGTCCCCGACCTGTGTGGCGAACGCCGCCCTGATGGCCTCCTCGGTCAGTCCGGAGACGTCGACCGGCTCGCCGAGCTCGCCCTCCGCATCGTCGGTCGTGCTGGTCTGGCCGAGCCGAACGGTGGCGTCGTACCGCTTCTCGGTGAGCATGAGATGCCCGAGCAGCCGCGTCGCGCGCTCCACCCCGAGGACCAGGACNCCGGTCGCCATGGGATCGAGCGTGCCGGCGTGGCCGACCTTGCGCGTGCCGGCGAGCCGCCGCANCCGGCTGACCACGTCATGCGAGGTCATGCCTCCGGCCTTGTCGACGATGACCAGACCGGACTCAGGGGGCACTATTCGTCGTCCCCGTCGGCGTCATCGTCCCCGTCGTCGTCCCAGCCGTCACCCAGCCCGGCGTCATCGTCGTCGTCCTGGGCGCGCGGCTTCTTGTAGGGGTCCTCCTCGCCGGCGTAGGCGGCACCGCGGGTGGCGGCGACGGCCTCGTCCTGGGCACGCGCCTTGGCGAGCACCTCGTCGAGGTGCCGGGCGGTCTCGGGCAGCGCGTCGTGGACGAACTCCAGCGACGGCGCGTGCCGCATGCCGAGCTGCTTGGCGACCTCGGAGCGGATGAGGCCCTTGGCCGACTCGAGCGCGGCCGCCGTGCTGGCGAGCTCTGCGGGGGTGTCGGCGCCCAGGACGGTGTAGAAGACCGTGGCCTGCTGGGTGTCTCCGGAGACCCGGACGTCGGTGATCGTGGTGAACCCGAGCCGAGGGTCCTTGATCCGTCGCTCGAGCATCTGGGCGACGATCACCTGGATGCGGTCCGCGATCTTGCGCACGCGCGGGTTGCTCATGTGTCCATTCCTATCAAGGTCCTGCTCGGGTCGTACGAAGTCGAAGGCCCCGACAGGCCCGGCCGACGTGGCCGGGCCTGTCGAGGCCTTGTCACAGGCTCACGCGGTCAGCCGCGCGGGATCTCCACCATCTCGAAGGCCTCGACGATGTCGCCCTCCTTGATGTCCTGGAAGTTCCGCAGCACCAGACCACACTCGAAGCCCTCGCGGACCTCCGAGGCGTCGTCCTTCTCGCGCTTGAGCGAGGCCAGGTCGAGGTTGTCGGCCACGACGTTGCCGTCGCGGATGACGCGGACCTTGGCGTTGCGGCGCAGGACCCCGTCGATGACCATACAACCGGCGATGTTGCCGACCTTCGAGCTGCGGAAGATCGCGCGGATCTCCGCCTGGCCCAGGGTCCGCTCCTCGTACTCCGGCTTGAGCATGCCCTTGAGCGCGGCCTCGATCTCCTCGATCGCCTGGTAGATCACCGTGTAGTAGCGGATCTCCACGCCCTCGCGGTCGGCCAGCTCGGTCGCCTTGCCCTGCGGGCGGACGTTGAAGCCGATGATGATCGCGTCGGAGGCCGCGGCCAGGTCGACGTTGGTCTCGGTGATCGCACCGACACCGCGGTCGATGACCCGGATGCCGACCTCGTCGCCGACGTCGATCTTGGCCAGGGCGTCCTCGAGCGCCTCGACCGAGCCGGACACGTCGCCCTTGAGGATGAGGTTGAGCTCCTGGCTCTCGCCCTTCTCCATGGAGGCCATGAAGTCCTCGAGCGTACGGCGGACCCGGCGCTTGGCCTGCATGGCCGCACGCTCACGCGCCTCGCGCTTCTCCGCGATCTGGCGGGCCATCCGGTCGTCCTCGACGACCAGGAAGTTCTGACCCGCGCCGGGCACGGCCGACAGACCCAGGACCATGGCCGGACGTGCCGGCGTGGCCTCGCTGATCTCGTGGCCGTACTCGTCGAGCATCGCACGGACACGGCCGTGGGCCGGGCCGGCGACGATCGAGTCGCCCACCCGCAGGGTGCCCCGCTGGACCAGCACCGTGGCGACGGGACCGCGACCGCGGTCCAGGTGCGCCTCGATGACCAGGCCCTGGGCGTCCTGGGTGGGGTTGGCGTGCAGGTCCAGGGATGCGTCGGCGGTGAGCACGATCGCCTCGAGCAGCTTGTCGAGGTTGAGGTTCGACTTGGCCGAGACGTCGACGAACATCGCCTCGCCGCCGTACTCCTCGGGCACCAGGCCGTACTCGCTGAGCTGGCCACGGACCTTGGTCGGGTCGGCCTCCGGCTTGTCGATCTTGTTGACCGCGACCACGATCGGTACGCCGGCAGCCTTGGCGTGGTTGAGCGCCTCGACCGTCTGCGGCATCACGCCGTCGTCGGCCGCGACCACCAGGACCGCGATGTCGGAGGACTGCGAGCCACGGGCACGCATCGCGGTGAACGCCTCGTGACCCGGCGTGTCGATGAACGTGATCGCACGCTCAGCGCCGTCGACCTCGGTCTTCACCTGGTAGGCACCGATGTGCTGGGTGATGCCACCGGCCTCGCCGGCGACGACGTTGGCGTTGCGGAGCGCGTCGAGCAGCTTGGTCTTACCGTGGTCGACGTGACCCATGACGGTCACGACCGGCGGGCGGACCACCCAGTCCGACTCGTCGCCCTCGTCGGCACCGAACTCGATGTCGAAGCCCTCGAGCAGCTCGCGGTCCTCGTCCTCAGGGGAGACGACCTGGACGATGTAGTTGAGCTCCTCGCCGAGCAGCTCGAGCGTCTCGTCACCCACGGACTGGGTGGCGGTCACCATCTCGCCGAGGCCGAAGAGCATCTGCACCAGCTGGGCGGCGTCGACGTTGATCTTCTCGGCGAAGTCGGTCAGCGAGGCGCCACGGGGCAGACGAACGGTCTCGCCGTTGCCCTTGCGGACGCGGATGCCGCCGATCGTCGGGGCCTCCATGGCCTCGAACTCCTGCCGACGCGCGCGCTTCGACTTGCGGCCACGACGCGACGGGCCGCCGGGGCGACCGAACGCGCCGCCGACCTGGCCGCGCTGGCCGGGACGGCCACCGCCGCCACCGGGGCGACCACCACCGGCAGGACCACCGGCACCGGCACCGGCGGGCGCGCCGAAGCGGCCGCCACCACCGGGGGCGCCACCGCGGCCCGGGGCACCGGGACGACCGGCACCGCCGGGACCCGGACGGCCAGGGGCACCGGGACGGCCGGGGGCGCCACCGGGACGCGCACCGAAGGCGGCCGGGGACTTGGGCATCATCGCCGGGTTGGGGCGCGGCATGCCCGGACGGGGCGCAGCCCCGCCGTCACGGCCGGCCGGCGGCCGCGGCGGACGCTGGTCACCGGCAGCGCCGGCGCCCGGAGCGGCGGGAGCACCGCCATCACGCGGCGGCGGGGCGGGCCGGCGGCCCATGCCCTGGCTGGGCGCGAACGGGTTGTTGCCCGGACGGGGCGCACCGGGGCGGCCCACCGGACGGGGGGCAGGGGCCTTGGGGGCCGAGGGCGCAGCCGGCGAGGCGGACGCCGCGGGGGCGGCCTGAGCAGCCGGGGCAGCCTGAGGAGCCGGGGCGGCAGGCGCGGCGGGCGCGGCCTGAGCCGGCGTGGGCGCGACCGGGGCGGGAGCCTCGGCAGCGGGCTTGGGCGCGGGCTTGGGGCCCGGCTTCGGGGCCGACGGGCGGCTCGCGGCCGCAGGCGCGTCGGTCGTGGGCGCCGGCTGGGCCGACGCCTCGGCGGACTTCGCCGGCTGGTCCTTGGGCTGCTTGGCGAGGAGGTCCGCGGCGTACGTCGCCTCGAACTTCTTCACCGCGGGCAGCTCGATGCTGGACGAGGCGGTCTTGGCGAACTCGCCGATGGCGCTCAGCTTCTCCAGCGCTTCCTTGCTGGTGATGCCGTACTGCTTGGCGAGTTCGGAAACTCGGGTCTTGGCCACAATTCTCCTTCTGGCCTCGACCCGGGGTATTCGCCGGTTGTTCTCGAGACCGTTAGTGGTTGGTGCTGTGCAAACAGCGGAGGGTGCTCATCGCGAAGTACTCATCGAGTGCTCATGAGCTGCTGCTCCAGTTCCTTGGTCGAATCGATCACGGTCGCGAGCCGAGGTACTCCCCCACGGCCGTCGCGGGCAGGCCACCGTCGCACCGGAGTGCGCGGGTGAACGCCTTGCGACGCACCGCGAGGTCATAGCACTCGGCCGTGGGATGCAGGTGCGCCCCGCGGCCGGGTGTGGTGCCGGTCGGATCAGGCACGAGGGCCGGATGGCCATCGAGAAGTCCTACCGTCACACGCAACAACTCGCGTTTGGTGGCCCGCTTGCGGCAACCGACACAGGTCCGGACGGGTCCGGGCAGGGTCGAGTCGTCGGAGCTGGCCACCGAGAGACAACTCTAGCGCGTGGCGCCACCCGATACCGAACCGGGACACCCGATCAGGCCTGGGGCTCCTCATCGCTGCGGATGTCGATGCGCCAGCCGGTCAGCCGCGCGGCGAGGCGGGCGTTCTGGCCCTCCTTGCCGATGGCCAGCGACAGCTGATAGTCCGGTACGACGACCCGCGCCGACTTGGTGGCCGCGTCGACGATGTCGACCGCCTTGACCCGCGCGGGCGAGAGCGCGTTCCCGACGAGTGTGGCCGGGTCGTCGGACCAGTCCACGATGTCGATCTTCTCGCCGTGCAGCTCGGCCATCACCTGGCGCACGCGCTGGCCCATCGGGCCGATGCAGGCACCCTTGGCGTTGACGCCGGGCACGGCCGCGCGGACGGCGATCTTGGTGCGGTGGCCGGCCTCGCGGGCGATCGCGGCGATCTCCACCGAGCCGTCGGCGATCTCGGGCACCTCGAAGGCGAACAGCTTGCGCACCAGGTTCGGGTGGCTGCGCGAGAGGGTGATCTGCGGTCCCCGCATGCCCTTGCGCACGCTCATCACCAGGCACTTGATCCGGGTGCCGTGCTCGTAGCGCTCACCGGGCACCCGCTCGCTGACCGGCAGCAGCGCCTCGATCTTGCCGAGGTCGACCAGGACGTCCTCGGGGTTGCGACCCTGCTGGATCACGCCGGAGATGATGTCGCCCTCCTTGCCGGAGAACTCCCCGAACTTGATCTCGTCCTCGGCATCGCGCAGGCGTTGCAGGACGATCTGGCGGGCGGTGGTCGCGGCGATGCGACCGAAGCCGTCGGGGGTGTCGTCGTACTCCCCGATCTGGTTGCCCTCGTCGTCGATCTCGGCGGCCAGCACCCGTACGTGGCCGCTCTTGCGGTCCAGCTCGACGCGCGCCTTCTGCTGGGCGCCCGGCGTCTTGTGGTAGGCGGTGAGCAGGCCCTGCTCGATCGCCTCCACCAGCACGTCGAAGGAGATCTCGCGCTCGCGTTCCAGCATCCGCAGGATGCTCAGGTCGATGTCCATCAGGCCTCTCCTGCCTCGTGGGTCTCGTCGTCGGCCTCGTCGGCCTGCTTCTTGAACTCGATCTGCACCAGCGCCCTGGCGATGTCGGCGTACGCCGTGCGCCGCTGCTCGCCGTCGACCTCCACATCGACCGCGTCCTCGTCGCTGGCGCCGATGCGGCCGGTGACCTGGCCGCCCTCGACGAGGGTGAGCTTCACCAGGCGGCCGCGGTTGCGGCGCCAGTGACGCGGCAACGTCAGCGGGCGGTCGACTCCGCGGGAGGTGACCTCGAGCGTGTAGGGCTGCTCGCCCATCACATCGGCGTTGCCCGGGTCGTCCAGGATCTCGTTGATCGCGCGAGTCGCATCCGCGACATCGTCGAGGGTGACGCCGCCATCCTTGTCGACCGCGATCCGCAGCACACGGCGCTTGCCGGCCGGGGTGAGCTCGATCGCCTCGATGTCGAGGCCCAGGGCTCGCAGTCGGTCGGCGAGGGCGGCGTCGAGTCGCGCTTCGATCGCGCCGGGTCGGCTCATAGGTCGTCCCTCCTGGATCCTGTTGTGGGGTGCAGTTGTGAGAGCTCACCCTACCGGTTCGCCGCACCGCCAACCGATAGGGTCGCGCTCGTGCAGCAGCCCTCCGCCACCCTCAGCAGACGCAGGGCTCTGGGCGCGATCGGCGCTCTGGCGATGGCGCCGCTGCTCGCCGCCTGCTCCGGTGGGGCGGGCGCCCGGGTGCCCGAGCCGGTGGTCGAGGGCGTCGACCGGCTACGGGCACCTCGAAGCACGCCGCCTGCCCCGGCGAACGCGGACCAGCCGGTCGTGGACGCGGTGGTCTCGGCGACTGCCGAACTGCGCGCGACGCTCGCGCCCTACCGCCGGCGGGAGGCATGGATCGCCGACCTGGTCGACGTCCATCGGGCTCACCTCGCCGCGCTCGGCGCGCCGCACGCGCCGGGGCGTCCGGTGCCGATCGACACCGCCGACCTGATCGCCCAGATCAGGTCGCGCGAGCAGGCGCTGGCCACCCTGGTCTCGACCAAGGCCGTCGCCGCCCAGGACCCCCGGCTCGCCCGGCTCCTCGCCGCCATGGCGGCNGCACTGGGCCAGCGCATCGCCGGAGCGCCCGCATGAGNGCCCGCATGAGTGCCCAGCCGCACCTGGTGGCGACCCTGCGGGCGGCGCTCGCGTCCGAGCACGCCGCCGTCTACCTCTTCGCGGCCCTGCGCACCCGCGCATCGCAGCGACCGCTCGCCGACGCCCTGGGCGTCTCCTATGACTTCCACCGCGCGGCTCGCGACCTGCTCGCCGAGCGGCTCGCGGCCCTCGGCGACGACGCTCCTCCCGGAGCGGCTCCGGCGTACCGGCTTCCGGCCGACCTGGGCAGCGACGCCGCGGTCACGGCGGCCGCACTCGCCGCCGAACAGGCGGCTGTGACCGCCTACGGCGACCTGGTGGCCGAGACGACTGGAGCTGACCGGGCCCGGGCCGTCGCCTGGATGAGCGCGAGCGCGGTGCGCGAGCTGTCGTTCGGCGGCACGCCAAGCACGCTTCCGGGCCTGTAGGTCTCGCCCTCAACCGGATCGGCGCACGCTTCACGGTCGGCGAAATGGGGTTCGCGCGCCGGTCGGCTACGAGGAACTCCCGAGACGTTCCCCGGAGCCGGCCGACGCGCGAACACGTCAGGCCCGGACACTGGGCCTGCGGAGAGCGCCCTATCGAAGTGGGGGGAGTCGATCACCGGGTCGCTCTCGTGTGCATAAGTCTGCAACGCAGGGGCGGCGAGCGCACGCGGAAAGCGCTTCACCTCTATGCACTGCACAAAGATGCAATTCCTTCCCACCTGTGGGGCGGTCAGCGCATGCGCACGACCGTCCTCCCCGAGGACACGGTCGGGCTACCGAGGTACTCGACGACGAGGCGGCGTACGCCGGCCGGCAGCCGGCCGGTGGTGATCGTGGCGGCCCCGTGGTGCAGGATCGCCCGGCCCACCTGGCGGCCGTGGTAGGTCACCAGCACCGCGCCCGCGACCGCCACGTCGGGCACCGCCACTCGCACCAGGACCCGGGCGCGGTGCGAGTGGCGGAGGAGCCATGCCCGGGCGGCCACGGTCGGGCTGGCGGCCTGGCTGGCGGCCGGGCTGGCGGCCGGGCTGGCGGCCGGGCTGGCGGCCGCGGTCGCTGCCGAACTGGCGGTCGGGGCGGGGCCGTCGGTGATGCCTCCACCCGAGCCGTCCCAGCCGCTGTTATAGACGTCGAGGCCGAACCGGTCGAGGTTCGGCACCGAGGCGTAGCCGAGCTTGGGCAGGCCGAAGATCTCCTCGAGCGAGGCCAGCAGCGCGTAGTGGTTGTAGGGAGTGGTGCTCCACGTGTTCGGTGCGGTGAACCTGGAGAGCACGAGCGCGCCGATGCGGCCGCCACCGGGACCGACGATCCCCGGGAGCACCGCGTTCGGCGAGGATCCCTCGCCGCAGCAGGCGCTCGAGTCGGACTGGGGGCCGTCCGACTCATCCGAGGTGATCACGAGCATCCCGTCCTGCTGGTAGGCCGGTGACGCCAGGATCTTCGGCACCCAGGCGCGCATGAAGGCGTCGACCGAGGCCAGGCCACCGGGCTCGCCGTCAGCGCACGGGCTGTCGTGCCCGTCGTCGCACAGGTCGGGGGTGATGTAGCTCAGGTTCGGGGTCGTCGCGACCGAGGCGAGGTCGCTGCTCAGGTCCGTCAGGGGGACGACGTGCCGATCGCAGTAGGCCTGGTCGTCGATGATGTCGTGGAAGTACATGAACGGGTCGTGCCGGGTCGCGTACTCCGAGGTCGCGGTGGCCTTCTGGGTGTCGTCCACCGTGCCGACCACGGGATGCTCGCAGGGCGCGGCCATCCCGTCCATGTAGCCACGCCAGGAGAGCCCGGCGGCGTCGAGCTGGGACGCGATCGTCGGGATGCCCTTGGGGAAGATGCATCCGCCGGACCCGATCAGCTGGCCACCGGGATCGGTGGTCGTCGGACCGAGGATGTTCTCGTCGTGGTTCTTGTAGACCTGGCAGTCCAGCTGCATGTCGAGGTTGGGACCCTGGCCCGAGATCTGGGCGATGTAGTTGGGCTCGGAGTTGTGGGCGGTGCCGTAGTAGTTGTTCAGCAGCACTCCCTGCTCCCGCAGCGTGGTGGCCAGGTACGGCGCTGCCGAGGCATCACCCCAGGTGTTGTCCTCGTCCTCGTTCTCGATGTTGATCACGAAGACGTGCTTGATCGGCGGGACGTAGGCCGCCGTACCGGTCGCGACGTCGGCGTTGAGCGCGACCGGCCTCCTGGCCGCCGGGCTCGCCGGGCTCGCCGGAGCAGCCTGGTGGGTGGCGACCACCAGGGCGCCGATGAGACCCGCGACGAGGAGCAGCATCGCTCCGCGCATCACGGGACGGGCGTGCCGGGTCGGCACCCCGACACGGCCGATCACAGGGTCACTCCCAGCTTCGTCGCCAGATCCTTCAGCGCCGGCCATTCGGCGTACTCCGATCCCTGGTCGTTCTCGCCCGCCTCGCCGAGGCTCTCCACCGTGCAGCCGGGGGCGAGATAGTTCGAGACCTGGTACGCCGGAGCGCTCGTGGTCGGTGCGGATGCGAAGTCGAGCACCTCGGCCAGGTTGCGTGCTGCGGCATCCCTCGGCGTGAGAGCGGGCAGCCCCCAGCGCCACTCGATCAGCTTCAGGATCGAGGTGTGGTCGTAGACCTCGTGCGCGACGTACCCGCGTCGTGCCTTCGGCGAGACGACGATCGTGGGCACCCGGAAGCCGCGCAGCGCGGTCGTGGGGCTCACGTCGGGCGCCGTGGTGGGCGGGACGTGGTCGTAGAAGCCGCCCCACTCGTCGAAGGTGATGATCAGCATCGTGGTCTCCCACTGCGGACCGGTGGTGACGGCGTGATAGACCTCGTTGAGGAAGTACTCCCCCGCCCGCAGGTCGGCGTGCGGGTGGTCGTCGTTCGACGTGCCGGAGGCCTCGTCCTCGAATCGCGGGTCGACGAACGAGACGGCCGGCAGGGTGCCGTTGGTCGCCGCAGCGAGGAACATCCCGTAGGGCTGGGTGATAGCGAGGTACTTCTCGTACCACAGCAGCGTGAACGGCACGTCGTTGTAGAAGTAGGTGCCCTTGACGCCGGCGTCGGCCAACCGGTCCCAGATCGTCGGCAGCGTCGACTTGGCGGTGCTGTTGTGCAGCCGGTCGGTCTGGGCGGCGTGCATGTAGAAGCGGTTGGGGTAGGTCTCGGCCATCACCGCGGAGAAGTAGCGGTCGCAGGTCGTCCAGTCGACGGCGGCGCGGCCCAGGAAGGGCAGGTCGTCCTGGAGGTAGTAGCCGATGGCCGCCTCGTCGTTGAGCCCCGACTTCAGGAATCCGTCGCAGGCGCCGTCGTCGTACTGGATCCGCCCGCCTTCATAGGAGTGGTCCGGGTCGTTGAAGCCGCAGGTGTTGAACGCGGTCATGTGGTGGGTGGCATGACGCACGCCGTAGCGGTCGGTGAACGTCAGCCCGGCCTGCTTGCCGTCAGCGCCCGGCAGCCAGCCAAGCAGGTGGTCGAAGGAGCGGTTCTCCATCATCACCACCACGATGTGCTCGATGCCTGACGCGGCCGGATCCGGCAGCACGGAGGGACCGGGATAGGACGACGCCGCCGCACCGAAGGCGGAGGACGGGAGCAGTCGCTGGGAGGCGCCGAGAGCGGCCAGTCCGGCGGCGCCGCCGGCGCCGATCAGAGCGCGACGAGAGATGGTCACGCCCGCTCAACGGGCCAGCGTCGGCGAGGTGACGGGCGTCACCTTGCCGACGCCGAGCGTTCGCTCAGGCGTCGGCCAGCGCACTCAGGTGCGCGACCGCATCCGCGAGTGCGACCTCGGTCCTCTCACCCGTGCGGCGGTCCTTGACCTCGATCAGGCCATCGGCCAGGCCCCGGCCCACCGTCACGATCGTCGGTACGCCGATCAGCTCCGCGTCCTTGAACTTCACCCCGGGGCTGACCTTGCCCTCGCGGTCGTCGAGCAGCACGTCGAGACCGGCCGCGGTCAACTGCTCGGCCAGGCTCGCCGCCCCGTCGAGGATCGCGGCGTCCTTGCCCGCGGCGACCACGTGCACGTCGTAGGGCGCCACGTGCCGCGGCCAGCACAGGCCGATCTCGTCGAGCGTGCCCTCGGCGATCGCNGCGACCGCGCGGGTCACACCGATGCCGTAGGANCCCATCGTGACCGTGACGAGCTTGCCGTTCTCATCCAGGACCTGCAGGCCGAGCGCCTCGGCGTACTTCCTGCCNAGCTGGAAGACGTGACCCATCTCGATGCCGCGCGCCGATTGCAGGGTGCCCTCGCTGCAGTTCGGGCAGGCGTCGCCGTCGCGGACCTCGGCGGCCTCGAT
>Ga0058694_1000257_pt1:25000-31306 | contig 31306 bp, 16 predicted proteins | sample AgamicOrSfrz_FD_55041 | JGI IMG/M metagenome (GOLD analysis project Ga0058694, IMG submission 55041) | Agave microbial communities from Guanajuato, Mexico - Or.Sf.rz | ecosystem: Host-associated > Plants > Phyllosphere > Phylloplane/Leaf | place: Guanajuato, Mexico | collected... | reverse complement strand
TAATGCTTAGCCTTAACGGATAATTTTATATCTAATGGCTGCTTTTAGACCTCCCTTTTTTTCTATTTATTATGTAATTACGTAAAGGAGCGAAAAGCCACTCGACCTTAGCCGGGAGAGGAGCGAAGCTGAGGTACACCAAGAAAATACAGGAGCGCGCCCTCACCAATCTAAAAATAGAGAAGCAGAGGTTGGCTTTTAGGGTTTCACTAACTAGCGCCATTGTTAAGGATAGTCCGAAGCTTTTAGCGCCTTAAGAAAGCTTGGTGCCAGCGGCGAATAAATGGGTCGCAACGGTTTCATATGCATGAATGTGAATCAAGAGAAGAGAGTTACTTTACCGGTTTCCGTCACTAGCCATTGGTCTACGATGAGCTCTTTACTTGAACTACTTAGGAAAGACTACCCTTTAATGTATAAGGGTTGTAGACCAGGGGACGGAATCCAATCTTCGCAGAGTTAACACTCCTCCATCGAATGAGATAAAGCTCAATGGCAATCACAACTAGATCTGGGACCCCTTCTCCCTCGGGCTAAAGCCCTGATATATATCCGATCTTATGGTGTGCTAAAGAGTGGGCCTAGTATCCCAGGGATTGATTAAACAGGTAAAGGTAAACGCTTACGCCCCTCGACTTGTGCTGGTATTAGGCTACTGAAGTTTGTATGATTGATGGAAGACCTTCTTATCATTTCTGTTATGGCTTTCTTGTTGATCATACTCATACACATACAATAAGAGAGAATCCACTCCTTCCCTTCCTCTTTGACTTACTGAATAGCTTCTCTCGATGTTCATTGGCCTGTTGCGCCTGTAGCTGTGAACTCAACTGTCTGGTTGGTCTGTCTTTTGCCAAGTGTTGTTCTTTTCCACAGTGGGTCAGTTCATTTCTGTTATTATACGATTCGAACTCCGTCTGGCATCTGCTCTTCTTCTTGGTCCCAGACCTTGATCCCTTCTTCAACTCCATCCCTGTAAGCTGAAGGAAGGACGGGACTAATTGAACTCAGTCTGACTTGCTTTTTCCCTGGGATTGGATGTCTTTTGCCAAGTGAATTAGAGAGGCGGATCTTCTTTGTACGCTATTTGCCGATCTTTCTTTTCGTGCGGGTGCCACGGAATGGGCGAACATCACCAGAGAGCAGGGCCAGATCTTGATGTAGATAGGAGTTCTCAAGCTGAGGGGAGAAGGAAGCTGACAATTCTGTTGGTGTGAAGTGAGCTCTAAGCCTATCACTATCAGCTCTTGGCTTATTCTAAGCTGTTACATTCATATGTAATAGTTATAATTAGTTGTCCTTTCTTTATTCTATGTGAGTTCCTTTTTTTTTCTCTTCTTTCTTGTTATCTAGTAAAAAGAAAACGTAGTAAAATAGTATGCTTTAATAAGTTCAGAAAGCTAGTCTTCTTATTGATGGAAGAAAATTCCTAAGCTAATAACAGCTCCATCTCTGCATCCCTATTCCGAGCAGCGGATTTGTCGCGCACTTTCTTTGAGCTCCGCAGCAATAGATCCTACTCCCTAAGAAGAGTCATTAAGAAAAAGGGAATATTTAAATATCTTCATGCTGATTGCTCGGGTACTTTCAAGGCTCACACAACAACTTCAGTCCGAGCAGGCTTGAATACAGAAAGAGATTCGTACTGTTTGCGCTTACTTACCCATTTGCTTATTAACAAACACAGCCAGGTTCGCTTACCCCTTTTTGCCTACCAATGATAGAGGAAGGCTTACCTCAGACCCGAACCCCCTATTCTTGCTGTAACTTGAAGAGACTGACTTGCGCCCATAAGTAAACGACTTTGATAAATATCTGGGGAGGCGGAGATATTGAATACTGGAATCGTAATCGTAAAAAGATAATCAAAACCGAAGCTAGCCGTCATATATTAGGCGCTGTCTAAGAGCTCTATGCTATCTATGGTCAGTGCTGCTTTCAAGTTTGAACCAAGTCTTGGATTCGGAAGAGAAGTGGGCGTAGAGGAGTTTTATCTGGTTAACTTCTTTAGGAGTGCCGGCTCCAGGCTCAGAAGTAGCGGGCGAAAGACAAAAGGCATAGTTGAAACTATTGCTCTTACCTGATTTATTCAGAAAATATTACTTCTGGGCTTAGCTCTGCAGATGTTTTCAGGAATAAGAGAAGACGGTCCTAGTCGTTGAGGGATGTCCGCTCTTGCCGCTGCACAAGTAACTGCTGTTGTCTCCGTGTCCGCCGTTCTCTTATCCGCTTGAATAAGCTCACTCTTGGTTAGCTATTATGAACAAGGAGTGAAGAATGGCTAAGGCCAATCATTCCTTTAGTTCCATTCGTTCGCTTTAAAGCACGAGCTTCGAGAAAGAGATAGATTTTCGATGAAGTACTCATCGTCAATCTCGATTCAACTACAAGCTTGCTATTCACTCGATTGAAAGTCGGATCTTGCCTTCACTCCCATGATAGCATGCCTCACCTCAGAGCTTCACAAGAGCAATCACAGTCGAAAGAGCAAATTGATTCAACAATCGCTATTCTTTTTCACCGCTAACCGCGCCATGAACAGTGTTCAGAGTCGATTCTGTAACAGGAAAATGCTAAGACCGCTAATGCCGCATCCACAGGATAAGCATTCATTTACCTTTCAAAGAGCGTTTATCCCGCAGCATCTTAAGTATGCTACAAAGAAGCATGGGCGGGCTATGCGCTTCAAAGACATCCTTCGAATTTCTATTCATTCCTTAAAGCAGAAAAGTAAGGACGAGCGCCCGAATTCGTAGCAGAAAGGGACAGGCCCTGTCAGTCTCCCTTTTTTCTTCTCCAACATTTCATCATTTCGTCTAAGGATTATATTCAAATTCCAAAGACGATGAAAATGGCTCCGGTGTGGCTAAGCCAATCCATAATCACACCAGAAATTCGTTATGAGAGCACTGTCGAATAGCGGACGATATCATGTAACCACTCCTTTCTGAAACAAGAGCTGGGACTAGTATACTATAAGCAGATTGTGCAAGTCACTCCATAGGAAAGTACATTAGTCTAACCTCTTAAGCTTAAGTAGGTAACTTTACTTTTAGCGAAGAGATTGAAACGGTTGCCCGAAAGGGCTTTCTTTGGAAAGACCTTGGATATCAAGGAATTTTCTAAGAATATTTGCTTTTTTGTGAACCACTTGAGATATGCGATTTGGCCCATTTTCTTTGAAGCTTCGAGCGGACCTGACCTTCTTTCTGTAGTCGCAATCAGATTTCCGACTAGGCTAGGCTAGGCTAGGCGAAAAGGAGTTCGCTTGCCCGAGGATTCAGGGTGAGGCTTTAGCGGATAAAGCATAAGAAAAGACATAACGCTTGTTAGCGGCGCCCGGAAGAACTCCTTCTTTCAAAGAGAAGAGCGGATTTGCGCTGAATTACATCCATCCTGGGGCGGAAGTTTATGTTTATCAACCGGACTTTCTTTAAGCTTTACGAATAGATCTGCGAAAGATTCTGACGATTCTTACTTCATTTCTTCTATCATATAGTAGTAGTCTTACTCTTACGCATGAAACCTCATGAACTCAAACTCATTAGTTCGTCTCAATTCACCTTGATGCTTCATTGCTCTAAAAGCAAGCAAATAATTGAATGAATTTTGAAATTGCTTCTTAATGGGAGAGAACACCGGGCTTGGTGCTCAGTGGAAGTCCTATTTTAGGTATAATATTCCTTTCCCGTCAGAAGCTGTTGAAACTTTTTAAGGTAAGGGTGTATAAAGAGGACCAGTAAGTTTCAATTCATCAAAAGTCAAATGGCAGTGCTTAGAACAACGAACATCAGCTTCTTCGAAGCAAAAGAGGGTGCGGTGTAGGTTTATTCTCTCCTGACGTGGATGGCTAAAGCTTCATCTTGACGGCTGCTCTAAAGGAAAGTCCGGAAGCCTGAAAGGTGCGGGTAATGCTTCCACACCTTGATAGGAGATTGTGCCCTTCTCCAACTAAGCGAAGAGGGATTAGTCCCCCTCCAACACCGACTTCTTAGTCGAGTAGTTCTCTATCTCTTTAGCTTCGGTTTTCTCGAAACTGGCTACTCCTTATGATATGCCACCTCAACCGATGACAGAGCATCTGAGAACATCTCAGGCATTGTCGAGGGAAACTCAGATAACCGGAATGATTGACCTTCACGCCTATCCCATCGATCTCCACTGGCAACAGATCTTTCAGCGGATCAATATCAGCTGTGTTCAACTCCTGCTACTGGGTCAACTCCAAACTTTTCTCGGGAATGGAAGCTTTTCTACTTCGATATTTTCATTGATTGACTAATGCCCCTCGGTTTCTTAAGAATCTTTTATGAAAGATCAGCTGCAGAAGAATTCAGTATATTATATCTCACTGCCATCTCACGAATTGGATTCGAACCAATCAATCTCCGATACCTGACGTAGATCGTGAGTGGGTCTGTCGTCCTCCTCATTATAGTCCTTCTAGAATCAATAGCATTTCGTCGGAATACATCCTGTCTTTTCACCTTAGTAGTCCTATGCATAGTCAGTACTATAGCCCCAATCATGGCTACTAATAAAATAAGAGACGAAACCAAAAACCAGACAAAATAGTAAGTATAAAGTAAATTGCCCAATGTTTCCAAATTAGTCCAACTTCGTACCTTGGAGGCATAAACCGTATATCTCAGAGAGGTCGTATTTCTTTGGGTTGGTAGTAATGGAATGCTTTCATTATCTAAAATGAAGAACATTTCCCACCAAAAGATCAGTCCAATAATACCACTCACTGGTAAATAGCGCAATACTTCTTCGTGAATCTCCGCTATTTGAATATGGAACATCATAACAACGAATAGGAATGAAACGGCTATAGCTCCTATATAAACTACTGGGAAGATCATAGCGGAAAAGTCGAGACCTAACAAAAGAAGTAAACCTGAAGTGTTGCAAAAGACTGGGATGGGAAACAAAACGGAATGTACCGGATTTTTAGCACGTACAACCATCAAACCAGAGACCAAAGCCGGGCTCGACAAAACAGAAAGTATCATGGTACGTCGTCCTTCACTGAAATGGAACTTGAATGCTAGTTCTTGCTCCAAACCAGCATTCAAGTCGATCTATTACGTACGACCAGCGCGGTTGTTCCTATTTCATTTTCTTCTTCCAAACCAAGCCCTTAGACGAGAGCATTCACTAAGTTACTTACGATCTCTCGATTTCTTATGTGCCCAGGTCGATCAGAGGTTCGGCTTGCTTCTTCCCCACCTTGACGCGTTCTGGGCAATAAAGAAACCCGAAATCAAAAAGAAAGAAGAGAAATTGGGCCATGTTTCCCGAGGGAGGCCACCTTCTCTCAAGCCAGCAGTCTTCTACTTCTAGTCGACTGCTCTATGAGGGCTTCCCTATTTTTATCTCTATCCATGGGGATACCTATTTATCACGAAAGAGATCTATCTATGAATCGATCTCGACTATTCTCTCTCCGGATAGATATGTCCCTATGAGCGACTACGCCGATCTTTATATGTTTTGGCCACGTCCGTTTCCGCTCCGAAGAGGAAGGTTTGGATCTTTCAATCTTATGTCGTGAGGGATGTGATCTATGTTAGGTCCATAAGATACCACAGCTTTTAGTGTTCTATGATTGACCTCCGAATAATGAGTAGGTAGTTCGATCCTTTTGATTCTTCTCTTCCTTCTCTTCATAGTAAACTGATGGGAGTATGCAGAGCAATAGATCTTTTTACTATATAAAGAAGAGTTGTAAACTATAGAACTTCTTGGATCTATAATAGGAAGATATCGGTTTTTCTCGTTCCTTCTCTTCTTCCATAAGAATAAGGATTTGAAATGATACTGATACAAATTCCTCTTCATTCTACTGTGCTCCGCGAAGGAACTGCCTAAGCATACTTTTTCGGATCCAAACTTCTTTGTCCTTTCTAAGTCTTCTTTAAGCATAGAAGAACGTAACTTTTGCAAAAACCGGGATTTTAGTAGTAGGCGGCATCCCTTCGACGTTTTTAGTAGTAGGTGGCATCCCTTCGACGTTTTTAGTAGGAGGGACCCTTCTGTTTTGGCTCTTCCCCGCATTCTTACCCGGTGACCCAGGTATTTTCCTATTATTTTTTCAACTGATATTTTGATATAGAAAGATCTCCTTATTTCTTCACCGCGGGTTCTCGCGTAATTTTCTTGAAAAGATATTATATCACCGTGGGAAACTTTAAAATGAGTAATGTTTAGTATGGAATTATTCACACACACTTTTCGATGACTTATCGGCTGCCTTGCTTGAGGAATAGTTTCACAAAAATGGAGACGAACCGGAATAACGTC
>Ga0058694_1000257_pt1:0-20000 | contig 31306 bp, 16 predicted proteins | sample AgamicOrSfrz_FD_55041 | JGI IMG/M metagenome (GOLD analysis project Ga0058694, IMG submission 55041) | Agave microbial communities from Guanajuato, Mexico - Or.Sf.rz | ecosystem: Host-associated > Plants > Phyllosphere > Phylloplane/Leaf | place: Guanajuato, Mexico | collected 2012-05-30 | reverse complement strand
CAAGGTGGATAGGGGCTACAGTTCGAGTCCTCGCACCTTTAGGTTAACATGAGAGAGATGAATGCTCATGCCCAAACTAAAAAAGTTATTAAAGTTCCATGTGGATAAGGAACCAAAAAGGGTCAGATCCCCGACTTCTAATCAGAGCGTCAATAAACACACCATGGGGAGCGTCACCTTCGCTTAGGAGAAGAATCCTGTCTGACTGACCCTATCATGATTGAATGACTGAGCTATGCCATGGAGGAAGTCTTTCTCTGAGCATGCCGTGGAAGAACTACAATGCTGCTGCCTTGGCGTCACTGCTTGCCCGAAGCTCTGTTCCTATCACGCAAGAAAGAGGCATCTTTAACTGACATGGATATCTTTCGGTCTCCATTCTCGTATTTCAATCTGAACTGCTTGGTCGGAAATTCCATATCTTTTGACATGTCACTGAGCGATCTCCCTCGTATGGAAATGCCAAAGCTTTCGAGTAGAGCAGCGTCTCACTCCAATGAATTGACCAGATTGATGGAATTGCACGATGCCGAGTTCTCCCCTTGTCCACTACTTCTGATGAACGAAAGCGATCGGACAAAGGCTTCATATCCGAGTATATAATACGAAGACCGACCGACGCCTATTGAGGTAAGATCTCAGCCGAACAAAAAAGACCACGTACTCAAGCTTTGGATCGATACCCCGCCCACCCCCCTTCTCGTGTTAACACATTCACGAATGAAATCGTCAATCTGTATACTGACTCGTTACTACTACTTGAACCTTACCTACCCGAGGTATAATACAACCAGATAGCCGCAGACCATCAATCGATCGGCTAATCCGCTCAAGCAAGAGAATAATAGGACTCCATTTTCACTACGTAATTAGACGTGCCTTATCATCCCTAAAGAAGACTCCTTCCCCTTGTCGTTGAAGACCTGGAAATTGATATCATTAGTAGTGGGCTTTCCGAGCTTGAAGCAGCAGGCATCACGAGAACTCAACTTTCAATGTTTGGCGTGGTATTTTACCCTTTTTTCACTTGTCTTTTTTCTTTATCTTCATACATCGACCATACAATTGATGATCGAAGAGATGCGACAAGAAGAAAAGATGCGGAATTCGGGCGGATTTGCCCTAAAAGCATGCGTGAAATAAATAAGAGGGCTTTTCTTGCGTTATCAGTAGTCTAATTACCCGACCCATACTCTGTCTACTTAATCTTTCCCAGCCTGGGTCCCCCTCTGGAACCCCCTGGAGGAAGGGATTTCGCCTCAAAAAGAGGTAAAAGTGAAGGCGAAATATATAACGAATTAGGTCAAAATCATCACCTCAGCGGGGATCGCTATGCCACAACAATGTCTTTGTTTAAGAAGTTCCTTGTCAAAGCCCAAGTGGGGCGTACTGCCCAAGAGCTTGCATCAGAAGATATGCTCGAGAAATCCGCTACAACGGAAAACGTCAGCTGACAGCCCGGGGCGAAAACTCGTTCAAGAAGGACCGGCTATAGCTTCCAAGTTTTTCACGTTCATAACTCAGATGCCCAAAAACCCCATTTCCAATCTATAGTTTTGGAATTTTGGTTCGTGACGTTACGGGGAAACTTGGAAGAAATCGTATGCCTGTGCTTGAGACAGAAAGTCCCGAAGTAGCTTTCTTCTGTTGAGAATGATTCTTCCAAGTCGAGTGACTGGGACCCTACCTGCCCTTTTGTTTGGATTTTGGAAAGGGCTTTGCCATATCAGATCAATAGTCTCAACCGAAAGCCCTCTTTGACCATGTCCAGGAGTGGCAAAATGAGAATCTATTATCTTCTTTCCCTTGGAGTTCGCGAAGTGAACATGCTAGCTACTTAAAGGAGCTCTTTGCAAGTGCAAGAAAGGGAGAAGAAAATTCCTTCTTCGACGGTGCTAACGCCAATAAAATAAGCTTTAATCATCTTTTTTTAGTCTTCGTGCATTACTGGATTTCCTGTTGCTGCAAGGCTTTTTGACATTTTTTCTTTGTTTAAATCATGCTATTGCCATTGCCCTTGACCCACATAAAAAGATCAGGTTTAAGTCCATTTTTTACTCGCTAGGGGTGACGAAGATTGTTTAAGAAAAACAAAAAGAAGGCAAGCTTTCTGTCGGAAATTCAAAAAGATATTATATGACATGACAGGCAATGAAATTGTTCTTCAAAGTCCATTACTGAGAGAAGTGGTGATCTCGTCTTGCTTGCTGGGAGAGAGGAAGCTTCCGGACCACCTTTTTCAGCCAGATAGCGAGCAATCACTTAGCAATGAACACTAAGTGAAAGCGGCCGAGAATAAGTACCTATCCCTTACGGGAATCGAACCCGTGTCTTCGACATGAAAAGACGATGTCCTAACCACTGAACGAAAGGGACCAAAAAGCCATTCTTCATATACTGATGCTCCGAGAATAGAAGTGGTTCGTTTTGTTTCTATACGCAATTCTTCATTTCGTTTGTGTTCTTTAAAGCTCTTTCTGATGTGAATTCGGCCTCACGTAGCTCGCCTTCCTACGGGTTCCCTTACCGACCTAGTGACACACCAACCACGCCCCTTCCCTTTCTCCGATCATAAAGCCTGATGATCTCTTTATTTGTCTTTCATCTTCCCTGAATAAAAAAAGTACCAAGACCGGAGCAAGAAAACGGATGCGCGTCTAACGCTCAACGGCTTTCGCGCTAGCTCAGGGAGTTGCTTGTTTAGTCGAGTTACTAGCGTAACTCCCTTCTTTCACAACCAATTCTCTTCCTAGCAACCTAGTAGGGCACTCACTCTCTTAAGAGAGGAGTAAGACAAAGCAATCAAAATCAAAGCTTAAGGGGTTTAAAAAAGCCAATCGGCAGAACAAGCAAGATAAGCCATCAGTCAGCTGTACAATGTAAGGATCACAATCAACTTCCCAATCCGTATCCCTATGCTCGAAGCCTATGGGTCGTTATAAACCATGCCAGCTCGTTTCCCAACGACTGCCGCTAAGACACTGCAACTGAGCACTCAACTTATTTTCTGAATTCATGTTGTAAGTAAATAAGTGAGTTCAGAGTCGCCAAGCCGCAAGGAAAGAGGTCAAGTAAAGAAGAGAGAATCAATCTCTACGCTAGGATGACTAAGAGATTGAAGTTCCGATCAAAGCTTATGAAAGAAGACAGACTTGGGAGCAGGGCCCTGAGCCTTTCTCCTGGCGAGGAATAATTGAATGACTTTTCCAGGTATTCCTTGTCTTACTTGTCTTATAGGTAGATATCGTCAGGTTAAGGAGCAATACATGGAACTGCTTCGGTTGACGTCTTATCCTTATATAATATATAATAATATAATATAAGTAAATAGTTTTTCTTCAACTAGTAGCTTGAAGGTGACGACTGCTCTCTGCTCTCTCTTTCTTGAGAGATGCATTAAACCATTTCTTTCTCGATGCGACGTATATAGCTCCGTTAAGTAGCCAAGCTAAAGTCAAGTATCCGGAGGGCATTCCTTCCCAGGTTTGCTTACAAGACTAAAGCGTTAAAGGACTGATTCCAAAGCCTTTCAAAACTGAATTGAGAAAGCTTCTCTAATGAAATCATCACCTCACCGAATTCGACCGGTATTCCCCGGATTATCCCTCCTAATCATAGGGCTATGATTCTCCGACGTGATAGCAAAGGGGATCGGCTGGTTAAGTGGTACCTATCCTTATTATAGTTTTCCAAGGTTATTACCTTGGCAACGAAAGTAAGTAAGGCCACTCCCCAGTCTCAGATATGGTTGAGTTAAGGGGTTCTATAAAGGAATCCTTTAAGCGTATAGAATCAATCTCGTAGCCTAGCTAAGTAGCAGTCTCATCGCCTTTTGATGGAGGAAGAACCTTTTTCTCCTGCTTTGAAGGAGGACGCCTGGTCAAAGGTCGGTACATCACCGGTCGATTCGAGTAATGTGATTTTCTACGTATTGAAGAAGACTACCAATTATAAATAACCAAGAAGACGCCCAAATCAAAGCAAGAAAGACAAAGTAGCTAGACACAAGGACAACTTTGATCATCTCATAGATGATCTTCAAAGTTTCGCTAATATATCCAAGAGTCTCAGCCACAAGAGTGCTCTAATGAGAAAGACTTGAAATTCGGCATGATATATATTATTTACACGCCTAGCCCGTTATGGGACACTCTCAGCCGGTGGTAAGGGTCCCTAACTTGGAGCTTTACCTCAAAGTTAGTCTATCCACATTCTCAAGGTGATATTTTGAATCAATCACGTGTGGCAACTACCATTTTACCTCTGGAAAAGTTTGAATTAAAGTCAGTCTTAATAGACTTCAAACCACTCGAGCAGGATGGACACCTAAGTGGGCCACCCCTGGCTTCCTTCGTGCAGGCCCCCATTCCGAATCAAGTTTTGAGTTCTATCATTAGATGCATAATGGTGCTAAAACCATAAATTAGGTAAGGAAAAAAATGTCTCAATCTCCGGTGGTCGCCATGGGTGTCACGTCTTAAGACTATTGACTATTTTGAATCACTACTTTATAATTGCAACAGCAAGAAAAATACCTGAAATCCAGATAGCAATTTTAGCAGGATCTCTATCAGAAGGTACTGAAAAGACGGGTTTATTAGATCCACCGCATCAATGTGCCGCCCTATTCGCTTCGACAATATGATGCTTTCTACTAGACGTAGAATCCATAGGGACCGGCTTGACTTTTACTGTTGCTTTTATCATTGAAATGATATCATCAAGATTTCTACATATCTCTGAGATAGGGCTTAGGTCCAAAAGAAGAGATCCTAACAGAGGAAGGAATTTTTACCCTACAAGATGTTGATGCAGCACCTGGGAAGGGCTTTGCTGAGCAAGATCCTTCTTTTGAATTGATGGATGAGCCAGTTGGTACCTATGAACAACTCGTGGCGGTCTCAAATCCTGCAGCAATTCATGAAGAGGGGAGATGCTACCAGTTGCAGCAAGGGTCTGGGGAGAGAAGACTGTCCTCCTCATCATAGGGTTGCTATGATGGACTCTCAACTCCTTACTCCTCATTTTGACCGATGGGAGACCCCATATATAAAAATGAGTAAGATTATTAGGGAATTTAAGGTAGCGGTAGTATATTGGAAGAGGAACTTTTCGCTATCTGATTTGAAGTGCGAAAGCTCTTTCAAACAAAGAATAGCTGTTATAGAAGAGATAGATCTTACGTAAGCCAAAGGCTACTTCTATTTCACCAACTGCGTCTACGCATTCACCAAAAAGAACTGGCACCGGGTAGACATGAAGTAAAGTAATAGCCCCCACGAGAATTATCATTGCCTTCACCACCAACTACTCGTACTCCCATACCGGTACAGTCAAGAAGGTAAGGCAGATTCTATAGCTGCTGATTCTAGCACACCGGAAACCCTCACAGTAAGAGTGGATAGGCTTACACCGGTTTTACCATTCTCGATGCAGCGGGAACGCTCACTCGCACCAACGGATACTGTCACAGCTAATTGAAGTGCTAGTCCAGCAACTGCAGTTGTCTTTCTGTTTGCAATTGAATCACTAAAGTTGGAGGGTGCTATTGACTCAGCCGTAGATGGGATTCATACTAAGGCAAGCTCTTGAAATGAAACCCGGGAAGGAAGTTATCATTTTGAAACCTGCGAGCTCTAGAGCAAGCAAATAAGAAAGCGTCAGATAGGGCGGCAGGATAGACATAAAGCTATGGAGAGCTTAGGCAAGTGGGCTCCCTTCAACAAGTGTTAGGACGGCTAGTAAGAAAGTTCCAATCCTACACTTCGTTCGACTTGCATGTGTTAAGCAAAGAGCTCTCCTCAATAGTCAGATAGGATCGTAGGCGTACGGTGACCGGCTTCTCTCGACCTGTCTTTTCAGATGTTAATGATAGCATTGTAAGAGAATCGGTATCTGTCCCTCGAGAAAGGGTAAGATAGGCAAAAAGGCATAGAGACAACAGCGGTAATGCCGCATCTCTCGATGAGAAGGAATTCAGGAAAGAAGAGCAGGCTTTGTTGTTCCTTCCCGCGATTGGAATGCCAACCCTAGTAGAAAGTGATATTGATTCTTTGCTTTTGAGCAAATAGGATGAGACTATCATCCGAAGTATTGAATACGCTTTTATTTATTGTCGAAATACCAAAATGTTTAATCATCGAGGTTTTGCTTGGTCTTTCGCTTACCATGTATGGTGTAACGGCATCTCGTGCCAAGAAAAAAGCGGGGTTAAACCAGGCTCACAAACCAGGGCCGGGGCTTTTGCCCGCTCTCCGACTAGCTTGTGTTCTAGCAAGGGGCATAGGTTGGGTCCTCTGGGGTTCAACAATGCTATAGAAAGAAGTGAGAAGAGCAGGAGGTTCTGGACGGTTACGGTATTTGCGGGGGAGTGCGTGAGGGTCTGCAAGACAACGGACACAAGGAGGCAACTGCCAGTACTTCTTACTCTTATTCATAGAGATGACGAGTCTTATTTTCCTATTACTATGACTATAATGGAGGATATTTGGTTGCGAGAGACGATTCATTGCGCGAAAGGCGGGATTCTCTATTTCTTTTTTTCCGCAAAGACTTCGTTCCAGAGGACAAAACGAGCTATATTCCCTTTCATATTAGCCTAGCCCAGTCTAGGCCAACCATATGGCGATGCGGGAGATCTCCCAGAAATAGATACTGGATCTTAAAGAATTCACATGTTCAATGATGGAAACTTAAGGAACCGGCTAAGAGTGACTAAACGGACAAAACCTATTCATTCCATAGCCTCATCCGGTCGAGGCATTAAACAATCCATTCCACTCCTCTTTCCTTTGGTCTCCTCTAATGATCCATTGGTGGAATATATCTTTATACCGACGATTTATATGAGGATTTCTAACGATAAGGGGATTTTTCCTATGATAAGCTCAAAAGTGAATGAAGACAAGGGCAAGCACTGGTGCTACTGGCATGGGCTTCTACCCCTGTGTAGTCTCAGCCCGCCAATAAACCATTTGAATACCAGGAAAGATCAGATGCGCGGAATCGCAATTGGTTAAAGATCACTGAATTACCGCTCCGTGGGCGTGGACTATTACTATTGGGATAACTGAATACTTGTATGCCTCTATTAATGTAGTAACCATCTTTCTATAATCTTAATGTGAAAGCGGAGTAGCTTGCCGAATCTAAAGTGTCTATCTCCGCCGCCAGGCTGAACTATCTGATGGGAAGCCTAACGACTGGTTACGGTAGCGTAGCTAGGGCTATGAAAAGCAAGGCAGTCCCTAGACTGTGAGAAAGAAAGCCCTAAGACCTAACCTCTTCCTCGAAGACCTTGTATTGTCGGACCAAGCAATCAAGCTGTCTTGATTCTCCTAGTATCAAGTAGTAAGGGATCAAAACAAGGAAGGAAGAAGTAAAATGCCAGTCTCTTTGATAGGAGTAAGCTCGGAATTGAGGCCAAAAACACGGTGTTTTATAAAAACGATTGGAATTAGGAAAGGAAATATGGCATTTATCCCAACGGTCTTAGAAGCGCTCTCCTTTGTTAGCGAGAATGCCCTATGCAGATGAGGAATTGCACAATGTGCTATCGAATCCGCTGTTACTGCTCGAGAAGGAACTGTTTGAAGGACAACTAATGCAAGCTGCGAGGGAGGAATTGGGCAACCAGATTCCACTGATTAGGCAAAGCAAAAAAGAAGAAAATGCCATTGAATCAATAGTAAGTAAGAAAGCAGCTGGTTGTGGCACTTTCGGAATAGAATGCCCTCTTTGAAGGAAAAGGAAGGCAATGAAATTCTCCAAATATCCACTTCCTTAGACGCGATTGACCATTTCCAAAAAAAAGCACTAGGCGTGGTATCGAGAATAGGCTCGTCCTCTCTTTCCTGTTGATTTCGCAGCTCCTTCTGTACATCTGGGATTTCCTGTGATTCAATCGATTCCTAACAATCTAAGACGCGCATCTGAGATGAGAAGGAAGATGTTAATTTGTGATTGAGCATCCGATTCTCTTTGTGGTAGTAGGTCTTCTATTCTCTTGTTGCGCTTCTCCTAGTTTACTGTTTCGAGGTAGCGAAGAGGTAACCAAGGAGGACATGCTGGACTTCGCAAGAATGTACACCACACCAAAAGGTATCTGAGAGGGGCAGAGTATGTAATATATAAAGATGGTGTGGGACAAGTTAGAGTTTGGTATGATACAACCCCAACAGAGTAGCTCGACAGTTCGTATTTTTTTCAAGGTTCTGCAAACTTTCCAATTGCCTGAAAAGAGATTCGGAATCTTCCTGAACTTTTTGAAACTTTTTTTTGATGGTTTGGCAGCGGCCTTCAAGGATACTGGCGAGCATGCAGAAAAGAATAAGACAGGCAAGATCTCACTCTTTGTGCTGGGGGCGCTGTTGTATTCATTACTTCCGTGATGTTGACTATTCTTTCTTTAAGGAAGTCAGAATGGCTTACTATACCAGATTATTGATTTAAGCCTTCCCTCTTTTCTCGTACGAGGCAAGCTAGGCCTGGAAGAGTGAATCGTCGACCAGAAGGAAGAACAGGTTGGTTCGAGGACCCGTTGGTCAAAGGAAAGGGGAGGTACTGCTGGACCGAATAGTGAAGTTACTTGAGGGACTTCCGTTCCGGTCGGTCAGGTTTCTGTCGTTCTCGGTGCGCTCATTTCGAATTGTATTTATCTTTGACCGAGCTCAGAGAATTTTAAAAAGGGCTTCGATAACAAGTACACAGGGATTACATGACTTTGATAGGTGCCGAGAATAAGGAACCACTTGATATCAGATTAAGAAAGAGCTTCCGAGAAAGCATTCCTCCTTGCAGCTACAGCCGTATCCTATTCGTTAACTGGATCTCCTACCGTAACTTTTAGGGAAGGTTGGTTAGCTCTATCGAACGAGGGTTAGGTTCTCAAAGTTTGAACAAACAAAGGGAATTCTCAAAGACTATTCAATTCGTAGCGTCAAGCGTTGATACTGACTTCAAGGAGACATCATAGATGGAACGAAAGAAGCGAGGTTTCTATTTAATAAAAGGTAGCGTAGCGGTTCAAAATGTTGATTGGGGGAGAGATCTATGTGTCATAGGATTTATCGTCAGGCTACCTTTCATCAGTGGACGTCAACCTTTCTCTATCGTCAATCGACCGCTCTGCGGAATCTCTTCAATCTCGGGATACGATATCACATCCTCATTTAAGAGAGTTTTTTTTATCATCCCGGTGAAAAAAAGAAAGAAGGCATGCAGATTAAAAGTATTGATCTAAACAGACATGAAATGAACAGCTCTATGAGGCCAAATTCCAAGTCAAAAGTGAATTATAAGTAACGAGAAGATCAAAATTCTTGAAAAAAAAAAGTCGTAGCGCGCTTAGCACTCTCAGTGCCAGCAAGACCTTGCATGCGTGGAGCTGTAAAATGGTCAGACACTGACATCGATTCCTGGCGAATTGGTCAGGAAGAAAAAACAGGTTGAATCCGCTACGCACCTTTGGTTCGGTGGTATCCTGTATATAGGAGCAAGGCAGATTAAAGGAAGGAATTGATAAAGCGTCAGTTAGTTGACATGAAAAGCCTTCTCTTATAAAGGTGTAGTGTAGATTAGGTGAGTGTTCAGTGAGTGACTGACATTTCAACTAACGAGTGAAAGGAAGATCCATTAGAGCCAGTGGCAGAGCAAGGCGATTCGGATGAAAGTGATCCCCCAATCCTCGCTCGGTACCAAGGGCTAACGCGTTCAGTTCAAGCACTTTGCTTTGAATCACAAACAGATATTATTAAGATTCGGCATTCCCGATCTTCTATCTTTCCTGCAGGCATGGAAATCCAACTGGAATGAGACCTTCCTTCTGATTCTGAGATGCCGAGAACCTGGTCTTCTTGTTCACGCCTCAGCTGCTAAAGAAATAGATCTTCTTCCCCGAAAGCCTATAAGGAAGAATTCTTAACTAAGCCAAAAGAAAAGGCTAGACTTCTGGATTAACTTCTTTGTGAGTGAATACCGAGCCGAAAGGCCCAGCTCTGACTTATTGATTTGATGCCGAGAATCCGATCTGCAGATGAAGCAGAAGCAGGCAAAAAGCTCAAGGCCAGCGAGGAATTTGCCATACTAGATCGACTCTTAATTACCGAATTGACTCTTCACTCTGTTCATGGTTGGCTGTAAACAAATATTTCTTTATATAAATAAGTGAGACAAATTTCAAGAAGCGAGACAGGATCGTAGGCTAGATTCAGGCTATCCGACATCGAATCATCTAGTTGTTTTGACTTCTCTTTTTTATATCGAGATTGGGTTGGTGTTCAGTATACTTAATACAAGATCGAAAAGAATGCATTGGAACTTCGACTGATTCTGCCACAGAACAAATCCCGTGCCAAGTGGCTCAATAGACTCTCTCTTTACCTTCCCCATCTGACCCACTCCTCCTTCTGCGAAATCCCCTTTATAACTAGACTCGTGCAATTTCTAATCAGTGGCTTCCTTCCTTGAGATATCGCCCATCGCCTGAGATGGAGCCTAGCTTTCTGACTGGGCAAGCAGCTCCTACCTCGTTAGACGAATTCGCTCCTAGAGGAGAGCAAAAGTGATCTATTGAGTCAACCGGGGCTCTTTATAGCTCTGCCTTTATTCGGATTCCGCTTGAAACTAGTCCCGTTTTCGCTGCTTTTCTAAGAAGTTCCGTTCCTATAAATATAAATACCCACTCTCTTTCTTCTAGTCGAGCGTCTTAAATGAAAAGCGACTGACTGTAATCTAGATTATTAATTGTTGAGATCTGAAGCAGCTGCGGCTTTCTCGTTGACGGCTTCGTTGGTTTGGTTGCTTGCTGAACTACCAGTGAAGGTCAGGAAGCGAAAGCTCACTGCTGTAGAGATCTGAAGCCCTACTGAATTCTTGAGTTTAGCATTTCAAAATCCCCTTTGTTTTGGGCTTGTTTGTCAACCAAGATGGGAATTCCATTTGATCAAAGTGCGTTTACCCCGTCCAATTGGTTGTTTTTGATCGCATTTCCGTGACTGGGACTTTCGTCCTCAGCCTCTCCTGGCGCCTTCCGTTTCTCAATCCCAATCTCCCGCCCAATTCCCCTGCGGGAACTAGCGTAGCGTGCCCATTAGCGAAGGAAAGAAAGGCAATCATCCGAGCGACTGACTTCCATTTATATATGTCATTGTTGAGATCAGGCCTACGAGAGGTATTCAACAAGCGCCACTCAACTGCGCAAACTAAGCCCTCCATATAAGTTCAAGGAAGTCAAGCTACATACTACTGGAAAGAGATGGGCTTTCTCCTTTCTCTTTCTTGCGGGCTATTGATTTCGGGTTGAGACTTTGCTTGCTTACTTTCACACTTCCTTCAGTGAGCTACTTAAGGTAAGGGGCACTCCTAGCATAGATTACCATTCTAACCTGTCCTTGCTGGTATATAGATGCGCTTAATTAGTTACCTGAATTCACTCCTCCCCGGAGAGAGGACTCTTGAATAAGTGGACTTCGACTGCGCTTAGGACAGCTTTGAGAAACGGTCAGGCGAGAAAGGGCTATCAACGGCGTGAGGAGGTAAGCCTATCAACGGCGTGAACCCGCATACTAGTTCTGTTCTAAGCCCGCTCCTGACGTGAGCGACTTAGACTGATTAGCTCCTATCGTATTCTTGATATTGGATTTGAACTGAGACCGAGCAGATAGAGAAAATCACTTTCTTGGCTTGACCTGCCCGCCCGGCCTTTCCTTATTTGTTGAACTGAGACGGAGCTGAATCTGTCCTTTGAACATGGATGTGACCTCGAGTCAATGCCCTAAAACAAGAAACAGTAATTACAAGATTCCACAGATGCTCTCCTCAGTTTATCCGAGGATGATCTAGATCGATGAAAAAAAAAGATAGCTATCTAGATGGGGATCTCCATGGATAGAGATCAAGTTGGTAGTACTCGATTGAGCCTCTTAGATGCGTCTATGCCAAAGTCAACACAATTATTGAAAAAAACCGGTTCCAGTGGCCGGCGGTTAGATCTTTCAATAGGGCCCCTCGAGTCCACTCAAGAACTACTTGACTGACTAGCGACAGGGAGATTTGAAAGACTGATGGAGGGCACACCCCCGGTCGTAACTACCGCTTGAACGGGAAATGGGGAAAGAAAGCAGGACGATCAATCCCTCGTAGGAGCTCGGAGAAAGATAGCTAGAATCTATTCTATTATAAGGGGTGAAAGGCGGGTGAACTAGTCAAGAACGAGAATCCGTAGTGCGCTTCAGAGAGTCTGAAATACCGGTGAAAGCTTCTTCAGTTAATGCAATTTCTCTATAGGCGGGTAGTTATCGGCGGCTCAGGGCCAAGTACGAAAGCAAGGTGCCAAGGAAAGACAATTCGTTTCAACCAAATGGACAACAGAACTCAAATCGATCAAAGGAATGGCGGGAGGATAAACTTCAACGATCGGCGGGGAAAGAGAAACTACAAGAAGTCTACGAAAGTAAGGTTGTTAGCAACTTCAGTAGTTCGAATATCTATCTACTAGTGAGAAGGTTAAGCTCAAAGAAAGAAAGTATTAGTGAGAAGCTCAAGGAAAGCACTTAAAGGCAGCTTCAGGATAAAAAGATTTTAGAGTGAATAGCCCGTAGCTCACTTTTGTATTCAAGCGAAAGAAATATTGATAAATCCCTCCATCCGATCCCTATCTTTTATGCCGATCTCAGCAAGCAGTACCAGAAAAAAAGGAGTAAAGGTTAGCAGACTTGGTTGCCTGCCACGGGGCCTCTTTGAAAGCAACTAAGTCAAGCTCAATTACACAAAGCTAAAGAAAAAGTTTTCAAAAGAATAAAATAAGGATTAAGTTAGTGTTCAGTGATCTCAAGATAGCTGCCTGACGAGAGGAAAGGACACCAGATACAGTCTTTTTTTGCCCCCAGCCCCCGGTTACACCAAAGCACACCACACCTGAAAAAACTGTACTATAGCTGCTTAGACCCGATTTTGTAGGTTCAAATCCTACAGAGCGTGATTCCGTTCTTGTTAGGTCTAATTACAATGAAATAACTTCACTAACTTGAACAGCAACCTGAACCTCCTGCGGATGAAAGAAAGGAGGAAGTAAAAAAAATATACCTATTACCAATGTGATTTCTCGATGAGGTGCAACAAAGGAAGATCTAGGTGAGGTTGAGTGCTTGCTTTCTTCCATCGACCGGAGCTCTTTGGATTGATCACTTGTCAAGGACAGCCCGGAATTCCCGCTGACTGTCCAGCAGCGGAGCCATAGACAGTAAGTCATATCATCGGGCAACTCCATCGACGACAAGGTCTCATGGGTCTTGGTCGGGGGCTTCGACGACCCATAGAGAACGGGGTGGCTCTCAAACTGAAACACATGTGGTAGGGTCTCTCTTTGTGTGCATACCAACCCGAGTTGGATCAATGAGGATGGTGTGATCTGACCTCTCAATCGTGGGTTTCCCCATCCGAGGACTCCCTCGCCTTTGTCTTTCCTTTCGGCAGAGAAGAAGACGGAAAAACAGAAGGGGATATTGGTTTTAGAAACTCAAAGGAGGACGGGCATGACAGAGTTTGGCAAGAATAAAACCTTCCTTTTCGAAGACTACGTCCACCTTCATTACCTAAAATGAAGAAAAATCACCCATGCTACGAGTCTGCGGTCAAGCGCAATCTGAGATCCCTCTTCGATAGACATGAACCAGGTGCGTTAGCCTTTCTGTTTTGTCAGCTGATCCTACGAGCTTTCATAGAAAGCCTATATATTATAGCGCGTACAAGGACAAGTGGTGGGAAATCTTCTCTGCGCTCTTTGACCTACCATAGATCCTTAGTGGTGGACCGATCGACCCTTCCATTCAAGCCCTATCGTCAAAGCCTTATCTCTAAAAGGGCTCTTTTGGTGCAATGAGAGAGGTACTTTCACATCAGTGGGTTCCAAACCTCAAGCAGTAGGGCGACAATCCTGAGCTTCGTCAATAGGCGTCCAATCCTGGGAAAAAAGGTTCGGTGAGGTTGATGGGGGCGGTGCCGCGGAATGCGTCGCGCTTGATGATGCAGTACACTGAGCGCCACCCCCGGTTGTGCATGCGGTACTCCGTCACCGAGCCGTAGATCCACCCGATCCCGCCCTCGTACCATTCCCTTCTGCTGCTATAGCCTCCATGGAGAAGGTTGGCAGAACACAATTCCTGCTGCTAGAAAGAAAGAAAATAGATTCAGTGAACCGATCTCCTATTTATAAGGTATAAAGTGTTGGACTTACGACTCTTGAACTTGAAGGTGGGATTGTACCGGTCGACTTAACGATGGGAGGATAAATCCTTTGAAGGGCGCCTATTTACTAACCTATTTTATTGGGCTTGCTTGGCTTTCTCTTAGCTTCCCTTCACTTGTCCCATATACTTAGAGCAAGAGGAATCGGGTTCGGGTGAGGGAAGAGTTCGTCGCTTCAACACTTGCCGAAGAGAAGGTATTCATTAAAGCAGTAATCATCAAATGCAACCTGTGAGGAAGAAGATCAATCTGCAGGCTTTCAGCGCCTCGAAGACTCAATAGCAATTCCATCTCGTCTTTCCGGATCAATAGCCCCAATCCCCATCTTTTCAAAACATGTCTTTTACGGGTAGGTCGAAACATCTCCATCCTTTTCGTTCGGTGTCATATCCTACGAATATGCGCCGAAGAACCTTCGTCCTCTTTGTTCCTTCGACATGAAGTACCCCGAAGCATTGAAATAGCACAGTAAGCGGACCACCTACTGGGAAATCCTTATACCACTATCAAGCCATGCCGGGCAATGAGGCTGATGCTACTACCGATACAGAGAAAGACAAGGACTTTCTTTCTATCGATGTGAAATCCATTCTATTTATCTGATGCGCATGTNGTCCGATCAGTCTACTCTGCTTTAGTATGCGCTAGGGAAAAAAGCTACGCTCCTTGAAGTTGTGCCCGACCCCCAAAGCATTGAAAAAGATAAGGGGGAACTTACCGTCTGAGAAGTCTTACTGCAGGAGTTTATACCTCTATTGGCAATCCCCCTTAAGCAGTGGTGTCCGGTCACCTTCAAATTCTATTGATTCCGTTCAGCGAAAGGGAAGTTGTCCTTCTTGAACGAGTTTTATACCCCCAGGGCCAGGTCAATCTGCATGAGTTTTGCTGTTCATACATGAGCCATAGAAGCAAGCTGCCTGCGGGTGAATAAGCAGTTTTCAAGAGCTCCAAAGTGTTTGTTTTTGCGGGTGGAGAAAGATTTTTATTACCAGGGGAAGGGAGTTGGTTTATAACCAGACTCTGAAGTTTTCTACTAGGTAGAGTATTTCACTAAAATAAGCGTTCATAGAGGGCGTGATAGTCCAATTCTACATAGTTCTGTGATCCGCCGAACGAAGCCAACGAACCGGACCGGGAGAGAGAAAGAATTCTTTTTTCAAGGCTGCGGCTGGGCCCGAGCTCGGTTTGGAAGGAAGCCTCTTTAGATGAGAAGGAGGATGCTACCAAGGCGGAGAAGGAAGAAGGGGACAGGTTAGCAGCTTCAGGATAACCCGAGCAGTGAAACAGAAGTAGGGTTCAGGCCAATCGATCCTATTTCGATTATACGGCTGGGAAAAAAACCAAAAAAGGGCATTTGAGAAATATAAATTCTGGTATTCCATATAGAAAACGAAGAAATTGGAATTCTTACCCTGATAATTGGCTTTTTCAAAAATGGATATTTGAGAACTTGAAATGAAAAAATAGGCTTTGATCGGTCAACGAAATGCTCTGCTTTCAAGCCCGATAGGTCATTCTCTTTCGTTTTAAAAGCTGTTCAGGCATCCGAACAGGAGTTTAGTCAACTAAGTAAAGTATACCTTATCACTGCACGCTTTCGATGTCGCTTTCCTTCCACTATCTTCAGTGATGTGCAGCCTTATCCTTCTCTTGGGAGAGCAGCTTCACTTCTTGCTGCCTATGACCTTTGAACTGCTGGCGTCTGAGGTCGGAACTCTTTCTATTTCTTCTTCCCTGGCCTAACAATAATAAATAAAGGCTATGGCATGAAATTCGAGTAGGAGCAGCTTCGAACCTTGCCTCCTTCTTTGGCTTTCTTTGCCTTCAACTTCAAGCGGACATCAAAAAAGACGAATCTCATCAGGTTAAAAAGGAGTACGCACGGGTGAGTCAAAAGGTTTGAATTTACAAGTCATGAAAGGAATCATAGGAGCTGGGACAACAGAGTTCCCTAGTTGAGGCATGTAGAGAACTGTCAATTAGTCCACATATCAAGTGAAGTGCGGATTGGTTGGAATGGAATCAAAAAGTGGTTGGATTGACTGTATGAAAACTCCATCTCAGGTGGCTTTCGATGCTGCGTTTAGGTGACACCCTGGGGTAGCAATTGCCCGGACTATGTAGTCATCTGTCGACTCCCCGGGAGAGAAAGTGAGACAGGGAATTTGATAAGACAGGCTTGGCGTCCTTCCTTTAGTAGCGCGTACTTGCTTTAGCGCTGAATTCTATCACTTGAATCCGATTCTTTCAGCAGGCCGAATCCAATTTTTACTGTTGATGGCCGTAAACCCCCATCGTGTCAAGCTTCAGGAACTTTAATTGAAAGGGTTTAGGCTCCATCAAATATATACGCAACCTCTGAGATAGAAGGAAGATCCATGTCACACAAAAGCTTAGAGATACTCGTGAATGCAAGCTTCCTACGTGGGATGGGTAACCCTGCAACGATTGCTGGCAAAGAAAAATATCTCCATCATTCTCTGGAAAACTCTTATTCATTGAGGGCCTGAAATCTTTCCTTTGAGAATGAGAAAGTCTCCAGGCGTGGAATCGTAGACCAAGGAAAAAAGTCAACGATGGGTTGAAGAACTTAGTTTCTTCACTCTGTCTGGGGCTAATCGCGAAGGACCGTGCTAGCCGACCCAAAGGCGGATTCTGCTTCTGCTTGAGCTACCTGAGTTGATGGTTTTAGTCCAGTAGTCTCCCTGTTAGTGGTAGATGCTGATTGGCAGGATTCCGTTCCTGTCATCAATGCGAGTGGATTCTTCTGCCTACCCGAGAAGACTTATTTCATTCCTTTCTTGGGAAGAAGAAGCCAAAACAAAGAGCTTTCTGTCAGCTTCTATTCTCTATTCCTATCCGAGTCCCTCTTTCAGGGATAAGCCACCTCTTCCATGGAACCTACCTCCAAAGAACTCCTAATTCCCCTAAGTCAATCTTTAAATCTTGAGACAATTCTCGCCTAACTCAGTGTACTTTTGAGCCTTTCACAAAGGGAATTCGTGCAGCTCATGGATAGTATCAACATTAGGCTCCGGTTTGCCCTGCCTTTGTCTAATTCCAAAGAGTATCAAGTCGATTTCAGACTTCAATAAGTTTCCCTCAATGAAAGCGGGGATTTCTGCCTAGCCGTAGGTGTCAGGTGAAGGGACAGAGACGTCCTATTTCTACGTCACTTGTCTCAAACATGTGAAAACTGGCAAGCTTAGGTGCGCTAGCTTAAGCAAAGCAGTTCGTTCAGGATGTTAAACTTTGTATTCAATCGGGCAAGCTTTCACATATTATGATTTGGACTCTCTATTTGAGCATTCCCACTTCAAATCTCCTGATTTTTTATGCCTCGCCGAGGGATTTTGCCAGCTCTAGCTACAGAACTAGAAGCGAATTAGCTTAGCTCTCGAAACAACCGGCGAAAGATAAAGTAGTCCGTCAACGGGTCAATTAATTGCCTATTTTTAGTTTTTAGGCTCTACCTGTAATTACAATATCAGATGCGAGAAGCAGTTCGCCAATAAGACCTGGGAAAGGAGAAACAATGGCCGGTCTGCGAAGAAGAATCAAGGTAGGATTAGCACCCTTCCTCAATTAGGGCTTTCTAGTTCGACATGCTACCATCTCGATGTATCGATTCTTGGTAGACTAAGGTGGTTTAGATCGAGACGCCCCCTTTCGGGTCCGGGGATCTAGTTTCATCTTAATGTTGGAAAACTTTGATCTTAGCCCCTGTCAGTTGTTTTCCCGGCAAACTATTTAATTTCAATTAAATAAATCAAAAATTCCATGGCTAATGATGGAATAAATAATGTTAAAAAAGAAACAAAAAAGTTTAGCAACAGTGGGATGACTAGGCAGGAAGCGTCAGATGCAGCTCGCCTGCACATTGGCGATACGTGTTTGCTGGATTATGAAATCAATGAACAAGGTAATTGTTGGAGAAACCATTTTCCGTCGTGGTGTGAACCCATTAACTAGGGTTTTAGAATACTCAATCAAGGAGCGAAAGCCAAAAGAGTGACAACTATCGGAGCGAAGCAGCTCTTAAGACTAATAAGGAGAGGAGCGAAGTAAAGGCTGGGACGGAGATACTGCTGCGATCGCTCTTTGGGATACGGTCTTGCCGAGGAGGGTAGGCCGGACGGAAGAGCATGCCTGCGAAGACGGAAAAGAATACGAAATAGACAAAGTACGGTTTTAAAAGCTTGGTCTGGCTTATGGAGGATTGGGCTGGGCTCCTAACCTTGCTTTGCTACCTGGCTTGTGTAGCCTATGCGAAGCAAGCCTACACTGGTAGGAACGTCAGCCTACGATTGCCAAAAGTCTCATCCCGTGCTTTCAGGCTTAGTCCTTCAAATCAGCAGATTCTTGGCAGATCGTCTGCTATTTAAGATTCCAATTCAAAGTCTGATCTTGGCAAGCTGCTACCAAACCGGATTCTCACCTGCTTGTTGGTCCCACATTGACTCTCCAATCGGATATATCCTTTCGGCTTAGTCGTTCCAAGAGGAAGTCTCCCTTAGCGTTGGATGGATCGTACATATGACGGAATAATGTAAGCTGGTGAAATGCTACCTTCAATACGCCAGTATTATGACTATCTTTCCTCCTTTTTCATGCTTTCTTGAATTGAAAAAGAACCTAACATCTTAAGATCGGACGACGGAGTTGAACTCCTTTTAGTTTGAGGATTGATTCTCTATGAATAGAAAGAGAGGACGATTCTATCTAAACTTGACGGTTGCCACCCTCAGGAAAATGGTAGGCTAATCCATTTAATTAAAGTTATGCCAATTGAAACTCGTACCAAAAAGGGAAGGCAGGAGCGGTATAAAAGGAGAAAGCCAAAAGTCGCACTTTCTCTTTCTCGATAACTTTAGGGGAACGAAGGAACTTACTGAAACAATTCTTTCGGAGTTCAATCACCCGACTCAAACTCAATTCAATAGGAAGAGTCGAAGCTAGTTTTGCTATTGTTAACGTAGTGCGTCGAAGGAAAGAGAAGCAGAAGCTGTGAATCGATAAATGATCTGTTGAGTCAGTTTTCTTTCTGTTTTCACGAATCCCAATGGAAAGGGAAATAAGCCAAAGCTAAGGCGGGATGGATTGCAACTGGCTTGATCAGCCGGTATTGGGGGCAGGGGAATAGCATAAAAAAACATAATTACGTTCAATCCTGTTTAGGAAGATCGCAGCCATAAAGAAAGGGGAAGTGAGGAAATTTCTTATTATTATTAATAAATAAGAAGAATAGCGTCTTAGAATGAGGGCAAAGTCCTATCGAATAATGCTATGTGGTAGTTTTTGCTTTTCCCGTTACCGAAGTAGATAGACTCTACTTCGAACCTGGCTCAGAGGAAGAAGGACAGACGTTTTCAGTCTGGTAGTCTTCTATCCCCTCTGGAATGCTCAGTCTTGCTTCTATCTTCGTCCATTCCCCTTGGGTTAAATGTCGTCTTTTGAACACCTCCTAAAGCCAAAATGTGGTTGTATTTTTAGAATTCTTATTCTCTCTTCTTCCCTGACCTGATCTCTCTACTGGAAAGCAGGCGTAAAGTGTTGGTTGAGCGTCATGCCTTTGTGAAGGTTCGGGAGCTAGCTCTACCTACAACTAAGTATTCTGTAGGTCCTTCTCGTTGAGCGTTAGACTTACCGAAATCCGCCGGTCTTGGATCAGCTTCTAACCTTAAGGTCATTCTCCCTTATGTACCTAAAGGTCGTATGCCATTAGTAGCCTTCGTCTTTCTGATACATGATGGGTA
>Ga0058694_1000245_pt1 | contig 32119 bp, 27 predicted proteins | sample AgamicOrSfrz_FD_55041 | JGI IMG/M metagenome (GOLD analysis project Ga0058694, IMG submission 55041) | Agave microbial communities from Guanajuato, Mexico - Or.Sf.rz | ecosystem: Host-associated > Plants > Phyllosphere > Phylloplane/Leaf | place: Guanajuato, Mexico | collected 2012-05-30 | reverse complement strand
GCAAGAAATTCAACCTGATGCTGGAAACCAAAGTGACTGCCGTTGAAGCGAAAGAAGACGGTATTTACGTTTCCATGGAAGGCAAAAAAGCCCCTGCAGAAGCGCAGCGTTACGACGCCGTGCTGGTGGCTATCGGCCGTGTGCCGAACGGTAAAAACCTCGACGCGGGCAAAGCTGGCGTGGAAGTGGATGACCGTGGCTTTATCCGCGTTGACAAACAGCTGCGCACTAACGTGCCGCACATCTTTGCTATCGGCGATATCGTCGGTCAGCCAATGCTGGCGCACAAAGGTGTTCACGAAGGTCACGTTGCCGCTGAAGTTATCGCCGGCATGAAGCACTACTTCGATCCGAAAGTCATTCCATCTATCGCGTACACCGAGCCAGAAGTGGCATGGGTGGGTCTGACCGAGAAAGAAGCGAAAGAGAAAGGCATCAGCTACGAAACCGCCACCTTCCCGTGGGCTGCTTCTGGCCGTGCTATCGCGTCCGACTGCGCTGACGGTATGACCAAACTGATCTTCGACAAAGAGACTCACCGCGTGATCGGTGGTGCGATTGTCGGTACCAACGGCGGCGAGCTGCTGGGTGAAATCGGTCTGGCTATCGAAATGGGCTGTGACGCTGAAGACATCGCGCTGACCATTCACGCTCACCCGACTCTGCACGAGTCTGTGGGTCTGGCAGCAGAAGTGTTTGAAGGCAGCATCACCGACCTGCCAAACGCGAAAGCGAAGAAGAAATAAGTTTATTGCTTCTTACTAAACGCCTCCTTCGGAGGCGTTTTTTTTGCCTAAAACTACCCATTATGGTAGGTAACTTATTGTTATTTCCCCTAAAAATTTGCGCTTATCTGCCGATACTTTTTTCACCATTGTGTAGCTACTGGCCGCACGGTTAGAGGTTCTGGATTTTTGATTACACGCAAAAAGGAAATAACATGTCTTTGAAGAAAGTGATGGGGATTGGCTTACTGGCGGCAGTCATGACGTTGACCGGATGCGGTGCGATGACGACGGCGGTGAAGAAACGCAACCTGGAAGTGAAAACCCAGATGAGCGAAACCGTCTGGCTTGAGCCATCCAACGAGAAAACGGTCTACATTCAGGTTAAAAACACCTCCGATAAAGACATGAGCAACCTGCAGACCCTGCTGGCGAACGACCTGATTGCCAAAGGCTATAAGGTGACCAGCTCCCCTGACGGCGCATATTACTGGGTGCAGGCAAACGTCCTGAAAGCCGACAAAATGGACCTGCGTGAAGCTCAGGGCTACCTGAAAACCGGGTATGAAGGTGCGGCTGTGGGCGCTGCACTTGGGGCCGGGATCACCGCTTATAACAGCAACTCTTCCGGCGCAGCGCTGGGCGTAGGGCTGGCGGCGGGCCTGATCGGCATGGCTGCAGATGCGATGGTAGAAGATGTGAACTACACCATGGTAACCGACCTGCAGATCTCTGAGCGTAGTAAAGCAAAAGTCACTACCGACAACATTGCGGCGCTGCGTCAGGGTACGTCCGGCGTGAAGCTGCAAACCAGCAGCGAGCAGGGCGATCGCGCGAAGTATCAGACCCGCGTGGTATCGAATGCTAACAAAGTGAATCTGAAATTCGAAGAAGCGAAACCTGTTCTGGAAGCGCAGCTGGCGAAGTCGGTCGCAAATATTCTGTAAGTTAAAAAGCCGGGTGGCGGCTTCGCCATACCCGGCTTGCAAAACGTGGTCCGTTGACGCAATTCAGGGCGCGACGGGCTGCCAGGTTTTATCAGGGTGATATGCGGTTAACGCCCGGGCTTTCTGCTCCGAATCATTGCCGAGATCGCTCTGGTACACCTTGTCGTCCTGATTTATCACAAAGCTCATTACGCCCGTCTGACCGTAGCTGACCGGCCAGGCAACCATCGCGAAACCGTTGTTCTCCGGCAGGATCCGGAAACGATAGCCGTGATAGCCGGTACCCGGCTCTTTCGGGCTAAATGCCGGGCCGAGCGGGCTGGGCGCTTCGCCGGGCGAGGCTGGCCAGTACAAACCGTCTTTTTTCCCTTTTGAGCTGACAATCTTCTGCGCGTATTTCTGGTTCATCGCAAAATAGCTTTGCTGTGCATCAACATAGGCATGTAAGGCTTCTATGGCGGCGAGCTCGTTACGTCCGATTTCACGGGTCAGGATCTCCTCAGCCCCTTCTTTGATATCGAACTGCCAGCCGGCAGAGGTTTTGATCACCGGGATGGGTAGCTGCCAGCCGCTGTCTCCGACAACCAGATGCGCCGTATCCCCTTCGACAACCGTGTTGTGACGAACGTTCCAGTCGCGCAGGAAGCGATCGACAGCATCCGGATCAACGCCTTCAGGAGGCAGAAAATCGCGCCAGTTCTCTCCGAGCAGGTCGGTCATCGCGCTCTCATTTTGCTCACTGATGGCTTTGGTCAGCGCATCGGTTGCCTGAGCGGGTGTGCTAAAGGACTGCTGCGCCATCACCGGGGCCGAAAGCATGAACAACACCATTCCACTGAGTAGTTTACTTTTCATGTCGGTTCCCTTAGCGATGTCGAATTTCACGGCGTTCAGCACGTCCACCAGACGCCTGACGCGGCTGCTGCTGGCGAGCAGCGAGCTGTCTGCTTTGCGCGCCGCGCTGCTGCTGCGCCTGCCAGTTCGCGGAGCGGCTGTCGTTACCGCTCAGCGCATTGGCCCGCGGCTGGCTGTTTCGCTGCTGGAGAGAGCGTTGCTGCGCGGGCTGCGAAGCCCGTTTCTCTTGTCTCTGCGCGGTGCTCCGCTTCGCCGTCTGCGGTTTAGTGTCGTAGCCACGGTAGTTATTGCGCTGCGAAATCTGCTTCAGCTGTTCGCTTGAGGCCTGACGCTGCACGTCTTTCGTTCCGGTGCGCGCCGTTTGGGGGAAGGTTTTACCCGTGGATTTCTCCATCTGGCTCAGCGCGGCCTGACGCTGGCTATCGCGGTTAACCGGTTTTTGCTGCGTTGAGCTGAGCCCTGTTGCCGCGTTGGTGGCGTGGAAGCGAGTGTTGAGCTGGTTAGTCGGGTAGGGTACGCCTTCTCGATAGGCCGGGTTGTGCTGCCAGGTGCGGTTGGCGTCCGTCAGGCGCTGTCCGCTGATTTTATTGAAGTTCTCAACGTTGATATTGATGTTGTTATCACCGTTGCGGTTATAGCCGCCGTGATTATCCCAGTCGCCATGGTGATGATCCCAGTCATCGTCATCATCCCAGTCGATGTTGCTGAAGATGGCATAGGTTGTGGCAACGCCCAGGCTGAAGCCTAAACCGTTTACGAAGCTGGTGCCAAACTGCTCCCCGGGTGTAGGCGGGAGATAGGTGGGCGGATAGGCGGTGTTGGGCCAGGTCCCGTAAACCGTATTGGGGTTATAGGTGGGCACGTAAACAACCTGCGGATCGGCAGATTCAATTTTGATTACCGTTGGGGCGGGCGCGGACGTCGTGGCTGTCGTTGTCTCAGCGGGGCTGGTTTTCGCTGGCGCCGGTTTTGTCACGGTGGTGACCGTCTGCTGGGGCGTGGATTGTAAAGCGCCGGTCTTCTGCGCCAGCGCGCGCAGGCGCTGAACGGAATCCATCACGTCTTTCGGCTGTGCGAGAAACGCATCACCCAGATTTTGTACCCACGGCGGGTTTTCACCCATCAGGGACATAAGCTGAGGAAACGCAACCAGCGATTTTACGCTGGGATCCCAGGGCTGGCTGGCAACGGCCTGAATCGCGGCGTCCCCTTCCATTTTAGGGTTGTCTTTGGACCACTGCGCCGCCTGGATCACGTTGGCCGGATAGGTCGACGCCATTAAAATTTGCGATAGCAGGGCATCCGGGTAGAGCGCGATGGGAGCAACCCATTGATCGATTTGCGCGGCGGTGTAGGCTGGCGCGACAACAGGGGCGGGCTGAGCTGCGGCTGGCGCCGCCGGTGCAGCCGGCTGTTGTGCGACGGGGGCCGGCGCAGCGGGCTCCGTTGCGCGACCTTTGACAAACATGACGCCTGAGGCGGCAAACAGCCCGGCACTGCACAGAAGGACGAGCAGATGTGGCTTAAAGGGCAACTTCATAAAATGACTCCAACGAGACAAGCGCTGTGCCGTGAGGCGTTACGGTTGGCGTGAGTATTATTCACCCGTCTTTTACTGTTTTGACTTTTATTGGGAAGCGTCCGGTACGTCCGGATAAAGAGTGTGAGTATTTATTACACAATTATATCTGATGAAGAAAAAACTGAAGCGTCACGGTGCAGAAGATGTCGCAAAATGATGCCCTAAATTCCCGCTACACCATGCTTAACGATTCAGCAAATTTTTTAATGTTGCTTTTTTGTAAACGGATTAACACTGTGCAGAAATCCTGCTATGCTGCCCGACGCGGTATCGGGCATTTACCCTACAAACTGCTGTCTCACAGGAGCGTGAAGAGAACGCCCGCCGCATATGACAATGAGAGCGAGGAGAACCGTCGTGCTAGAAGAATACCGTAAGCACGTAGCAGAACGTGCCGCCGAGGGAATTGTACCCAAACCTTTAGATGCAACCCAAATGGCCGCGCTCGTCGAGCTGCTGAAGAACCCGCCTAAGGGCGAAGAAGAATTCCTGTTAGATCTGCTGATCAACCGCGTACCGCCTGGCGTAGATGAAGCTGCCTACGTAAAAGCCGGATTCCTTGCTGCTATCGCCAAAGGCGAAGCCACCTCCCCACTGGTTACTCCTGAAAAAGCCATTGAACTGCTCGGCACCATGCAGGGTGGTTATAACATTCATCCGCTGATTGACGCGCTGGATACCGACAAGCTGGCACCGATTGCCGCTAAAGCGCTCTCTTCCACGCTGCTGATGTTCGATAACTTCTACGACGTAGAAGAAAAAGCCAAAGCAGGCAACGTCTATGCGAAGCAGGTGATGCAGTCCTGGGCTGATGCCGAATGGTTCCTGAACCGTCCTGCTCTGGCTGAAAAAATCACCGTGACCGTCTTTAAAGTGACCGGTGAAACCAACACCGATGACCTCTCTCCGGCACCGGACGCGTGGTCTCGCCCGGATATCCCTCTGCACGCCCTGGCGATGCTGAAAAACGCCCGTGAAGGTATTGAGCCGGATCAGCCGGGCAGCGTCGGCCCGATCAAACAGATCGAAGCCCTGCAGAAAAAAGGATTCCCGCTGGCCTACGTGGGTGACGTTGTGGGTACCGGTTCTTCCCGTAAGTCCGCGACCAACTCCGTGCTGTGGTTCATGGGTGACGACATCCCTCACGTGCCAAACAAGCGCGGCGGCGGCCTGGTCCTGGGCGGTAAAATTGCACCAATCTTCTTCAACACCATGGAAGATGCGGGCGCACTGCCAATCGAAGTGGACGTGAACAACCTGAACATGGGCGACGTGATTGACGTCTATCCGTTCAAAGGCGAAGTGCGTAACCACGAAACCAACGAACTGCTGGCAAGCTTTGAACTGAAAACCGACGTGCTGATCGACGAAGTGCGCGCCGGTGGTCGTATCCCGCTGATCATCGGTCGTGGCCTGACCACCAAAGCGCGTGAAGCGCTCGGTCTGCCGCACTCAGACGTATTCCGTCAGGCGAAAGACGTGGCGGAAAGCAGCCGCGGCTACTCGCTGGCGCAGAAAATGGTCGGCCGCGCATGTGGCGTCGCCGGCGTGCGTCCGGGCGCATACTGCGAACCGAAAATGACCTCCGTGGGCTCTCAGGACACCACCGGTCCAATGACCCGTGACGAACTGAAAGACCTGGCGTGCCTGGGCTTCTCTTCTGACCTGGTGATGCAGTCCTTCTGCCACACGGCGGCCTATCCGAAGCCGGTTGACGTAACCACGCACCACACGCTGCCAGACTTCATTATGAACCGCGGCGGTGTGTCTCTGCGTCCGGGTGACGGCGTCATCCACTCCTGGCTGAACCGCATGCTGCTGCCTGATACCGTGGGTACCGGCGGTGACTCCCATACCCGTTTCCCAATCGGTATCTCTTTCCCGGCGGGCTCTGGTCTGGTGGCGTTTGCTGCTGCGACCGGCGTGATGCCGCTGGATATGCCGGAATCTGTGCTGGTGCGCTTTAAAGGTAAAATGCAGCCGGGTATCACCCTGCGCGACCTGGTTCACGCGATCCCGCTGTATGCAATTAAACAGGGCCTGCTGACCGTTGAGAAGAAAGGGAAGAAAAACATCTTCTCTGGCCGCATCCTGGAAATTGAAGGTCTGCCTGATCTGAAAGTAGAGCAGGCGTTCGAGCTGACCGATGCTTCCGCCGAGCGTTCTGCTGCGGGCTGTACCATCAAGCTGAACAAAGAGCCGATTATTGAGTATCTGAACTCTAACATCGTGCTGCTGAAGTGGATGATTGCAGAAGGCTACGGCGACCGTCGTACGCTGGAGCGCCGTATCCAGGGCATGGAAAAATGGCTGGCCGATCCGCAGCTGCTGGAAGCCGATGCTGACGCAGACTACGCGGCGGTGATCGACATCGATCTGGCGGATATCAAAGAGCCAATCCTTTGTGCACCGAACGATCCGGACGACGCGCGTCCGCTGTCTGAAGTGCAGGGCGAGAAGATCGACGAAGTGTTTATCGGTTCCTGCATGACCAACATCGGTCACTTCCGTGCTGCCGGTAAGCTGCTGGATACCCACAAAGGCCAGCTGCCGACCCGTCTGTGGGTGGCACCGCCAACCCGTATGGACGCGGCACAGCTGACCGAAGAGGGCTACTACAGCGTGTTTGGTAAGAGCGGTGCGCGTATCGAAATCCCTGGCTGTTCCCTGTGCATGGGCAACCAGGCGCGCGTAGCCGACGGTGCGACGGTGGTTTCCACCTCTACCCGTAACTTCCCGAACCGTTTAGGTACCGGTGCAAACGTCTTCCTGGCCTCTGCGGAACTGGCGGCGGTTGCGGCGCTGATTGGCAAACTGCCAACGCCGGAAGAGTACCAGACCTTTGTGGCTCAGGTGGATAAGACCGCGGTGGATACCTATCGCTATCTTAACTTCGACCAGCTCTCTCAGTACACCGAGAAGGCCGACGGGGTTATCTTCCAGACCGCAGTATAAACAGCAAAACCGTCTCTACGAGACGGTTTTTAGTGTTTGCACCCTCTCCCGTGGGAGAGGGACGGGGTGAGGGCATCAGGCCGCAGGGTCTTGCTCTCACCTTTTTATTTTCATTCCTCCCACCTCTCACGCTTTTTTTCTTCCTCGCTGCTGCGATAATTACCTTAATGGCTTTGCAGAGGAAAACACTATGGATTACGAATTTCTGCGCGACATCACCGGAGTGGTGAAAGTGCGTATGTCGATGGGCCACGAAGCCGTTGGACACTGGTTTAACGAAGAGGTGAAAGAAAATCTCGCACTTCTTGATGAGGTTGAACAGGCGGCAAATACGGTGAAAGGCAGTGAACGCTCCTGGCAGCGCGCCGGGCATGAATACACGCTGTGGATGGACGGTGAAGAGGTCATGGTGCGTGCCAACCAGCTCGAGTTTTCAGGTGACGAGATGGAAGAGGGGATGAGCTACTACGACGAAGAGAGCCTGTCGATGTGCGGCGTAGAGGATTTCCTTCAGGTGGTAAATGCCTACCGCGACTTCATGAAACAGAAATAACAGACCGGAGCATCCCTGCTCCGGTTTGCTTTTACACGGCCGGAATATTGCGGCCGTAGTAGATTTCGCGCATCTCTTTCCAGAGCAGGTCAGTAATTGCCTTACGCTCTTCTTCGCTCAAATCTTCCGGCTTCGTGTGGAACATATAGTGCTTAAGGTCGAATTCCTTAAGTAACATCTTGGTATGGAAGATGTTTTCCTGATACACGTTCACGTCCATCATGTCGTACAGCGATTTCATGTCGTCGGACATAAAGTTCTGGATGGAGTTGATCTCGTGGTCGATGAAGTGCTTCATGCCGTTGATATCGCGAGTAAAACCACGCACGCGATAGTCAATGGTGACGATGTCCGATTCCAGCTGGTGGATTAAATAGTTCAGCGCGTTCAGCGGGGAAATCACGCCGCAGGTCGACACTTCGATATCGGCGCGGAACGTACACAGCCCGCCTTCCGGGTGACTTTCCGGGTAGGTGTGCACGCAGATATGGCTTTTATCCAGGTGGGCCACGACCACTTCCGGCAGTGGGCCCGGATGTTCCGTTTTGTCGATAAGCTTCGGGTCGACCGGCTCTTCGCTGACCAGTATGGTCACGCTGGCGCCCTGGGGTTCATAATCCTGTCGGGCGATGTTCAGGATGTTTGCGCCAATAATGGAACAGGTTTCTGACAGGATCTCGGTCAGACGGTTGGCGTTGTAGAGTTCGTCGATATAGGCGATGTAACCATCGCGTTCTTCCGCTGTTTTGGCATAGCAGATATCGTAAATACAAAAACTCAGGCTTTTCGTCAGGTTGTTAAAGCCATGCAGTTTAAGCTTTTTCAATTAGCTCACCCCCTTAGTGGATAATGCGTCTTGCAGGTACTGCGGCAGCGCAAACGCTGCGGTATGAATAGCCGGATTGTAGTATCGGCACTGAAGACCGGCCTGATGGAAGCGGGCCTGAATAATTTCGGTGGAGAGATGGCGCAGCACGTCGTTATCCGTCGCCCAGGCAAAGGTCATGATCCCGCCGTAATACGTCGGAATGGCCGCCTGATAGAAGCTGACATCATCGAAATAGGTGCTTAACTTACGATGGCTGTCGAGCGCTTCATCCTGCTGCAGGAAGCAGACGCCATTTTGTGCGACGAAGATCCCGCCCGGGTTCAGGCAGCGCTTGCAGCCTTCGTAGAAGGATGAGGTAAACAGCGACGCGCCGGGGCCGATAGGGTCGGTGCAGTCGGAGATAATAACGTCAAAGGTCTGCGAGGTCTGGTTAACAAAGTTAACGCCGTCGTCAATCACCAGGCTAAAGCGCGGATCGTCATAGCTACCGGCATTGTGGTTGGGCAGATACTGACGGCAGAAAGAGACGACGCCCGCATCGATTTCCACCATGGTGATGGTTTCAATGGAACGATGGCGGGAAACTTCACGCAGCATTGCGCCGTCGCCACCGCCGATAATCAGGACATGCTTCGCGTGACCGTGCGCCAGCAGCGGGACGTGGGTCATCATCTCATGATAGATAAACTCATCTCGCTCGGTCGTTTGCACGACGCCGTCCAGCGCCATGACGCGGCCAAAGGCGGCATTCTCGAAGATGATCAGATCCTGGTGATCGGTTTTCTCATGATAGAGCACGTTATCAACGGCAAAGTACTGACCAAACTGGTCATGCAGTGTTTCATGCCACAACGTGTGGTCGGCCATAGCGAACTCCTCCTGTGTAAACATCCATTACGCTCACCAAAAATGAGCGAAACATGATAGCTAACTCTCACCGTGGTTGCACGGCCAGAGGTTCAACAGGAGGCGTCGGGAAGGTTATTTGACGTAGGCGAGCAGGCTGAGTGAATCACGAGCCAGCGCTTTGCATTTTTTGGCCGTGGGAATACCAATACCGCTTAGGTCACGGTAGCTGTCTTCGCCGAGCGCCTTCATGTCGAAGCTGTCGTAGTTACTGAGATCCCACTGGTTTTGCTGGGCAAAAAAGACCAGCGCGCGGCGAATTTGCCCGTTGGGTAAATTCTGGTAGCCACAATCATTTTTCAGGAATACAAAAACCGCCGTTAAATCGGCCATATCTTCCGCTTCATTTTCACTTAGCGCATAGCTGTTCGCACACATNGCCATCAGGCTNCCGAACAAAATTGTCCTGAAAAACNTCTTCATTGCTTCTACCACTTCTTCACGGAAAATTAACGTTAGCATACTTGATGCCGGTGCGACGATCTTTATTATTGCCGCTTGACTTGACCTTCCGGTAAGGGGAGGGTTTATGCTCAAAAGATCGCCTGCTGGAAATAAGGAAATGAACATGCAACGTCGTGATTTTTTAAAATATTCCGCTGTGCTGGGGGCTGCCAGCGCATTACCTCTCTGGAGCCGCGCGGTTTTCGCGGCTGACAGGCCTGCCTTACCCATCCCTGACTTACTGACCGCTGACGCGCGAAGCCGTATCCAGCTTGTGGTGCAATCGGGCAAAACGACCTTTGGTGCAAATACCGCCACAACCTGGGGCTATAACGGAAATCTCCTTGGCCCGGCGCTCCAGCTGCGCAAAGGAAAAACCGTTACCGTCGATATCCATAACACACTGTCGGAAGAGACGACGCTGCACTGGCACGGGCTGGAAGTGCCGGGCGAGGTGGACGGCGGGCCGCAGGGCATCATCAAAGCGGGCGGCACGCGCAGCGTCACCTTTACGCCTGACCAGCGCGCGGCGACCTGCTGGTTCCACCCACATCAGCATGGCAAAACGGGCCGTCAGGTAGCGATGGGGCTGGCGGGGCTGGTGCTGATTGAAGACGACGAAAGCCGCCTGCTGCGCCTGCCGAAACAGTGGGGCATCGACGATGTGCCGGTGATTGTGCAGGACAAGAAATTCAACGCTGACGGGCAAATTGACTACCAGCTGGACGTGATGAGCGCGGCGGTAGGTTGGTTTGGCGACACGCTGCTGACCAACGGCGCCATTTACCCGCAGCATGCCGCGCCGAAAGGCTGGCTGCGCCTGCGCCTGCTCAACGGCTGTAACGCTCGCTCGCTCAATTTCGCCGCCAGCGATAAGCGCCCGCTGTACGTGGTAGCGAGCGACGGCGGCCTGCTGCCGGAGCCGGTGAAGGTGAGCGAGCTGCCGATGCTGATGGGCGAACGCTTTGAGGTGCTGGTGGACATCAGCGACGGCAAGCCGTTTGACCTCGTAACCCTGCCGGTGAGCCAGATGGGGATGGAGGTCGCACCGTTTGATAAACCGCATCCGGTGCTGCGTATTCAGCCATTGCTGGTGGCCGCTTCCGGCACGCTGCCTGATACGTTAACCACGCTGCCAGCGCTCCCGTCGCTTGACGGGCTTACGCAGCGCAAGCTGCAGCTCTCCATGAACCCGATGCTCGATATGATGGGCATGCAGGCGCTGATGGCGAAATATGGCGATAAGGCGATGGCGGGGATGCACCACGGGCAGATGATGGGCCACATGAATATGGACCACGGCAAAATGGGCGGCATGGGGAATATGAATCACGGCGATCACGGCTTTGATTTCCACAACGCCAATACGATCAACGGCAAAGCGTTCGACATGAACGCGCCGATGTTTGCTGCGACAAAGGGCCAGTTTGAGCGCTGGGTGATTTCAGGCGAAGGGGACATGATGCTGCATCCGTTCCACATCCACGGCACCCAGTTCCGCATTCTTTCAGAGAACGGCAAAGCGCCGGATGCGCACCGCGCGGGCTGGAAAGATACGGTGAGAGTGGAAGGCGGCGTCAGCGAGGTGCTGGTGAAGTTTGACCACGACGCGCCGAAGGAGTTCGCCTATATGGCGCACTGCCACCTGCTGGAGCATGAGGATACGGGGATGATGCTTGGTTTCACTGTTTAAAACAGTGCGGCCTGATGCCCTCACCCTGACCCTCTCCCACGGGGAGAGGGAACAAACACAAAAACGGCAACCGAAGTTGCCGTTTTGCATCTTTCCGTAGGCCGGGTAAGGCGTAGCCGCCACCCGGCTTTTTCAGTTACTTGTTTTCGTCAGGCAACGCATACGCGACGATGTAGTCGCCCATCTTCGTGCCAAACGAACCGTGACCGCCCGCAGAGATGACAACGTACTGCTTGCCATTCACTTCATAGGTCATCGGTGTGGCCTGTCCACCGGCCGGCAGACGGCCCTGCCAGAGTTTTTCACCGTTGGTCATGTTGTACGCGCGCAGGTAGTTATCTGCGGTTGCCGCGATGAACAGCACGTTACCGGCGGTGGAGATTGGGCCACCCAGCATCGGCATACCCATATTGAACGGCACCGGAACCGGCATCGGGAACGGCATGCTGTCCTGTGGCGTACCAATACGTTTTTTCCATACGATTTGGTTAGTTTTCAGATCCAGACCGGAGATGTAACCCCAGGCAGGCTGTTTACACGGCAGACCAAACGGAGACAGGAACGGGTTCAGCGTTACACCAAACGGTACGCCGTACTGCGGCTGAATGCCGGCCTCGGTTCCGCTGCCTTTCGCGTCTTTCGGCTGCTCCATTGGGTTGCCCGGACCGCGTGGGATCAGACGGGAAACGAACGGCAGCGCCATTGGGTTGGCGATCGCCACCTGACGGTTCGGGTCGACGGAGATACCGCCCCACTCGAACATCCCCAAGTTACCCGGGAAGACCAGCGTGCCCTGCTCAGACGGAGGCGTGAAGATGCCTTCGTAGCGCAGCTGATGGAACATCACGCGGCACACCAGCTGGTCAAACATGGTGGCACCCCACATGTCTGCACCGCTGAGGTCTTTCTTCGGACGGAAGCTCAGGTCAGAGAACGGTTGGGTTTTGCTGACGTAATCGCCTTTCGCCGCGCCCTGAGGAACCGGTTTTTCCGGTGCAGGGACAACCAGCTTACCGTTGCTGCGATCCAGGACGAAGATGTTACCCGTCTTGGCCGGGGCGTAAATCACCGGCACGGTTTTGCCGTCAACGGTAATGTCCGCAAGCGTCGGCTGGGACGGCATATCCATATCCCACAGATCGTGGTGAACGGTCTGGTAGCTCCACGCCAGCTTGCCGGTGGTCGCGTTCAGCGCCACGATAGCGCTCGCATAGCGCTCCTGCTCCGGCGTGCGGTTACCACCCCAGATATCCGGCGTGGTTACGCCCATTGGCAGGTAGACCAGGTCCAACTTCGCGTCATACGCCGCCGGTGCCCAGGAGTTTGGCGAGTTAAAGGTAAAGGTGTGCTCGTCCGACGGGATCGCGTTTGGATCTTTCGCGCCCGGGTCGAAGGCCCACAGCAGTTTACCGGTGTTTACGTCGAAACCACGGATAACGCCGGAGGTTTCACGCGTGGAGAAGTTATCCGTTACCGAACCGGCAATCACGATAGTTTTATCGGTGATGATTGGCGGTGAGGTTGGCTCATACAGACCCGGCGTGGTGTCCGGCATGTTGGTCTGCAGGTTCAGGATACCTTTGTTGGCAAAGGTTTCACACAGCTTGCCCGTTTCGGCATTGATAGCGAACAGACGGCCATCGTTCACCGGCAGCATGATGCGGCGAGGACAGTCAGCAACCACTTCCGGGCTGGCATTCTCGGCGCGCGCTTCGTGGTAAGAGACGCCACGACAGGTAACGTGCTGGAAGGACGGGTTGGAGTTCAGCTGCGGATCGAAGTGCCATTTCTCTTTACCGGTGGCCGCGTCGAGCGCGAACAGACGCTGGTGCGCCGTACACAGATAAAGCATGTTGCCAACTTTAATTGGCGTCACTTCGTTGGTCAGCTCGCCCGGATCGTTCGGCATCTTCACATCGCCGGTACGGAATACCCAGGCTTCTTTCAGGTTCTTCACATTGTCCGCGTTGATCTGCTTCAGCGGAGAGTAGCGTTGACCTTCCTGGTTACGACCATACGCAGGCCAGTCGCCGTCCGCCACCTGAGAGATAGCCGCAGCAGGCGTGGATTCCGCGTTCAGCGTACCGTTGATCTCCTGTGGGTCATTAAAACCGGCCCATGTCAGAATGCCGCCGGTAATCAGCAGGGCAACAACCAGGCCCGCCACCGCACCGCTGGAAGGCACAATCAGGCGACGCCATACGAACGGCAGGATCAGCCAGATGCCAAAGAAGACCAGGATGTCGCTGCGCGGCGTCAGTGCCCAGAAGTCGAACCCGACTTCCCAGACGCCCCAGATCATGGTGGCAAGAAGGAGGGCGGCATACAGCCACAGTGCAGATTGTTTTCTACGCAACAGCAGGACGGTTACGGCAACCATAACCAGACCCGCAATCGGGTAGTACCAGGAGCCGCCTAAAGCGACCAGCCAGACGCCACCGATTAACAGATACAGCGCGCAGAAGGCTGCGAATGCGGCTGTTAATGTCACCAGTAGACGCGGCTGTTTAGAGTTTGTTTCAGCCATAGAAAGTGTACTCGTCAGTTTTTGTTAATAATTTGCTAGCAACTAATTATAGGTATTAACAAGTGTGATCGGAATCACAATATTTGCTTTTTATAACTCATACGCCAGGGTTATCCATTTGCTGATATAATGGCGGGCTTGCGTATCGATGCCGGAAATACATTCACCTGCATTGAGAGATTTTCATTAAAATCATTTGGTTAGTAATATGAAACATACTGTTGAAGTGATGATCCCGGAAGCCGAGATCAAAGCGCGTATCGCCGAACTGGGTCGTCAAATCACCGAACATTACAAGGACAGCGGCAGCGAAATGGTGCTGGTCGGTCTGTTGCGCGGCTCTTTCATGTTCATGGCAGACCTGTGCCGTGAAGTGCATGTGCCTCATGAGGTCGATTTTATGACCGCCTCCAGCTACGGCAGCGGCATGTCCACCACCCGTGATGTGAAAATCCTGAAAGATCTGGATGAAGATATTCGTGGCAAAGATGTGTTGATCGTTGAGGACATTATTGACTCCGGCAACACGCTGTCAAAAGTGCGCGAGATCCTGAGCCTGCGTGAACCAAAATCTCTGGCGATTTGTACGCTGCTGGATAAACCTGACCGTCGTGAAGTGCAGGTGCCAGTTGAGTTCGTGGGCTTCTCGATTCCGGACGAATTCGTCGTCGGTTACGGCATTGACTACGCGCAGCGTTATCGTCATCTGCCGTATGTTGGGAAAGTGGTATTGCTGGACGAGTAATGGCGGGCTGATGCCCTCNCCCCGNCCCTCTCCCACAGGGAGAGGGAGAACATCCCCGGCTTTATTTNTGGTTCACATGCTTAAGCTGAAGGTTGGCAATCCCCGAACGGTAGCGCTGCTCCAGCGTTTCGCGNTTGGTGGCGGTCACTTCCAGATTGCGCAGCAGNCCATCGTGAATACCGTACGCCCAGCCGTGGANAGAGACCTTCTGCCCGCGTTTCCACGCTGATTGCATGATCGTTGAGTGGCCCAGGTTATACACCTGCTCCATCACGTTGAGTTCGCAAAGGGTATCCATGCGACGTTCCTGCGGCATTTCGCCCAGCAGTGAGCTATGTTTGAACCAGATATCGCGGATGTGCAGCAGCCAGTTATCAATGAGCCCCAGCTCCGTGTTTTCAACCGCCGCCTGCACGCCGCCGCAGCCATAATGGCCGCAAATGATGATGTGCTCGACTTGCAGAACGTCCACGGCATACTGAACAACAGAAAGACAGTTGAGATCGGTGTGAATCACGAGATTGGCGACATTGCGGTGAACAAACAGTTCGCCGGGTTCAAGGCCGGTCAGGCGCTCCGCCGGTACGCGGCTGTCGGAACATCCAATCCAGAGAAAGCGTGGGTTCTGCGCCTGCGCGAGTTTTCCAAAAAATCCGGGGTCTTCCTCCACCAGCATTTTTGACCATAGTGCATTGTTGCTGATGAGTGTATCTATGTTGTTCATGGAGGTTAGCGACCTGTAACCGAGTTATTGCGTTGCGCTACTATAGGGTAACCCGACTTTTAATGAAACCACACAACGTGTGTAAGAACTGAAGGTAAGTTAATTTCATGGCAATTGCACTGGAGCTTGAGCAGCTTAAAAAAACCTATCCGGGTGGCGTTCAGGCGCTACGCGGAATAGATCTTAAAGTAGAGGCCGGTGATTTTTACGCGCTTCTGGGGCCAAACGGGGCGGGGAAATCGACCACCATTGGGATTATCAGCTCGCTGGTCAATAAAACGTCCGGCCGGGTGAGCGTCTTTGGGTACGACCTGCAAAAAGATGTGGTGAACGCCAAGCGCCAGCTGGGGCTGGTACCGCAGGAGTTCAACTTCAACCCGTTCGAGACGGTGCAGCAAATTGTCGTTAACCAGGCGGGGTATTACGGCGTTGAGCGTAAAGAGGCCCTGGAGCGTAGCGAAAAATACCTCAAGCAGCTCGACCTGTGGGAAAAGCGTAACGAACGTGCGCGCATGTTGTCCGGCGGGATGAAGCGCCGCCTGATGATCGCCCGTGCGCTGATGCACGAGCCAAAGCTGCTGATCCTCGATGAGCCGACAGCGGGCGTGGATATCGAACTTCGCCGTTCCATGTGGGGCTTCCTGAAGGATCTCAACGACAAAGGCACCACCATTATTCTGACCACCCACTACCTGGAAGAGGCTGAAATGCTGTGCCGCAACATCGGCATCATTCAGCACGGCGAGCTGGTGGAAAACACCTCGATGAAGAATCTGCTCTCCAAGCTGAAATCAGAAACCTTCATTCTCGATCTGGCGGCGAAAAGCGCGCTGCCAAAACTTGAAGGTTACAACTATCGTCTAGTGGATACCTCGACGCTGGAAGTGGAAGTGCTGCGCGAGCAGGGGATTAACAGCGTGTTCTCGCAGCTGAGCGCGCAGGGGATTCAGGTTTTAAGTATGCGTAACAAAGCGAACCGACTGGAAGAGCTGTTTGTCTCTCTGGTACATGACAAACAAGGAGACAAGGCATGACGCATCTTTACTGGGTCGCGCTGAAAAGTATCTGGGCGAAAGAGATTAACCGCTTTATGCGTATCTGGGTGCAAACCCTGGTGCCGCCGGTCATCACGATGACGCTCTATTTCATTATCTTCGGTAACCTGATTGGTTCCCGAATTGGTGAGATGCACGGCTTTACCTATATGCAGTTTATCGTGCCGGGCCTGATTATGATGGCGGTGATCACCAACGCCTATGCCAACGTGGCGTCGTCATTCTTCAGCGCCAAGTTCCAGCGCAATATTGAAGAGCTGCTGGTGGCCCCGGTGCCGACGCACGTCATTATCGCGGGCTATGTCGGCGGCGGCGTGGCGCGCGGGCTGTGCGTGGGGATCCTGGTCACGGCGATTTCGCTGTTCTTTGTCCCGTTCCAGGTCCACTCGTGGCTGTTTGTCGCGCTGACGCTGCTCCTGACGGCAATCCTGTTCTCGCTGGCCGGTCTGCTGAACGCCGTGTTCGCCAAAACGTTTGACGACATTAGCCTGATCCCAACCTTCGTGCTGACGCCGCTGACCTATCTCGGCGGGGTGTTCTACTCCCTGACGCTGCTGCCACCGTTCTGGCAGGCGCTGTCGCACCTGAACCCGATTGTCTACATGATCAGCGGCTTCCGCTTTGGCTTCCTCGGCATCACTGACGTGCCGCTGTTTACCACGGTGGCGGTGCTGGTGGTGTTTATCATTGCCTTCTACCTGCTGTGCTGGTATCTGATCCAGCGCGGACGCGGTTTGCGCAGCTAATCTTCTGCCCGGCGACGTTCTGTTTGCCGGGCACTTTCTTTGACAGTTATCACCGAAAGCTAACCTTCACTCCGCTAAACTACTTGCCTGCTAAGGAGAGAGTTATGCTGGGATGGGTTATCACCTGCCACGATGAACAGGCGCAGGAAATGCTGGATAAGCTTGAAGCCAAATTTGGCCCGCTGGCGCAGTGCCGGGCGGTAAACTACTGGCGCGGGTTGAGCACCAACATGCTGAGCCGCATGATGTGCGATGCCCTGCATGAAACCGACACCGGTGATGGCGTGATTTTTTTGACCGATAAATCGGGCGCGGCACCTTACCGCGTAGCCGCGCTGCTGAGCCATAAGCATGCGTGCTGTGAGGTCATCTCGGGGATCAACTTCGCCCTGCTGGCGTTAATGTATCCACAGCGTGAATCATTAAGCAGCGCTGAGTTTCGCCATGCCATCGTGGCGCAGGGCGTGCCGGGCGTCAGCAGCTTGTGGCATCAGCAGCAAAAAAATCCTCCCTTCGTCCTGCTCCACGACCTGTATAAGAATTAAACGTTGGTATTGATGTCTCATTTGTTACAATAGCGGCAGTTTTCCGCACCGATTAAGACACCATGCTACCGCGTATTCTTTTCCTGCTATTGATGCTCATTTCCGGCGTCAGCTCAGCCAGTTTACTCAGCCAGCAAACGCTGCCTGCCCAGTATATGCAAACCACCGAAGACGCGGCGATCTGGGCGCAGGTGGGGAACAGCGTCATCAACGTGGGTAACGTGCGCGCCGGGCAGATCCTGGCCGTTGTGCCCGCGGCGGCGGACTACTACGAATTTCGCTTCGGTTTTGGTACGGGGTTTATCGACAAGGGGCACCTGGAGCCGGTTCAGGGGAAACAGCGCGTCGAGGACAGCCTCGGGGATCTCAATAAACCCCTGAGCAACCAGAACCTGATTACTTGGAAAGACACGCCGGTGTATAACGCGCCTTCCAGCGGCAGCGCACCGTTCGGCACGTTAAGCGCCAATCTGCGCTATCCCATACTGAGCAAACTGAAAGACCGTCTGAATCAGACCTGGTTCCAGATCCGCATCGGCAACCGTCTGGCGTGGATCAGCAGCCTGGACGCGCAGGAAGATAACGGACTTCCGGTTCTGACCTACCATCATATTTTGCGTGATGAAGAGAACACCCGTTTTCGACATACGTCCACGACCACCAGCGTACGGGCGTTCAACAACCAGATGGCCTGGCTTCGCGACCAGGGTTACACCACGCTGACGATGTACCAGCTGGAAGGGTACGTGCGTAACAAAATGAACCTGCCTGCAAAAGCGGTGGTGATTACCTTTGACGACGGCCTGAAGTCGGTGAGCCGCTATGCGTACCCTGTGCTGAAGGAGTACGGCTTCAAGGCCACGGCGTTCATTATCTCTTCCCGCATTAAAGGCCATCCGCAGAAGTGGGACCCGAAATCGCTGCAGTTTATGAGCGTGCAGGAGATAAAGGGCATTCAGGACGTGTTCGACATTCAGTCTCACACCCATTTCCTGCATCGCGTTGACGGGTACAAACACCCGATCTTGCTGAGCCGCAGCTATCACGTGATCCTGTTTGATTTTGAACGCTCGCGTCGCGCGCTGGCGCAGTTTAATCCGCGCGTGCTCTATCTTTCCTATCCGTTTGGCGGCTACGACAATAAAGCGATAAAGGCGGCGAATGACGCCGGTTTCCATCTTGCGGTGACGACGGTGAAGGGGAAGGTGAAGCCGGGGGATAATCCGTTCTTGCTGAAGCGTTTGTATATTTTAAGAACGGATTCTCTGGAAACGATGTCGCGGCTGATTAGCAATCAGCCGCAGGGGTAAACCTAATCGTAAGAGAGGGTGAAGGTTCCGGTGGCTTTAAACGCGCCGGGCTTCACTGTGCTGCCATTTGTTACCAGCTGGGCAATAAAATCAATTTGTTTCCAGTCTGGAACGTTGTCATCAGTGATGACATAGGATGAGTTTGAGTTATTCGGAATGAGTTGGGACGTTCCGTTGTTATACAGGATTTTTACACCTGCCCCCTCAGCTTCCGACGATAGCGTATTTCCCAGAAGGTCATTGTTTAGACCTGTCGCTTTGGTGGTCGTGAGCTTCGTGGTGAATTTTGCCGCACTGGTGCAGTCGCTTAATTCAATGGCAAAGGGCACATCTTTAACCTTGTTATTCTTAATGTCGGAAGCAAAATAATCACCCAGATTCACCGTGTTGGAGCCACCTGTTATCATCGCAGTGTCACAGGTCGGTAGAATAATAGGGATCTGGAATGAGTTTTCATCCACCATAAATGTCCAGGGCTTGTGGTCGCTGGCGTTGGGATCGCCAACTCCCATCTTACCCAGCGTCCCGGCTTTAGGTTTTATCACCGTTTCTTTATTTGGGTTACCTTTATAGCCTGGGCCAGCAAAGAGATAGATCGTTGCTGTCATCCATTTATCTGCCCAGTTCGACACGGGAAAGCCGCCTGTTTGGTCTTGCCAGCCGGTGGTGTTCATTCCAAAGTATCCACCATAGCCTCCGCCAACTTCATCAGTATGGACGTATACCGAATAGCCTATGCCCGGGATGTTTGTTGCAAAGACAGCGTGTCCGTGTTCATTGCCGATTATGAGGCCCGGTGCCGTCTGCGTATAAAAGCTGTCACCATCCGTTCCCGCATCACACTTAACCTGAATGCCCGGTGATATTGAGACACCCGTTCCGCCATCGCCGACAGAGTTAAATACAACGTCCGCCGGAGGAAGGCGTACCGGACCCTTTGTCCATTGGCCATTGACCAGCGTTGTGGTACCCCCCTCGCCATACCAGCCAAAGTGACATTCTTCCGCCCAGCATGTCTGGCTCAGCGATAATAACAGGCCCGCGAGCGCTAAACCCGACGAACTGCTCACCGTCATTCGGTGTGTTAACGATTTGAACATTTCATCCTTTTCCTGTTCTGCTTATTACTCGTAAGTGACGTCAACCAGCACTTTGCTGGTGACAATACCGGCAGCGACTGCGCCAATATTTTGGTATCTGACAAAGAACTGATAATCCGTTAAAAAGGCGCCACCCTGACCACTCACGTCATAAATGACTTTTGACGTCCCGTCACTGTTTAAAACGTTGGTTTTATTCTTCTCTGAAAACACCACAACGCCGACATTTTTCGCTGAGCCGGCAGCGTTATCTTCGCTTTTGAACACCTGGTTTTGTCCCGGCCAGAAGCCTGATTGTGGCGAGAAGCTAAAATTCAGCTTTTTTGCGGTGCTGGTATTATCGCCATAGCAATCGTCGACGTGGATCTTAAAGGGTGTTCCGCCTGCATCATCGGTGGCGGTGAAGCGATCGCTGCCGTCCGTATTATAAAACCAGCTGCGCATCACGTTGGGGAGATAGATTTCGCCACTATTTTCAATGCTTAATTTACAGGTGCTGTTAACAATATTGGCTGTCAGGTTTACGTCAAGCCCAGCGTCTGCCCGGCTTATACAAGGCAGAGTGTTACCAGCCAGACCGATAAGCAATATCAGACCGTGCTGGTGTAATTTAAATGCTGATAGTTGCATGATTATCCCTGAATTATGGATAAGCGATGGTAAAGGTTACCGGTGCGTTAGCGGCTCCCGTGCCAACATCGTTAATGGTTTTATCCTTGGCAATCACAATACGGGAGTTCATTGGGAACTCACCTGCACCATTATTTATGGTCACTTCCTGCGCGGCTGGCGGCGTTTTACAGTTCAGCTGCAGACCTGTATCCACATTACCAGACCAGATTTCGAAACCTGTTGCTAAACCACCGGAGTAGGAGTCGCCATCCTTGTTTAGTCCAGAGCATTCTCCACCGGAACCCTTGGTCGCAGAAACCATGGCCTTAGTTACGCCAGAACAGTTGGTGAAGGAAATTTTAAGCGGCTTAATACGGCTTTTGTTTACCAGGTCTGATTTGTATACATCACCAAACGCTATTTCAGTTGCTGTAGCGCCTGCATCGTTAAGTACGTTGGCTGTACAGGTGCCTGATGTTACCTTTGTTTTAATGGTCATCTCGACGCTACCCGTGCCGGTAATGGCTGCATTTGCCATTCCAGAGAAAAGCAGGGCAGAAACGGACAGGGCGATAAAGGTTGTTTTGAAATTCATAATAGTGCTCCGTTTTCCTTCGCCACTCATTCGTAGCTAAATTCAAAAGTTGCTACGGCCTGAAAATCGCCAATTGTCATGCTACCTGCCTTTGTTTCACGTACAGTGGCAATTAAAGGTACCTCTTTGTTTTGTATTTCGGTGGCGCTCCAGACCAGACGCTCTGTATCCACGGTCGAGTTGATTTTAAATGGAGCCGTTGGCGCGCTTGCTCTGGCAATTTCAACGGCAGAATAGTCCGCGCCGCCGTTGGCTGTTGTTATCTGGTTAGCCAGTCCGGTCGGCATAACACCGGAAGCCGTGCCTTTTACCGTGGTTTTTAATGTCTTCAGCGAGGAAGGACATTCAACCAATATAATTTTAAAATTCGCGCTGGCGTTGCCCGCTTTTACATCGTCAAGACGTACCTGACCGCTATTACCTATCGTCAATGTTTGCTGTGTGTCTGAGCCCGTGCCACCCTCTAGCTTCATATCACACGTGGTTTCGTGAATATTGGCCGTGAAATTAACATTTAACTCCGTTGCCGAAGCAGAAGTAGCCAGCATCGTTAATGCGAATAATGAATATCCGCAATGTTGTTTCTTCGTCTTATTTCCCATGAGCATTATTCCCTGTTGTAATTACCGTTACATTTGACACTGCTGATGACCCAGAATAGTGGTCAGCCCCGCTTTTTTCGCATTCGCTGGGATCTGATAATGCACGGTACAAGAACTTGCACTGTCGTTACCCCACACCACTCGAAGAACGCCTTTCTCTTCTACGCCGCGAACATAAGCTTGTCCGGCTTGGCCTACCGTTCCAATTGGATCGTTTTTCTCATTCAGCACGTCTGCACCCAGCGGAATAAAACCTTTGTCAGAACGTTCAAGTTCCAGAACAAGCGAACGGCCTTCGTCCGTTTCAAAATTGACTAATACCACTGAGCCATTGCGCGGTACGGCGACCGCGCTGGTGTTTTTAATTTCGACATCCGTTTCCAGTGTGCTGATATCGAGAGAGACGCGGTTTTCTCTGTAGGCGGACATATAGGGCATAACGCCGTATCCAGAGCGGTTAATACGGTTCTGGCCATAACCCAGGCGAGCCCCCTTTGCGCCACTCGCTTTTACCAGCGCCAGTGAATCCGTTTCACCAATACTGCCGGAGGTCATTACGATACCGCCGGAGTGGGCTACCAGTCCGCCGCTGTAACTTGCGGAATATTGTCTGCTATGGTCATCACCAAAGGATGCTGACAGCCCAAGAGGACCGTAAGGGCTATTCCATGAACTAAAGCCGCTGACCTGGTTCAGGTTTCCGTAATTGCCGCTGCTTGACGATGCGCTAACGGAATAGCTCAGGTCGCTATTTTTAGCGCTTCCGCTCGCCGTTGAGTTGAAGCTGCTGCCGCCTTTTAAATCTGAGCGCATGCTCATGTTGATATTGTTAAAGCCACCAGAAAGCGTTTTGTCTCGATCGAAGACGCTGAATGGGATGCTGACGTTGAGGTAAACGCTGTCGTCTTTTTCACCGGATTCCGTATAGGTGCGCTGCACTGACACGCTGTAGCTGCCGTAATCAAAGCTGTTGTTATAGCCTACGCTGTAGTCGGATGTTGAACTGGCGTCGTTCCAGTAATCCTGCCATGTACCGGTGATATAAAGTGAACCCTTATCCTCTCCGTTAAACTTCAACGGCTGGTTAAGGCTGATCTGAACCTGGTTTTTGGTTCGCTGATAGTCGGCATAAAGTTCAGCGTTGCTGTCATAGGATCTATTGCCGTATTCCTCATGATGGATGCTGTCCTGCAAAGACGCAGCGTCATTCAGGCTAAGGTAATCTTCGGTTGAGAACCGGTAAGCTGCCACGTTAAGGGAGGTATTCGTCGTTTCCAGCATCTTGCTGTAAGTCAGTCGATAACTCTGCCCTTTAAGCGTATCCAGACCGTCGATATCGGCATAGGATTGGGTGACATCGAATGCGAACGCACCAACAGGGGTATTCATTGCCAGGCCAATAAGACCGGCATAGAAATCCATATCTGTGTATTGCACGCCGGTGTAGCCAGTAAAGGTATTGTTTAATCCATATGCAAAGGTGGCATAGCCTACGTTGGGTTTCTCGCGCAGGGAGTCATCGTTCAGCTCGCCCATCCCCATATCCCAACGTGTCGAGCCCGGACGCAGCATTTGAGTTACCGACGAAAAAGGCACGGTAAAGGTGCGTTTGCTTCCGTCTGCTTCTTCAACGGTGACCATCAAATCGTTGCCGTAGCCCGTCGTGCTGAGATCGTCGATCTCAAATGCGCCGGGTGGCACGGTAGTTTCATAAATTTTATTGCCGCTTTGCATCACGCTGACTTTGGCGTTGCTGTTTGCTACGCCGCGAATCACGGGGGCGTAGCCAGAAGAGCCTTGCGGGAGCATGCGATCGTCGTTATACATACGTGCGCCGCGCAGGTTGACCGAGTCGAAGGTGTCGCCGCGCGTGAAGGAGTCACCAAGGACCAGCTGCGCATTCAGCGGTGTAATGTCGCGCTGGAGGTAAATATCCTGGCTTGAGTAGTGTGAACCGTTATCTTTGTCCCAGTTCAAGCTGCCGCGAGAGCGTAAACGCCACGGACCCATGTTCAGGCCATAGCGTAGCCCTGCATAAGCGGTATTAGAATCCGAGCCATCAGATTCGCTGTGCCAGGCGTTAAGATCGTATGAAAGCAATCCGGCGGGAACGCCGTCGTCCCATAATGAGGGGTCAACATATCCTGCCGGAAGCTTAAGCACGTATATTTGCGGGAAATTAAGATCCATCTCCAGCTTGTTACTGTCGAAATTGGCAGATGCGCCTGGATAAAATTTCTTAATATCCACACAGGCGTTCTCTTCGTTCTTGACGTCATTATCTAACATACGGGTGTCTACACCCGATTGATTCAGTATGAGTTTCGTCAGGCACGCTGAAGCACGCGGCGTTTTATTATCGATAAACGTCATTTCGACCGTGGACTTTGAATTACCATTCAAGTTCACTTTTACGCGGTAAGTACCCGGTAGAACAGGGTTGCCGTAAGCATAACGCTCAACGTTGATACTTCCACCATTATCGATAAGGAATTGATCGTTAAATTCAATGGCCGATTCTGATTCGGAAGTGGTGTCTACAGTTTTGTTTCTATTCTCACTGGCATGCAGAGGTAATGCTGCACAGATAGCGAGACACAAGAGTGAGCGTTGAAATAGCATACGTCATCCAGATAAATCGTCGTTTAAATGCCTAAGCATTCAAATGTTTTATATTTATAATAGGGTTGTATTGTGGCTATTAATTAACTTTGGTTTCGAAAATATCTGAGCCGCCATTGTCATTAATGGTTTCGTAGGAGACAGAACCGGCAACGGCAGTATTTAATCCTTTTATCTGCATAGCCTGAGTGCTAAACGGTAAAATAGATTTATGTTCAACCTGGTATACTTTCCCACCTGATTTCAGCATGACGTTCGAAATAGATACGTTATAGGGTGAGTCGTTACGGGCAACAAGATTATAGGTATTACCTTGTTTCTGCTGTGACCACATGACCTTAGATGCTGCATCCCCTGGCGTACCTTTTAGGCCGTCAGGACGGAAAAAGAGCTTAATGCGTGTGCGGAATGCCAGCTGGAGCTGGTTTGGGCTTTCACCGTCTTTCAGTTTTGATTTTGGTGGGATTTCAAGCACGTTGAACCAGAATAAAGATTCACGGTCCTGCGGTAATGTGCCGCCCAGATAGGAGATGCGAACGGACTGACCTTTTTGTGGATCGATTCTGGATACGGGTGGTGTAATAATAAACGGTAGCTTTAATTCTTGTGGGTTGGTGTCGTCACGACCATCATCGAGCCATGATTGTACCAGCAGCGGTTTTTTACCGCGGTTGTCTAAAGAGACAATTACATCTTTCTGCGACTGCTCATAAACAATACGCGTCCCAGAAATAACGATATCAGCGCTTGCCTGAAATGACGCAAAAACAGCGGAAGAAAGACAAGCTACTTTTATGCCATTATACAATGCGTTGCTTAACAATTTTCCATTTCCCTTAGAATGATATTTGATAATCCCCCGACAGACGTCAGGGGATGGCTCATGTTTTTAAACTATGATCTTAAAATTATTCGTAAATCATAGTGAAGGCAGCCTGCGCCTGAACCACACCGGCAGATACTGGGTTGGTGGTGGCATTCCAGCTCTGGCCCTGGGTATAAGCTACACGGTAGTACATTGCGCCTGCGCCAGCTGCGTCAACAGTGGCTCTCTGAGTGTTGTTAGCCTGATCCAGTTTGATCTGATCGGTAGCGGAGTTGCCATCGTTTGACAGCACCAGGTTGACGTTTTTAGCAGCTCCCTGGGTGTTTGTTGGTGGAACCAGCAGGCCGCCGGAAGTTGAAGTTGAACCCGCCCAGGAATCGAACTGAGCAGACGCTTTCTTAACGGTAAGAGGATCACAGCCGGTCAGCGTCAGAGCGAATTTCTTTTCGCCCAGGGTGCTGGTGGTGCCCAGTGCAGCCGCGAAATCTTTGACAAATACGGTGTCCAGGTTAACGTCGAAATCGTTACCATCCTGATCGATTTTCTGATCCAGAGACACTTTACAGGTATTGTTAGAAACCATACCGTGGAAAGTTACAGTACCTGTATCAGAAGGAACTGGATCGGCTGCCATTGCTGAAATTGAACCCGTTGCCATAACGATAATAGAAGCAGTTAGAAGTGTTTTCTTAAACATTTTAAATCCATTTTAATGAAGTTTTTAAATAAAGGCGTGTTTCAGTGAAACGAGGGTAACTATATTTAGTTTTGTTTTTCTGTATAACAATTTGTCTTTAATCGATTATGTAAAATAACTAAAGCTTGCTATTTATTGCTTTAAAAACAGTAAGTTAATGGCTGGCATTGCAGCTTTTGGAATAACTGTAACTGGACGAAACTACTTGTCTTAGGTACAATTTTTACATTGCCAGGAAAAATAATAAAACAATATTATTTATTGTGATTCTATGCGAAAACTCAGGTTTTATATTATTTTCATGATGGAATGTATGTGGGGTAATTATTTATACTAATGTGTATGTATAAATAATTATTAAGGGCGCAGGGAAAGAGAATAATGAAAAGAACATCGGGAGGAGGGGCTGCTGCTGGCGCAAACAACCCCTGAAGCTATCAGGCAACCTGAACCGGAATCGCCTTCGCGGTACGTTTCATGTCGTTGTCGCCCTCAAAATAGGCCACTTTCGGCTGCCAGCGGCGTGCTTCTTCGTCAGACATCATGACGAAGCTGGCGATAATCACAATATCCCCAACGTCCGCGCAGTGCGCTGCCGCACCGTTAACAGAGATGATTTTAGACCCGCGCTCGGCGGCAATCGCGTAGGTGGAGAAGCGCTTGCCATTATTCACGTTCCAGATATCAATGGCTTCGTTTTCAAGGATCCCCGCAGCATCAAGGAAATCCTGGTCAATGGCGCAGGAGCCTTCATAGTGCAGGTCGGCCTGGGTGACTTTCACACGGTGAAGCTTACCTTGCAGCATTTTGCGAATCATTACGTTTACCTTTCATTATCAAGGGCGAGAACTACGCCAGCTCAACCACTTTATTATCAATCAGACGAGCCTGGCCAAGCCATGCCGCTACCAGGATCACCGCACGCTTGCTGGTTTCAGTAAATTCCAGCAGCGTATCAGCATCACGAATTTGTACGTCGTCAGCGCGAAGGCCTTTATCGTTCAGCGCCTGTTCGGCGAGGGCGACGATCTCTTCGACGGTCAACTCTTTTGCCAGAACCTGCTCCGCCATGGCGTTCATGACCTTGCTTAAGCCCGGCGCGATTTTACGCTGTTCGGCGGTCAGGTAGCCATTACGAGAGCTGAGCGCCAGGCCGTCTTTGGCGCGTACAATCGGCACGCCAACAATCTCAATATCGTAACCCATATCCGCGACCATCTTGCGGATCAGCGCCAGCTGCTGGAAATCTTTCTCACCGAAGCAGGCAACGTCCGGCTGCACCAGGTTAAAGAGCTTGCTGACGATGGTCGACACGCCGCGGAAATGACCCGGGCGGCTTGCGCCTTCCAGCATGGTGGAAATGCCCGGTACGTCAACGTAAGTGGCCTCTTCCGTACCCTGCGGATACACGTCCGACGGCGCCGGAGAGAAGACAATATCCGCATGGCGTTTTTTGAGCTTCTCGCAATCTTCCTGCAGGGTGCGCGGATAGCGTGCCAGATCGTCGGCGCGGTCAAACTGCATTGGGTTAACGAAGATACTGACCACCACGATATCTGCACGTGCTCTTGCTTCATCGACCAGCTTCATATGGCCGTCATGCAGGTTGCCCATGGTCGGGACCAGTGCGATACGTTTACCTTCCTGACGCGCGCGACGGATATGCTGGCGCAGCAGCGGCAGGGTTTCAATGATTAGCACAACGAGACTCCTTAATGGAAACTGTGTTCTTCACCCGGGTAAACACCGGATTCAACGTCGGCAATATACTGCCTGACCGCAGCGCGCATGTCGCCCGCTTCGGTGAGGAAATTTTTGGCAAACTTCGGAATATGCCCGCCGGTAATGCCAAAGGCGTCGTGCATCACCAGAATCTGACCGTCGGTCACGTTGCCTGCGCCAATACCAATCACCGGAATAGACAGTGCTTCAGTAATACGCTTTGCCAGCTCAACCGGCACGCACTCCAGCACCAGCAGCTGCGCGCCTGCGGCTTCCAGCGCCAGGGCATCATCAAACAGCGTCTGGGCGGCGTCACCGCGGCCCTGCACCTTATAGCCACCGAAGATGTTGACGGACTGCGGCGTCAGGCCCAAATGGCCACACACCGGCACGGCGCGTTCGGTGAGCATCTTCACCGTCTCCACCAGCCACGCGCCGCCTTCAATTTTGACCATATTGGCCCCGGCGCGCATGACGGCTGCCGCGTTTTCGAATGCCTGCTCCGGCGTGGCGTAGGCCATAAACGGCAGATCGGAGAGCAGCAGGCAGGCTGGGGCACCACGGCGCACGGCGCGGGTATGGTAAGCGATATCCTCAACCGTCACCGGCAGGGTGGAATCATGTCCTTGTACCGTCATCCCTAACGAATCTCCGACCAGCATGACGTTGATACCCTCTTCGGCAAAGAGTTTGGCGAAGCTGTAGTCATACGCGGTGATGGTGGCGAAGCGTTTTTTTTCCTGTTTGCATTTCTGCAGTAAGGAGATGGTGGTTGGTTTCATACTGTTTCCTGATAGCCCAAAAGCGAATCTTTGCGCATTCTAACAGTAACATTCGAGGGAACAATGATTTTAGGTAACCGATTAGCCACAATTATTTTGAGGCTAATCGGCAGGGGACCGGATCACCAGCGGGCGGGTCTTTCCGCGTTAAGGCCGTCCAGAATGGACTTGAGCGAGATGCCGTCCGGGAAGATGAGATCGGGGGCGATTTCAAACAGCGGCCAGAGCATAAACCCGCGATTTTTCATGTCGTAATGCGGAACGGTGAGACGTTCAGTGTTAATGGTCTCGTGCCCAAACAGCATAATGTCGAGGTCCAGCGTGCGCGGTCCCCAGCGTTCTTCTTTGCGTACGCGGCCCTGCTGCAGTTCGATGCGCTGGGTGTTATCCAGCAGCGTTTCTGCATCAAGGGCAGTTTCCAGCACCACGGCGGCATTGAGATAATCAGGCTGATCCTGCGGACCCAGCGGCGGGGTACGGTAGAAAGAGGAGACCGCCACGACCCGGCTCTGTGGGATCTCGCCCAGCGCCTGTACGGCAGCGTTAACCTGCTCCAGCGGAGAGGCTAAATTGCTGCCGATGGCGATGTACGCGAGGGTCATGCTGTCCCTTCACGACGCGGCGCGCGCTTACGCGGACGACGATGGCGGCGACGCGGTTCCGGCTCTTCATCCAGCCCGGTGAGCATATCTTTCTGCTCCGGCGGGGCGGAAACCTGGAATTCGGCCCACCATTGGGACAGGCGCTGCAGCTCCTGATTGCGTTCAATTTCAGCACGCAGCGACAGCAGATCGAAGGCGGCGCGGAATTTTGGATGCTCCATCAGCTTCCAGGCGCGTTTGCCCTGACGACGGGACATGCGCAGCTGAAGCTGCCAGATNTCGCGCACCAGCGTGGTAATACGTTTNGGAATAGCGAGCGTACGGCANCCTTCGTCCAGCACGTCGTTTGCGGCCAGCGCGAAGGCATCATAGTAGGCNAGCCCGCTCTCCTGGGTAATNCGCTGGGCCGTTTCCAGCAGCGGATACCAGAACATCGCCGCAAACAGGAACGCCGGATTGACGCGCATGTCGTTGCGAATACGGGTATCGGTATTTTTCAGCACCTGCGCAATCATCCGCTCCATTGGGCTGTCACCGCTTTCGGTGAAGTAGCGGGTAATGGTCGGGAACAGCGGCTGGAAAAGGTTGTATTCACGCAGCAGTTTATAGGTTTCAAAGCCGTGGCCGGCCTGCAGCAGCTTCAGCGCCTCTTCGAACAGGCGGGCAGGCGGCACGTCGTTAATCAGCGTCGCCAGACGCGGAATCGGCTCTGCCGTTTCCGGGCTGATGCGCATATCCAGCTTGGCGGCGAAACGCACGGCGCGCAGCATACGCACGGGATCTTCACGATAGCGCGTTTCCGGCGTGCCGATCAGACGGATCAGACCTTCTTTCAGGTCCTGCATGCCGCCGACGTAATCGCGTACGGTGAAATCCGCCACGCTGTAGTAAAGGCTGTTGATGGTGAAGTCGCGACGCTGGGCATCTTCTTCGATAGAGCCGAAGATGTTATCACGCAGCAGCATGCCGTTCTGGCCCTGCTGGGACGTCGTGCGATCCGATACGCCCGCTTCGTGATGGCCGCGGAAGGTCGCCACTTCGATAATTTCCGGCCCAAACATCACGTGAGCCAGACGGAAACGGCGGCCAACGAGACGGCAGTTGCGGAATAATTTGCGCACCTGCTCAGGCGTGGCGCTGGTCGTCACGTCGAAATCTTTTGGTTTTTTGCCCAGCAGTAAATCACGCACTCCACCGCCCACGAGGTAGGCCTCGTAGCCCGCTTTATTCAGACGATAGAGCACCTTGAGGGCATTTTCACTGATATCTTTGCGGGAAATAGTGTGCTGCTCACGCGGAATAACCGACATGTGTGGCTGTGCAATAGCATCGTTCGCCATGCTCTCTTCGCGGCTTAGCACTTTACGGCAAAAATTAGCGACTCGGGTAAAAATGGTACACCTCGTAGTGTGTTTTGTTATGAAAAAAGCGGCTAATCATAGCTCAGCGCAACGCATTTGAGAATGCTGGATTTTTGGCACTGCCGCGAGCCTCCAGTTGGCAACGGCCATTTTCAGCAGTTCGTCAATACGCAGATCCTGCCATTCGTTGGTTACATTCTGGTTGAGAAATCGCAGCGCGTCGATCAAAACAGGACGCGGATCGCCGTCTGGCAGGGCCGGGGCGTGGTTCTGCTTNGACAATTTAAAGCCCTGCGCATTGACCGCCAGCGGCAGATGAATGTAGTCCGGTGCCGTCCAGCCAAACTGATGATAGAGCGATATTTGTCGCACGGTCGGTTCGACCAGGTCTGCTCCGCGCACAATTTCCGTCACGCCCTGGAAACGATCGTCGACGACCACCGCCAGGTTATAGGCGAACAGGCCGTCACGGCGGTGAATAATAAAATCCTCACGCGCCAGGCGTTCATCGGCATGAATCTCACCGGAGAGGAGATCGGTAAAGTGCGTCACCGGGGAGCGCTGCTTTATACGTACGGCGGCATTTTCCGGGGGAAGATTAAGCGTGCGGCAGTGGCCGTCATAAACGCCACCCACGCTCTGGATACGCGCGCGGGTGCAGGTGCAGTTATAGGAAAGCCCCCGATCGCGAAGCCAGGCCAGACGTTCCCGATAAGCCTCGTGACGTTTTGACTGCCAGAGCACCTCGTCATCCCAGTGAAGACCGTAATGTTCCAGCTGACGCAGAATCGTCTCTGCAGCACCGGGAACTTCACGTGGAGGGTCAATATCTTCAATGCGTACGAGCCATTTTCCCAGGCGGGCGCGAGCCTGCAGGTAGCTGCCGAGCGCGGCAATCAATGAGCCGAAGTGTAATTCACCGGAAGGAGATGGCGCGAAGCGCCCAATATAGTGTGATTCAGACATATCAACAGTAACAAGGCGGGAGAGACTCCCGCCTTTGGAGTGTGTAAACAGCGCTGGTATTAACCGGCCATCTGTTTTTCGCGGATTTCGGCCAGCGTTTTACAGTCGATGCACAGATCGGCGGTTGGACGCGCTTCCAGGCGACGAATNCCAATTTCAACACCGCAGGATTCGCAGTAGCCAAAATCTTCGTCTTCGACTTTTTTCAGCGTTTTCTCGATCTTTTTGATCAGTTTGCGTTCGCGGTCACGGTTACGCAGTTCGAGGCTGAACTCTTCTTCCTGAGCGGCACGGTCTACCGGATCCGGGAAGTTAGCAGCTTCATCCTGCATATGAGTAACGGTGCGATCGACTTCATCCCTGAGTTGATTACGCCATGCTTCAAGAATACGCTTGAAGTGCGACAGCTGGGCTTCGTTCATATACTCTTCGCCCGGCTTCTCTTGATACGGCTCCACCCCAGCGATGGCGAGAATACTCAGGGACGATGT
>Ga0058694_1000243_pt1 | contig 32322 bp, 28 predicted proteins | sample AgamicOrSfrz_FD_55041 | JGI IMG/M metagenome (GOLD analysis project Ga0058694, IMG submission 55041) | Agave microbial communities from Guanajuato, Mexico - Or.Sf.rz | ecosystem: Host-associated > Plants > Phyllosphere > Phylloplane/Leaf | place: Guanajuato, Mexico | collected 2012-05-30 | reverse complement strand
ACAGGTCTTTGTTTTTTCACATTTCTTACCATGAATAACGCCCACATGCTGTTCTTATTGTTTCCTTCCTCCGGTCTGCTTGCGGGTCAGACAGCGTCCTTATCTATAACTAAAAGTCATGTTAAAACGCCTTTCCAGGAGTTAAAGCGTGACAAAATAACGCTGGGTGGCTCGGGATTGCAGGGTGTTCCGGAGACCTGGCGGCAGTATAGGCCGTTCACAAAATCATTACAATTAACCTACATATAGTTTGTCGGGTTTTCTCCCGAACAGTGATCCATGTCACGATAACAACATATTTTTAATTTTTAATCATCTGATTTGACAAATATTAAACATTATTGTTACAACCATTACCAGATAAATGCAATAATACGCAAAAGTTATGGGGTCACTCTTTTACCTGAGAATAAGTTATGCAACAGTGAGAGAGTATTGACCGATGTAATCAGGACAGTTATTAGTGGTATATAGTTTTATAATATTCGGGCTGCTAAAACGCTGATTTGCTGTTGTTTCGTCGTAGGCTGAAGACGTACCATCAAGCGCCCTTGCTCTGTACCCTGCCCTTTTCGCGACGCAGAGCGATGTGCAACATAACAAACTGGTAATGTCATCTGCTACGGGCTGAATGCAAATCCACCACCCGGCAGCCTTAAGCAATAAAGGCGCTAAGGAGACCATAAATGTCTGATGCTAAAGCAAAAATCACCCTGGGTGGTGATACTGCTATCGAACTGGATGTGCTAAAGGGCACGCTCGGTCAGGATGTTATTGATATTCGTAGTCTTGGTTCAAAAGGCGTGTTTACTTTTGACCCTGGTTTTACCTCCACCGCATCCTGCGAATCTAAAATCACCTTTATCGACGGTGATGAAGGTATCCTGCTGCACCGCGGTTTCCCGATCGATCAGTTAGCAACCGACTCCAACTATCTGGAAGTATGCTACATCCTGCTGAACGGTGAGAAGCCGACCCAGGCCCAGTACGACGAATTCAAAACCATCGTTACCCGCCACACCATGATTCACGAACAGATTACCCGTCTGTTCCACGCGTTCCGCCGCGATTCTCACCCGATGGCCGTCATGTGCGGTATCACCGGTGCGCTGGCCGCGTTCTATCACGATTCGCTGGATGTGAATAACCCACGCCACCGCGATATCGCCGCATTCCGCCTGCTCTCCAAAATGCCGACGATGGCGGCAATGTGTTACAAGTACTCTATCGGCCAGCCTTTCGTTTATCCGCGCAACGACCTCTCCTACGCGGGTAACTTCCTGAATATGATGTTCTCCACGCCGTGTGAAAAATATGAAGTGAATCCGATTCTGGAACGCGCCATGGACCGTATCCTGATCCTGCACGCCGACCACGAACAGAACGCTTCAACGTCCACCGTACGTACCGCCGGCTCTTCCGGCGCGAACCCGTTTGCCTGCATCGCTGCGGGTATTGCCTCCCTGTGGGGACCGGCACACGGCGGCGCCAACGAAGCGGCGCTGAAGATGCTCGAAGAGATCAGCTCCGTTGAACACATTCCGGAATTCGTCCGTCGCGCGAAAGACAAAAACGACTCTTTCCGCCTGATGGGCTTTGGCCACCGCGTGTACAAAAACTACGACCCGCGCGCCACCGTGATGCGTGAGACCTGCCACGAAGTGCTGAAAGAGCTCGGTACCAAAGACGATCTGCTGGAAGTGGCCATGGAGCTTGAGCACATCGCGCTCAACGACCCGTACTTCATCGAGAAGAAACTCTACCCGAACGTCGATTTCTACTCCGGTATCATCCTCAAAGCGATGGGCATTCCGTCTTCTATGTTTACCGTTATCTTCGCGATGGCGCGTACCGTGGGCTGGATTGCGCACTGGAACGAAATGCACAGCGACGGCATGAAAATCGCCCGTCCGCGTCAGCTGTATACCGGCTACGAAAAGCGCGATTTCAAAAACGATATCGCCCGTTAAGAGGGCTATCGCAGCGACAAAAAACGCGCCTGAAGGCGCGTTTTTTTATTGCTGACATCCCGGGCACCAGTAAAACGGCCGCGACGATAGCATCGTTCTCTCGATTATTCCGCCGCAGCGCTCGCAGGCCTCCCCTTCGCGATGAAAAACCTTAAAGCGAAACAGCGCGCCGTGGTGCTTATTCTCGTCCACCAGACCGCGGGTGTTGTAGGACAAGCGCGGGATCTCCAGCAGCGCATGCGCCAGCGCATCGAGCTGTTTTTCATCCAGTTCAGAGGCTTTATGCCGCCCGGTCAGCCCCACCTGCCAGAGGATCTCCACGCGCAGATAGTTGCCTAGTCCGGCAAGAAACGCCTGATCCAGCAGCAGACCGGAGAACTGGCGGTTGCGGAATTTCGCCGACAGCAGCCGCGCTTTGACCTGTTCAACGCTAAGGCGCATATCGAGCACATCCGGCCCGACCCGCAGCAAAAACGGATGGCGGACGAGCTGCTCGGGCGTCAGCATCTCAATATCAGAGGCGCTGTAGAGCAAAATCGCCCTGCGCGCGGTCTGCAGCCGAACGCGCAGAACGCGCGTCGTTTCAGGCTGCTCCCCCGCGTCCACCACTCGCCAGACGCCGTACAGCTGATTGTGGCTATACAGCGTTAGCCCGCCGGAGAAGTGGGTCAGCAGCGCCTTACCGCGAGTTTCAATGTGCGTCACTCGCTGGCCGACCAGCTGAGATTGGTAATGTTGTAACTGCGGGAAGGCGAACCACGCCCCGGTCAGGGGTTCGCCTTTAATCGCCGCTTCCAGGCTATCCGCCGCGCGGCGAATTTCCGGACCTTCCGGCATAATCTTGTCCTTGTGTTAATGCGTTGCCCCACCGCCGACTTTCACATCGCCATCCTGCTGCAGGGCAACGGCGATGGCCGTTTCCAGCGCGGCCTGCACCGTCTCTACCGCCATACTGGCTTCGCCGGGGTGAGCCGCGGCCTGCTCCGGCAAATACGGAATATGGATAAACCCGCCCTTCGCGCCGCTGCGATGACGCAGGCTGTGCAGCAGGCCGTACATCACGTGATTACAGACAAACGTCCCCGCCGTCTGCGACACCGACGCCGGGATCCCCCGGCTGCGCAGGGCGGTGACGATCGCTTTGATCGGCAGCGTGCTGAAGTACGCCGCCGGCCCGCCGGCAGCGATCGGTACGTCGATCGGCTGCAGGCCTTTATTGTCCGGGATCCGCGCATCATCGACATTGATCGCCACCCGTTCAACGGTGATGTCGACGCGACCGCCCGCCTGGCCAATCGCCAGGGTCAGGACAGGATCCAGCTCATCCAGCGCGGCGTTCAGCGCCGTCAGGGCGTCGCCAAAGACGCACGGCAGCTGCCGCGCCGCCACCGGCTGTCCGCCGATAATAGCGCCATCCAGCCGCTTAACCACTTCCCACGAAGGGTTAACCGCTTCGCCGCCGAACGGCTCAAAACCGGTAATTAACACGCCAGCCATGATCCCTCCTTACAGGAACATCAGGAAATAGAGCAAAAATACGTTCACGATAAGCAGCATAACGCCGGTCGGCACCTGGGCTTTTATGACCGCGTTTTTATCCGGCAGCTCCAGCAGCGCGGCAGGCACGATATTGAAGTTCGCCGCCATGGGCGTCATCAGGGTACCGCAGTAGCCGGAGAACATGCCAATGGCCGCCATCACCGCCGGGTTCCCCCCGTGCTGCAGCACCAGAATCGGGATCCCGACTCCCGCCGTCACGATAGGAAACGCGGCGAAAGCGTTGCCCATCACCATCGTCAGCAGCGCCATTCCCAGGGTATAGACGGCAACGGCGATAAACCGGCTATCTACCGCCAGGTAGTGCTGCGTCAGCAGGGAGATGCTGTTGCCAACGCCGGCGGCGGTAAACAGCAGCCCGAGCACCGCGAGGATCTGCGGCAAAATAAACGCCCAGCCCACCGAATCCAGCAGGCGGCGGGCTTCCTGTAACGGCTGCGCCGCCGTTTCATGGGTCATGCGGATAGCCATCACCAGACCGAGCAGCGTGCCCGCGGTCATCGAAAACAGCGTGATCAGCGTGGCGTGATTGCCCGGGCCAAAGATAGCGACCTGCAGCGAGGGGAGATTATTAAACAGCAGCACGCCGATCACCGTCACTACCGGGATCGCCAGCGCCGGGAAAAACAGCCGGTTGCCAAGACGCGCGGCGCTGGCGGTACGTTCTTCCTGCGAGCGCTGATGATAGCGACCGAGGCGCACGCCGCCAAAACCGGCGATCAGCGCCAGCACCACCACCACCACGCCAACGCCGATATTAACGGCCCGCTTGTCGCCGACCAGCTCATAGGTCCAGTCGCCAAACAGAAACACCAGGCCATAGAGCCCCCAGAACAGGCCGGTTGTCAGCCTGCGCGGGTTGGCCTTATCGCGCCATGACATCACCGCCACCACCAGCAGAACCGCGCCCGCCAGCCAGTACAGCCAGGTTTGCTGAAAATTCATGCGGCACCGCCTTTCACCTGCCCGGCGTTAACCTTGTCCAGCTCGCGCTGGAGATGGCGGTCGAGGCGCCACAGGCGGGCGGAGTGGATCAGGAAGGCGCAGACCGCCGTTGGGATCCCCCACAGGGCGATATGCAGCGGCTCGGTCTGAATGCCGCCCGACTCCAGCATAAAGTTATGCATAAAGATAATCGCCCCGAAGGCGACGAAAATATCTTCCCCGAAGAACAGGCCCACGTTGTCGGTCGCCGCCGACATCGCACGCAGACGATAGCGCACCTCGCCGGGCAAGGCGCCGAAGTTTTTCTCCGCCGCCCCTTCCGCCATCGGCGCCAGCAGCGGGCGCACCATCTGCGGATGACCACCCAGGCTAGTGAGGCCCATCGCCGCGGTCACTTCACGAACGAACAGATAGACGATAAGCAGACGACCGGCGGTGGCGCTGCGGATCTTCGCGATCCACGTCTGCGCGCGCTCTTTCAGACCGTGCCGCTCCAGCAGGCCAATCACCGCCAGCGGCAGCAGCAGAATAAACGGCAGGTTGCGGGTATTAAGAAATCCTTCTCCCAGCTTTTCCAGAATGGTCGCGATCGGCATATGCGCCGTCAGACCCGTGATGATCCCGGACACAATAACCACCAGTACCGGGTTAAAACGCAGAACAAATCCGACCACGATCGCAGCAATGCCGATCAGTGGCCAGAGAGATAATGACTCTCCCATAGTTACATCCTGTATGTTGTTGTGAATTGTTGTCTAATGTTAATTGCTTGATAATATTGTTTTTATTCTTCTACTTCCGCACTGACCTGTATATTGCGCCCGGCAAACGCCGCGCGCAAGCGGCGCGCAAAATCCAGCGCGTGCTCGCCGTCGCCATGCAGGCAGACGGTTTCCGCCACCACGTGCGCCCATTCGCCGGTGATGCTCCGCACCCGGCTGTGCTGCACCATTTCCAGGGTTTGCGCCAGCGACTGCTCTTCGCTCTCGATCAGCGCGCCGGGCTGGGTGCGCGGCACCAGGCTGCCGTCCGCCAGATAGCCGCGGTCGGCGAAGACCTCCTGGCGGGTGGTCAGCTGATAACGCTGCCCGGCGCGAATCAGCTCGCTGCCCGCCAGGCCTACCAGCACCAGACCCGCGTCAACGTCATATACCGCTTTGGCGATAGCGTCAGCAAGCTGCGGATCTTTTGCCGCCTGGTTATAGAGCATGCCGTGCGGCTTGACGTGCTGCAGCTCGCCGCCCTGCGCGCGCACCAGCGCCGCCAGCGCGCCGACCTGATACAGCGTTTGCGCATAAACCGTTTCCGGCGGCAGCTGCATCGCCGTACGGCCAAAATTTTCCCGGTCAGGGAAGCTGGGATGCGCGCCCACCGCGACGCCATATTTTAGCGCTTCGCGGACGCACTGCAGCATCATCACCGCATCGCCCGCATGGAAACCGCAGGCGATATTGGCAGAAGAGACCAGCTGCAGCAGCGCGCTATCGTTGGCGCAGCCTTCGCCCAGGTCGGCGTTTAAATCAATCTTCATCGTTCAGTCTCCATGCCAGCTGTTCAAAATAACGTTGTCTGTCGGCGCGCGCCTTCAGCGCCTCCTCCAGGGAGCAGGGAACAAAGTGGATCGGCTGTCCCAGCGGGATCTGCGCCAGCTGGTACATATCAGCCTCGATAATGGTCGCAATCCGCGGATAGCCGCCGGTGGTCTGCGCGTCGTTCATCAGTACGATGGGCTGGCCATTATGCGGAACCTGTACCACGCCGGGCAGCAGGCCGTGCGAAAGCATCTCGCGGTCGGTCGTCCGCTTCAGCGGTTGCCCCTGCAGACGATAGCCCATACGATTGCTCTGCGGGCTAAGCTGCCACGGCGAGCGCCAGAACGTGTCCTGCGACACGCTATCAAACTCCTGGTACTCGGGCCCGGGCAGCGCGCGGATGCGGTTGCCGATGGGGAGCTGCTTCACGCCGCGCGGCCCGCGGAACTGCTTATCCGATTTCCCCAGCTTCAGCCGGTCTCCGTCCTGCAAACGTCGACCTTCCAGACCGCCAATCCCCACTTTCAGATCGGTGCTGCGCGAACCCAGCACCTTCGGCACCGCAATCCCCCCCGCCACCGCCAGGTAGCTGCGCACGCCGTGCTGCGGGTTCTTGAGCACCAGATGCTGCCCGGCCTTGACCGCCGTTCGCCAGCCCACCCATACCGGCTCGCCATCGAGCTTCGCCTCGCAGGCGGCGCCGGTCAGCGCAAACCAGCCGCTGCGTTCAAACTGAATATCCACCTGACCCAGCGTTATCTCCAGCGCCGCGGCGTTAGCGCCGTTACCCACCAGCAGATTAGCGGTGACCAGCGCCGGCTTATCCATAGCGCCACAGCGGCTGATGCCCAGCTGACGCAGCCCTTCACGCCCGCCGTCCTGCACCGAGGTATACATTCCGGCGCGGATAATTTTTAACATACGCCCTCCTTTTGCGGCACGAAACGCACTCTGTCGCCGGAACGCAGCAGCACCGGCTCCTTGCGCTTCGGATCAAACAGCGCCAGCGGCGTACGCCCCAGCAGCTGCCATCCCCCCGGCGTCGCCAGCGGATAGATCCCGGTTTGCGCCCCGCCAATACCGACGGACCCGGCGGGCACCAGCAGGCGCGGCTCCGCCCGTCGCGGCATCGCCAGCTGATCCGGCAAGCCGCCGAAGTACGGGAACCCCGGCTGGAAGCCGAGGAACCACACCACGTACTCCACCGACGAATGCAGCTCAACCACCTGCTTTTCGCTCAGGCCGCTGTGGCGGGCAATTTCTCCCAGATCCGGTCCGTATTCGCCGCCATAAACTACCGGGACCGAGACCTCCCGCGATTCCGGTTCGAGCGTATCGCACTCCTCCCACCAGAGCTGCAGGCGCTCAATCGCGTCCCACGCCGTCTGCTGCGGGTTGCGCAATATCACGGTAATGTTGTTCATGCCCGGGATGGCTTCCACCACCTCGGTATGGCCTACCAGCCGCTGGGCTAACCGCCAGATCCGCTTCTGGCTTTCCAGCGTCACCGGAGGCTCAAGCTCCAGTACGACTGCCGTTTCACCTAATAAATAACAACGCGCTCGCTGCACTTTTGCCTCCGTTCATCAGGCCGGGTTCGGGATATCAATAAACGTGGCGTCCAGTTCGGTATTTTCCGTCAGCCATTCGCTTAACGCGCGAATGCCGCCGCGCTCGGTGGCATGGTGCCCGGCGGCGTAGAAATGCAGCCCCTGCTCGCGCGCCGAGTGTATGGTTTGCTCTGAAACTTCACCGGTAATAAACGCATCGACGCCAAAGCGGGCCGCGCTGTCGATAAAGCTTTGCCCACCGCCGGTGCACCAGGCCACGCGGGCGACTTTATCCGGCCCGGTGTCGCCGCACCACAGCGGTTTGCGACCCAGCCGCGCTTCAATCCATGAAGCCAGCTCCAGGCCCGATACCGCCATCGACAGTTCGCCCCACGGTACTAGCGGTTCAATTTCCCCCATCACATTGATGCCGAGCAGCGACGCCAGCTGAGCGTTATTGCCCAGTTCCGGGTGAGCGTCGAGCGGCAGGTGCCAGCCATAGAGGTTAATGTCGTTAGCCAGCAGCGTTTTGAGGCGATTGCGCTTCATGCCGCGGATGACCGGCGATTCGCCTTTCCAGAAGTAGCCGTGATGGACGATCACCGCATCGGCCTCCAGGCGGACGGCTTCATCCAGCAGCGCCTGGCTGGCGGTCACGCCGGTGACGACTTTTTGTATCGTTTCGCGCCCTTCCACCTGGAGCCCGTTGGGGGCGTAATCACTGATGGCCGCGCTATTGAGTTTTTCATTAATCAGTTGTTCCAGTTCACTATTTTTCATTGCCGTTCCACCAGGTCATCGTTCTATGCAGAGGAATAACATAACGGTATCCGTCCGGTCAGTCGATAGTTCTGCCGCTTCGCCGTCCATTTTGACTTTTCGCGAAATCCCGCAATTTGTCTACTCCCTCGTTCGCGCATTCGTGTATATTTATGCACTATTACAGCATATTAAATAACCAGAAAGCCCATAAGGCCATGAATATCGCTAGTTAATGGCTATTCATGCAGAAAGATCGACTTTCTTTTTTACGGCAGGACAAGGCATTACATGAACACACAATCCTCACAGCCGCGGGCGATTTATTACGTCGTCGCGCTGCAAATCTGGGAATATTTCAGTTTTTACGGCATGCGCGCGCTGCTGATTCTTTATCTCACCAACCAGCTCAAGTATGACGATAATCATGCTTATGCGCTGTTCAGCGCCTACTGTTCTTTAGTCTACGTCACGCCGATTCTCGGCGGCTTCCTGGCCGATAAGCTGCTGGGCAACCGCATGGCGGTGATGCTCGGCGCGTTGCTGATGGCCATCGGCCATCTGGTGCTCGGCGCCAGCGAAATCGCCCCTACCTTCCTCTATCTGTCGCTGGCGATTATTGTCTGCGGCTACGGGCTGTTTAAATCCAACGTCAGCTGCCTGCTCGGCGAGCTGTATGAACCCACCGACCCGCGCCGCGACGGCGGTTTTTCGCTGATGTACGCGGCGGGTAACGTCGGGTCTATCATTGCGCCAATCGCCTGCGGCTACGTGCAGGAGGAGTACAGCTGGGCGATGGGCTTCGCGCTGGCGGCCGTCGGCATGATCGCCGGGCTAGTGATTTTCCTCAGCGGCAATCACCATTTCCGCCACACCCGGGGCGTCAATCGCGAAGCGCTGCGGGCGCGGAGTTTCGTCTTACCAAACTGGGGCTGGCTGCTGGTGCTGCTGATCGCCGCGCCGCTGCTGATCACCGTGCTGTTCTGGCAGGAGTGGTCGGTTTACGCGCTGATTGTGGCGACGGTTATCGGCCTGGCGGTACTAACGCGGATCTACCTGCGGGCGGAGACCGCCAGGCAGCGTAAAGAGCTGCGGCTGATTATGGTGCTCACCTGCTTCAGCCTGCTGTTCTGGGCCTTTGCGCAGCAGGGCGGCAGCTCCATCAGCCTCTATATCGACCGTTTTGTTAATCGTCATTTTATGGGCTATGAGATACCGACCGCGATGTTCCAGTCGGTGAACGCCTTTGCAGTGATGCTCTGTGGGGTGGTGCTGGCGTGGCTGGTGAAGGAGAATATTAACGGCAACCGTACCGTGCGTATCTGGGGCAAATTCGCGCTGGGCCTCGGCCTGATGAGCGCCGGTTTCTGTATCCTGACCCTCAGCGCACGCTGGTCGGCGGCTTACGGACAATCTTCAATGCCGCTGATGGTGCTGGGCCTGGCGGTGATGGGCTTCGCCGAGCTGTTTATCGACCCGGTGGCGATGTCGCAGATTACCCGTATTGAGATCCCCGGCGTGACCGGGGTGCTGACCGGTATTTATATGCTGCTCTCCGGCGCTATCGCCAACTATCTGGCAGGCGTGATTGCCGATCAAACCTCGCAGGGGTCGTTCGATGCCGCCGGGGCCGTCAACTACTCGATCAACGCCTACATTGAGGTATTCAGCCAGATAACCTGGGGCGCGCTGGCCTGCGTCGGCCTGGTGCTGGCTATCTGGCTGTATCACGCCGTTAAGATCCGGACTCGTCGCCTGGCGATGGAGTCTTAAGCTCTCTGGCGGCTTCCCAGGCCGCCAGCGTCGCCAGCCGCGCCTGCTTGTGGTCAACAATCGGGCGCGGATAATCCAGCGTTACGCCCTGTTTCTCCGCCCACAGCCACGGTTGATGCACCGCTTTTTCAGGTACCCCGGCCAGCTCCGGCAGCCATTGACGAATAAACTGCCCCGCTTTGTCGAAGCGCTCTCCCTGGGTCGTCGGGTTAAAAATACGAAAATAGGGCGCGGCATCGGTACCCGTTGAAGCCGCCCACTGCCAGCCGCCGTTATTCGCCGCCAGATCGCCATCAATAAGTTGTTCGATAAAGTAGCGCTCGCCCAGCCGCCAGTCGATGCGCAGGTCTTTCACCAGAAAACTGGCGACAATCATCCGCAGGCGGTTATGCATCCAGCCGGTCGCATTAAGCTGACGCATCGCGGCGTCGACAATCGGGAAGCCGGTTTGCCCGCGCTGCCAGGCCTGAAGCGCGGATTTATCGTCCAGCCACGCCACGTTATCGGTCCAGTCGATAAAAGGCCGCCCCTTACACAAGTTTGGGTAGTAAACCATCAGGTGACGATAAAACTCGCGCCAGATAAGCTCGTTGAGCCATACCGATCCGGCTTCGCCATCCAGCGCCTGCGGCTGCTCAACCCGCAAACGGTGCAGGCACTGGCGCGGTGAGAGCGCGCCCACCGCCAGGCACGGCGACAGTCGGCTGGTCCCCTCGATGGCGGGAAGATCGCGCTGCTGCTCATAGTCGGCGGCCTTTTGCTGGCAGAAGCCGCGAAGCCGGGCGATGGCGCTTTTTTCATCCGCGGCGAACAGCTCGCTATCAAATGGCGTCTGCGGATAATCTATTTTCACTTCAGACGCCGCAGCGATGGGCCCGCCCGCGCGGACTTTCGGCGCGGCGACGCACTCCGGCAGCGCTTCCTGCAAACGGCGAATAAAGGCATTTTTAAACGGCGTAAAGACCTTATACATTTCACGACTGCCGGTCAGTACGCTGCCCGGCGGCAGCAGAACGCTGTCATCAAAGCCCTGACAGGTCAGCTCCGCTAAGGTTTTCTCCACCGCCGTATCGCGCTGGCGTTCATTGATTTCGTACTGGTAGTTGTAAAACAGATGGGTCACCTGCCGCTGCCGGCAAATGCTGGCGAGCAGCGCCACGCTGGCGGTGAAATCTGCGGCATGTTCAATCTGCAGCGGGATCCCCTTTTCGGCCAGCGCCGCTTGCAGGCTGTGAAGGTGGCTGACCATAAACGCCGCCTGGCGCGGCGCCATACCGTGCTGGCGCCATTGCCCAGGCGTGGCGATAAATAATCCCAGCACCTCGGCATCGGGATCGCGGCAGGCGGCGGCGAGCGCCAGGTTATCGTGGATGCGCAAATCCGCGCGAAACCAGACCAGATGGGTGGCCATAGCATTCCTTTCATCATGAAAATTGATAAGTTCGACTTATATTTAACCCTCCCGCAGGCTTAACCTTCGGGGAGTGAATAAGTGTAAGCCACTCATGGCAAAAAAAAACCGCCGGGTAAACCGGCGGCATGATGATAAGGCAATCTGTTGGCACGCTGTGCCGGGGAAGACAGGGTAAATAAACCAGGATATCAAGCCATTAGCCCGTTTTCGCAGCGCGCGCCCGCTGAGCCATAAACCGTTATTAATAAAAATCTGCGGAGACTTTTTCAGCCTGCGCCAGCCATACCGGCTGTTCGCTGGTTTTCGCCCACACGCGGTGCAGCCAGCTGTAAAAACGGGCGCGATCTTTCCAGAACAGCATTACCGGCAGCGCCAGCACGCCAGCCGCTACGGCGAAAGCGCGACGCGCAAAGATGATATGAGCAGGATAAGTTTTGTACAACGCCATAATTTCTCTCCCCTTTGTCAGGCCGGCAAGCAAAGCCGGTAAAGTTAATCTGTTTCTCTGCTTAAAATAGTACCGCTTTGGCTGTAATTTTACTACTCATCCGACCACTAAAAAGCACGTATTTAGCCTTTATTTACATTCACCCGGTAACTTAGTTACAAAAAAGTTAAATTAATACTAATCATTAGTTAAATTGTGGTCTTGGCGATTTTTATATTTTTTTTACACCCCCGTCGCTGATTTTTGCGAAATCTTTGCGCCCGACTGCCTATTCTCCTCGTATATCAAAAAGACACCCGGAGGTGGATTGTGAGTGCAGGCGTAATCGCTGGCGTAGCGCTGGTGTTCCTGTTGCTGGTTTATCTGGTTTATGCCCTGATACACGCGGAGGCATTCTGATGGCCGCTCAAGGATTTTTACTCATCGCGAGCTTTATTCTGCTGCTGATGATCCTCGCTCGTCCGCTGGGCACGGCGCTGGCGACGATGATCAATGATGCCCCGCTACCGGGCCTGGCCGGCATCGAACGCGGTTTATGGCGGGCGGCGGGCATTCGTTCGCAGGAGATGAACTGGTATCAATATTTATTCGCTATTCTGCTGTTTAACGCGCTGGGTCTGCTGGTCCTGTTCACGCTGCTGATGTTCCAGGGCTCGCTGCCGCTCAATCCGCAGCACCTGCCCGGCCTGTCGTGGGACCTGGCGCTGAATACGGCGGTGAGCTTTGTCAGCAACACCAACTGGCAGGCCTATGCCGGTGAAACCACCATGAGTAGCCTTAGCCAGATGGCCGGGCTGGCGGTGCAAAACTTCCTCTCCGCCGCCACCGGCATCGCGGTGATCTTTGCCCTTACCCGCGCTTACGCCCGGCAGAAAGTCAGCACCCTGGGCAACGCCTGGGTCGATCTGACCCGCATCACCCTCTGGCTGCTGCTGCCCATTTCGCTGCTCATCGCGCTGTTCTTTATTCAGCAGGGCGTGCCGCAGAGTTTTTCCCCGAATCAGGGCTTTACCTCGCTTGAAGGGGTACGCCAGATGCTGCCGATGGGGCCGGTGGCTTCACAGGAGGCGATCAAAATGCTGGGTACTAACGGCGGCGGCTTCTTTAACGCCAACTCAGCGCATCCGTTTGAAAACCCGACCGCGCTGACCAACCTGGTGCAGATGCTGGCGATCTTTCTCATCCCGGCGGCGCTGTGCTTCGCTTTCGGCGAGGTGGTGGGCGATCGCCGTCAGGGACGGGCCATTCTATGGGCGATGACGCTCATCTTCATCGTCTGCGTGGCGGTGGTGATGTGGGCGGAAACCCGCGGTAATCCGCATCTGCTGAGCCTTGGCGCCGACAGCAGTATCAATATGGAAGGCAAAGAGAGCCGGTTCGGTATTCTCGCCAGCAGCCTGTTTGCCGTGGTCACCACCGCCGCGTCCTGCGGGGCGGTCAACGCCATGCACGACTCCTTTACCGCGCTGGGCGGAATGGTCCCCATGTGGCTGATGCAGATAGGCGAAGTGGTCTTCGGCGGCGTCGGCTCGGGTCTGTATGGCATGCTGCTGTTCGTGATGCTGGCGGTATTTATCGCCGGGCTGATGATTGGCCGCACCCCGGAGTACCTCGGGAAGAAAATTGACGTCCGCGAAATGAAAATGATTGCGCTGGCGATCCTCGTGACCCCGACGCTGGTGCTCCTCGGCACGGCGCTGGCGATGATGACCGAAGCCGGTCGCGCGGGCATGTTCAACCCCGGGCCGCACGGCTTCAGCGAAGTGCTGTACGCCGTCACCTCGGCGGCCAACAACAACGGCAGCGCCTTTGGCGGCCTCAGCGCGGCGACGCCGTTCTGGAACCTGCTGCTGGCGTTCTGCATGCTGGTTGGCCGCTTCGCGGTCATTATCCCGGTGATGGCGATTGCCGGTTCGCTGGTAACGAAGAAAATTCAGCCCGCCGGCAGCGGCACGCTCGCCACCCATGACGCGCTGTTTATCGGCCTGCTGATCGGCACCGTGCTGTTGGTTGGCGCCCTGACCTTTATTCCCGCGCTGGCGCTCGGCCCGCTGGCGGAACACTTTTCCTTACTTTAAGCGATTGCGGAGCAACCTGTTATGAGTCGCAAATCATTAGCCCTGCTGGAGCCGACGCTGGTGCGTCAGGCCCTGCTGGACGCCGTGAAAAAACTGAGCCCTGCCGTACAGTGGCGTAACCCGGTGATGTTTATCGTCTGGATTGGCAGTCTGCTCACCACCCTGCTGGCTCTTGCCATGGCAAGCGGGCAGATCGCCGGCAGCGCCGGATTTACCGCCGCCGTGAGTCTCTGGCTGTGGTTCACCGTCCTGTTCGCCAACTTCGCCGAAGCGATGGCGGAAGGCCGCAGTAAAGCGCAGGCTAACAGCCTCAAAGGGGTCAAAAAGACCGCCTTTGCCCGTAAGCTGCGCGCGCCGCAGCACGATGCGCAAATTGACCACGTCCCCGCCGAAGAGCTGCGTAAAGGCGACGTGGTGCTGGTCGAGGCGGGGGATATTATTCCCTGCGATGGCGAAGTTATCGAAGGCGGCGCGTCGGTGGATGAGAGCGCCATTACCGGTGAATCCGCGCCGGTTATCCGCGAGTCCGGCGGCGACTTCGCCTCGGTGACCGGCGGGACGCGTATTCTCTCCGACTGGCTGGTGATCCGCTGCAGCGTCAACCCCGGCGAAACCTTCCTTGACCGGATGATCGCCATGGTTGAAGGCGCCCAGCGCCGCAAGACGCCGAACGAAATCGCGCTGACTATCCTGCTTATCGCCCTGACCCTGGTGTTCCTGCTGGCCACCGCCACCATCTGGCCTTTCTCCGCCTGGAGCGGTAACGCGGTCAGCGTCACGGTGCTGGTGGCGCTGCTGGTGTGCCTGATCCCCACCACTATCGGCGGCCTGCTGTCGGCCATCGGCGTCGCCGGGATGAGCCGCATGCTCGGCGCGAACGTGATTGCCACCAGCGGCCGCGCGGTTGAAGCGGCGGGCGACGTCGACGTCCTGCTGCTGGACAAAACCGGCACCATTACCCTCGGCAACCGCCAGGCTTCGGCATTCCTGCCTGCGCAGGGCGTGGAAGAGAAAACCCTTGCCGATGCCGCCCAGCTGTCGTCGCTGGCCGACGAAACGCCGGAAGGCCGCAGCATCGTGGTGCTGGCAAAACAGCGCTTTAATCTGCGCGAGCGCGATCTGCAATCGCTGCATGCCACCTTCGTGCCGTTTACCGCCCAGACCCGGATGAGCGGCATCAACATCGACCAGCGGATGATCCGCAAAGGTTCCGTGGATGCCATTCGCCGCCACGTTGAGGCCAACGGCGGCCACTTCCCGGCCGACGTCGATAAACAGGTTGAAGACGTGGCGCGACTTGGCGCCACGCCGCTGGTGGTCGCCGAAGGCGAACGCGTGTTGGGGATTATCTCGCTGAAAGATATCGTCAAAGGCGGCATCAAAGAGCGTTTTGCCCAGCTGCGTAAAATGGGGATTAAGACGGTGATGATCACCGGCGATAACCGCCTGACCGCCGCCGCTATTGCCGCGGAAGCAGGCGTGGACGACTTTCTCGCCGAAGCGACGCCGGAGGCCAAGCTGGCGTTGATCCGCCAGTATCAAGCGGAAGGACGGCTGGTGGCGATGACCGGCGACGGCACCAACGACGCCCCGGCGCTGGCGCAGGCCGACGTGGCGGTTGCGATGAACTCCGGTACCCAGGCGGCGAAAGAGGCGGGCAATATGGTGGATCTCGACTCTAACCCCACCAAACTGATCGAGGTCGTACATATCGGTAAACAGATGCTGATGACCCGCGGTTCGTTAACCACTTTCAGTATCGCCAACGACGTGGCGAAGTATTTCGCCATCATTCCGGCCGCCTTTGCCGCCGTCTATCCGCCGCTGGCGATGCTTAACGTGATGCATCTGCACTCGCCTTCTTCGGCGATCCTGAGCGCGGTGATTTTTAATGCGCTGATTATCATCTTCCTGATCCCGCTGGCGCTGAAGGGCGTGAGCTATAAGCCGCTGACGGCCTCGGCGATGCTGCGCCGCAACCTGTGGGTCTACGGCCTGGGCGGACTGCTGGTGCCCTTTATCGGTATCAAAGCGATCGACCTGTTATTGACCCTGACCGGGCTGCTGTGAGGAAAAAACCATGTCATTCATTCGTCCTGCTGTTGTGCTGTTTATTCTGTTAACGCTGCTCACCGGCGGCGTCTATCCGCTGTTAACCACCGCGCTGGGACAGTGGTGGTTCCCGCAGCAGGCCAACGGCTCGCTGGTGCGGATTGACGGCGAAGTGCGCGGTTCCCGCCTTATCGGGCAGAACTTTACCGCGCCGGGCTACTTCCAGGGCCGCCCTTCCGCGACGGCGGAGATGCCGGATAACCCGCTGGCGTCCGGCGGCAGCAACCTCGCCGCCAGCAATCCGGCGCTGGACAAAGCCATCAGCGAACGGGTGCAGGCCCTGCGCGCCGCCAATCCGGACGCCAGCGCAACGGTTCCGGTGGAGCTGGTGACCGCCTCGGCGAGCGGACTGGATTACAGTCTGACGCCTGCCGCCGCTCTGTGGCAGGCGCCGCGCGTCGCCAAAGCGCGCCAGCTTAGCGTGGAGCAGGTCACGCAGCTGGTGAACGAGGCAACGCAAAAACCGTTGCTCAGTTTTCTCGGCCAACCTGTGGTAAATATACTGCAGCTGAATATGTCGCTGGATGCCCTGAAGGATAAGTAAAAATGAGTGACGAGCCGCTGCGTCCGGACCCTGACCGCCTGCTGCAACACGCCGCCGCCCCGCATCGCGGTAAGCTAAAGATATTTTTTGGCGCCTGCGCCGGGGTCGGTAAAACCTGGGCGATGCTGGCGGAAGCGCAGCGGCTGCGCGCCCAGGGGCTGGATATTCTGATTGGCGTGGCGGAAACCCACGGACGCAAAGAGACGGCCGCAATGCTTGAGGGGCTCAGTACCCTGCCCCAGCGCCGCCTTTCCCACCGCGGGCGCTACGTAAAGGAGTTTGACCTTGACGGCGCGCTGGCCCGTCGCCCGGCGCTGATTCTGGTCGATGAGCTGGCGCACAGCAACGCGCCCGGCTCGCGTCATCCTAAACGCTGGCAGGACGTCGAAGAGCTGCTGGAAGCCGGCATTGACGTATTTACCACCGTTAACGTCCAGCACCTCGAGAGCCTGAACGATGTCGTCAGCGGCATCACCGGCGTGCAGGTTCGCGAAACCGTCCCGGATCCGTTTTTCGACGCCGCCGACGATGTGGTACTGGTGGACCTGCCCCCCGACGATCTGCGTCAGCGGCTCAATGAGGGAAAAGTCTATATCGGCGGCCAAGCCGAGCGGGCCATCGAGAACTTCTTTCGCAAGGGCAACCTCATCGCCCTGCGCGAGCTGGCGCTGCGCCGTACCGCCGATCGGGTCGATGAGCAGATGCGCGCCTGGCGCGACCGTCAGGGCCAGGAAAAAGTCTGGCATACCCGCGACGCCATTTTGCTGTGCATCGGCCATAACACCGGCAGCGAAAAGCTGGTCCGCGCCGCCGCCCGGCTGGCGGCCCGGCTGGGGAGCGTCTGGCATGCGGTGTATGTTGAAACCCCCTCTCTGCACCGCCTGCCGGAGGCGAAACGGCGGGCGATTCTCGCCGCGCTCAGGCTGGCGCAGGAGTTGGGCGCGGAAACCGCCACCCTCGCCGATCCTTCGGAAGAGAAGGCCGTCCTCCACTACGCCCGCGAACATAATCTCGGCAAGATAGTGATTGGCCGCCAGCAGAAAAGGCGCTGGTGGGATCGCAGCGGCTTCGCCGATCGCCTGGCCCGTCACGCGCCGGATCTCGACCTGGTGGTGATCGCGCTGGATGAAAAGGCCGCCTCCCTGCCGGCGCGCGCCAGCGATAGCCGGACGGCGATGGAAAAATGGCGTTTACAGCTCCAGGGGTGCGTCGTCGCCATCGCCCTGTGCGCGGTTATTACCGTCGTCGCCATGCAGTGGCTGATGGCCTTTGAGGCCGCCAACCTGGTGATGCTGTACCTGCTCGGCGTGGTGATTATCGCCCTTCTGTACGGCCGCTGGCCGTCGGTACTGGCGACGGTGATTAACGTGGTCAGCTTCGACCTGTTTTTTGTCGCGCCGCGCGGCACGCTGGCGGTTTCTGACGTGCAGTATCTGCTGACCTTTGGCGTGATGTTGACCGTCGGGCTGCTTATCGGCAACCTCACCGCCGGCGTACGCTACCAGGCGCGGGTGGCGCGCTATCGTGAACAGCGCACCCGGCATCTGTACGAAATGTCAAAAGCGCTGGCGGTGGGCCGCAGTCGTGAAGATATTGCCGCCACCAGCGAGCGGTTTATCGCCTCAACGTTTCAGGCGCGCAGCCAGCTGCTGCTGCCCGATGAAACATTAAGACTCACGCCGCTGACAAAGCCCGCGGCGGCAATCACCTGGGATGACGCGATTGCCCGCTGGAGCTTTGATAAAGGACAACCCGCCGGTGCGGGAACCGATACGCTTCCCGGAGTGCCCTACCAGATCCTGCCGCTGAAAAGCGCCACCCGCACCTGGGGACTGCTGGTCGTGGAGCCGGCCAACCTGCGCCAGCTGATGATCCCCGAACAGCAGCGCCTGCTGGAAACCTTCACCCTGCTGGTCGCCAGCGCTCTGGAACGGCTGGCGCTCACCGCCAGCGAAGAGCAGGCCCGGCTGAACAGCGAACGGGAAAGCCTGCGCAACTCGCTGCTGGCGGCGCTGTCCCACGATCTACGGACTCCGCTTACGGTGCTGTTTGGCCAGGCGGAGATCCTGACGCTCGATCTCGCCAGCGAAGGTTCGAAGCACGCGCCGCAGGCCAACGAGATACGCCAGCACGTGCTCAATACCACCCGCCTGGTGAATAATCTGCTGGATATGGCGCGTATCCAGTCCGGCGGCTTTAATTTGCATAAAGAGTGGCTAACCCTGGAAGAGGTCGTCGGCAGCGCGCTGCGTATGCTGGAGCCGGGGCTCGGCGGGCGGCATATTCAGCTTGCGCTGCCGGACCCGCTACTGCTGGTTCACGTCGACGGTCCGCTTTTTGAGCGGGTACTGATTAATCTTCTGGAAAATGCGGTGAAATACGCGGGAGCACAGGCGCAAATCGGCATTACCGCGGACGTCGATCCGCACACTTTAGTGCTTGAGGTATGGGATAACGGACCGGGTATTCCCGCCGGGCAAGAACAGGCTATCTTTGATAAATTCGCTCGCGGCAATAAAGAGTCGGCGATCCCCGGCGTCGGGCTGGGACTGGCCATTTGCCAGGCGATCGTTGAGGTGCACGGCGGGACCATTAGCGCCGCGACGCGCCCGCAGGGCGGCGCCTGCTTCCGTGTTACACTGCCGAGGGAAACGCCCCCTGAACTGGAAGAGTTAGCCGAGGAAATGTGATTAACGTTCTGATCGTTGAAGACGAAAATGCTATCCGCCGCTTTCTGCGCACCGCGCTGGAAGCCGACGGCATGCGCGTATTTGAAGCGGAGACCCTGCAGCGCGGGCTGATCGAAGCCGCGACCCGCAAGCCGGATTTAACCATTCTCGATCTTGGACTACCCGATGGTGACGGCAACGCGTTTATTCGCGAGGTTCGCCAGTGGAGCCAAATGCCGATTATCGTGCTGTCGGCGCGCACCGAGGAGCAGGACAAAATCGCCGCGCTTGACGCCGGTGCCGATGACTATCTCAGTAAACCCTTTGGTATTGGCGAGCTGCAGGCGCGGCTGAGGGTGGCGATGCGCCGCCATGCCGGCGCCCAGGCCGACGAACCGCGGGTGCGTTTTGCCGATATTGACGTTGATATCCCCGCCCGCCGCATCGTACGCGGCGATCAGGAGATCCACCTCACGCCGATTGAATTTCGCCTGCTGGCGGTACTGCTCAATAATCCCGGCAAGGTGCTGACCCAGCGGCAGCTGCTCAATCAGGTTTGGGGGCCGAATGCGGTGGAGCACAGCCACTATCTGCGCATTTATATGGGGCACCTGCGGCAAAAGCTGGAGGCCGATCCGGCGCGTCCGCAGCATTTGCTGACCGAAACGGGGATCGGCTATCGGTTTATGCCCTAGCCGTTGTCCCCGGCTCGCGCTTCGCTTAGCCGGGCTACGGGTCCGCCATCGTCTGCCAGGCGGTAGCCCGGACAGGCGCGTCAAGCGCCGCCTCCGGGAAATGTGCCGGGCCTCATAAATCAACGCTGTTTCATCCCGGTGGCGCTGCGGTATGACCGGGCTACGTGTTCACCGTCGACTGCGGGCCGGTAGCCCGGATAAGGCGTTTACGCCGCAATCCGGGGAAGGCAGGCGATTATTGTCCGTAGTAGGCCCCTGCCCCGTGTTTACGCAAATAGTGTTTATCCAGCAGCGTCGCAGAGACCGGCTGTTCGTCAATGCTCAGCTGACGGGTCCACATATTCATATAGGCAATCTCCTCCAGCACCACCGCATTATGCACCGCGTTCGCCGGATCTTTTCCCCATGCAAACGGGCCGTGGCCGTGGACCAGCGCGGCGGGCACGCTGAGCGGATCGGTATGCTGCGCGCCCAGCGTTTCAATAATCACGTGTCCGGTATTGGTTTCATAATCACCGCGGATTTCATCATCGCTGAGCGGGCGGGTACAGGGGATCGGCCCATAAAAATAGTCGGCGTGGGTGGTGCCCATCGCCAGCAGCGGCCTGCCCGACTGCGCCCAAATCGTCGCGTGGCGCGAATGGGTATGCACAATTCCGCCCACGCCGCTAAACGCCTTATACAGCTCCAGATGGGTCGGCGTATCCGACGAGGGCTTATAGCGCCCCTCCACCACCCTGCCGGTCGCCAGCTCCACCACCACCATATCCTCGGCCGTCATCACGGCGTATTCCACGCCGGAGGGTTTGATTACCACCAGCCCGGCCTCGCGATCGATACCGCTGACGTTGCCCCAGGTAAAGGTCACAAGATGAAATTTCGGCAGCGCCAGATTGGCGTCAAGAACCGCCTGCTTGAGGTTATCCAACATACTTCACTCCTGAATTCACAATGCCTTCATACTGAGGCGGGCGAAACGCCTGCTGGTATTTATCCGTTAGCCACGCTTTAGCGTCGGCGATTCTCTCGCTGTCCAGCCCGTCGTTTTTGGCCCACATCTCAATCAGCCAGGCGCCGCGATAGTTCAGCGCCGAGAGCGTACGAAATATCTCGGTAAAATCGACGCAGCCGGTCCCGAATGGCACATCGCGGAACTGCCCCAGCGAAGCGTGGGAAACGGGCTGGGTATCCTTCAAATGAATGGCGGTGATTTTATGAATGCCCTTCCTCAACTCTTCGGGAACGTCGTTTTGCCAGGCGCTTAAGTTGCCAACGTCCGGGTAGACGCAAAACCACGGGCTGCAAACCTTCCGTTCGAGATCCAGCCAGCGGGAGATATTGCTCATAAAGGCGGTATCCATAATCTCCATCGACAGCATCACCTGCGCTTTCGCCGCTTCGGCCACCGCCCAGTTGATGCCCTCGATAAAGTATTCCCGGGTCTGCGCCGAAGAGGATTCGTAATAGACGTCATAGCCTGCCAGCTGGATGTTGCGAATGCCGACGTGGCTGGCAAAATCCAGCGCATCAAGCATCAGTTCCCGCGCCTTAAGCCGGGTATCGCGATTGACGCTACCAAAGGGATGGCTGCGGTGCGCGGAGAGGCACATGCTCGGCACATCAATGCCGCTGTTAATTTTGTCGGCCACGAACGCCAGCCGCTGCCCCCGGTTCCAGCGCAGCCTGGCCTGGCGCTCGGGGCTTTCGTCAACGGAGATTTCAATAAAATCAAACGCCAGGCCCGCCGCCATTTCAAAGCGTTTCGGCCAGTCCAGCGCCGCGGGGAGCGCTTTTTCGTAGATGCCAAGTCTGGGTTTCATTGCGCCGCTCCCGTCGCCCTGGAGAGGCTTTGCGCGACCGCTAAGTAACGGGCGTAGCCTTCACGCAGCTGCTGATGCCGATTGCTGTCGGGTTGATAGCAGACCACCTCGGGCTGCGTGGCGGCAATCGCTTCGCTGAAGTTAGCGTAGGCGCCGCTGCCGGCCGCGGCGCACAGCGCGGCGGCTCGACAGCCGGCCTGTTCGATATCCACCACTTCCAGCGGAAGATTGGCCGCATCGGCGTACATCTGCGTCCAGCCTCTCGACTGGCTCGGCCCGCCGGTAAAGCGAATTTTTTGAATATCCCGATTGAGTTCAATAATGCGGTCCTGATGCACCAGGTGAGAAAAAACGATGCCGCGATAGATAGCCGCAATAATATCCTTTTTCGTATGATGCCCCGCGAGGCCCACCAGCGCGCCGGGCAGATCCATCGCCAGATTGGAACCGAACAAATAGGGTAAAAAAATGAGGTTGCTGTCGGTATCTTGCGCGATCCAGCTTTCGAAATGGTCGTAGCAGCGGTCATCGTCAGGGAAAAACTGCTTCACAAACCAGGAGAGATTGCTCGCCGAAGTGGGGCTGCCCTCGTGAACGAAGTATTTGCCCGGAATGCAGTATTTCCCCCAGATGTAGGGAAAGTCGCTGGCAATAATGCTATCCGTCACCGAGGTGGCGATACTCCAGGTGCCGGCTACCGCGCTCAGGGTATCCGCCCGGTCAATCCCCGAGGAGACGGCGGAGGCCACCACGTCGAAAAAGCCGCCGAAAACCGGCGTCCCCGGGCACAAACCGCAATCCAGCGAGGCCTGCAGGGTAATGTGGCCCACGCAGTCCGTCGAGTTCACCACCGACGCGGTTTTATCCGCCACTTCCTCAATGCCAAACAGCGCCATCATGTCGCGGTCATAGCGGGAGGTAAACTGGTTATAAAAATTGCTGCCGGAAATATTGGTGATCTCCGCCGTCGCCTCGCCGGTCAGGCGGAAACGAACGTAGTCGTGCACCATTAAAACGGCGTCGATCCTGTCGTAATTGGCCGGCTCATGCGCTTTCAGCCACGCCAGTAGCGACACCGGATGTCCGGTCCACAGCTGCTGCAATCCTTTTGGGTATGCCAGCTTGTCTATACCTTCGCGATACCATTTTTTGACAAACGCCAGCGCCCGGGTATCGGATGAGATAATCCCGTTGCGCACCGGCTCGCCTTTTTTGTCAATCGCGTAGAGCCCTTTGCCGTGCGAGGAGAAACCGATCCCGCCGATGCTTAGCGGCGGCACCTGGCTTTCATACAGCGCTTTTTTTATCACGCTGCAAACGGTGTCCCATAGCTCATGCATGTTCCGCTCGGTAAAGCCCGGCTGTTCGGATAATACCTGCGCATATTGCGACGCCACGTGAATCTCTTGCCCTAACTCATTATATATACCGGCTTTGGTGACCGTACCACCGATATCAACCCCGATAAAATTCATATTCCTTCGCCTCATATTTAAAATAAGTTAACGTCTGGCTGAGCTAATAAAGGTGGCGCCCCAAATAATAAGCCCTTTCACCACGTACTGAACGTAAGGTGAGATCCCCAGAAGGTTTAAACCATTATTCAGTACGCCGAGCATCATGGCGCCAATCAGGGTGCCGATAATCATTCCGCGGCCGCCGGCAATGGATGCCCCGCCGAGCACCACGGCGGCAATGGCATCCAGTTCAAATCCGACGCCGGCATTCGGCTGGCCGCTCATCACCCGCGAGGTGAAAATAAGACCGGCAAAACTGGCGGTAAAACCGCTGATCACGTAAACCAGCAATTTATAATATTTCACCCGCAGGCCGCTCAGGCGCGCCGCTTCTTCATTACCGCCGAGGGAATAAACATAGCGACCAAACGGCATATGATTCAGGACGATATAAAAGATGAGATATAAAACCACCATCAGAATAATAGGCACCTGAATACCGAACAGATATTCACGGCCCCAAAAAGCGAATGAATCCGGTAAGCCGGAGATGGGGTAGCCGCCGGTATAGATCAGCGCCAGCCCCTTCGCAATAATCATTGCCCCGAGGGTCACGATAATCGGCGGCATTTTACCGTAGGCGGTTAAAAAGCCGTTCAGCGCGCCAAAGGCGACGCCGGAGCACAGACCGATAAGAATGGCTAACCACGGATCTAAACCATAGTACTTCATTAATCCCGCCATCAGGGTACCGGCCAGGGCCATGACCGCGCCGACGGAAAGGTCGATTCCGCCGGTCAGAATGGCAAAGGTCATCCCGATGGCAATGATGGCATTAATCGAGACCTGACGAGCGACGGTCGATAAGTTATCGACCGTTAAAAAGTAGTCATTAAAAATAGCCATACAGGAGAACAGGAGTACCAGACCAACAAACGGCAGGAACGCGGGCATTTTTAATAAACCATGGAGCATCTTTTTATTTTTATCAGGAGATGCGGCGGGCGCTAATGACACGTTTTCATTACTCATTTAATACTCCCTAAATAATATTACCGGCAGCGTGCAGCATAATCATAGTGGAATTGATTTGGTCGTTCTCGAGTTCGGCAACGATATTACCGTCGCGAAAAACCATTACCCGGTCGCTAACGCCAATCACCTCTGGTAGCTCAGATGAAATCATAATTATTGAAATACCCTGGGCGGTGAGGTCGCGCATAATCTGATAGATTTCTGATTTCGCTCCGACATCAATACCGCGAGTCGGTTCGTCAAAAATAAGAATATTGACATCATGATTCAACCAACGGGAAATAACGACTTTCTGCTGGTTACCGCCGCTCAACGTCCCCACCGCGGTCCCGGCATCCGGCGTTTTCACGCCAACGTGACTAATTAAGCGCTCGGCGGTCAGGCGCTCTTCGTTATCGCGGATAAGCGAGAACTGGCAGGCGTGTTTGTTAAGCCAGATATTGTCTTTGACCGAAAAAGGCAGCACCAGTCCCTGCGTTTTGCGGCTTTCCGGCAACAGACCAATGCCCAAACGCAGAGCCCGGTCGGTGGATTTTATCGTCACCTCTTTTCCGGCCAGGCGGACGCGCTTTTTGAAGCATTTATCCGCGCCGGTCAGGGCCAGGATCGCTTCGGAACGCCCCGACCCCACCAGCCCGGCGAGGCCCAGGATCTCCCCTTTGCGCAGCGTCAGCCGATTGAGCTGGCTACTCTCGGTAAGCTGAATTTCGGCCTCCAGCAGTATCTCATCATGCGCCAGCGTCCGCCGCTCGGGATAGATATTCTCCACCTCACGGCCGACCATCATCTGGATCATCTCGGCGATATCGATATTGTCGACCTTTGCCGACCCGATATATTTGCCGTCGCGGAGAATGCTCAGGCTGTCGCAGATCTCATATATCTCCTCAAGATGGTGTGAGATAAAGAACATCCCGACGCCTTTGGCCTTTAAATCGCGCATCACGCGGAAAAGATGCTCCGCCTCGCTCGGGGTTAAGGTCGCGGTGGGTTCATCCAGAATGAGAATTCGCGCATCCAGCGACAGCGCTTTGGCAATTTCCACAAACTGCTGTTCGGCGACGCTGAGATGGCAAATTTGCTCATCGGGATCGAGGGTCACGCCAAGATCTTTAAAAATGCGTAACGCCTCGCGGCGCATCGCTTTACGATCTAGCAGGCCAAAACGATTTGCCTTTTCGCGATTAAGGAAAATATTCTCATAAGCGTTCAGATAGGGAATAAGAGAAAACTCCTGAAAGATAATCCCTACGCCGCAGGCAATCGCGTCACGATAGTTATGAAAATGCTGCTGCTTACCGTCAATAAAAATATTACCGGCGTCAGGTTGATATATCCCGCAAAGGATTTTCATTAACGTCGATTTACCCGCGCCGTTTTCACCTAATAAAGCATGTACCTCCCCTCGGCCAAGGGTGAGATTGACATTATCCAGCGCCTTGACCCCGGGGAAGCTTTTACTGACGTTTTTGACTTCCAGTAAGCTGGGCATAAACATCGCTCCATAATGGCTCGATAAAATAGCGAGCCATACTTTAATAAGAATCCGGCACGGCTCACCTGAATAAGCGAGAGCCGCTGTGGCGTAATAATGCGATTACCAGTGGAAATCTTTGGCGTTGGTTTTATCGATAAGCTTCACATCAACAGGGATCTCTTTAGGAATATTCGCCCCCCAATGTTTGGCCAGGGCAATACCTAAACCAATACGCAGCTGATCGCGCGGGAACTGAGCGGCGGTGGCAATAAACGGCGTATTACCTTTAGCAATTTCAGCGACCGCTTCCGGAGAACCATCAACGCTCACCAGCTTCACATCGCGCCCTGATGCCTGAATCGCCGCCAGAGCGCCGAGTGAGCCAACATCATTCACGCTAAAAATACCGTTGAGCGTCGGGTTGGATTGCAGCATATTTTCCGTCACGCTCATGGAGGTATCGCGCTCTTGTTTACCATTCAGTTTGGTAATCACTTTAATATTGGGATGCTTTTTCATCGCATCTTCAAAGCCGCGCACGCGCTCCAGAATTGGCACTACCGGAATCCCGTCGAGAATCGCTACGTTGCCTTTATCACCCAGCGCTTTGGCTAAGTGCTCCCCGGCAATAAAGCCCGCATCATAGTTTTTTGAGCCGACAAAAGAATCTATCGGACCATTAGCCTGAGCATCTATCGCCACCACCACCACGCCGGCTTTTTTAGCGGCCAGCACGGCGGTTTCCGCACCGACGCTATCAGCCGGGTTAATCAGCAAAATATCTATTTTCTTTTGCAGCATATCCTCAACGTCGCTAATCTGCTTGGAGACATCATGCGCCGCATCCGCTGTATAGACGGTGGCGTTAATATCTTTTGCCGACTGCTCAAGCGACTCTTTCATGGTGACGAAATATTCGTTATTCAATTCCTGGAACGACATACCGATAGTCAAAGGTTTGGCATTAACGCAGGCAACCATGCTCATCGCAAGAAGTCCTGAGAGTATTGCTTTAGTCTTAAATTTTACAGGCATTCACTATCTCCTTATTGAGTAATGCGCTGAGAAATAAAATTTATTTATCAGCGTTTTCATGGTACGGATGCTGCCTGATATACTGAGCAATAAATACGCCGCTGGCAGATAGCCAGAAGCCACCGATATTGATCTCAGTTATCCCCATGATTGAAATCCAGTATTTAATGAACAGCCATCAGCGGTCATTTGCGTAATAATTAAAAATGGCGAACTTAACTAGTTAAAAAATTTATGGCTTAATGACGACCTTAATCGAATCGAGCGATTTAGCCATCTCAAAAGCGGCTTTCCACTCATCAATAGAATAGAAATGCGTCACCACGCCTTTGGCGGTCAGCAGACCGCGCGCAAAGAGATCGATGGCGATTTCATAGCTGTAAGGCCCCAGATGCGCGCCGCGGATATCCAGCTCTTTACGGTCGCCAATAATCGACCAGTCGGCGGTCGTTTCTTTACCAAACACGCTGAACTCAACGAAGCGTCCCAGCTTACGAATCATCTCCAGACCCTGGGTCACGCCGATAGGGGCCCCCGTCGCTTCGATATACACATCGCAGCCGTAGCCATCGGTCATGGATTTTACGATAGCGATGGCGTCCTCTTGCGCCGCATTGATGACCACGTCGGCGCCAAACGCTTTCGCCAGCGCCAGGCGGTCGTCCATCGTGTCGATGACCACCAGTTTCTTCGGCGTTTTCAGATGAGCGACCTGCACCATACACAGCCCCAGCGGCCCGGCGCCGGCGATAACAACCACATCATCCAGTTCGATATCTCCGCGGCGTACCGTGTGGATTGCGCAGGCCATAGGTTCGATCAGCGCGGCATCTTCTTCGCTTAATGATTCAGGAATTTTGTGAATAATCGCGCGCTCGGAGAAACGCATATATTCAGCCATACCGCCATCGGCAACATTTTTCTGAAAGCCGTAAATATCATGGGTTTCGCACATCCAGTATTTGCCGGTTTTACAGAAACGGCACTCATGGCAGGGGACAATCTGTTCAGCCAGGATGCGATCGCCAATTTTTAATTGATATTTTTCAGCGGAGCCCGGACCTAATTCGGCAACCCGACCGTAAAACTCATGGCCGGGCACCACCGGCGTTTTCACCCACGGATTATCGCCCCAGAACATCGGCGCGCCGTCCTGGGCCTTGCAGTCGCCGGCGCAGATTCCACACCCGTCAACCTTAATGACCACTTCCTTTTCTTTGGCGACCGGGCGGGGAATTTTCTCAAAGCGATAATCCTGGGGACCATGGCAGACAACCGCTTTCATATCTTCAGGTAATTGTTCCATCGTAAACCTCTTTTTCGGATAAATAATGAAGAGGGATGGTATTGCTGGCGCAATACCCCTCCATCGGGCACAAGGGCTATTCAATAATAATGCCGGTAGAATATCTGGCAGAGCGGCTATTTAGTCTCGACAATATGTACCTGGTGCTGGCGATAGGTATCAGCTGGTAATTCGTTAGTGATCAACACATCAATATCCGCCAGATCGCATATTTTATAGAGTGAATAGCGTTCAAACTTACTGCTATCGACCATCAGGATTTTTTGATCGGCAACTTTCAGCATCTCCTGCTTCAGCCGGACGTTGACTTCATTGCTGTCTTTTATTTCCAGCCCGGCGTCGAGACCCTGGCAAGAAAAAAACAGCTTATTGACCTTAAAGTTGTTGATAATGAACTCGGCGACCGGACCGTGAAAATCACCGTGGCGCTCAGAATATTCCCCCCCAACGCTGACTATTCTTATTTTCTTACGACAGGCTAAGGTTTGAATAATATTCAAAGAATTGGTAATCACGGTCAGCTCGATGTCAGGCAGCTGGCGCGCTAAAAACCAGCAGGAGCTGCTATTATCCATGATAATGCACTCATGCTCATGAATAAACTGCAGCGCGCCTTTAGCAATACGCATCTTACGTTCCGGCTGCTCTTTGGTGCGCTTAATAAAGGCCTCGGCTTTATCGACAAAGTTCCCGTGATTTGTCGGCGTATCGGCAGCTAAAAATGATGCATTATTTTCAGAAATCATTGCACCGCCAAAGCTGCGAACTATTTTTTTATTTCTCGCCAGCGCGGTTAAATCCCGGCGAATGGTTTCTGGAGATACGCCGAATATCTGTGAGAGCTCATTAACTCTGGCGCATCCTTTTTCTACGACATATTCCACAATTAATGAATGACGTTTAACTTGTAACATAGACGTTCTCAAGAAAGCATTCAGGATTTAATGACATAAATATAACAAAATCGTCCATATCAGTAAGTGACATAAATCATACAAAATCAAAACAAGTTTTTAGCTTTTTTTAGTTTGAAGTTGATCATATATATCAGGCAACTTTCATTTTGGATGGGATAAATTTGTGATTAAAATCGCAGAATTAGCCGTGATTGTTCGTTTGCTTCAGCCGTATATTCGCTAAAACGGGCAAACCCGGTCAAAGCAATAATACCCGTTTATGCCCGATTCAGTCAGCGTAATATCCGCCAAACCTGTGCCGTCTGGATAACACATAACGTCAAACCTTGCGGCATCGCCATAGTGTCACGACTTTTGCCGCCTCTGAGACCAGCAGCAGAGCAATAAAGAAGGCCGCGCTTTTCAACGCCACCGCCTGCGCCAGCCAGACCACCAGCGAAAGCGACGGGAGCATAAAGGCCAGACGCAGCGGCGTCTGCGCATAGGCCAGCCACGGCGCATAGCGGCTCTGGCGCCAGAAGAGAATCATCGATGCGGGAATGCTGATAGTCAGAATAAAATGCAGGGTAAACAGCCAGGCGGCCGCGGAGCCCCAGGTTTGCAGCAGCGGTAAAAATGAGAGGATATCGTCGTAAAGCGGTACTCGCCGGCGGTAGATGTTCCAGCCAATAAACTGCAAGAGATAAAAGAGATCCATCCCACCCCAAAACCAAAAAACCTTCTTTCGTTCCAGATTCATCGCTATCCCTGCGAAAAAAAACAGGCCCTGAAAAGGGCCTGTTTATCGTGCGGTCAATTACGCGTTTTTCAACACTTCGCTGACAATCTCTACCGCTTCTTTCTCAATCTGCTGACGATGTTCAGCGCCGAGGAAGCTTTCGCAGTAGATTTTATAGGCATCTTCGGTACCTGACGGACGCGCGGCGAACCAGCCGTTGTCGGTCATCACCTTCAGACCGCCAATCGCCGCCCCGTTGCCCGGCGCCGCGGTCAGACGCGCGGTAATCGGATCGCCTGCCAGGGTGCTGGCGCTCACCATTTCCGGGGAGAGCTTAGACAGCGCCGCTTTCTGGGCAGACGTCGCGGAAGCCTGCAGACGGTTGTAGCTTGGCGCGCCAAAGCGCTCTGCCAGCTCGTCGTAGTGCTGCTGCGGGTTTTTGCCGGTGACTGCGGTGATTTCCGCCGCCAGCAGGCACATGATGATGCCGTCTTTGTCGGTAGACCACGGCGTGCCGTCAAAGCGCAGGAACGACGCTCCCGCGCTCTCTTCGCCGCCGAAGCCGAAGCTGCCGTCAAACAGGCCGTCAACGAACCACTTAAAGCCAACCGGTACTTCCACCAGTTTGCGCCCCAGATCGTTGACTACGCGGTCAATCATCGCCGAGGAGACCAGGGTTTTACCGACAGCCACATCTTTGCCCCACTGCGGGCGATGCTGGAACAGGTAGTTAATCGCCACCGCCAGGTAGTGGTTCGGGTTCATTAACCCGGCCGGCGTGACGATACCGTGACGGTCGTAATCCGGGTCATTGGCGAAGGCCAGGTCAAACTTGTCGCGCAGCGCCAGCAGGCCCGCCATCGCGCACTCGGAGGAGCAGTCCATGCGGATTGCGCCGTCTTTATCGAGGTGCATAAAGCGGAAGGTCTGATCGACGTGGTCGTTAACGATGGTCAGGTTGAGATTGTAATGCTCAGCGATACGCTTCCAGTATTCGATACCGGAGCCGCCCAGCGGATCGACGCCCAGCGTCAGTCCGGCTTTCTGGATCGCCGCCATATCGACGATATCCGCCAGCCCTTCAATAAACGGCTGCACCAGATCCTGCTCTGTGACGTGGCCGGAGGCCAGCGCCGCATCAAGAGAAATACGCTTCACGCCCTGCAGACCGGCAGCCAGCAGTTCGTTGGCGCGATTCTCTACCACCTTAGTCACGTTGGTATCCGCCGGGCCGCCGTTAGGCGGGTTGTACTTGATACCACCGTCTTCCGGCGGGTTGTGGGACGGCGTGATAACAATACCGTCAGCCAGCGGGCCGCCCTTCTTGTTGTGCACCAGAATCGCATTGGAAATCGCCGGCGTCGGGGTGAAGCCGTTGTTTTCCTGAACGATGACGTCAACGCCGTTCGCCGCCAGCACTTCCAGTACGGAAATGAAAGCCGGTTCGGAGAGTGCGTGAGTGTCCTTACCAACATAGCATGGGCCGGTGATCCCGTTCTTCGCGCGATCTTCAGCAATTGCCTGAGCAATCGCCAGAATATGCTGCTCGTTGAAGTTGTGGCGCGCCGCGCTGCCGCGGTGACCGGAGGTGCCAAACTTCACTGCATGTTCCGCGTTGCCAACTTCCGGCTTCAGCACATAGTACTGGGCAGTCAGTTGGGCGACGTTAATCAAATCACTCTGTTGCGCAGGTTGACCCGCGCGCTTATCGATTGCCATTGCCTGATCCTTCTGGTGCAAAGTTAACTAACTAGATCGTACCGCAAACCTTTTCGATCAATTCCGCAGGGAACTGCATTGACTGCATGATATGTTCGATCATGCTGCATTTGCGACCGGTATTGGTATTTGTAATGACCCACCACGGCGTTCCCGGTACCTGCTTAGGTTTCGTCTGATTACCGTTTTTCTGCAGCGTGCGTTCATCCTCAGCGAAATAAACGCGGGTGCGCCCGTGCAGGGACTCGGTCGCCTCGGCAAACGCTTTGCTGTCTAAGGCGTAGAGGGTGGTCAGAACCAGCATGAAACGGTTTACCGCGCGCTTTTGTTCGGCGTACTCATCAGATAACAGCAGCTCACGCATAGCGCGAACTTTATCTTTCAGAGGATTGGCGGGTTTCACTTCAACGACAGGCGTTGGCGCAGGGGCCGGAGCGGCTTTCGCTACCGGTGCGACAGGCTGGGAAACGGCGGAAAACTTCAACATGCGCCGTAAAATGTCGGATGCGCTCTCGCCAATATGCTTGGTGTGGCTGGCAATATAGCTATAGAGTTCATCATCAACTTCAATTGTTTTCATCTTAATCCAGTGCGATATCTTTTTCTGAATACAAGTTGTCGGGATTATAGGGACAAATCCCAACCGCGGATAGCGTCAAACCAGGATGGCGGTAAAACTCGGATATCTTCCGGGTCTTGCAGCCGGATGGCAGAATGTCCAACATAATACCCTAACCCGACGGAGCGAAAAAAAGAACTTTGCCATGAAATTAAATAGCCGAGCGCAATCTG
>Ga0058694_1000240_pt1 | contig 33028 bp, 30 predicted proteins | sample AgamicOrSfrz_FD_55041 | JGI IMG/M metagenome (GOLD analysis project Ga0058694, IMG submission 55041) | Agave microbial communities from Guanajuato, Mexico - Or.Sf.rz | ecosystem: Host-associated > Plants > Phyllosphere > Phylloplane/Leaf | place: Guanajuato, Mexico | collected 2012-05-30 | reverse complement strand
CAAATTTTGGAGCGGGAAACGAGACTCGAACTCGCGACCCCGACCTTGGCAAGGTCGTGCTCTACCAACTGAGCTATTCCCGCTTAATCTTCGGCTTTCGCCTCGCATCTGCGAGTTGAAACCCTGTGATCAGGATGGTGCTTTCAAATTTTGGAGCGGGAAACGAGACTCGAACTCGCGACCCCGACCTTGGCAAGGTCGTGCTCTACCAACTGAGCTATTCCCGCGTTACTGCTTTTTTTGCCATATTTTGATGGCGTCGTAATTTGCATTTCTGCGTCGTTACGGGAGGCGCATTATACGAGAATTCGATGCCCCTGCAACCCCCTGACGATCACTTTTTTGCGTTTTTTGTTTAAATGGACATTTTCTCGCCACCTACGCCGCTGAATTGTATAAATAAGCGTCATAACGGGCAAAATTGCTTTTTCCGCCCGGCTGAATGACGCAAAATCGCTCGCATCATAGTGCGGTGGCGCGACGTATAACGTGGCCACCACGACGCCAAACAGGGAATTAGCATGAGAAAAGTCCTCACCGTCCTGCTGCTGAGCACGCTGGCCATCGGAACCGCGTCAGCCGAGACGCTCCATTTTGGCACTACCACGGCCAATCCGCCGTTTGTCACCGCCAACGGCAAAAATCAGCCCGTCGGCTTCGATATCGATCTCGCTCACGCCCTGTGCCAGCAGATGCAGGCGCAGTGCCAGTTTACGGCGCAGCGTTTCGATACCCTGATCCCGGCATTGCGCTTTAAGAAGTTTGATGCGGTGATTGCCGGTATGGAAGTGATCCCAATGCGCGAGAAGCAGGTCGCCTTTAGCCGCCCCTATCGCCAGGCCCTCTCCGGGGTGGTGATCGTCAATAAAGATGTCGCCCATACCTTTGCCGATCTGAAAGCCAAAAAAATCGGCGTGGTGAAAGGCACGCTGCACCAGCACTATCTGCGCGATAAGCAGAAGGCCGTGCAGGCGATCCCTTACGACGACGTCGCCAGCGCTTTAGCCGCGCTGAAAGCCGGCGAAATAACCGGCGTCATGAGCGACTTCGCCACCCTTGACGCCTGGCAACAAGAGAACCCTGACTACGCCATCATGGATGAGCGGGCCACCGACCCGGCTTATTACGGTAAGCAGTATGCGATTGCGGTGCGCAAAGACGATCCGGAGTTGCTGAATGCCATCAACGATGCCCTGACCGCGGTCATGGCGACGCCTGACTTCCAGCAGATGCAGCAAAAGTGGTTTAAATAATCAGAAAGATGTACCGGGCCGCACCAGGCCCGGTATTGGTTTACAGCTTAATGAAATGCTCGCGATAGTAGGCCAGCTCGGCAACCGACTCGCGGATATCGTCCATCGCCTGATGGGTGCCCTGCTTTTTAAAGCCGTCGAGAATTTCCGGCTTCCAGCGGCGAGCCAGCTCTTTCAGCGTGCTGACGTCCAGATAGCGGTAGTGGAAATAGGCTTCCAGTTGCGGCATGTACTTAAACAGGAAGCGACGATCCTGGCCGATGCTGTTGCCGCAGATCGGCGACTTGCCCGCCGGCACCCACTGCTTAAGAAACTCAATGGTCGCCAGTTCGGCATCGTGCTCGCTGACGGCGCTGGCCTTCACGCGATCCACCAGTCCGCTGCCGGTATGCGTCCGCACATTCCACTCGTCCATTAATGCCAGCTGAGCATCCGACTGATGCACGGCGATGGTCGGCCCTTCAGCCAAAATGTTCAGGTTGGCATCGGTCACCAGGGTGGCGATTTCGATAATGCGATCGCGCTCCGGATCCAGCCCTGTCATCTCAAGATCGATCCAAATGAGGTTGTTTTCATTTGCACTCATGCTATTTTCCACCCTTCTTGCGTGACTATATTCATCTAAAATAGCGTGTATCATAGAGGTTTTGCCCCATCAGGGCGACCAGGAGCCAGTTCGATTGAGTAAAAATAAACTCTCCAAAGGCCAGCAGCGCCGCGTCAACGCCAACCACCAGCGCCGCCTGAAAACCACTGCGGAGAAGGCCGACTACGATGACAACCTGTTTGGCGAAACGTCGGAAGGCATTGTCATCAGTCGCTTTGGTATGCATGCCGACGTCGAATCCGCTGACGGTAGCGTCCATCGCTGCAACATTCGCCGGACAATCCGTTCGCTGGTCACCGGCGACCGCGTGGTCTGGCGGCCGGGTAAAGACGCCGCCGACGGCGTAAACGTCAAAGGGATCGTCGAAGCGGTGCACGAGCGCGCCTCCGTCCTGACGCGTCCGGATTTTTACGACGGCGTGAAGCCTATCGCCGCCAATATCGATCAGATCGTGGTGGTTTCCGCGATCCTGCCTGAACTGTCGCTGAATATTATCGATCGCTATCTGGTGGCCTGCGAGGCGCAGGATATCGAGCCGTTGATCGTCCTGAATAAAATCGATCTGCTGGATGACGATGGCCTGCGCTTCGTCAATGAGCAAATGGACATCTACCGCAATATCGGCTACCGCGTGCTCATGGTCTCCAGCCGGACTCAGGACGGTCTCAAGCCGCTGGAAGCGGCCCTGACCGACCGCATCAGCATTTTCGCCGGGCAGTCCGGGGTCGGTAAATCGAGTCTGCTGAATGCCCTGCTGGGGCTGAATGAGGATCAGATCCTCACCAATGATGTCTCGGACGTTTCCGGCTTAGGCCAGCACACCACCACCGCGGCGCGCCTCTACCACTTCCCGCACGGCGGCGATGTGATTGATTCGCCGGGCGTTCGTGAATTTGGCCTCTGGCATCTGGAAGCGGAACAAATCACCCATGGCTTTGTCGAATTCCATGATTATTTAGGCCATTGCAAATACCGCGACTGTAAACACGATAACGATCCTGGCTGTGCGCTTCGCGAAGCGGTAGAGAACGGCAAGATCGCCGAAAGCCGTTTTGAGAACTACCACCGCATCCTCGAAAGCATGGAGCAGGTACAGGTAAAAACGCGTAAAAACTTTTCCTCGTCCGATGACTGATCATTAAGCTGAGCATCACGTCAGGCTCTGCCAGGACGCGGTCAAACTGCGACTAACGCGGATGCCATTTGGCGAGGTTTACGTATAGAATCGTCCCCTTTTTTCAGGACCCCGCCCGCGGGCGGGGTCAGGAACGACATATCATGGCCTGGAGGCTACTTTGTTAAACGATCTTAAACTTTCACTGCAATACATTCTGCCTAAACTGTGGCTCACCCGCCTCGCAGGCTGGGGTGCGAGCAAACGCGCAGGTTGGTTGACGAAACTGGTCATCGATCTGTTCGTGAAATACTACAAGGTCGATATGAAAGAGGCGCAGAAGCCGGATACCGCGGCTTATCGCACCTTCAACGATTTCTTTGTGCGTCCGCTGCGCGACGACGTTCGCCCGCTGAATACCGATCCCAACGTGCTGGTGATGCCGGCAGACGGCGTGATCAGCCAGCTTGGCGCCATTGAAGACGATAAAATCCTGCAGGCCAAAGGTCATGACTACAGCCTGGAAGCCCTGCTGGCCGGCAACTATCAAATGGCCGACCTGTTCCGTAACGGCAGCTTCGCCACCACCTATCTGTCGCCGCGCGACTATCACCGCGTGCACATGCCGTGCAACGGCATCCTGCGCGAAATGATCTACGTCCCTGGCGACCTGTTCTCGGTTAACCATCTGACGGCGCAGAATGTGCCTAACCTGTTCGCCCGTAACGAGCGCGTCATCTGCCTGTTTGATACTGAGTTTGGCCCGATGGCGCAAATTCTGGTGGGCGCGACTATCGTCGGCAGCATCGAGACCGTGTGGTCCGGCACCGTGACCCCACCGCGCGAAGGCATTATTAAACGCTGGACCTGGCCCGCTGGCGACAGCGAAGGCTCCGTCGCCCTGCTGAAAGGCCAGGAGATGGGCCGCTTCAAACTGGGTTCCACCGTGATCAACCTGTTTGCCCCGGGCCAGGTGAAGCTGGTCGACTCGCTGCAAAGCCTGTCCGTGACTAAAATCGGCCAACCGCTGGCGACCGCCGTGGAAGCCAGCACCGCTGCTGAACCCGCGCCGTTACCGGAAGAAGAGATCCGCGCCGAACACCGCGCCAGCCCGCTGGTTGACGATACACAAGACCAAGGTTAATTCTTCAGCAAAAAGGGTTATGCCGTGCGCCTGATATACACTTTCCTGTTGGCCTTGAGCCTCAGTTTCGGGGCGTACGCTGCGACAGCCCCGGATGCTAAACAGATAACCCAGGAACTGGAACAGGCGAAGGCGGCAAAGCCCGCCCAGCCTGAAACCGTTGAAGTTCTGCAGTCCGCGCTGAACGCGCTTGAGGAGCAAAAATCGTCCCTCGAGCGCGCCCGTCAGTATCAGGACGTTATCGATAATTTCCCCAAACTGTTTCAAAGCCTGCGCTCCCAGCTCAACAATCTGAGCGAAGAACCGCGCCAGGTGCCAACCGGCCTGACCGCCGATGCGCTGAACCAGGAGATCCTGCAGGTCAGCAGCCAGCTGCTGGAATCGAGCCGCCAGGCGCAGCAGGAGCAGGATCGCGCGCGTGAAATCGCCGACTCCCTGAACCAGCTGCCGCAACAGCAAACCGATGCCCGTCGTCAGCTCAATGAGGTTGAGCGCCGCATCGGCACGCAAACCGGCAACAATGCTCTCGCCCAGGCGCAAAATCTTGCCCTGCAGGCGGAATCGGCGCGCCTGAAGGCGCTGGTGGATGAACTCGACCTCGCCCAGCTTTCCGCCAACAACCGCCAGGAGCTGTCGCGCGCCCGTTCCGAGCTGGCGCAAAAGCAGAGCGAACAACTGGATGCCTATCTGCAGGCGCTGCGCAATTTACAGAACAGCCAGCGCCAGCGGGAGGCGGAAAAGGCGCTGGAGAGCACCGAACTGCTGGCGGAGAACAGTGAAAACCTGCCGCCGGACATCACCGCGCAGTTCAAGGTCAACCGGGAGCTCTCCCAGGCGCTGAACCAGCAGGCGCAGCGCATGGATCTGGTGGCCTCCCAGCAGCGGCAGGCGACGAATCAAACGCTGCAGGTGCGCCAGGCGTTAAACACCCTGCGCGAGCAATCGCAGTGGCTGGGCTCATCCAACCTGCTGGGTGAAGCCTTACGCGCCCAGGTGGCGCGACTGCCGGAACGCCCTCGCCCACAGCAGCTGGATACGGAAATGGCACAGTTGCGCGTGCAGCGTCTGCGCTTTGAAGATTTACTCAGTAAGCAACCACAGCTGCGGCAGATCCGTCAGGCCGACGGCCAACCGCTGACCAGCGAGCAGAACAAGATCCTGCAGGCGCAGCTGCGCACGCAGAACGAGCTGCTGAACTCGCTGCTGCGCGGCGGCGATACTCTGATGCTGGAGCTCACTAAGCTGAAGGTCGCCAACGGCCAGCTGGAAGACGCGCTGAAAGAGATCAACGAAGCGACCCACCGCTATCTGTTCTGGACTTCGGACGTCAGCCCCATCGGCTTCTCCTGGCCGCTGGAGATTGTCCAGGATCTACGGCGTCTGATCTCCCTGGATACCATCAGCGAGCTGGGCAAAGCCAGCGCGATGATGCTCACCAGCAAAGAGACCTTGCTGCCGCTGTTTGCCGCCCTGCTGCTGGTTGGCTTTAGCATCAGCTCCCGACGCCATTTCACCCGCTTCCTTGAGCGCTCCAGCGCCCGGGTGGGGAAAGTCACCCAGGATCACTTCTGGCTGACGCTGCGCACGGTCTTCTGGTCGATACTGGTGGCCTCGCCGCTGCCGGTGCTGTGGATGACGCTCGGCTATGGCCTGCAGTCCGCCTGGCCCTTCCCGCTGGCGGTGGCGATAGGCGATGGGGTCACGGCGACCGTGCCTTTGCTGTGGGTGGTGATGATCTGCGCCACCTTCGCCCGGCCAAACGGGCTGTTTATCGCCCACTTCGGCTGGCCGCGTAACCGCGTGGCGAAAGCGATGCGCTACTACCTGATGAGCATCGGGCTGATTGTGCCGCTGATTATGGCGCTGATCATGTTTGATAATCTTAACGACCGCGAGTTCTCCGCTTCGCTGGGCCGCCTGTGCTTCCTGTTGATCTGCGGCGCGCTGGCGGTGGTTACCCTGAGCCTTAAGCACGCCGGTATTCCGCTCTATCTGGATAAAGAGGGGAATGGCGACAATATGGTGAACCGCCTGCTGTGGAACCTGATGCTTGGCGCCCCGCTGGTGGCCATGCTGGCGGCCGCCGTCGGCTACCTCGCCACCGCCCAGGCGCTGCTTGCGCGTCTGGAAACCTCGGTCGCCATCTGGTTCTTGCTGCTGGTGGTCTATCACATCATCCGCCGCTGGATGCTGATCCAGCGCCGCCGGCTGGCCTTCGACCGGGCCCGCCACCGTCGCGCGGAAATTCTCGCCCAGCGCGCCCGCGGCGAAGATGAGCCCGTTCACGTCAGCAGTCCGGAGGGGTCGGTGGAGACGGAGGTCAGCGAGGTCGATCTCGATGCCATCAGTACCCAGTCGCTGCGGCTTGTGCGTTCCCTGCTGATGCTGATCGCGCTGCTGTCGGTCATCGTGCTGTGGTCGGAAATTCATTCGGCGTTTGGCTTCCTTGAGAATATCTCGCTGTGGGACGTGACCTCGACGGTACAAGGGGTGGAAAGCCTTGAGCCGATCACGCTTGGCGCGGTGTTGATTGCCATTCTGGTGCTGATCATCACCACTCAGCTGGTGCGCAACCTGCCCGCGCTGCTGGAACTGGCGATCCTCCAGCATCTCGATTTAACGCCCGGCACCGGCTACGCCATCACCACCATCACCAAATATCTGCTGATGCTCGTCGGCGGGCTGGTGGGCTTCTCGATGATCGGTATTGAGTGGTCGAAGCTGCAGTGGCTGGTCGCCGCGCTGGGTGTGGGTCTCGGGTTTGGCCTGCAGGAGATCTTCGCCAACTTTATCTCCGGCCTGATTATCCTGTTTGAGAAGCCGATCCGCATCGGCGATACAGTCACCATTCGCGACCTGACGGGCAGCGTCACCCGCATTAATACCCGTGCGACCACCATCAGTGACTGGGACCGGAAAGAGATTATCGTGCCGAACAAGGCGTTCATCACCGAACAGTTTATCAACTGGTCGCTGTCGGACTCAGTCACCCGCGTGGTGCTGACGGTGCCGGCACCCGTGGATGCCGATACCGACGAGGTCACGAAAATTCTCATTGCCGCGGCGCATCGCTGCTCGCTGGTCATCGATACCCCGGCGCCGGAGGCGTTTCTCGTCGACCTGCAGCAGGGGATCCAGATTTTCGAGCTGCGTATTTTTGCCGCGGAGATGGGGCATCGCATGCCGCTGCGCCATGAGATGCATCAGCTGATCCTGGCGGGCTTCCGCGAACATGGCATTGATATGCCGTTCCCTCCGTTTCAGATGCGTCTGGAAAGTATCGACGGCAGGCAAAGCAGTAAAACCATGACCTCGGCCGGAAAAACCAGCCGCCGTACGGCTGGTAGCCTGTAAACCATCCCCTGCCCGGCTGCACCGCCGGGCAGGTTCTTTAACTCTCCATCACCAGCGCGCCGGACGCCATGCGCCGACGGTAGCTTTCGTAGATCCCCAGCGCCAGCAGTGAGAAGAAGATCGGCCCACCGACCATCCACAGGGTACTGTTCCAGTCCCCGCTGTCGATGACGGGTTGGATAATGGTGAAGATATTGGCGAAAGTCACCACCAGCAACACCACGCCGGTCGCCAGCAGCGTCGACGAACGGTTTTTGAAAATCACGAACGGTCGGTCAAGATGCGTTTTCGCCTTGAAGAACGGGAAGGCGATGGTCAGGAATAGATAGGGCAAGGTCATGGAGACATTGGCCATCAGCGTCAGCTTGTTATAAAACGCGGAAGCGCTATCCCCACCGAACGATACCAGTACGATAAACACCCCGACCAGCAGGCACTGCAGCCACATCGCCGCGGCGGGCATGCCGTTGACGTTGAGACGGGTCATCACCGACGGCCAGAGCGCTTTTGGCGTGCCCTGGATAATCGCTTTCAGGGGAGAATAGCTAAGGGTGAAGAACGCGCCGGTGTAAGCGAGAAACATCGACAGGCCGGTAATACGGGCGAACCAGACTCCGGTCAGGGCCGCCGACTCTGGCGTCAGGTGCAGAGCCTGGCCGAGCGTCGTCCCAAGGCTGGTCATCAGCACATAGGTGATGTTGCCGAGGTTGGTCGAACGCGCGCCAAGCACCTGCTGCCAGTTGGCGCTCACGCCCCACAGCACAATCGCCAGCGAGTAACCGACCGAGATAACGATCGCCGCGATGATAATCCCTTTGGCAAAGTTCTTTTCCGGCTTATCAGTCTTATCCACTAAGCCGCCGACCGCCTCAATTCCGCCATAGGCAAAGATGGCAAATACCACAAACGACAGCATCGCCATGCCCGACTGATACCCGGGATTAGGTGAAAGGGTGAAGTTTAACGGTTGGGCGAAATGGCCGCCGTTGAGCAGGAGGATCGCCCCACTCACCAGCAGTAGCACCAGGTTAAGCCCCATCACCGCGATGCCGCCGACGGCGGTGATTTTGGCGATTTTATTGATCCCTTTGACGGCAATAAAGGTCACGACACCCATCCAGCAGGCTGCCAGAATGCCCACCGTCTGCGTCGGGGTCAGGCTAGCCAGCGCCCAGGTCTGGGTTTTGTCCGCGCCAAACAAAAAGGTGGATAACGGCACCCAAATTTTAGCCGCCGTACTCACCATCCACACCACGTACGACGCAAACCACATAAAGGTGCCGATGAAAGCAAAGCGCGGCCCGACGCTGTGGTTCATCCAGGAATAGATCCCGCCCTCTTCGCGACGATAAGCCGAGCCCATCTCCGCCATCATCAGCGCGAACGGAATAAAGAAAAAGAGGGCGGAAAAAAGATAAAACGGCATCGCACTGTAGCCCATCAGATAAAACGCCGAAGGGCTGTTGGCAAAGCCAAACACCGAAGTGAAGATCATCAGAATCAGCCCAATCAGGCTCATCTTCTTGAATTGTTGATGCATAAATCTATCCAAACGTGGGCATCACCCAACAGGCAACGCCTGGCCTCAAAAAATGAGCGCGGATAGTAGCAAAAGCACGGAAGGAGATTGTGGGTATTCGGGCGAAAACCGGGATAGCGTGAGGGAGGATCGGTCAGGGCGGGTCTGTCACCTCCCCCGCTCTAAGGCGGCAGGAGGTGACAGCGCCATCAGGCGCGGTCGACCGTAAAGGCGATCACCTCGCCGATGCTTTCGGCACCCAGCGCCAGCATCACCACACGGTCAACGCCCAGCGCCACGCCGGAGCAGTCCGGCAGGCCCGCCTCTAGTGCCGCCAGCAGGTTGTTATCGATAGGCTGCTGCGGAAGGCCGCGCGCGGCGCGTTTGCGGTTGTCCTGCTCGAATCGCAGACGCTGTTCGCGGGCATCGGTCAGCTCGTGGAAACCATTCGCCAGCTCAATACCTTTGTAGTAAACCTCGAAGCGCTCAGCGACCCGATGATCTTCCGGACTGATCTGCGCTAACGAGGCCTGGGTGGCCGGGAAATGATAGATAAACGTCGGCCGATCTTTGCCGATGTGTGGCTCCACGCCCATGGTGAACAACAGTTGCAGCAGCGTGTCGCGATCTTCTTCAGTATCGGCGATATTGCTTAAATCCAGCTTCGCCGCGACTTCACGCAACTGCGTTTTATCAGCAGAGAGCGGATCAATATCCAGATGACGCTGGAACGCCTGCTGATAGGAGAGGCTTTCCGCTGGCTGACACTCCAGAACCTGCTGCAGCAGATCGTCCACCTCGTTGATCAGGCGATACATGTCATAGCACGGACGATACCACTCCAGCATGGTGAATTCCGGGTTATGATGCCGGCCCATCTCTTCATTACGAAAGCTGCGACACAACTGGAAAACCGGACCGCAGCCCGCCGCCAGCAGGCGCTTCATATGGTATTCCGGACTGGTCATCAGGTACAAATTGAGTCCCTGTGAATGGCCCGGGCCGACGAAACGGGTTTCGAACGGGAACAAATGAATATCCGTTACCGTCGCCTGACTCATGCAAGGCGTCTCCACCTCCAGCACGCCGCGATCGGTAAAGAAACGGCGGATTTCCGCCATCACCGCCGCGCGTTTCAACAGATTGGGAATGGGTGCGCTCGGCTGCCAGGTTGCCGTCTCGCTCATGGTACTTTCTCCGATTGCAAATTAAGGGCACGAAGTCTACTCGCAACCGGCGAGTGAAACAAATTTTGTGCAATCCCCGGCAGATTACATGCCATTAATCTATCGTTAACCTGAATGCATAAATATCACTGATAAATAACCGCACATATCGATAAAAAAATCGAACACGTCAATTTTCCTTACTGACCCTACGGCTATACTCCTGTACCTATAAAGGAGCAGTGATACTTTTTCGCCAGCCCGGCGGCGAAATACACTAAAACTGGAGGAATGTCGTGCAAACTTTTCAAGCCGATCTCGCCGTAATTGGTGCTGGCGGAGCAGGCCTACGCGCCGCTATCGCCGCCGCCCAGGCCAACCCCAATGCCAAAATCGCCCTGATTTCTAAAGTCTATCCGATGCGCAGCCATACGGTCGCTGCAGAAGGGGGGTCCGCAGCCGTTGCCCAGGATCACGATAGCTTTGAGTATCATTTTCACGACACCGTCGCCGGAGGCGACTGGCTGTGCGAGCAGGATGTCGTCGACTATTTCGTTCATCACTGCCCAACGGAAATGACCCAGCTGGAACAGTGGGGATGCCCGTGGAGCCGCCGCCCCGACGGCAGCGTCAACCTCCGGCGCTTCGGTGGGATGAAAATCGAACGCACCTGGTTTGCCGCCGATAAAACCGGCTTCCACATGCTACATACTCTCTTCCAGACCTCCCTTCAGTTTCCCCAAATTCAGCGCTTTGATGAACATTTCGTCCTTGACCTGCTGGTCGATGACGGGCAGGCCCGCGGCCTGGTAGCGATGAATATGATGGAAGGCACCCTGGTGCAGATCCGCGCTAACGCGGTCGTGCTGGCTACCGGCGGCGCCGGGCGCGTCTATCGTTACAACACCAACGGCGGCATCGTTACTGGTGATGGTATGGGTATGGCGCTGGGCCATGGCGTGCCGCTGCGCGATATGGAATTTGTTCAGTATCACCCGACCGGCCTGCCGGGCTCCGGGATCCTGATGACCGAAGGCTGCCGCGGTGAAGGCGGGATTCTGGTCAACAAAAACGGCTATCGCTACCTGCAGGATTACGGCATGGGCCCGGAGACCCCGCTCGGCGAACCGAAGAACAAATATATGGAGCTGGGTCCACGCGACAAAGTGTCCCAGGCCTTCTGGCACGAATGGCGGAAAGGGAACACCATCCCGACGCCGCGCGGCGACGTGGTCTACCTCGATCTCCGCCACCTCGGCGAGAAAAAACTGCTGGAGCGTCTGCCGTTTATCTGTGAACTGGCGAAAGCCTACGTCGGCGTCGACCCGGTGAAAGAGCCGATCCCGGTGCGCCCGACCGCGCACTACACCATGGGCGGTATCGAAACCGATCAGCAGTGCGAAACCCGGATCAAAGGGCTGTTTGCCGTGGGCGAATGCTCGTCCGTCGGTCTGCACGGCGCCAACCGTCTGGGTTCCAACTCGCTGGCCGAGCTGGTGGTCTTCGGCCGCCTGGCCGGGGAACAGGCTATGCAGCGCGCCGCACAGACGACTGAGGCAAATAGTGCCGCACTGGATGCACAGGCCGCCGATGTAGAGCAACGGCTGAAAAATCTCGTTAACCAGCAAGGTAACGAAAACTGGGCGAAAATCCGCGACGAAATGGGGCTGTCGATGGAGGAAGGCTGCGGCATCTACCGTACGCCGGAGCTGATGCAGAAAACTATCGATAAGCTGGCTGAGCTGCAGGAGCGCTTCAAGCGCGTGCGCATTACCGACAACTCCAGCGTGTTCAACACCGACCTGCTGTACACCATTGAACTGGGACACGGCCTGAACGTTGCCGAATGTATGGCGCACTCGGCCATCGCCCGAAAAGAATCGCGCGGTGCGCACCAGCGTCTGGATGAGGGCTGTACCGAGCGCGACGACGTCAACTTCCTCAAGCACACCCTCGCCTTCCGCGAGGCCGATGGCACCACCCGTCTGGAATATGGCGACGTGAAGATCACCACGCTGCCACCGGCAAAACGTGTCTATGGCGCCGAAGCGGAAGCGGCTGAGAAGAAGGAGACCACCCATGGCTGAGATGAAAAACCTGAAAGTCGAAGTGGTGCGCTACAACCCGGAGGTCGACACCGCACCGCATAGCGCATTCTATGACGTGCCCTATGATGAGCAGACCTCGCTGTTGGACGCCCTGGGCTACATCAAAGATAACCTGGCGCCGGACCTGAGCTACCGCTGGTCCTGTCGGATGGCGATCTGCGGCTCCTGCGGCATGATGGTCAACAAGGTGCCGAAGCTGGCCTGCAAAACATTCCTGCGTGATTACACCAAAGGTTTAAAGGTTGAGGCGCTGGCCAACTTCCCGATCGAGCGCGATCTGGTGGTGGATATGACCCACTTTATCGAAAGCCTGGAGGCCATTAAGCCGTATATCATCGGCAATAACCGCACGCCGGACCAGGGGCCAAACAAGCAGACCCCAGCCCAGATGGCCAAATACCATCAATTCTCCGGCTGCATCAACTGCGGGCTGTGCTATGCCGCCTGCCCGCAGTTCGGCCTGAACCCGGAGTTCATCGGCCCGGCGGCGATCACGCTCGCCCACCGCTACAACGAAGACAGCCGCGACCACGGCAAAAAGGAACGTATGGCGCAGCTTAACGGCCAGAACGGCGTCTGGACCTGTACTTTCGTGGGCTACTGCTCGGAAGTGTGTCCGAAGCACGTCGACCCGGCGGCCGCGATCCAGCAGGGCAAGGTGGAAAGCTCGAAAGACTTTCTTATCGCCACCCTGAAACCACGCTAAGGAGTGCATTATGACGACGAAACGCAAACCCTACGTGCGGCCAATGACCTCCACCTGGTGGAAAAAGCTGCCGTTTTATCGCTTCTACATGGTGCGGGAAGGGACAGCGGTACCGACAGTATGGTTTAGCATTGTGCTGATTTACGGGCTGTTTGCCCTCAAGCACGGCGCCGAAAGCTGGGCGGGATATATCGGATTCCTGCAAAACCCGGTGGTGGTGCTCCTCAATCTGATTACCCTGGCGGCGGCGCTGCTGCACACCAAAACCTGGTTTGAGCTGGCGCCGAAAGCCGCCAACGTCATCATCAAAGGCGAAAAAATGGGGCCAGAGCCGGTCATTAAAGGGCTCTGGGTGGTAACGGCGGTGGTCACTGTGGTGATCCTGTTTGTGGCCCTGTTCTGGTAAGGAGACTGAGATGATTAATCCCAATCCGAAACGTTCCGATGAACCCGTATTCTGGGGGCTGTTTGGCGCAGGCGGCATGTGGGGCGCGATCGTCGCGCCGGTGATGGTGCTGCTGGTCGGCATCTTGCTGCCGCTGGGGCTCGCCCCGGCAGACGCCTTCAGCTATGAGCGCGTGCTGGCTTTTGCCCAAAGCTTTATCGGCCGCGCATTCATCTTTCTGATGATTGTTCTGCCGCTGTGGTGCGGTCTACACCGTATTCACCACGCCATGCACGACCTGAAAATCCATGTACCCAACGGTAAATGGGTCTTCTACGGCCTGGCGGCAATCCTCAGCGTCATCACCCTCGTTGGCGTACTGTTTATCTGATCCTGCAAGAGCCCGGTCGCATTTCTGCTACCGGGCTCGCTTCATGTAAAAATCTTGCCGCCTTTTCCCTGCTGGACTCTACACTTAGCTTAAAAGCCAGCAAGGAGCATGCCATGCGTATCCTGCCGATAATCACCGCGATTGCCGTCTCGTTCCTGTCTGTCGCCTGCAGCACGCCCACCCCGCCGCCGGGCGTCACCGTGGTCAGTCCCTTCGACGTTCAGCGCTATCTGGGTACCTGGTATGAAATCGCCCGCTTTGACCACCCTTTTGAAAGCGGTCTGGAAAAGGTCACGATCGCCTGGCACCCACGCGATGACGGCGGCCTGGACGTGGTCAATAAAGGCTATAACCCCGACCGCGGTATGTGGCAGAAAACGGACGGAGTGGCGTACTTTACCGGCGAGCCCAGCCGCGCCGCGCTGAAGATCTCCTTCTTCGGCCCTTTCTACGGCAGCTATAACGTCATTGCCCTGGATAAGGAGTATCGTTACGCGCTGGTCTGCGGACCCGATCGCGACTATCTCTGGTTACTGGCGCGGGCACCCACCATCGCTCCGGAGGTCAGGCAGCAGATGCTGGATATTGCTACCCGGCAGGGCTTTGATGTCAGCAAACTGATCTGGGTCAATCAGCGCTACAACTAGTGCGCGCTAATCTTCAGGCCAATGATGCCGACCACGATGCAGGCGAGACTGGCGATACGCATAGCGCTGGCGGATTCACCCAACAGCACAATACCGGTCACGGCGGCGCCCACAGCGCCGATTCCGGTCCAGACGGCGTAAGCAGTTCCCACCGGCAGGGTTTTCATCGCCCACGAAAGCAGCGCCATGCTGACGACCATCGCCACGATGGTGATGACGCTGGGAACCAGCCGGCTAAAGCCATGGGTATATTTCAGGCCGACGGCCCATACCACTTCCAGCAGACCAGCGATAAATAAGACTATCCAGGACATAAGGCTCCTTTGCTGGGGCCGTCCCCGGATGAGAAACGCTTACGGGTCGTCCCGTAAGGTGGATGAAAAGTCGCAGTGAGTATATCCAACAGGATGGGGGAAGTGAAGAACGGTACGGCGTAAAACCGTACCGTCGACGGCGTTTATTGCTGAGCTTTGGTTGCCGCGCCAGAGATTGCGCTGCCGCCTTCTGAAATATCCTGACCCACTCCGCGCGTAGTGTTACAAGCAGTCAGTGCTGAAGAGAGGACCAAAACCGTAAAGAACGCTGCAATCGTTTTTTTCACCATAATGTCATCCTTAGTGTCAGTTTTGTTTTCATGCCCTATAAGCATAGACAAAACGTCCACAGATGAAGGGATCTTTGCGATTTTTAAGAGAAAAGGAATATTCGTGGAGGAAGCTGGCGCGCCGGGAGGCAACCGCCACTAGCAAAACGGAAGGAAATTTAGCTCACGGCGTGAGAGATGGCGTGGCCCAGTCCCTGAATATCTTCACCCACTCCGCGGGCGGTGTTGCAGCCAGCCAGTAACGCGCTGCTCAGAAACAGTAACACCAGAAGTTTTACGCTGCGCTTCATGTCTCGTGTTCGTCGTACCTGTGCGTAAAGAGCGGCGCAGCACGGAGGCTGCGCCAGTCAACATGGCGCGAAATTATTTCACGCGGGATACGTATTCGCCAGAGCGAGTATCCACTTTGATCACTTCGCCAATCTGGACGAACAGCGGAACTTTAACCACGGCGCCAGTAGACAGGGTCGCTGGTTTACCGCCGGTACCCGCGGTGTCGCCTTTCAGACCTGGATCGGTTTCAATGATTTCCAGCTCAACGAAGTTCGGCGGGGTGACCGCGATCGGCTGGCCGTTCCACAGGGTCACGATGCACTCAGCCTGATCCAGCAGCCATTTAGCGTTGTCACCGATCGCTTTCGCGTCAGCAGACAGCTGTTCGAAAGTTTCGTTGTTCATGAAGTGCCAGAACTCACCGTCGTTGTACAGGTAAGTCAGGTTCATATCGACAACGTCCGCGCCTTCTGCCGAATCGGTAGATTTGAAGGTTTTCTCAACACGGGTGCCAGTCAGCAGGCGGCGCAGTTTAACGCGCGCAAACGCCTGGCCTTTACCTGGTTTAACGAATTCGCTGGCTTCTACCGCATAAGGTTCGCCATCTAACATGATTTTAAGACCAGCACGAAAATCGTTGCTATAGTAAGTCGCCATAAGGCCCTCTGAAATTGTTTAACTGGTAGCTAAGCCACAAAATGGCGCATATTGTAACCCTAAATACCCCATCCAGAGAAGATTGGATAACGCAACTTGCCAATGTTGTGACCAGTCCTGATGAACTGCTGCGTCTTTTAAATGTAGACGCTGATGAAAAACTGCTGGCCGGACGCGAGGCCAGACGCCTGTTCCCGCTGCGCGTCCCGCGCGCGTTTATCGCCCGCATGGAGAAAGGCAACCCTAACGATCCGCTGCTTCGTCAGGTACTTACCGCCGAGGAAGAGTTTATCGTCGCCCCCGGATACTCCACCGATCCGCTGGAAGAACAGCACAGCGTGGTGCCCGGCTTGTTGCACAAATATCACAACCGGGCACTGCTACTGGTGAAAGGCGGTTGTGCGGTAAATTGTCGTTACTGCTTCCGCCGCCACTTCCCATACGCCGAAAATCAGGGCACCAGGCGCAACTGGCAGACGGCAATGGACTACATCGCAGCGCATCCGCAGCTTGATGAAATCATCTTCTCCGGCGGCGACCCGCTGATGGCAAAGGACCATGAGCTTGACTGGCTGATGACCCAGCTGGAAGCTATTCCGCACGTTAAGCGTCTGCGTATTCACAGCCGCCTGCCAATTGTGATCCCGGCGCGCATCACCGAGACGCTGGCCAGCCGCTTCCAGCGTTCGTCGCTGCAGGTAATCCTGGTTAACCACGTCAACCACGCCAATGAAATTGACGATGAGTTCCGCGCGGCGATGGCCATGCTGCGTCAGGCGGGCGTCACGTTGCTCAACCAGAGCGTGCTGCTGCGCGGGGTGAACGACAACGCGCAAACCCTCGCCGACCTCAGCAATGCGCTGTTTGACGCCGGGGTAATGCCCTACTACCTGCACGTGCTGGATCGGGTGCAAGGGGCGGCGCACTTCATGGTTAGCGATGATGAAGCCCGTGAAATCATGCGTGAACTATTGACCCTCATCTCCGGCTACATGGTGCCGAAGCTGGCGCGCGAGATCGGCGGGGAACCCAGCAAGACGCCGCTGGATTTAGGGCTGAAGCAGCGATAAACGTCAGATTCACTTGTCTGCCAGGACGCTCTGGCAGACAAACCATGTGAAGCCATTTCTTGCCAGAGGATTAGGTAAACAGCTATCAGCTGTCAGCTATCGCACTACGTGATAACCCCCTATTGCGATAAGCTAACGGTGAAGCACCACCAGCACCACGATATTAATCACAATCATCACTACAATCAGCGCGATTAACCAGGTGGGCATTTTAAAAGTTACCTGTAATCGTTCCGATTGTTTTCCTGGTATCTCCACTTTATTCTCTATCAACTCATTGCCCTGAATCGCTAAGCTTTCTGTTAATGGAATAACTACGTGATCGTCAGAATGACCTTTTCTCTCGGCAGTAACGTCGGCAACCTTATTATTTTGATAATGCGTTAATGTCGCCCGATTCATATTCTCGCACTCTTCATCAGAGAGAGGGATGATGAGGGTATCTGGCGCGACGCTAAACCCTTTTTGCCTGACGGTGATAATGATATCCGCCGACAGCCCCGCTTTGAGCAATGATTCTCGCAGCAAAGAGATATTTTGATAGAACGTATTTTGTGACACCACCACTCCCCGGGTTTCCCAAACAGCAGCCAGAAATTCATCCCGCGAAATCACTTTACCGCTATTCTGCAAGAGTAACAGCAAGCATCTGGCAGTGGGCGCATTGAGGCTGACACACTCTCCGTCACCTGAAAGCGGCCGCAGCTCATTCATATTTGCATTAAAGATAACTTCATGATTAATCATACACCCATTAAATAACGCAGCGTTATCCATATCCCTGCCCCACGAAAAACCATTATCCATAATAAATTCTAATTGGTTCAGCCAACATGGTCTATGAACATTATCATTTCAAAAAGGAACGAGTTTAGTTCACATTGACCGGCGCCACACAGAATACAGGAGATAAATCAATATGCGACAGTTATCTTGTTTAGCCCCCGCATTTTCAGATTAAATTCACCTCAAATAATGGCAGCATCTCAATCTACTATAAAAGCATTAAATTCAGAGGCATTTCATAAAGAATTCACAAGCATTTTTTGCACCATGCTTTTAAATTACTCCCGCTTTCCCATGGTTCGCTATGGCAAGCGATATGGTAGCGTTGTTCAACAGGATGATTAGTCTCAGCACTATATAAAGGAATGCTGGCGCTTATTTTCAATATCAATGCGAATGCATACTCCATTCCCTTGATAACTGTTATCGACTCTACACAGGACTAAGTATCTATATATGGATTAATTAAATGAAAAAGACAATCGTAGCTGTAATGGTCGCTGCATCTGCAGTGCTGAGTGCTCAGGCAATGGCAACTAACACTGCTCAGGTAACTGTACTGGGTGAAGTCTCTGATGCAGCTAACTCTTGCGTCGTGACTCCGACGGGTACCCTGAACAACGGTATCGTTCAGCTGATCACTGTGACCACTGCGGAAGCAAATGCTGAAGCGGCAGGTACTCTGTTCAAAACTCAGGACTTCGGTTTTAAAGTTACTGACTGCGCCCAGGGCAGCGCTAACCCGGTTACTGGCCTGACTGTAAACGTTGCCGGTATCACCTCCAGCGATAAAACCATCCTGGACAACACCGCAGCTGGCGGCGCTACCGGTATCGGTATCGGTATCCAGCGTCTCAGCGATTCCCATCGCGTAGCCTTCGACGGTTCTGACACCATGACCGAAAGCTACTCTGCTACTACCGGTACTCAGCTGAAGTACACCACTGGTTATGTAAAAGTGAACTCTGCTACTCCGGTAACCGAAGGCCCGGTTAAAGGTGTTGCGACCTTTACTATCGATTACACCATCTAATTTTTCCCCAAAGGGCCCCGCTTCACGGCGGGCCCTTTTTTGCATTCAGAGAAAAAACATGTTCAGGACTTTATTAACTTTCACCGCTTCCTGTGCATTACTCCTCAGCAGTATTGCCCATGCCGGTATTGTAGTGGAATCCACCCGCTATCTGTATAAAGAAGGCGCACGTGAAATCACCGCGCAAATAGAAAATAAAGATGATATTCCCTATCTGATTAAATCCTGGGTTGAAGCGCCGGCAGGAAAAGCGCCCTCTTTTATGGCTACACCGCCGCTGTTCCGCCTTGAAGGGAAACAACAGAATACGGTTCGTCTGTTTTCTAACGGAAACGTTAATGCGCCGACCGACCGGGAATCCATGTACTATTTTAACGTCATGGCGATTCCTCCGGCAGATGATGCCAAAGCGAATAACAACACCATTCAACTGGCAGTCCGTCACCGCATGCGTCTGGTCTATCGCCCTAAAGCACTTTTCGACCTCTCCCCTAATACGGAAGCGAAAAAGCTCGAATGGCGAAAATCTGGCACTAAGCTGACGATCAAAAATCCAACGCCCTTTTTCTTCTATTTCCATAGCATCCAGATTGGCAGCAAAGAAGTGAAGCCGGAAGTCAACTCGGTCGCCCCGATGACGACTAAAGAAGTGACGTTAAAAGAAAATATTAATGCCTCCAGCATTACCTGGAAAGTTGTCAATGATTATGGCGGAGCTGGGTCGCTCTACTCCTCATCGCTGTAATAAGAATTTATTTTATCATTATAGGGATGTGTCTATGCCAAATAAGAATAATGGATTATTCAAACTATCCACCATCTTCCTTGCAATGCTTCCGGCATTGCTTTCTGGTTTGAATAATAAAGCGCAAGCACGTGACTTTTTCGATCCCTCATTCATTAGCTCATTGAATGGTAGCGATCCATCAACCACCCCTGACTTATCCGTATTTCAGACCCAGAACGCGCAGGCGCCGGGGGATTATCGGGTCGATATCATGTTTAATGGCCGCTACCTGGATACCAGGACGATAAAGTTTGTCGCCAACAATCGCGCCAGCAGCGATAACCGCGAACCCGCTCTGGTTCCCTGCCTGAGTCTAAAAGCTCTCGCGGAATATGGCGTAAGGATAAAAGCTTTTCCAGAGTTAGCCGAGGATCAAAACGGCTGTGCAAACTTTTCTGTCATTCCGGACACCAAAGCGGACTTTGACTTCACCGCCCAGCGCTTAAATATCTCTATTCCGCAGGCGGCCTTATCCACCACCGCGCAGGGATATATTCCACCGGATCAGTTTGATGATGGCATCAACGCCCTGCTGGTGAACTACCAGTTCAGCGGCTCGAACGACATGCAGGCCAATGATGAATACTACAGCCTGAACCTGCAGTCTGGCCTCAACGTTGGCCCATGGCGTATCCGCAACCTCAGCACATGGAATAAAAACAATGGCGATGCCGGGGATTGGGATTCCGCCTATCTCTATATGCAGCGCAGTATTCGCCCGATCAACAGTAACCTGGTGATGGGCGAAAGTTCATCGCTCTCAACCATCTTCGACAGCGTGCCGTTTACCGGTATTCAGCTGGCCACCGATACCACGATGTTGCCGGAAAGTATGCGTGGCTATGCGCCGATTATTCGCGGTATCGCCAAAACCAACGCCCGCGTCGTCATTAAACAGAACGGCTACCAGGTTTACCAGACCTACGTGGCGCCTGGGGCATTTGAAATCACCGATATGTACCCGAGCGGCGGTAGCGGCGACCTTTACGTCAGCGTGGAAGAGTCCGACGGATCCAAGCAAGAATTTGTTGTGCCGTTCGCCACCCTGCCGGTCATGGTGCGTGAAAATCAACTGGAGTATGAGATTACTTCCGGTAAATATCGTCCTTACGATGGTGGAGTCGATGAAACGCCATTTACTCAGGCTACCGCGACCTACGGCGTCTCCAGCAGCCTGACAGTATATGGCGGCATGCAGGCGGCCTCGCGCTACCAGGCGCTATCGACGGGTCTCGGCTATAACCTCGGCGAGCTAGGCGCCGCCTCGGCAGACGTCACCCAAGCCTGGTCGAAAATGAAAGACGATGAAAAGACCTCCGGGCAGTCCTGGCGCGTACGTTACGGGAAAAACATCGTCGAAACCGGCACTAACGTCACCATCGCGGGCTACCGCTATTCCACCCGCGGGTTTAATACCCTCTCCGAGGTGCTGGATAGCTACTCTAATGACGGCAACTATAGCCCGCGTTCGCTGCGTAACCGTACCAACCTGACGGTTAACCAAAGCCTGGGTAAAGACCTGGGTAGCCTGTCCGTTAGTGGATTAATTGAAGATTACTGGGACGATAAGCGCACCAACAAGTCGATCAGCGTGGGGTACAACGGCGGCTTCCGCAATGTGAACTACTATCTGGGCTATAGCTATAACCGTTACACCTGGAGCGGGGATAGCTCCGGTAAAGACGCCCAGGACGATCAGCGCATCACCCTGACGGTGACTCTGCCGCTGAGCAACTGGCTGCCGGGTACCTATACCAGCTATCAGTTAACCAACAGCAATCCGGGATCAACCGATCAGTCGGTATCCATAGGGGGGGTCGGGCTGGATAACGACAGCCTCGAGTGGAGCCTGCAGCAAGGGTACAGCAACCGGGAATACTACAGCGGCGATATGCGCGGGACTTATAACGGCGCCCGCGGCAGCGTTAATGCCGGCTACAGCTATGACAATAACAGCCAACGTATTGACTACGGCGCCAACGGCAGCATTCTTGCCCATGCCGATGGCATCACGCTTGGCCAGGACATCACCGACGCTGCCGTGCTGATTAAAGCACCAGGGCTGGATGACGTCAGACTGGCCAACGATAACACCATCTCCACCGACTATCGCGGTTACGCTATTGTCCCGTACGTTACGCCTTATCGTCGCACCGATATCACACTGGACAGCACCACCCTTGGTGAAGATATGGAACTGCCAGAAACCACGAAGAGCGTTGTTCCGACGCGTGGTGCCATCGTGCGTGCAAGTTATGACGGCAATATCGGCCAGCGGGCCTTTGTGCATCTGAAAACCGCCAATGGTCAGGACGTACCTTATGGCGCAATGGTCCTGCTCGCCGGAAATAGTAAATCGCAGCCAAGTATCGTCAGCGACGCGGGCATGGTCTATATGTCCGGCTTGCAGCAGACCGGGATCCTTAACGTTCAGTGGGGCAAAAGCGCCGCGCAGCAGTGCAATGCTTCATTTACTTTACCGGCCAGGGAAGGCAAAGCGACTGGCATCAGTCAAATCGAAGCGGTTTGCCGTTAGTCATCCATAGGGGAATATATTGATGAAGAGAATTTTTATCCTAATAACATTGCTGGTGCTGGGTAGTGAGGCTGCTGCTAAGTGCACATATAGCGGCACTACCAAGCGTCAAGGCTTAACGCTGAACAATGTCAAAATTCCAACGGATACTTCCATTCCGGTAGGGACTGTATTGTATACCCATAAGTTTGGTACTGGATCGTATAAAGGTTTCACTTGTGATAAAAGCACCGATGACCAATATATTATTGATGTCGGGGCCGCCGCTGTTTCAGGCGTTACCGGTATTCAGGGCGGTACCGTATATGAAACGGGGATTGATGGCATTGGGTTTCAAGTCTCGGATTTATTGCGCAGTAAAAATGGCGCTCTGGTCGCTGCCGAGGCAGGTTCGACCCTGGTGCCGATAACAAAATCATCCGAGAATAACTATCAATTTATTACCGTATGGCTAGTCAAAACTAAAACCGTAATTGATACCAGCACCAAGTCCAGCTCAAACCCCTCCGTTTCCTTTTCGGTAGGGAATCTAAAAACCAACCCGGTCGCGAACGATAGACTCATATACGAAGCAATTTCCATTTCAATTAAAAACATCAATTATCGTACTACATCTTGTAATATCTCTACGCCACGGTCGCAGGTGACACTGAATCGTATTGACAAAGGACAACTCATGTCACTGGCTCGTGGGGCAATAACGCCAGCGCAGAAGACCATTCCAATGAACATTAGCTGCCCGAATGATTCAGTCGGTAACACGGTGACCTACTGGTTCAACCCAATTGGCGGGATTAGTGCTTCAGGTGATGGTATTGTCGACAATATGCTTACGGGAACAGGCGCAGCCAATAAGGTAGGAGTCATATTCAAGCTATCGGGCAGCCCTGTTGTTTTCTATGATACCGATAGTTACAATTACAAAATAAATTCCAGCAATGATCTCAATAAAACCATCAATTTAACTGCCGATTATTATCGGCAAAGTGATAGTAGCGCTGACGTCACATTGGGACTGGTAAAAGGAATGATGGAAGTTGTTATTCAGGAGGATTAACTCCCTCCTAAAACTGCTACCCCCTAAAAACCTCTAATAGGGGCATGAACTTGCCCCTATTACAACAATAAAACTCAAAGACATTAATATAAACATGACGACAACGGAGTGAGTTATATGAATTCATTAACGAATTGCTCATCACTATCTCTCATCGTCATATTAATGCCTGCCCTAAAATATGAAATGAAGCATGAAGTTACTCATTCATATATAAATCACATTCTTTTTATTGAATACCTTAAAACTTTCCACTATCTTTTTGCACCGGGCGATTACTTATCCCCGTTATTTTCAACATATAATATTTATTTTAAGGGATTATATTAATGAAAGAATTAACTGTATTCGAAATGGAAGAAATTTCTGGTGGTGCGCTGAGCGATACCATGTCTGATGTCGTCACTTGGATTGCTCAAGAAATTGGTGCCATCGCTCTTGGAGCTTCTCTGGGTGCACTGTTAGGAACAGCCTTTGCAGGCCGTTGGGGCGGTGTAAGCGGCGGGATCTTTGGTATTGGTTCTATCGGTCAGGGCGTGGGCATGATCGCCGGGGTTATTCTTGGTGGTGTCTGCCTTGGTATCGCCGCTGCCGTAGTTGGCTGGGATGTGACAATGTCATACGTCGAGCAAGGCTTCCAGGGGCTTTTTGACGGTACATTTAACTTCTGGAGCAACTAAGTTTTAGTGCTCATAGCTGATATCAATAAATTATTGACATCAGCCAACTATTAAATAAGGCCTGGGACATCAGGCCTTTTAATTTTCAGTAAGTGAATATTATGTTAAAAAAAATCTATCGCAAGGAAGCGATTGAATACAAAAAGCATCACTGGAAAGGAAAGGCGCTGTTGCTTGCAGGGCTTCCAGCCTGGCTTATTGTATTGCTTTCTTTTTCCTTCCTGGCTATTTTTATAGCCACAACAATATTTTGTTCTTTTACCCAACGCATTGATGTTAAGGGTGAGGTGATTACTCTTCCTCACTCTGTTAACGTTTATGCTCCGCAGCAAGGGTTTGTCATTTCTCAATATGTTAAAGTCGGTGATATTGTCAGCAAAGGACAACCTTTATATGAGATTGATATTTCCCGTAATACCACAACCGGCAACGTCAGTGCGGCGCAAATAGAAGTCATTAATGAAAAAATAGCAAACGCTGAAGATATTATTAGAAAACTCTCACATAACAAAGAAGAGACAAGTTTATCTTTAGATAAGCAGTTGAAAACTATCAATGATTCGTTAAAAGAAACTAACCAGATGCTGGCTAATGCCCAAACGGGCTTAAAAAAAATGCACGATAATCTTGCCAGCTATGATAAATACTTAAGTGACGGACTTATCACCAAAGACCAGTACAACTACCAGCACTCATTGTATTTTCAACAGCAAAGTACCTATCAATCTCTGGTTAGCCAAAAAATGCAACTGGAATCACAGGTCACGCAGTTAAATAGCGACAAGATTACCAAAACAGCGGATTTTGACAATCAGATATCATCGCAGGAAAATCAAATAAATGATTATAAAAACCAGTTGGTTGAATCAAGTGCCAATGGCAATATCATCATTAAAGCAACCACCGAAGGACGCATTGAATCACTGGCAGTGACAAAAGGCCAGATGGTTGACAAAGGCAGCAGTTTAGCGCAAATAAAACCCACTGGTGATATAGAGTACTACCTTATTCTATGGTTACCTAATAATAGCATCCCTTATGTAAAGCCCGGTGATATTATCAATATTCGTTATGATGCTTTCCCAGCCGATAAATTTGGTCAATTCCCAGGAAAGATACTTTCAATATCTTCGGTCCCCACATCAAGACAGGAAATGTCTGAGTATACGAACGTCACTGACGGCACCAATCAGCAGGAACTGGCACTCTATAAAACCATTGTGAAAATTGAAAACAAAAGCTTTGAATATAATGGCAAAACCCTTTCGCTTTCAAATGGCCTCAAGGCTCAAGCTGTTGTATTCCTGGAAGAGCGCCCACTCTATATGTGGATGTTTACTCCCGTGTATAAGATAACTCAAAGCATTACTGGGCCGATCAATGACTAACGAACTATTTAAAACCGTTGTTGCAAAGTTGAATTTTTCTCTGATTAACAAAACGCCCGTTATTCTACAATCTGAATCATCAGAATGTGGCATTGCCTGTCTGGCGATGGTCTGCGGTTATTACGGGCTGAATATCGATTTGTTCAATTTCCGTCAGCGGTTTGGTAGCCCCTCACAGGGCTCCTCACTGATGTCTCTAAGCAAAACTGCAGAGCATGCCGGTCTAAAAAGCCGAGCGTTAGCTCTCGACCTCGATGAAATTAAGCAACTTAAACTTCCCTGTGTTATTCACTGGGGAATGAATCACTATGTCGTTCTTACGAAAGTAAGAAAAAACGGATTTATCATTCACGATCCTTCGTTGGGTAAACGAATCATCGGCATCAGTGAGATGTCCAACAATTTTACCGGCGTTGCACTTGAACTGTGGCCCGATCATAATTTCCAACAAGAAGAAGCCAAATCCCGGTTACGACTCCTGGATTTAATGCATAAAATTGTTGGCTTAAAATCGGCGCTAATTAAGATTTTTGCATTTTCGGTTGTTGTTGAAGCTATCGGCCTCCTGTTACCCATTGGTACACAGTTAGTCACTGACCATGTTATCATGGCCCACGATGAAAGCTTGCTTTCTGTTATTTGTATTGGTTTGATATTTTTCACTCTGTTTCGTACTTTTATTAGTATGCTACGAGCATGGACTTCTTTGACACTAAATACGCTGACAAATATTCAATGGAAAACAACGCTGTTCGACCATTTAGCAAGTTTGCCATTATCCTTTTTTGAGAAAAGGCATTTAGGTGATATTCAGTCTCGTTTCTCGTCTCTGGATACCATTCGCTCAATATTTACCAATAGTATCGTCACCGGTATCATTGATTCCATAATGACGATCGGCTTACTGGTAATGCTGACCTTATACGGTGGTTGGTTAGTCTGGGTCGTCGTTGGTTTTACCGTTTGCTATGCGATTATGCGCTTCGCAACCTATGGGTTTTATCGTCGCGTTACGGAAGAACAGGTCGTCAAGGGTGCACGTGCAAATTCCCACTTTATGGAGTCACTTTACGGCATCGCTACCATTAAAGCCCTGAATTTAAAAGGACGTCGATCACAGCATTGGCTCAATCTTAACGTTGATGCCAGCAACGCAGGTATAAAGCAAACTCGTTTTGATATGATGTATGGTGGAATTAATACCTTTATCACCTCTATCGATCAGGTCGCTGTACTGTGGCTGGGTGCAATAATGGTTATTGATAATGAAATGACGCTCGGTATGTTTATGGCATTTAACGCCTATCGGGGCCAGTTTTCTCAGCGTGCATCTAATCTCATTGATTTAGTGATGCAGCTTAGAATGCTATCACTCCACAATGAACGTCTTTCCGAAATCGCGTTTAGTGAACCAGAAAAAGAGCTGCCTTCTCGACGTGTTTTCACAGAAAATACTGGTGTACAACTTGAAGTAAGGAATCTTAGTTATCAATACGATCCTTTTTCACAACCTATTTTTACTAATCTGAACATAACCATTGCTCCTGGAGAGTCAGTCGCGTTAATTGGCCCGTCCGGGGTTGGCAAAACCACACTTTTAAAAGTCATGTGCGGGTTGCTCTCACCTGACTCCGGTGAAATACTCGCTGATAACCTGGAGATTAAGAAGATTGGTTTAAATAACTACCGCCTTGGGATCGCCTGCGTACTCCAGGAAGACCGTCTCTTTTCTGGTTCACTTATCGATAATATTAGTGGTTTTGATGACAACGTCGACCTTGATTTTGTTATGGAGTGTGCCAAGCGTTGTAATATTCATGACGAAATAATGAAGATGGCCATGGGGTATGAAACTATCGTCGGCGAACTGGGATTAGGTATATCCGGTGGGCAAAAGCAGCGTATCCTCATCGCCCGTGCGTTGTATCGTAAACCGAGTATTTTATTTATGGATGAGGCAACCAGTCACCTGGACCTCAGAAATGAGTCGGTTATCAATCAGTCTATTTCATCGTTAAGTATTACCCGGATTATCGTCGCGCACCGGCCATCAACCATTGCATCCGCCGATCGCGTTATCGATCTATCACAATCGAAGTCGATGACTACTGCTTAATAAAGGAGAAGATTATGCAAGGAACGTTTATTGGTTTTAATACTGCAGGAATTACTTTTGAAGAGCGTTTTTTAGCACTATTGCTGAAGATTAAGAAAGAGAATGGTCCCTGTCAGATTTATTATCTGCAGGCTCCTGTACTTGCCGATCTGCTTCTGATACTGCAGAGCAGAATGGCTTTAATTTTGCAGCGTTTTCAAGATCAAGGAGAGGCTTATAAAGACGAGCTTATCGCTTATAATGAGACACTTGTTGCAAATATTCCCGCTATAGATATGGTTGAATTACAACAACCGTCCCCAGAGCGTCGTATTGTGTCCATTACGCTCAAACCAGGCGAAACAGAATCAACGCTAATTCTGGTGTTCCAGGATGAACAGATTAGTACTTTATGTATTGACGACAGGCAAGTAGAAGCCCTGATAATAGGTATTCAGCAAGCATTAAAAACAGTAGGCGATCAAACACTAATCCAATACTTAAGCTCAAATATGGATTTTTTAATGTGCTACACCGTGGACTTAACCACCCAGCCCAATATTGATTACCAGCAGTATCCTCAGGAAGAGTGGAAGTTGAACCTGTTTTCCCATTACCTGGGCGTACTGTACTGCTGCGAGACGGAGGAAGGGAAGAAAATTGTCTCCGGTGCGGTAGTCAAAACCAGCGTACCGCATCTGTCTGAACTGGAAAACAACATCGTGATGCAGCTTATCGAGAAAAGCCCCAAGCTCAAGGCGATGCACGCGGAGCTGGCGCCATGCCAGATCTTCAGTACCATTATCCCTTCCCAGCCGGGAAGAATGCTCAGTCTGGAAGAGTGCCTGCGTCCTCTGCACGCCTTCTATCTGGAGAAGAAAGCGGAGCTTAGCGCCTGATCCTCATCTAGCGACCACGCCTCTCTCCGCGCTCGCAGAGAGAGGCGTCACGCATCAGTTCGGGCACTTATAAACCTGGCCGTTCATTTCGCTGTCGGTAGGTACAAAGCTCGACAGCAGATTCTGCGTCGGGCTGCTGACGCCGTAAATCACGTTGCCGCCCATCGCTGCCGCCTGGTTACGCAGAGCGTTCGCCGCACCGCGCATAGAACCACCCTCATCGCCATTCTGGCCGGAGAGCCAGTTGCTCTGTTTACCCGTCGCGGTCCCTAACAGCTGACACTCTGCGCCCGGCTTCTCCTGCACGAAGCGCACATTCTGGCCGGCAGAGGTTAATTCATTGCTGGAACTGCAACCTGCCAACAGTAAGGCTGCGCCGACAATCCCTGCTAAATATTTTACCTGCATGTTATTCCCCATGATCGATGAGCTGGACGCACTGGCCCGGATGTAAATCTGTCATCCTTCAAACTGCGTCGGCATGAGCCGCGTTCATTTCCTCCCCGGTCGCGCTTGTCAGTTCACGCCCGAAACGGAGGTGCTTGCCGCTCTGATGCAGCTTAAATGATTTTTATGTATAAGCCTTATACTAAAAAGCGCGCCAAAAGAAAAACCCCCAGCCATTGCTGGCCAGGGGTTTCTGCTTTTTTATGCCGTAGAGCGCACGATTACATCATGCCGCCCATACCGCCCATGCCGCCCATACCGCCAGCAGCACCTAAATCAGGCGCGTCGCCTTTCGGCAGGTCGGTCACCATGCACTCGGTGGTGATCATCAGACCAGCCACGGATGCCGCGTACTGCAGAGCAGAACGGGTCACTTTGGTTGGGTCCAGGATACCGAAGTCGATCATGTTGCCGTATTCTTCAGTTGCTGCGTTGTAACCGTAGTTACCGTCGCCAGCTTTCACGTTGTTAGCAACAACAGACGGCTCTTCACCGGCGTTGGACACGATCTGACGCAGCGGCGCTTCCATTGCGCGCAACGCAACTTTGATACCGACGTTCTGATCTTCGTTCTGACCGGTCAGGCCAGCGAGTTTCGCCGCAACGCGAACCAGCGCTACGCCGCCGCCAGCCACCACGCCTTCTTCAACCGCAGCACGGGTTGCGTGCAGGGCGTCGTCGACGCGTGCTTTTTTCTCTTTCATTTCAACTTCGGTAGCCGCACCGACTTTGATTACTGCCACGCCGCCAGCCAGTTTAGCGACACGTTCCTGCAGTTTTTCACGGTCGTAATCGGAGGTCGCTTCTTCGATCTGCTTACGGATCTGAGCTACACGGCCCTGGATTGCAGACTCTTCGCCAACGCCATCGATGATGGTGGTGGTGTCTTTGTTGATAACCACGCGTTTCGCCTGGCCCAGATCTTCCAGAGTCGCTTTTTCCAGCTCCATACCGATCTCTTCAGAGATAACGGTACCGCCAGTCAGGGTAGCGATATCCTGCAGCATGGCTTTACGACGGTCGCCGAAGCCCGGTGCTTTCACCGCAGCCACTTTAACGATGCCGCGCATGGTGTTAACCACCAGGGTCGCCAGCGCTTCGCCTTCAACGTCTTCAGCGATGATAACCAGCGGTTTGCCCGCTTTCGCTACGGCTTCCAGAACCGGCAGCATTTCGCGGATGTTGGAGATTTTTTTGTCAGCCAGCAGGATGAACGGGCTTTCCAGCTCAACGGCACCGGTGTCCGGCTTGTTGATGAAGTACGGAGACAGGTAGCCGCGGTCGAACTGCATACCTTCAACTACGTCCAGTTCGTCTTCCAGACCGGTACCGTCTTCAACGGTGATCACGCCTTCTTTACCGACTTTATCCATCGCTTCCGCGATCAGTTTACCGACGGTTTCGTCGGAGTTAGCGGAGATGGTACCAACCTGAGCAATCGCTTTAGAGTCAGAGCACGGTACGGACAGCGCTTTCAGTTCTTCAACGGCGGCAATGACAGCTTTGTCGATACCACGTTTCAGATCCATCGGGTTCATGCCTGCTGCAACAGCTTTCAGGCCTTCGTTCACGATAGCCTGAGCCAGCACGGTTGCGGTGGTGGTACCGTCGCCTGCCGCGTCGTTCGCTTTAGAGGCAACTTCTTTCACCATCTGCGCACCCATGTTTTCGAACTTGTCTTCCAGTTCGATTTCACGAGCAACGGAAACGCCATCTTTAGTGATGGTCGGCGCGCCGAAGGATTTGTCCAGAACCACGTTGCGGCCTTTCGGGCCCAGGGTCACTTTAACTGCATCTGCCAGTACGTTTACGCCGCGCAGCATTTTTACACGAGCGTCGTTACCGAATTTTACGTCTTTTGCTGCCATTTCTTTTATTCCTCAAATTCGTTCAGGGTCGTGCGAATTACGCTTCAACAATTGCCAGGATGTCGCTTTCGGACATGATCAGCACTTCTTCGTTGTCGATCTTCTCAGACTTCACGCCGTAGCCATCGTTGAAAATCACGATGTCACCAACTTTAACGTCCAGCGGCTGCACAGTTCCGTTTTCCAGAATGCGGCCTTTACCGACAGCGATGATTTCGCCACGAGTTGATTTAGCTGCCGCAGAACCGGTCAGAACGATGCCGCCTGCAGATTTGGTTTCAACTTCTTTACGTTTGACGATCACACGATCATGTAACGGACGAATACTCATTGATAGCTCTCCTTCGAGAAAGTCATTATCAGTTATGGGTGACGCCGGGCCGAACGCGGTTTACCGGCTAGTGCAGAGAGAGATGGGGGTGGCCATTTCCCGCTTCAAGGGCAAAATCAAAAAAAATTTTTACCTTTGCGCTAGCGCGCAAAAAGCAGCGCTATCGGCCAATGCGTCATAAGGAAAAGCGATTGTGATACTCTCTTTTTTTTCACTGGCGCAGGATGGAATCATGAGTGGTTTAAAACAGGAGTTGGGACTGGGACAGGGAGTCGGATTACTTTCCACCTCATTGCTGGGTACCGGCGTCTTCGCCGTCCCGGCGCTGGCGGCGCTGGTCGCTGGCGATAACAGTCTGTGGGCATGGCCGCTGCTCATTCTCCTTGTTTTCCCGATTGCCATCGTCTTTGCCCTGCTGGGCCGCCATTTTCCCAGCGCGGGCGGCGTGGCCCACTTTGTCGATATGGCATTTGGCCCACGTCTGGCCAGCGTCACCGGCTGGCTGTTTTTATCCGTTATCCCGGTCGGACTCCCCGCCGCGCTGCACATCGCCACCGGCTTCGGCCAGGCGCTGTTCGGCTGGCATGATGCGCAGCTACTGTTGGCGGAGCTGGGCACCCTGGCCATCGTCTGGTGGATCGGTTCGCGTGGCGCCAGCTCCAGCGCCAACCTGCAGACGCTGGTTGCCGTGCTGATTGTGGCGCTGATCGTCGCCGTCTGGTGGCGTGGCGGGATAAGCCCGGCGCAGATCCCCTTCCCCGCCCTGACGGAGATCGACCATGGTCAGCTCTTCTCCGCGCTATCGGTCATGTTCTGGTGCTTTGTCGGTCTGGAAGCTTTTGCTCACCTGGCCTCGGAGTTTAAACATCCCGAGCGTGACTTCCCCAGGGCGCTGATGATAGGCCTGCTGCTTGCCGGTTCGGTCTACTGGGCCTGTACCGTGCTGGTGCTGCACTTCCACGCCTTTGGCGAGGAGATGGCGGCGGCGGCGTCACTACCGAACATCGTGGTCCGTCTGTTCGGTGTCGAAGCGCTGTGGGTGGCCTGCGTCATCGGCTATCTCGCCTGTTTCGCCAGCCTCAACATCTATATTCAAAGCTTCGCCCGCCTGGTCTGGTCGCAGGCGCAGCATAAGCCCGAAAGCTACCTCGCCCGCCTGTCGCCACGGCAGATCCCGCGCAATGCCCTCAACGCCGTGCTGGGCTCCTGCGTGGTCAGCACCCTGTGTATCTATTTGCTCGATATCAACCTGGACGCGCTGATCGTCTATGCCAACGGCATTTTCATCATGATCTATCTGCTGTGCATGCTGGCCGGCTGTCGTTTGCTGCGCGGGCGCTATCGGCTATTGGCGGTGGTGGGCAGTATTCTCTGTCTGCTGCTGCTGGCGATGGTCGGCTGGAAGAGTCTGTACGCGCTGGTGATGCTGGCGGGGCTGTGGCTGTTTTTACCCAGGCGCAAGCTGGCGACAGGTAGCGTGTAAGCCAGGAAAGAAACCGGCCCGGTCGCATTTGCTGACCGGGCCGGGCGTGTATTAATCGCGGGGATCGTCCTTATGGTCCAGACGATCGCGCTGCTCATCCTTACGCTGGAATTCCCCTTCGAAGGTCTCACCGCCGCCAGTTCCGGCGCTAAAGCCGCCGCCCGGCATCCGGCTGAAGCGCAGATGCGGCATCAGCTTCATCGTCAGGTGCTTCTGCACTGGCGGCAGCAATAGCAGCAGGCCAAGGAAGTCGGTAAAGAACCCCGGGAGCAACAGCAGCAGACCGGCAATAATCAGTGAAACGCTCTTGATCATCTCCGCCGCCGGGCTCTCGCCTGCGGCCATCTTCTGCTGCATCAGCAGGAAATTTTTGAAGCCCTGGTTACGCACCAGCGACATCCCTACCACCGAGCTAAAGATCACCAGGATTAGGGTCATAAAGACGCCCAGCACGTGCGCGACCTGAATAAAGATCGATATCTCAATGTAAACGTAAAGAAAAAAGGCAATAAACGGAATCCAACGCACCGGCGTCTCCTTCATCTAACGGGCGCTGAGCTCAGCCCCCGTAATCATCAATTTGCTGATCGCATCCCACTAAGATGGGGATGCTGCGCGGCTTTTCAATCAGCGGAAATGC